>Ga0007795_10000658_pt1 | contig 11554 bp, 17 predicted proteins | sample CryBogmetaGMA1M_FD_60369 | JGI IMG/M metagenome (GOLD analysis project Ga0007795, IMG submission 60369) | Freshwater microbial communities from Crystal Bog, Wisconsin, USA - MA1M | ecosystem: Environmental > Aquatic > Freshwater > Lake | place: Crystal Bog, Wisconsin, USA | collected 2009-07-06
ATTCCAGACCTTCTGATCGACTTGGATCAGTAGAGGGAGACACATGGACGACATCGTTGAGCGACTGAACCGCGCCGGTGATCTGGCTATCCCCGGTGAGCCGTGCGCAATCTTGTACGACGCGGCGAATGAGATCGAGCGCCTGCGGCTTGCCATCCGCCGCCTCGCGGAGCAGGACGCCACGCTGTCGGTGCAGGGTGGCAACGTGACGGTGACGATGGATGGGACGCTCACCGACGAGGAGCGGGAGGCGATTGTGGCGGCGGTTGCATTCTTCTCTCGCGGCTACGGCACCACCGCCGACACGCTGCGGGGGCTGCTGGAACGGCTTGGCCCCCAGCCGTAAGAGAAAAGCACCAGTTTTCGTCGCTTCTGGAATATGGAAGGCTAGTCCAGCCATTCCTTTATGCCATCCACCAGAAGGGCAATCCCCGCGACCGTCAGGATCACCAGCCAAGTGGTGACGGTTACTGCCGCGGAGAGTCCGACGCAGTACAGAGCTATCTCAAGCACGGCAGCTGCCATGGTTGCTCCTTTTCTTCCACGCATAGAGTAGTGGTGCTGCCGCCGCGAGGAGGACGATAGTCACGGGTTCCGGCACGGCGACCAAGTCAGCGCCGACTGCCGAGATGGTCACGTTCGAGTCGCTGTTTCTGTCGCCGCCCATCTGAGTCGCCAGCTGGAACTGGAGCAGGAGCGGCCCGCCGCCAGCTGCCACGGTGAAGTCAGCCCTGAATCGCACATCCTGACCCGTGTACACCGTGACAGGGTCGTACTCGGCCCCAAACGCCATGATCCGGGTCGTGCCGCCCCACGAAGTCCCGTAGACCGTGTAGACAGTGTCGTCGGTGGCGCTAGGGAGCACCTGCATGCGGAATCCCTCGTATATCGGGCTGTAGGGCAGCGGGTAGTGCTGGACACCGGCATTGGTCGTGGTGCTGGCGCTGACCTTATAGCCCGGCTCATGCCACGCGAACTGACCCATCGACCGCACGGGATTGCCGGTGGTCAGGTCGGACATGTTCCGGTTGATCAGCGACCCGGTGCCCGAGTACTGCGCCGTCATCAGTGACCCGGATGGATAAGCACCCCACAGTGCGAAGTCGTCGTAGGCCGTGAGATCGATGGTCGCCAAGTCCACGAACTGCGTGGACTCAGTCACGTTCACGCTGACGATGCCAGCTGCCGCAGGGCTGGCGAAGAGGATGGCGAGCAGGCAGAGAAACTTCTTCATGTAGCACCTGTGGGAGGTAAGCAGGTGCTCGGGTATTAGTGTTATGGCCTCCGCGATGAAGAACGATTCATCCTATTTTCTAGGCGTTTTCGCACCCAGCGCGGAATGTTCGCAAGCGCGAGGACAGTGATTGCGAAAATGAGCAGTGACATCGAGGAGTGCTCCGGTATCGGCGTGACGGGGAAGAGGACAGCGGGGGTTATGGGTGCCCCGCCCATTGCCTGCGCAGCTGAGTACTGCGCACTGCCTACCGTCTCGATCCAGTAGTTCGGATCACCGAGCGGCGGCATTGAGAACAGCCCGTAAGGGTCTGAATACCAATGCCCGAGGTCACCAAAGAAACCTCTCTCGTTCTGGATTGCTCCATCTGGAAGCGTCGTCGGCGCGTAGTCGTTTATCCCCACACATTGTTTCTGGCTGCGAAACGCAAATTCAAAAAACCTTTGACCTAGCGTGGATGATTACAGCATGTTGGTTGATGGCCCTTTTCATGGAGGTGATCAATGATCACGGTGACGATTGTCGGAAACGTGGGGAAGAAACCCGAGGCAAAGGCCACGAGCAGTGGAAAGCTCATGTGCCGCTTCGGTGTGGCGAGCACCAAGAAGGTCGAGGGCAAGGAGCCGGTCACCAGCTGGGTGAACGTCCTCGCTTTCGCAGAGCAGGCGGAGCAGGTTGCCGAGCGGCTCAATCAGGGCGACCGGGTGGTCGTCACGGGTCGTCTGGAGGTGGAGAAGTACACCAACAAGGACGGCGTCGAGCAGACTTCGGTCACGCTGCTGGCCGATGAAGTGGGGATTTCGCTGCGGTTTCCGCCCAAGGGCCAGCAGCGGAAGGCTCCGGTCGCGGCCGGTGAAGAGGAGTGGGCTTCGCCTTTCTAGTCATGTCGTTGCCCACCGAGCGCTGCCGTGCGGTCAATCAGACCTTCATCTTTTTGGAGTCTCTGAGCGACCCGCGGCAGACGCCGGGGGTGCCGCAGTACATCAGGGACAGGGCACGAGCCTGTTCCCGCTGTTACCCGTGGCCGTTTCACATGAGGGTAGCTGCCGAAGCCTGCCCCGAAATCTTCGCGATGGAGGAGTGTGGTCATGGAAGACCTGCTGGCAGAAGCCAAGCGTGCTGTGGAGAGAAGCGACCCTGCACTGGCAAGGGCTGCTCACACGCTGATTCCGCGGATGGCGGAAGAGATCGTCAAACTGAGAACACGCCTAGACGAGGTAGATGGGCATGGCTGTGGCCGCGGCAACTGTGGAATCAAGAGAACGGCTAGCAAAGCTGCTGGAGCAGAACCGGAAGCTCCAGCTGGAGATACGCCGCCTGCGGGAGCTTCTGATCAGTGCAGGCTACCCGGTGGAATGACCACGTTCGAGGACATCAAGGCGAACCTCGCAGAGATTAATCCCGAGGCATTGCTGGCTGACGGCCTCGAAGACGCCCTCATCGGCTACACGCTCAACCACCACGGCCCGACTCGTGCCGTCTACGACTACTCGCTGTGCATCAAGGTGCTGATGGATCGCGACGGCATGGACGAGGAGGGAGCCGAGGAGTTCTTGGACTTCAACACCCTCAGTGCTTACGTGGGCGATAACGGCCCGATCTACGTTTACGCATGGAGGCGACGATGAGCGACCGAGACGAGCGTCCGCTCGAATACCGCAACCTTGCAGAGTCCGACCGTGACGTTGCAGTGCTCGCGGCAGAACGCCTGCGGAAGCAGCGCGACTACTGGATTCGCCAAGCGATGGCCTTCTCGGAGCACGCCGACAACATGCGGCTGGCCCTGCTGGAGCCGTGCAGTGCGCTGCTGTGCGAGCGCGGGGAAACGCAACGCCCGCAACCGGGAGAAAGCAACACTCCCATGCTCACCAGCGAGGAGCGGGAGGCGATCATGGTGGCCCGCACCAATCTCACAGAGACGGTGCGGCGCGGTCTTCAAAAGCAGAGGGCGTACATCCAAAGCGGCGACCTCGATCACGCAACTTTTCTGGAAGATGGAATAGCCGGTCTGGAAAGTGCCCGCGACACACTGAGCAAGCTGCTGGAGCGGCTCGCGTGACCGACATCGTTCGACAGCTGCGGGACAGCGTTACCCAGTGCCGGGCATTGGATCGCTCGCAGCTGCTGATGGCTGCCGCCATCGAGATCGAACGCCTGCGTGCCGAGTGCAAGAAAAAGAAACGAGCCGACAGGAGGAAGCGATGAGCGAGCGCCAGTATGTCGAGCGGATCGAGGAACTTGAGAAAGCACTCCACGATCTTCGCGTCGTGTATCACGCCATGCGGATCGAAAACCACACCTTGCAGCTGGACTGCCGGGCCAAGACCGAAGCCCTCATATCCATGAACAAGACGCTGGCGGAGGTCGAGCGGGCGAACGCTTGGGTTGACCGCCGAGATGCCCTGCCCGACCAGAGCCGTCAGTGCATGTTCTTCACGAACCACCTCGACGGCTTCATCTGGATCGGCAGGCGTGGGCTGCTGCCGAACGACGTTAGCCACTGGCGTTACCTGCCAGAGCCGCCGCTCACCTCGAAGCCCGATCCCGCATCTCTCGAAGAGTCTGAATGTTCTTCGTGATCTCGCCCTGCTTGCGAGAGTAGTCCTCGGCAGCTGTCTTCGGGATCGTGCTCGCATCGGGAGCCTTGAACGCCCCGGCCCCTTCGTGGAACGGAGCGGTCAATGCGGCAACGTAGTTCATCGGGCTGCTCAGTTCGTCACCAGCCTCCTTCGCCGCGGCGGTGCCGAGCTTCTTGAGTGCTCCGCCAGACCCCTTGACGACCGAAGCACCAGAGATCGCCGTGAAAGGATCGATGAAGTCGTGGAGCGTGTCTTGCAGCCACGCCGAGGCCGGGGAGTAGGTCGTGCCCTTCGAGGCACCGTACTCTTGGATCGTCGGCGGCTTGGACTTCTCGATGGCGTCGGCCCGGCTGGAGATGAACTCGCCCCGCTGTTCCGGCGTCAGTCCATCGGGAACCGTGGGGCTGGCTCGGTTGTGATCGAGCTTCGCCCACTCGTGCTCGGATGAGTCCGAGAGCGACGACAGCAGATTCTTGCCGCCCTTGTAGACCGAATTCGCAGCACCGGCCAGCGCCGGGATCACGCTGAACTCACCGGGGTCGCTGTGCTCTGGCACGTTCAAGATGTCTGGCTCGTCGGCCCGCTGCGCTCGGCGGCTGGCGTCACCGAACAGGTTCCCAAAGAAAGAGAACGCCGATCCGACCATCGTGTCACCGAGTCGGCCAGCGTTTTCGATGTTCAGAGAGTGCTGCGGGTAGTTCGCCCCGCCCAACCCGGAGTGGGCAGTCGGATCGTTGCCTGCTCGCTCGTAGTACCTGACCGCCTCTGCGAGTGCGTTCTTCCTGTTGTCCGCGAAGCTCGGCATCTTCGGCACGAGCGGTGAAGTGAACGCCGGGGCGGAACCCCAAAACGGGCTGACCGCGACCGGGTTGAAGTCTTTGTCTACGGCATAGTTCAGGCCGTTGCGGAATGTATTGGGGTCGGCCGGTACTCGTCCGACCACCGCGTTCAGGAGGTTGGAGTCCCTGAGTGCGGCGTAGACCTTCTGATCTCCGGGGCCGAGGGCGTACATGCTGCTCCCGGTCTGGTCTTCGAGTGCCGCTCGCTCGGACGGCGATATCCCCTGTGCATGGTTAGCCGCGGCGGCGGGGATGGCCTCATCCAGCTGGTCGATGAGGGCGGCGTGCTCTGCGTTGTTTGGGTCATAGTTCAGGAGTGCGTTGGCTGCCTCGTGTGCATTCGCGCCGGGAAGGTGCCTGCCGATGACATCGACTAGGTGTGCGTGCAGCCGCTGGTGATCGGACATTCGTCTGGCTCCTCTGATGGGCTTATGGCTGATTCCCTGCAATGCGGGCCATAACCCCATCAGACCCTCACCCCCGAGCCTATGAGGTGCCCTATGCGACTGACCGTAGTCGCCGTTCTGTTTCTGTCTCTTTCCACTTTCGCGAAAGCCGAAAACCGGCTGATCCGCACCGAGTGCAACGGCACCACCTGCCGTCGCGTCACCATCGGTAGCGAGTGGGAATATCGCGTGGTCGATCTGACCAATGCGGCCCGTCGCAAGCACGGCCTCCGCCCGCTGAAGGTCACAGTCGATCTGATGAACTCCGCACGCAAGTGGTCGGGAGTGCAGGCCCGTGAGCACCGCATGTACCACTCCGGGTGGAAGGGCATGGGGGAGAACGTCATTTACAACTACAAGTCGCCCGAGGCGCAGATGACTGCGTGGCTCAACAGCCCCGGTCACCGGGCGAACATCTTGAATCCGAGCTACACGACCATTGGCGTCGGCGTAGTCATGTCGTCCCGCAACGAACCCTACGGGACGCAGCAGTTCAAGTGATCGAGTAACCCTCACCCGAGCGAGGAACCCATGGCCGACGAAGAACTAGACGACATTCCAGAAAACGATTCCCCCGAGCAGGAAGCCCCGGAGACTGAAGAACAGTCGGAGGTGGCAGATGCACCCGAAGTCGCACAGCCCGAGGCAGCACCGCAGCCCACCGTGTGGGATGCTTTTAAGTCTCTGCCTGACTTCAAGGACGCTGACGAGAGGGCTATTGCTCAACGCCTCTACCAAGCTCTCGAACGAGAGAAAGAAGCAACACACGCTCTCTCCCAGTACCGACAGGTGCTCCCCTACGCCCAAGAGTACCTCAAGTACCGACCCGAGTTCGACAAGTGGCGAGCCGCCCAATCCCAGCCCGCAGTAGCCCAGCCGACAGCTGCCCCGGAGCAGAAGGAGAATCCCTTCTGGAATCCGCCGCAGCTGCGTGAAGCGTTCCGGCGGTACATCGTCAAGGACGAGAACGGACGGGACACGGTACATCCCGACGCCCCGCTTGACGCGAAGCACGCCATCGCTGAGTTCTTCCAGTACAAGCAGGACTTCGCTGACCGCTTCCTCTCGAACCCCGAAGAGACGCTTGCGCCCCTTCTTTCCAAGTACGCATCCGAGCAGGCACAGCAGATTGTGCAGGAGCGTTTGGAGGAAGCTGGACGCAACCAGTACGTGCAAACTCTGGAGCAGACCAACAAGGATTGGCTGTACGACCAGAACGGAAATGTATCAAAAGAGGGCGAGGCTGCCAGAACCTATATCGAACAGGCAAAAGCCTTGGGCATCTCCTCACCGGAGGCCCGATGGGACTATGCCTTGAAGATGGTCGAACGTGACCTTCTTCAGCAGGTTCAACAGGCTCAGGTGGTTCAGTCACAGCGTCAGGCATTCCAACAGCAACTGTCAGTCGCCCCGCAGGGTGTGATCCCGACGGCCCCTCAGCCGCCAGCACAGCCGCAGCGAAGTCAGGCAGAAGCCAACATGGAGTACCTGCGTCGTGCTGCATCGCGGACAGCCAGCCGCGCAGGTGTCACAACGAACAGCCCCGAAGCAGGACGCAAGGGGATGAATTTTACGGAGCACCTTCGCTCCACGCTTTCGGAAGACGGGCTGATCAACTAACAGCCACAACACGAAAAGGATAAGCTCATGGCGAGTACGACTGATTGGGCACGCGCGATTGGCACAACCCTGACCAATCACCTGCGGAACGAAGAAATTGCAGTGCTCCGCAAGTTCCGAATCTTCGCTGCTCTCGAAGGCTCGGGCAACGTGCTCACCAATCAGTCGGGCCGCGGCTTTTCGTGGGAAGTTCGCTTCCGCAACCAGCCGGTCAGCGGCAACAACGGCGAGACGCCGCGCGTCTACGCCCGCCAGAACCTGTGGAAGACGGCCAAGCTCGATTGGAGGGGGTATCAGTGCAATGATGCCATCCTGAAGCGAGAGATGCTGGAGAACCGTGGTCAGCAGGCGCTGATCAACGTCGCGGGCAAGATGGCCTCGCGTCTTCAGGAGTCGGTCGAGCAGCACCTCTCGCGTGAGGTGTACGTTGACGGCGATGCGCCGGGCAACGAGCTTCGATTCCAAGGGCTGGACTCCATGTTCGCGTATGACGGCACCGTCAACGTGGACACGGGCGAGAAGCGTGCCTACAACGCCGCCGATCCGTTCTGCTGGGCGAAGGACAGCTACGCCGGTCTGAGCACCGAACTCGGTGCCGAGGCTGGCTCGCAGCTGGAGAAGGGCAGCTGGCCCAACGTCGCCTGCGATGCCGAGTACGACTACTACACCCCGGTGATCTGTGCGTACAACAGCACGTTCTTCAAGGGCGCGACTCCGACTTGGAAGGATCAGTGCGTCGAGGCGGTGCGCGAGGCGGTTCACCAAACGAAAAGAAATGATTCTAAGGAATCGGCCGTCGATCTCGTGATCATCGACCGTCGCATGTACATCGACTACATGAACCGGCTCGACTCGAAGGAGCGCACGCTGGTCACCCGCACGAACGGCCTGAAGTCCTACGGCTTCAGCGATGTGTTCGAGCAGGACGGCGTCGAGATTTCGACGGAATATGCCGTCCCGACGGGCTGCGGCTACGGCATCAGCGTGGGCAACATGTACCTCCACTGCATGGAGGGACAACTTATTACGGCTGAAGGCCCGTACTACAACAACCACAATCAGGCATACGAGTACACGGCCTCGGTGCTCGCCAACCTGCGTTTCGTCAGTCCTCGTAACTTCTTCAAGCTCGTGGCCGCTGAGTAATCTCGACCACACCTCCCAAGGAACAGTTCCATGTCCTACACGTTCGATCCCGGTTTCGGTCGCGGTCAGGTGCTCGGCGCTCTGTGGGTTCACCCCATCGAGAAGACCGACCCGGAAGTGACCGGCGCTTCGCAGGTGCTCACCAAGAAGTCGTTCACCGATGTGGACGCCAAGACGGGTGCGGTTCTCAGCAATGAGATCGTGACCTGCGTGGCGGTTCGCAACGACACGGGTGCCGACCTCAAGGCTGGCGAAAAGACGACGGTCGCTGGCTACGAAGGCGTCGTGGACGAGTACCTGTCGAAGGACGTTCCCGAAGGGGAGGTCTTCTGGCTGGTGGTCGCTGGCCCGACGCAGACGCCGGTCGGAACCCGCGTTCGCCTGCAAGCTCCGACCCCGACCGAAGTCCCGCTCCCTGCCTGAGAGGTGCATCGATGAAGTCTGTTCTGTTCGCCCTGATCGTCTCGTTTGCGGCTGTGGCCTGTGCCGAAGAGGACGCGAAGAACCTCGCGGAACTCGGCAAGCAGGTTCACGGCATCAAGCACGAGGCTCGCGTCGAGAAGGCTTCGGCCTATCGCCGCTTCAAGGCTCGCAAGCTGGAGGCCCGTGCCAAGGGGCTGCGTAGCGAGAACGCTACCGCCGCCGCGAAGCTGGGCGCAAAGTAGTCGGTCTGACATGAAGGGCTGACCTGCGGGCGGCGGGATGACAGGAGGTCGCCCCGCCGCCCGTTTTCGTTGAGGAACGTATGCCAAACATCAACCCATACCGCGACCTTGCGAAGCTGGAGGGCGGCTCTTCGTCCGATCAGGACTACTCCTCGAACATCTCCTACGACTATTCGGGGGCAGACCTCGCCCACAAGTACGGTGCCCAGCTGGGTGAAGCCCGTGCTTCCCACGCCGACGCCCTGCTCCGCGACCCGATGTCCTCGGTGGCGACCGGCAAGCGGATCGGTGAGCTTGCCCGGTACATGCGGGCCTTCAAGGGTGGCTACAACCTGCCCGACCACGAGGTGCTGCCAGCTGCCCGCATCTCGTCTTTCCAAGAATCATTTGGCAACAAGCACAGCGGAAGTGGCGGAGCCACCTTCTACGACCCCGACCGCCTCCTCAGACCCCCGGAATCGAAGTAAGGAGAGAACGCCATGGGATACGTGAACACCGACCTCGAACAGGATTGGTGGGCCAAGCAGCAGCACTGGCTCATCCAGAACAACCAGAAGGACAAGGATGCGCTGGCTGCGCAGAACAACCCCAGCCTCTCGGCTGCCCAGCGTTCCGAGAAGCAGCTGGACTCGCAGAACGGGTGGGCGCAGATGGGCGCATGGGCGGATGGCCGTCAGTTGCAGCACGAGCGCAACCTCCAGAACTCGGCCATGGAGGAGAAGTTCTACGGCCACGACACCGACCGCTACACCGCCGACGCCCAGCGTCAGGGCGTGCAGTCGGTTGCCGGTGCCATCCAAGGTGGCATGCAGCCGATGGCCGGGATGGGTGGTGGTCAGGCCAATGGCTACTCCATCTCCGATCCCTCGGGCCAGCAGATCGCTCACGGCGGCGTGCTCGGCGGACTGATCGACCAGAACCATCCACAGAACCAGCCTCGCATGCAGAGTTTCCAGCGTAGGCGCTAATAGACCGGCTTGTGCCGGTCGCTCGGGGCCGCACCGGGGGGGACGCCCTCCGGTGCGGTTTCTTGCTGAGGAGGAGCAATGAGCACCGAAAAGACTTGCGAAGACTGCGGCGAGCAGCGTGAGGATACGCCGCTCAACTTCCCGGTCTACAAGAAGCGGCGGCAGAAGTGCCTCTCTTGCGTGGTGAAGATTCGTCGCCGGGCAGCTGACGCCAAGGCCGAGCACCGCTCCCGCAAGATGCAGCAGCTGGAGAACGCTGCTGTCGATGAGATGCTGAAGGCTGCCCGCCGCGGCGGCACCGACATCCCGCACTCCGCGGAATTGCTGGAGCAGGTCATGCACTGCTTCGGCGGCGTCAACGGGTTCTCGAACCTGCTGATGAAGAACTACTTCGACTCCAAGCCCGGCAGCCCGCAGCGGACGAAGATCATGGAGATGATCACTCGTCTGGTGACGACGAACGCCGATCAGGGCGGATCGAAGAAGCCGCTCACGTTCTGGTCAGAGGAGGAACTGAACGCCGAACTGGACGCCCGGCTTCAGCAGGCGGTGGAGCAGTACATGCCCGCCCGCCAGCTGCCGGGCCTGCCGCGCATGGAGGTGGATAGTGAAGCCCTTGCCGAACATCCCGGTAACGAGTAACTACGCCAAGGAGCGGCTGCGGGAGCTTCAGTCCGAAATCCACGAGCGTCGGATCGAGGCGCTCAAGCTCTACCGCCCCTCGAAGTTGCAGGATCAGGTGCACGCCTGCACCGCTTCCGAAGTACTCGTAATCGGCGGCAACCGCAGCGGCAAATCCCTCTGCACGTTCGTTGAGGATGCGAGGGCCGTCACGGGGCAAGACCCGTACAAGAAGTACCCCGAGAAGGATGGCGTGCTCGTCATCATCGGCCGGAACTGGACGCACATCGGTCTTGTCTGCGTGCCTTACCTCCTGCGTGCCGGTGCGTTCAAGATCATTCGCGACGAGCATGATAATCATTGGCGTGCCTATGACCCGGCCACCGACTCGGAGCGTTCCCATCTCGCGAAGCCAGCCCCTCCCCTCATCCCGCCAAGGATGATCAAGTCGATCAGCTGGGTGCTCAAGTCTGCCAACTACTGCAACAATATCGAACTGCACAATGGGTGGCGGATTCAGTTCTTTTCTGCTGAGGGAGAACCCGCGCAGGGCTATTCCGCGAACAGAATCCATTTAGACGAGGACGTGGGTAACGACCAAATCCTCCCCGAAGCGCAGGCTCGTCTCGCTGATCGCAAGGGCTGCCTGTGCTGGTCGGCCATGCCGCACTCCCGGTCGGAGTCGCTGCTTGGTCTTTCCGAGCGTGCCGACCGGGCCGAGGAGTCCGGTGATCCCAACCCCAGCATCAGGAAGTTCACGCTCCGCTTCCTCGACAACGCTTGGATCGACAACTCCGAGAAGGAGAAGATGATCCAGCGGTGGGCCGCTCAGGGGGAAGACGTTCTGCGGATGCGTGCCGAAGGCGAGTTCATCACCGACTCGGTTCTCGTCTACCCCAGCTTCTCGATGTCCATTCACGGCTTCAACCGCAGTGATCTGCCCAACGGGGCGAACATCCCCGACGAGTGGACGCGATACGCCGCCGTCGATCCGGGTCATCAGGTTACGGCAGTGCTGTTCATGGCCGTGCCGCCCGACAACTCCATGGTGCTCATCTACGACGAACTCTACATCCGGCAGGCGAACGCCACGCTCTTCGGGGAGAAGTTCGCGGAGAAGGTCAGGGGGCAGACCTTCTATCAGTGGATCATCGACATGCGAGGCGGGCGGCTCCGAGACATCGGCTCCGGTCGGCAGGTGGTCGAGCAGTACATGGTGGAGCTACGCAAGCAGAACGTGCGGTCGCTGACTACGGGGGCTGGGTTCATGGCCGGGTGCGACGACATTCAGTCCCGCACGAGTGCTGTGCGAACTGCCATGCACATCCGCTCGACCGGCACTCCTCGTCTAAGAGTACTCAGAGATTCCTGCCCGAACCTCGAACGCGAACTGAAACGCTATCGCAAGAAGACGCAGTTCGTGAACGGTGTTGCGA
>Ga0007795_10000659_pt1 | contig 11550 bp, 7 predicted proteins | sample CryBogmetaGMA1M_FD_60369 | JGI IMG/M metagenome (GOLD analysis project Ga0007795, IMG submission 60369) | Freshwater microbial communities from Crystal Bog, Wisconsin, USA - MA1M | ecosystem: Environmental > Aquatic > Freshwater > Lake | place: Crystal Bog, Wisconsin, USA | collected 2009-07-06
CCGTAAAAGGGCGCTCCCACTCGGGTGATTTTTTGCACCATGAACGGATGGAATTCCCCATCAGCGGCAGCCTTGATCATGGAAAAGACGCCTTGGGCATCAGCATCCGCCCCCATGAGCCCGTATTCCAGTGGTACCTGCCACGCTGCGAAGCTGGTCCGCCCCGTAAGATAGCACCAAAAACCAACCGTTAGGGCCACTAGCAACACGATCCGCAGCCAATCTTTTCGGTTCCATCCGAACGAATCAGTCGCTGCGACGGGTTTTGCGGGCGGCAAGGATTCGAGTCTTTGGGTCGCGGCGATCATGATGAGATGCAGGAGGTTGCCGAATTGCTATCAGATGACAATGATTTTTAGGGATTCTGCCGGCTTGGCGATTGCGCAGTTGGAGTTGGATCGTTGACCTAGGGCGTATCCATCACCGCACGAACTTGGCTTTCTTTGCCGCTACGAAGTTCGCAGTTTGCGACACCGCCTCCAACAAAATCCTAGTCAAAATGCTGCGGGGCAATAACTATCCTGCAGCGGATCCCATTCTGGAAATTGCGTTGTAGCCAATGCGCTCGTTCACCAGTTCAAGTTCCGCATCGCCCTTAAGATTCGATCACCGCACTGATTCGCAATCCACCTCTTCCAGCTTTGGCCAGATTTAGCAGCAACGTAAGGCTTCTCCAGAAGATCGATAGCACCGTCGGGGTGTTGGCGTGTTTTCTTGTGACTTTGCTAAGGCGCGTGGGCGATGCACTTCAGCGCAGACGGCCTGAGGGAGAGCCCGGAAAGATCCTGTTTCTTAAATTGGCCGAGCAGGGATCTACGGTGCTGGCGCACGAAGCCATTCGCCGAGCGGTGGATAAGGTAGGCGCGGAGCAGGTGTATTGCCTGCTTTTTGAGGAGAATCGTTTCATCCTCGACCTGCTGCAACTGGTGCCGCAGGAAAACGTGTTGACTATCCGCACTGGCTCACCATGGGAAATGATCACGAGTGGACTGGGGCGCATGCTGGAGATTCGCCGGTTGGGGATCGACGCATGCATCGACATGGAGTTTTTTGCGCGAGCGACATCCGTCATCGCATGGGTGAGTGGTGCACGATCACGGGTGGGGTTTCATGCGTTTTTCGGTGAGGGGCCATATCGGGGAGACTTGTTCACGCATCGGGTGCTTTACAATGCTCACCTGCACGCCAGTCGCGCCTTCACCAGCCTCGTGATGGCCTTGGAAAATGCCTCGGCCAATTTTCCGACATTTCCAGCAGTGCCACCGGCGGGCGAGTCACCGCCTTTTTTTGAACCCGCACCGGATGAGTTGCGGGAAATGGAGGCTCTGCTCGCCTCGTTGAGGCCGTCGGGCCAGGGCCGCCTCGTCCTGCTCAATGCCAATGCGAGCGACCTGCTGCCGCTGCGCCGATGGGACGAGGCAAATTACCTCGCTCTCGCCAAGCGCCTGCTGGCGGAGTTCGAGGACCTCTGCATCGGCTTCACGGGGGCGCCGGATGAGCAAGCGAAGATCGACACACTCGTGCGGGCGGTGGGTTCGCCGCGCTGTTTCTGCTTGGCTGGCAAGACGACGCTGCGGCAATTGCTGATCATCTATGGTCTAGCAGATGTGCTGGTGACCAACGACAGTGGACCCGCGCATTTCGCGAGCATGACGCCGATCGATGTGGTCGCGCTGTTCGGACCGGAGACTCCACTTTTATTTGGCGCGCCCTCGCCACGCAACCATTCCTTGTGGGCCGGCATTGCGTGTAGCCCATGCGTGAACGCCCTCAACAACCGCCAGACCACCTGCCAGAACAATGTTTGCATGCAGATGATCACGGTGGAGCAAGTATTCGCGACCGTTTGCCGAGTGATCCACCAACGAAATCAAGGGCTCGCGGTCGGGTGATCAATTTACAACAGTGAATCTCGTGAACCCTCCCGATGCTCTGATCTTTGACCGCGATGGCACGTTGATCGAACACGTGCCTTACTTGTGTGATCCATCAGATGTCTGCCTCTCACCAGGCGTGATTGAGGCCTTGGCCGTCGCCCGTGATGCGGGCGCTCGTCTTTTTCTCCACAGCAATCAATCGGGCATCGGCCGTGGGCTTTTTGATTTGCCAGCGGTTCATGCCTGCAACCAGCGGTTGATTGAGTTGTTGGGCGCCAGTCATAACATCTTCGAGCGCATCTGCATCGCCACGGAACATCCCGATGAGCCAGCGGTTTATCGCAAACCATCGCCTGTTTTTGCGCGTGAAATCATGCGAGATTTCGGCTATGCCCCAGAGCAAATCTGCTACATTGGCGATCGTGGTAGCGACCTCGCCACCGCTCACGCCGCAGGAACTCGTGGCGTGGGGGTCGCGACGGGGCTCGATGACCTCCGTGCCGAGTTGAAGGACTTGGGGCTCGATGGTCTTTTCCCTGTTTTCGATTCCCTTTCGGATGCCATTGGCTATCTTTTTGCGACTCAATGAAATCGGAGAACCCCAGCAGTCGCGTGCTTGATCTGGATGAAATATTGGCCATGCGTGCGGATGCCTCTTCCAAGGGGCTCAGTGTGGTGCTGACCAACGGGTGCTTCGACTTGCTCCACCGCGGCCATATCTCCTACCTTGAGGGATCAGCCACTCAGGGAGACATACTCATCGTGGCGATCAACAGTGACGCATCCGTGCGCCAACTCAAAGGCGCTGGGCGCCCAGTTAATTCCGAACAGGATCGAGCTTTCGCCATCGCCTCGCTCCGCTGCGTCGATGCAGCTTTCATTTTTCGCGGCCCACGGTTTGCTCCTGAAATCAGGGCGATCCGGCCCGACCACTACACGAAGGCGGGCGACTACACGCTCGACACGTTGGACGCTGGCGAGCGCGATGCGCTGCTTGCTGTGGGAGCCGAAATCCATTTACTTCCGTACGTGGCTAGTCACTCTACCACCTCCTTGATTCAGCGCTCGGCCTCGATGGCGCCCTTAAATGCGAAACATGAAGACCCATGACCTCATTCTTGTGACTGGCGCTGCCGGATTCATTGGCAGTGCCATCGTTTGGGAGCTCAACCGTCGAGGATTTGAGCGCATCATCCTCACGGATGCCTTGGGTACAGATGAAAAATGGCGCAATCTCGTGCCCTTGCGTTTCGAAAATTACCTCGACGCATCCGAGTTGCTGGGGCGCCTTGAGTCACCCGAACTGCGGGATGTCCGCTGGGTTTTTCACCTTGGTGCTTGTTCCGCGACGACAGAAAAAGACGCCTCGTATCTCATGGAAAACAATTTCCAATACACCCGCTGCCTTGCGGAGTGGGCGCTTCAAGGGGTGCGGCGAATGGTCTATGCCTCATCTGCTGCCACTTACGGTGATGGCAGCTCAGGCATGGAAGATGGGTACGAGCATCTCGAACGCTACCGGCCGCTCAACATGTACGGGTACTCGAAGCATCTTTTCGACCTCCATGCCAAGCGCCAGGGTTGGCTCGATCGTCTCGTTGGGCTCAAGTACTTCAACATTTTCGGCCCGAACGAAAACCACAAGGGCGACATGCGCAGCGTGGTTCACAAAGCCTACGCCCAAATTCGCGACACGGGCGCGGTCGAGCTTTTCCGCAGTTACCACGCAGACTATCGCGATGGTGAGCAGAAGCGCGATTTTCTCTACGTGAAGGATGCGGTGAATGCCACCCTTTACCTCGCCACCCACCCACAAGCTGCAGGCATTTTCAACATTGGCTCTGGCATCCCCTCCACTTGGATCGACTTAGTGACCCCGATCTTTCACGCACTCGATTTGCCGGTGGCCATTCAATTCATCGACATGCCCGAAGCCCTCCGAGGCAAATACCAGTATCGGACCCTCGCGGATACCACTCGTCTCCAATCTTGTGGGTGGACTGGTCCTGAATACTCCTTGGACGCCGCTATTGGTGATTGTGTTGGCCAATATCTTGTCTCAGACCGTAGGCTCGGTGATTGACACTCCTTTCCACCCCCATGTTTGTACCATCTTTCATCGACTCCATCGCGGAACTCCGCGCCGCCCTCAATTCGGCAGAAACCCTCGCGCCGCATGTCGATTCCGCCGGCCTTACCATTCTCAATGTGCTGAAAGGTGGCGGCAAGCTCCTCACCTGCGGCAATGGCGGTAGCGCGGCGGATGCAATGCACCTCGCCGAAGAGCTCGTCGGCCGTTATCACAGAGACCGTCCAGCTCTGCCGGCCATCTGTCTCAATGCCGATCCGACTGCCATCACCTGCATCTGCAACGATTACGGCTACGAAAAAGTATTTTCCCGCGGGATCGAGGCGCTTGGGAAGCCGGGCGATGTGTTGGTCGGCTTCACCACGAGTGGCAATAGCGCCAATGTGCTTGCCGCCTTTGCTGCCGCAAAATCCCTTGGGATTACCACCGTCCTGCTGGCAGGGAGGGACGGTGGCCAGGCGCGGGGTTCTTGCGATCACGAAATCATCGTGCCTTCCGATTCAACAAGCCGCATTCAGGAGATTCACACGCTGGTACTCCACCAGTGGTTGGAATCCATCGATGCAGTCGAGTGGAACTTATACCGTTAACCCATGATGACAAACGCCAGCATCCTAGTGGCTATGCGAGAGCTCAATATCCTCGTCATAGGCGATCTCATGCTCGATCATTACATCTGGGGAGATGTCCATCGCATTTCTCCAGAGGCACCCGTCCCGATCGTCAATGCGTCCCACGAGTCCCACACCGCGGGTGGCGCTGCGAATGTTGCTTTCAATCTCGCCACGCTTGGTGTCACGGTGCGACTGGCAGGATCTCTCGGCGAAGACACGGCGGGAGAAAGGTTGCTCGGTTTGCTCGGCGGGGTCGGGATCGACACCACTCACTGCCATTCTGGCACCCATCGGGCCACCATCGTCAAGACCCGCGTCATGGCCCGCACCCAGCAACTCTGTCGGATCGATCATGAAGCTGCGGTCTCAGCCTACCCGCTCGAATGCAAGCCCAGCCTGCTGGCCGCCCTCGAGTCCTGCGATGCAGTCATCGTTTCTGACTACGGCAAGGGTGTGATCTCCCAGCCCCTTTTGGATGCGTTGCTTGATCACGCCAAACTGCATGGGAAAATCATTTCCCTCGACCCAAAGCCTTCGAATCATCTCAACTTTCACGGCGTGAGCTTGATCACTCCGAACCGCCACGAGGCACTTGAGCTCGCGGGCCTTGCCGAGCCGAGAATGGGCGAATCCTACCCACTTGAGCAAGTCTGTCGAATGATCCACGACCAGTACGCTCCCGAGCTCCTCGTCATCACCCTCGGTGCGGACGGCATGGCCATCTGCCGCTCTGGAAAGGTCGAGCAGGTTCTGCCGACCCATGCGCGCCAGGTTTTTGATGTCTCAGGTGCGGGAGATACCGTCATCGCCATTCTCACGGTGGCTCTCGCCTCAGGAGCAACACCTGAAGGTGCCGCCAAGCTGGCCAACCTCGCTGCGGGGGTGGTGGTGTCCCGAATCGGCACCGCTACAGTCACCCTCGACGATCTGTCCAAACCCGAGCTGGAGTGAGCGATTTCCGCGCAGACGCATTCTAAATGCAGAAAAGTTAGGGCATGATGCCATGCGCGATCGAACTGGGCAAATGATCCAGTGTTTTTTGATTTTTTTGCTTGAGCGGGGTCGGTTAGGTGTTCTACACCAATCAGAGATTCGAAACGATGCTGATTTCGATCTGAAAATTCGTGATAAAAGTTAGAGATCAACTCCAGAGAAACGATGATCAAAAGCCTTTGCTTCACCACTCAGTCGCTGCTTTTCGCCGCGATGCTCGGATGGCTCGGCAGCGCTGCTAGCGCGGCTCCAGTGGGGACGACCACCATTTATGGCACGGGTCAACCCAGCACAACCTACGCAGGTGGCACGATCAATGCTGGCGACACGGTGCGGCTGAACGATGGCACGGCGAACGTGACAGCCAACATTGTCGACAACGGCACCCTCGATTTTAACCGGTCTAGCGGCACCCTGACGATCAGCGGTACCATGTCTGGCAATGGCACCCTCAACCTGAGCAACTCCGGCACGCTCCAGCTCACTGGCGTCACTCAAACGATCAGCAGTCGTGGCTACCTCCCGCTCAACATGACGATTAACGCCAACAGTGGCGTACTCACGGGCGCACTGTCGGGGACGAACCAAAACACCGTCTTTCAACTCGGTGCCAGCGGCACCGGCACGCTCAACATCGCCGGCAGCCTGGTCACCGGCACCCAATGGAACATCGGCACCGCCAGTGGCGGCGTCGGCACGGTCAACGTCAGCAGCGGCACCTTTGCACCGCGGGGTGGCCTCATGATCGGCGGCACCACCGGCGGCACCGGTGGGAGCGGCACGCTCAACATCACCGGCGGACTCGTCGGTGACACCGCGTTCCTCGCCTCCAGTTTGACTGCAGCCAGCCGAATCGGGGCCGGGGTGGGAAGCACCGGGCTCGTCACGATCACCGACGGCACCTTCGGCTCCTCAAACGCCATCTACATCGGCGACGTCGGCACCGGCACGATGACGGTCAACAGTGGTTACGCGAAGTTCAGCCTGGCCAACATCGGCTACAGTTCCGGTGCCCGCGGCGTGGTCAATCTGCTCGGCGGCACGGTCGCCAACGGGAGCACCTTCCAGGTTGGTGGCACCGGGACTGGCACGCTGACGATCAACGGCAGTCTCGTTCAGGCCCGGAATACAGAGATCGGAAACGGCGCCGGCTCGAGCGGCAACGTTACCGTCACCAGCGGCACCTATCTCAACAACGGCGCCGGCGTGAACAACGAACTCAATGGCTACATCAAGATCGGCGTCAGTGGCACGGGGAGCCTGACGATCAACAACGGCGGCTACGTCGTCGCCTCGGGCACGGTGACGCGTGGCGCCAACGGCACGCTCACCCTCAACCAAGGGGGCACGCTCCAGATCGGCAGCGCCGACGGCGGCAACAACCCGTTCACCCTAGCCAGCGGCACCGCTGGGGCCCTCGTCGGCGACCTCAACTACGCCGGCACGCTCAAGTTTGCCCTAAACGCCGACTACACCTACGCCGACGACTTGAGTGGCTCCGGTAACCTCGTCAAGACCGGCGCCGGCACGCTCAACCTCACCGGCAGCAATAGCTTCACCGGCGGCACGACGATCGAGCAGGGCCGGATCGCGCTCGCGACCGCCAATGCGATCGGCTCCGCTGGCACGATCAGCTTCTCGACCTCGGGCACCGTGGCCCCCGGCGCTCTCCAGTTCACGGCAACCAACACGACCGACTATTCGTCCCGCTTCTCCACGGCCGCTAACCAGCGCTACGCCGTCGACAGCAACGGCCAGAGCATCACGCTCGCGAGCAATCTCACGAGCGCTGGCGGCAGCTTCACGAAGTATGGCAGCGGCACGGTCTCCCTCACCGGGGCCAACACCTTCACCTCCGGCTCCGTCGGCGCCGGCACGCTCTATGGCACGGCAAGCAACCTCGCCACGACCGGCACGTTTGGCGTGGCCACTGGAGGCGAACTCCAAATCGACCAGGCAACCAGCGGCACCTGGGCAGGGGTGATGTTTGGCTCGGGCACCTTCACGAAACTCGGCGCCGGCGCTCTCACGCTCACCGGCTCGACCTCCAACACCAACGGCGCCCTTCTCGTCTCGGCAGGGTCGGTCATCGGCAACTCCGACACCATCCGCCGGGCGGTCACGAACAACACCCAGGTGACGTTCGACCAAGCCGTCTCCGGCACCTACTCGAGCGCCATGAGCGGCACCGGAGCCTTCGTGAAGGATGGCGCCGGCACGCTCGCCCTCAGCGGCAACAACAGCAGCTACACCGGCAACTGGACGCTCGCCGACGGCACGCTGTCGGCCGGCAGTGCCAATGCCCTCGGCACGAGTGGCACAATCAGCTTCGAAGGGGGCACACTCCAGGCGACGGCGAGCAACTCCACCGATTACTCGTCCCGGTTTTCCAACGCCGCCAACCAGGAATACCGCATCGACTCCAACGGTCGAGCCGTCACCCTCGCCTCGGCGCTGACGAGCTCCGGTGGTTCGTTCACGAAGCTCGGCTCCGGTACGGTGACCCTCAACGGGGCCAACAGCTACTCCGGCGGCACGACTGTCTCGGAGGGGAAGCTGATCGGGACGACGGCGAACCTCCAAGGCGCGATTGCCAACAACGGCAACGTCACCTTTAGCCAGACGACCGACGGCACCTATTCCGGCGTTATGTCGGGCACTGGGTCGCTGACGAAATCCCTCTCTGGTACGGTCACGCTCTCCGGCGCCAACAGCTACTCGGGCGGCACGACCGTCTCGACGGGGCGGCTGGTCGGAACGACGACGAGCCTCCAAGGCACGATCACCAACAACTCCCGCGTCTCGTTCGACCAAAGCACCGACGGCACCTACTCGGGCAACATGTCCGGTAGCGGCTCGCTGACCAAGCTCGGCGACGGGGTGGTGACGCTCTCTGGCAGCAATGCCTACAGCGGCGGCACGACGCTCACCGCCGGCACGCTCGCGCTCGGCAGCGCCAATGCCATCGGCTCGGCCGGCACGATCACCTTCGGCGGCGGCACGCTCCAGGCGACGGCGAGCAACACCACCGATTACTCGGCCCGGTTCTCCAATGCCTCGAGCCAGCAATACCGCATCGACACCAACGGGCAGAACGTCACCCTCGCCTCGAATCTGACGAGCACCGGCGGCAGCTTCACGAAGCTCGGCAGCGGTGCGGTGACCCTCTCCGGCACCAACTCCTATTCCGGCGGCACGACCGTCTCGGCCGGCTCGCTCATCGGCACGACGACGAGCCTCCAACGCGCCATCACCAACAACGCCGCCGTCACGTTCGCCCAGGCAACCAGTGGCACCTACGCTGGCGTCATGTCGGGCTCCGGGGCGCTCACGAAGCTCGGCACCGGCACGGTCACCCTCGCCGGTGCCAACTCCTACTCCGGCGGCACGACCGTTTCGGCCGGCTCGCTCTTCGGCACGACGACGAGCCTCCAAGGCGCGATCACCAACAACGCCGCCGTCACGTTCGACCAGGCAACCGACGGCTCCTACGCCGGCGCCATGTCGGGCTCCGGCTCGCTCACGAAGGCGGGCTCCGGTGCCGTGACCCTCGCCGGTGCAAACAGCTACTCCGGCGGCACGACCGTTTCGGCCGGCTCGCTCATCGGCACGACGACGAGCCTCCAAGGCGCGATCACCAACAACGCCGCCGTCACGTTCGACCAGGCAACCAATGGCACCTACGCCGGCGCCATGTCGGGCTCCGGCGCGCTCACGAAGCTCGGCGGCGGTGTGGTCACGCTTACTGGCACGAGCGCCTTCTCCGGGGCCACGACCGTCTCCGGCGGGGCGCTGGTGATCAATGGCAATCTCACAAGCTCCGCCGTCACCGTCGGCAGCGGGGCCACGCTCGGTGGCAGCGGCACGATCGGGTCGTCGGTCACCGTGCAGTCGGGGGGCACGATCGCTCCGGGTAACAGCCCGGGCCTCCTCTCCGTCGGCACGCTCAACCTCCTCGCCGGCAGCACGACGCGCATGGAGATCGTCGGCGTCGGCAGTGCCGCCGGCACCGCCGGCACCGACTACGACAAGATCGCCATCACGACCGCAAGCGGCCTCGTCTACGGCGGCGCGCTGTCGCTCGACTTCGCCAACACGCAGACCTTCGCCGACGGCACGTCGTTCGACCTCTTCGGCTTCACCGGCTCGGCGACCGGCGACTTCGCGACCGTCACGAGCACCGGCACCGGGGGCTACGCCGGCCTCACGTTCACCGGTGTCGGCGGGGTGTGGACGGCGTTGCTCGGCAGCCAGACGCTCACGTTCAGCCAGCTGACCGGCCTGCTCCGCTTCGAGACCAGCGGCGCAGCGGTCCCCGAGATCGATCCGAGCTCCTTCGGCAGCGCCCTGACGCTCCTGATCGGATCGCTCGGCCTCCTCGAGCGCCGCGCCCGCCGCCGCTCGCGGGCCTGATCGGCCTCGCTCGGCCTCCATCAATCGACCGATCGACACCGGCCCCGGAACGTCCGCCGCTCCGGGGCCGGATCGTTTTGCCACCCGGCGCGTCCTTGCCGCGGCCGATGGCGGCCGGAGGCGGGCTTCGGTTTGCCGCCATAGCCGCCGACTGGCATGAAAGCCCCCCGGGGCCACCGCCGCGGCTTTCATCCCCGCATTGGCGTGCCGGCAAGCATTTCGCATTCTTTGCGAAATACTCCCCTCTTTCCATAGGTTCTTCACCAACCCTGTGAGGGCGAGCCTCACGGTCCCGGTGCGATCTTCAGCCTTTCAAGACTTTAAGAAAACAAAAAAACGGGCGATAAACGCGGGAATCCGATCACTCCACCGGTTTTCGACCCGCTTTTCTGACGATTCGGCACGCCATGTGCTCACACCGAGATTCAGATCCGCCAACCAAGGACAGATGCCTGTCGGCTGGTTGGTGAGCTGAGTTCCGCGACTGCTGCCTTACGAGTCCAGAAAGAGTGACGATGACCATGACGCTCCGCCGGTTTGCCGCCTTCCTCTCGCTCCACGTCGCGATCGGTCTTCTTGGCGCTCCCGCCGTCGCCGCCCCGGGCCCGTCCGGCACGCTCACGGTCTACGGCACGACGGCTGCCTCCACCAGCGGCACGAACTATCCCGGCAACGCCATCCTCGCCTCCAACACCGTCCGCCTCGACGACGGTGCCGTGGTCAGCGGCACCGGCATCGTCAACAACGGCTTGCTCCAATTCAATCAGTCGGCAGGCAGTCTCCTCACGATCAGCAACACGATCTCTGGTACCGGCACGCTCTCGCTGACCAACTCCGGCACGCTCAATCTGACCGGCGGGTCGGCTGTCGGTGGCGGGATCGCGTTGGACATGACCACGTCCGCAGCGGCAGGCCTCCTGCAGATCAGATCGGGAACCGGCGCGTTCTACGTCGGCTACACCGGCACCGGCTCGCTCACCCTCGCGGGTGGCAACGTGGACACTGGGGCGTTCACGATCTCCAATACATCGAGTGCCTTCGGCTCGGTCACGATGTCGAGCGGCACGTTGAGTGCCGATAACTTCACCATTGGCGGAAATGGCACCGGCACACTCGACATGACGGGCGGCCGCATCGACTGCCAGTCCCCCTACATCGGCAACAACGCCCCGGGCGTCGGCACCTTCACGATGTCCGGCGGCACGGTGACGAGCGCAGGGAGCGGCATGGCCGTCGGCTACTCAGGCCATGGCGTGCTGAACCTCAACGGCGGCTCCTTCAGCAATTCGGGTAATCAGGGCGCAGGGTACGTCGCGTACAACCTTGGCAGCTCCGGCACGGTGAACGTCACGAGCGGCACGTTGGCGGTTACGAAAGAAATGAGCCTCGGTCGGCTCGGGAACGCCACGCTCAATCTGTCGGGTGGCAGTGTCAGCAGCGGATATGGCTCCCTGGGCAGCGGCACCAGCGGCATCGCCACCGCCACGGTATCGGGCGGTAGTTGGGTCTCGACGGGCACGCTCGGCATCGGCGGCAATGGCACCGGCACGCTCAACGTGACGGG
>Ga0007795_10000661_pt1 | contig 11540 bp, 15 predicted proteins | sample CryBogmetaGMA1M_FD_60369 | JGI IMG/M metagenome (GOLD analysis project Ga0007795, IMG submission 60369) | Freshwater microbial communities from Crystal Bog, Wisconsin, USA - MA1M | ecosystem: Environmental > Aquatic > Freshwater > Lake | place: Crystal Bog, Wisconsin, USA | collected 2009-07-06
CGGCCGCGCCATTGCCATCGATCCCCAACGCCACAGCTATGGCGAGCTTATATGGATTGATGCCGATGTCCCCAAACTGTCGGGTGCCTTCCCAGCCTATCGCCGTCTGGTGGCCGCCCTCGATACAGGCGGTGCCATAAAGGGGGATGTGCGCGCCGATCTCTATGTGGGCCAGGGCGCGGCGGCTGGATTTGAGGCGGGCCGGGTTCGCCATAGTCTGCGTATGCACAGGCTGGTTCCGAGGCCATGAAGCGTCCGGTTCGTCCCGAAGAGCAGAGGCTCTGGTCTATGGTGGCCTCGACGGTCCACCCCCTGCCTGGGCGCAGTCAACCGGTTGCCCCATCTGCTTCGACCGAAAAACCAGCCTTGGGGGATGCCATTTCAGCGCCAAAGCCGGGGGCCGGTGGGCTTGCGGCTGGACCCTTTCCAACTGGGCCTGCCCTGGCCCCCACCACGAAATCTAAGGTCATAGAGCCAGGGCGCCGCCACCGGATCGCCAAGGAGCGGGATCCTATCGGTGCCCATATCGACCTGCACGGTATGGATCAGGCCCGGGCACGGAGTGTTCTGGAGGCCTTTATTTTCAGGTCCTGGAATGAGGGCATGCGCGCGGTTTTGGTGATTACCGGCAAGGGTTTACGGGGGGACGGTGTTCTGCGGCGCATGACCCCGGAATGGCTGGCTGATCCGCGCCTGCGGGATGTGGTGGCAGGAATTTCAGAGGCCCAGAGGCGGCACGGCGGCGAAGGTGCCCTCTATGTTGCCCTCAAGCGCCATCCCAGAGCCGTATCTCTCTAGGCCTAGGTCTGTGCCTCGGCCTTACCCTGGCCCCAGCGGGCGGCCCAGGCTGTGATCCCCACATCGCTGGTGACATTGCCCAGGGTGCGGGAAAAGTCTGGAAAGGTCTCAACGGCCAGCAGCAGGGGCAGGAGTTCCATAGGAACGCCCATGGCCCCACAGATCGGCACTAGGGTGGTAAAGAAAGTCACGGAACTGGCAACGCCTACGGCAGCCAGGCTGACAATACAGGCCACCACCACGCCCACGGCCAGCTGAGCTGGTCCCAGATGGACCCCGTAAATATGTGCCACGTAGATGGCCACAGCCAGATTGCCGGGCGGGCTGGTAATGCGGAACAGGGCAACAGCCATGGGTAGGACGAGGCCGCGCACCCCCTGAGGCACGCCAAGTTTCTCTGTGGCTTCCAGCATCACGGGCAAGGAGGCGAGGGAGGACTGGGTCGAAATCGCCATAGCCTCCACGGGGATCAGGGCGGTGAACAGTTTTCCAGGGGCAATCTTGCCACCGAAGATCGCCATGATCAGACCCAGTACCCCGGCCAGCAGGCACATGATCGAAACAATCACCACATACTGACCCAGTATGCCCACCGCGCCGAACCCGGTCTTGGCGCCCACCACAAAGGCCAGCAGGAAGACCCCCAGGGGCGCAATCTTCAGCACCCAGCCGACAATAACCATCATGGTGGCTTGAACCGCATCGAACAGGCCAAACAGCACATCTCGACGGCCAGGATCCAGCCGGGTCGCCGCCAGACCAAACACCAGACCAAAGAACACGATCGAGGCCATGGCCCCCTCTGCCGCCGCCTTGATGGGGTTGGCAGGGATGAAGGATTTGAGCATGTCCGTCACAGGCGGGGAGGCCGGGACCTGGGACCCGAGCCCATGGGCTGAGGCGCGCAGGGCCTCTGCAGCAAGCTTGGGCGCTGGCCAAATATCCAGCAGGGCTGGGGTGGCAATGGCGGCAATGGTGGTGGAGACCAGCAGCATGACGGCGAAGGCCAAGAGGCTACGGCCTGGCAGGCCGCCCCCCTTCAGGGCCCCCGCTGCCTGAGCCACCCCCACCACCAGCAAGGAGAAGACCAAAGGAATAATCGTCATGCGCAGGGCGTCGAGCCAGATTCCGCCCAGGGCCTGGCTTGTGTTCACCAGCTGGGCCGCAAGTCCGGGGGACAGGTGGGGCGATAGGGCACCGAGGACGAGGCCAAGGATCAGGCCGGCAAGGATGCGGGTGGTGAGGGAGTTAAACGCCATGTGATGAGGATTGCCGTAAGCGGCGGCTCTGACCAGCCCAAAACGCGCATTTTTCAGTTTGAACGCGAAGGCGCCTGCAATTGGGCGTGTTTGCCACTAACCTTGCCGATTATGCGTCGCGTGCTTCTTCCCTTGGCTATTTTGAGTGTCGCCGGGTCCGCCTGGGCCACTGACCCCGGCAGTGTGCATCCCAAGGACACGGTGCGCGATGCCGTTATGGCGCCCCTCGAGGATCTCGATCTTAAGGAAATCCCCATACCCGAGGCCCTGTCGCGGGCCCGGCATGACCCCTATGCCCTCGAGGGCTTGACCCGGTGTGAAGGCATTGCCGCTGAAATCGGTCGATTGGATGCGGCCCTGGGGCCAGACCTTGATGAGGCACCGCCCCCTGATCAGAGGTCGAAGGCCACAAAGCTGACCGACGAGGTAAAGGGCGTTGGCTTAGCGCAGGTGCGGGAGCAAACCCGCAGCCTCCTGCCGTTTCGCGGCTGGGTTCGCAAGCTGAGTGGGGCTGCAGCCCATGATAAGAAACTGGCTGCGGCCATCCGCGCAGGGGAGGTCAGACGCGGGTTCTTGAAGGGCACCGGCATGCGCATGAACTGCGCCCCACCCGCGGCCCCTTCCTGGTTTGTCCCCCTTGAGCCGATCAAGCCTAAGCCGCCGCCGAGTCTTTGGGATCGCTTTGTGGCCTGGATTAGATCCTGGTGGCCGTTCTAGCCCCTAGGCGTCCCGCGCCGCTTTTTCTTGTAGGCCTGAGGTGCCCTCACGGCGTTCGAGCTGGGCGGCAATGTCATCGAGGGACACACCAGATCCTGCCAAGAGGACTAGGAAATGATAGATCAGGTCTGCGCTTTCCCCGGCCAGTCCGTCCGGGTCGCCCTGAACGGCTGAGATCACCACCTCTACCGCCTCTTCGCCGAACTTCTTGGCGGTGCGCTCGACCCCTTGAGAGAGGAGAAGTGCAGTATAAGAGCTCTTGGGGTCAGCTCCCTTGCGGGCCTCAATGGTGGCGTTCAGCCGTTCCAGGGCGTCAGAAAAACGGCTCATGCCACCCGCTCCGAATATCGCACAGGGATTTTCGCCGCCGCCATGGCCGCCTTGACCTGGGACATGGAGACTTCGCCGAAATGGAAGATTGAGGCTGCGAGGACGGCATCAGCGCCACCGGTCAGCACGGCATCCACCATATGCTGGGCGTTTCCGGCTCCCCCTGAGGCGATCACCGGGACATTCACCGCCGAGGTGACGGCCTTCAGCAGGTCCAGGTCATAGCCGGTCTTGGCCCCGTCCCGGTCCATGGAGGTCAGCAGGATTTCTCCCGCCCCGCGTTTCACAGCCTCTATGGCATAGTCCACCACATCGAGGCCGGTATCGGTTCGCCCGCCATAGGTAAAGACCCGCCAGCCGCCGCCCCCAGACACCGATGGACCCTGCTTGGCGTCGATGGCCACCACCACGGCCTGAGACCCAAAGGCGTCGGCGCAGTCACTGATCAGGTCTCTGTTTTCCACAGCTGCGGTATTGATGCTGATCTTATCGGCACCGGCCAGCAACAGGCGTCGGGCGTCCTCCACCTTGCGAATGCCACCCCCCACGGACAGGGGCATGAAGCAGACATCGGCGGTGCGGGCGATCACGTCGAGGATGGCACCTCGGCCCTCATGACTGGCGGTGATATCTAAGAACATCAGTTCGTCGGCCCCGGCCGCGTCATAGGCCCTGGCCTGTTCCACCGGATCCCCAGCGTCGCGCAGGGCCACGAAATTGACGCCCTTGACCACCCGGCCATCCTTGACGTCCAGACAGGGTATGACGCGGACCTTGAGCATTAGAGGGCGACTTTCAGGGCCTCAGCCGGATTGATGGCACCGTTATAAAGGGCACGGCCAAGCACGGCCCCAGCGATCGGTGTGCCCTTATGGGCCTTTAGCCGGACAATATCGTCCACCGTGGCCAAACCTCCCGCCGCAATGACCGGAATGGATACAGCGTCGGCAATGGCCCCGAAGGCCTCGACATTGAAACCCATGACCGTGCCATCCCGGTCAATGTCTGTGATGATCAGGGCCCCAACCCCGCCATCCTCAAAGCGCTTTGCCACCGTCACAGCGTCAAGATCTGTGCTTTCGGTCCAGCCCTGGGTGGCGACCTTGCCGCCGCGAATGTCGATACTCACGGCAATCTGTTCGGGCCAAAGGAAGGCCGCTTCATTGACGATGTGGGGGAGGGTCACGGCAATGGTGCCAAGGATCACCCGGGAGACCCCAGCCTCAATCCAGCGTTCGATGTCCTTGAGGGAGCGGATACCGCCCCCCAGCTGAACGGGAATCGATACGGATTCCAGGATGGCTTCCACGGCCTTTTCATTGATGGCCCGGCCCTCAACGGCGCCGTTCAGGTCGACCACGTGCAGCCAATGGAATCCCGCCCCGGCCCAGGCCTTGGCCTGATCGGATGGCGAGGCATTAAACACCGTGGCCGTGTTGAGGTCGCCGTGAAGGACACGCACGCATTGGCCGTCTTTCAGATCGATGGCCGGATAAAGGATCAAGGTCGCCACTCCAGGAAGCGCGCCAGCAGGGCCAGACCGGCACTCTGTGACTTTTCAGGATGAAACTGTACGCCTGCAACATTGTCCCGGGCGACAGCGGCGGGGAAGGTCCCGCCGTGATCGACATATGCCGCAACATGGGCAGGGTCGTCTGGAAAGAATGCGAAGGAATGGGTGAAATACATGGGCGCATCGCCAATCCCGGCAATCAGGGGCGGGCCGTGCGGATCTATCAGGCTATTCCAGCCCATATGCGGCACCTTGGCCTCTGGGGTGGAGGGGGTGATGGGTTTGACGTCTCCGGGGATCCAGTTCAGGCCGGTGGTCTCGCCAAATTCCAGCCCACGGCTGGCCACCAGCTGCATGCCGACACAGATCCCGAGGAAGGGCCGTTGCTTGTGTCGGACGGCTTCATCTAGGGCCTCTTCCAGACCGGGCCTGGCCTGAAAGGCCCGCATGCACGCCGCGAAGGCCCCGACGCCGGGGAGGACAATGCGGTCTGCACCGAGGATATCTTCCGGCGCAGAGGTCACGACGATGTCTGCGGTGCCGTCAGCCGCGCGGATCAGCGCCTTTTCAGCCGAGCGCAGATTGCCCGAGCCATAGTCGATCAGGGCGACCTTGTTCATGGGACCTCAGAGCACGCCCTTGGTGGAGGGGGCCTGGCCCAGGGTCTTGGGGTCCAGCTCAACGGCATCGCGCAGGGCGCGGGCCAGGGCCTTGAAACCGCTCTCAGCAATGTGGTGGCTATTGTCCCCGTACAGGGTTTCCAGGTGCACGCAGGCGCCACAGTTCATGGCAAAGGCGTGGTGGAATTCCTTGAACAGCTCGGTATCCATGTCGCCGATCTTGGGGGTCTTGTAGACGACCTTCCAGATCAGATAGGCGCGGTTGGACAGGTCGAGCGCGCACCGGGTCAGGGTCTCGTCCATGGGAATATAGGCGTGGCCGAACCGCCGCACGCCCTTAAAGCCGTCCAGGGCTTGGCTGAAGGCCTGACCCAGGACAATGCCGGTGTCTTCTACCGTGTGGTGCTGGTCGATGTGCAGGTCGCCCTGGGTGCGGACCTTCAGGTCAAACCCCCCATGGCGGGCAAAGCTGTCGAGCATGTGGTCGAAAAAGCCGATGCCGGTGGCAATGTCAGATTGGCCGGTCCCATCCAGATCCAGGCTGATCTCGATCTGGGTCTCTTTGGTGTTGCGAACCACCTGGGCTGAGCGCGCCATGGCTAGAGTCCTTTTTGTGCGGCAAGGTCAGCCAGGCGAACCTGGGGCCTTGGGCCATAATGCGAGATCACTTCGGCCGCCGCCAGGGAGCCGAGTTGACCACAGACCTGCAAGGGTCGATCGGCGGCAAGGCCGAACATGAAGCCCGCAGCATATTGGTCCCCAGCCCCGGTGGTGTCGATCACCTTGTCTACGGGATAGGCACCAACTTCGATGGCCTCCGTTCCTTGCAAAATCACAGATCCAGCCGAGCCGCGGGTCACGGCAGCCAGCTTGACCTTGGTCCGCAGACGGCTGAGGGCCTCTAGGAAATCATCGGTCTCAAACAGGGTGCAGACTTCATTCTGGTTGGCGAAGACCAGGTCAACCTGGGTTTCAAGGAAGGCCAGCAGGCCTTCGCGATGACGCTCTGCGACAAAGCCATCCGAGAGGGTCAGGGCAATCATGCGACCGCTGGCCCGGGCCAGGCCCGCGGCCTTGGCAAAGGCCCGGCGGGCGGCCTCGGCATCAAACAGATAGCCTTCAAGATAGACGATCTTGGCCGCCTCAATGACGTTTGCATCCACATCATCGGCGGTGAATTCCGTCGATGCCCCCAGATAGGTGCACATGGTGCGCTCACCGTCCGGAGTTACATTGATCAGGCTGCGGGCGGTCGCCGGCCCCCCGATCAGGGGCGGGGTATCGAAATGCGCTCCGATGGCCCGCATGTCGTGGGCAAAAACATCCCCCAGCTGGTCCTTGGCCACCTTGCCAAGATAGGCGGCGCGACCGCCAAAACTGGCGACCCCGGCTATGGTATTGCCAGCCGAGCCGCCGGAGGCTTCGACCCCCGCGGCCATGCGGGAATAGAGGTCAGAGCTGCGGGCCTCGTCCACCAGCATCATGGCCCCCTTGTCGAGACCTTCTGTCTGCAAGAACGCCTCGTCAGCTGGGGCAATCACATCAACAATGGCATTGCCGATCGCAGCGACATCATAGAGCAGAGTCATGGGGCGGGTGCTTTCAGCAAGGTCGACTTGGGCGGCTGACTACAGGTAAAGCCGGACTTGGGCAACGCGGGCGCGGCACCTGCAGGCTCTATAGGACTGGAAATTTAAGAAGGCGTTCTGGATCATGGGTCGAATTCCGATTGTCACGGCGAGCCTTGCGCTCCTGCTGAGCGGGTCTTTGGCGAGTGCTTTTCCTGCGCGGGCCCAGGGCTGGACGCTCCTTGACCCTGAAAACCTGCTGGTGATCGACACCACGAAAGGCCGCATTCTGGTGGCCATGTCCCCAGACCTGGCACCCAAGGCTGTGGAGCGGGTCAAGCTGCTGGCCCGAGAGCATGTCTATGACGGACTTCTGTTCCACCGGGTCATTGAGGGCTTTGTCGATCAGACCGGAAACCCCAATAATCATGACGGCGGCGTCTCCAGCCATCCCGATTTGGCACCAGAGTTTGTCGCGCGTTTGGAGCCCGGGCGGTTTTCACCAGTACGCTTAGCGTCTGACAGCCAGCAGGGCTTTGTGGGCGCGGTTCCTGTCGAGGCGGTTTCGGCGGCGGAGGCAGGGCGATCAGCCGATGGCAAGCTAAGACTCTGGGGGGCCTATTGTCCCGGCGTCGCTGGCATGGGCCGTCAGGCCGATCCCGGCAGTGCCAATTCCGAAATCTTCTTCATGCGGGACTCAAGCCGCCGTCTAGATCGCGACTATACGGTCTGGGGTAAGGTGGTGGTCGGTCTCGAGCGTGTCCGGGCCATGGCAGTGGGCGAGCCTCCGGCTGAGCCCGATAGAATGATCAAGGTGAGGGTGGCCTCAGACCTGGCGCTCAGCGACCGGCCCAAGGTCGAGATTATGGAGGCCAAGTCCCCGGCCTTCCAAACGCTCATAGGGCAGGTCCGCACAGCCAAGGGTGCCGACTTCACCGTCTGCGATCTGGATCTGCCCGTTCGACCTGGGCGCTAGACCTTGCCCTTCGAGGGGCACAGGTCAGCCAGGGCGCAGTCCTCGCATTTGGCCTTACGGGCCAGGCAGACATAGCGGCCATGCAGGATCAGCCAGTGATGGGCCCTAACCTTTGCGGCATCGGGGACAATGGCCATGAGTTCGGCCTCCACCTGATCGGGGGTCTTGCCCTTGGCCAGGCCTAGGCGATGGGCGACCCGGAAGACATGGGTATCCACAGCAATGGCCGGCTCAATACCCAGCTCATTGAGCACGACGCTGGCGGTCTTGCGGCCGACCCCTGGCAGGGCCTGCAGGTCTGTGCGGTTTAGGGGCACCTCGCCCCCATGCTGCTCCATAATGATGTTCGCGGCCGCCAGGACATTCTTCGCCTTGGTCCTGAACAGGCCAATGGACGAGATCAAAGGGATCAGGCCCTCTTCCCCCAGGGCCAGCATGGCCTGAGGGGTGTCGGCCACGGCGAACAGTTTGCGGGTAGCCTTATTGACCTGCACATCCGTGGCCTGGGCCGAGAGAGCCACAGCGGTGACCAGGGTATAGGGGCTGGTATAATCAAGCTCGGTGCGGGGATCGTCGGACACGGTTTCGAAACGCGCGAAGATTTCAGCGATCCTGGCGCGCTCGGCGGGGGAGGTGCGTTTTGAGGGCGCGGGCTTGGGGGGTTTGGCCATTCTGTGACCATGGCGTAATCGCCCCCCTTTCGCCAAGTCCCTGACGGGAGTAGCCATAGGTCCATGTCCATTTATCGCGAGGCAGGGGCAGTGGAAGATCTGGTCTTCATGGACGCCGAAATCCGGCCACATCGCTCCCTGTCCGAAAGGGGGTTTATCGTCCTGATCTCTGTGGTCACGGCGGTGAACTGTATCTGCGCTGCAGTCTTTCTGGCCATGGGGGCCTATTTCGTGCCGTTCTTTCTCGGTCTTGATGTCGTGGCCGTACTGATTGCCTTTCTGTCGAGCTATGCGGCGGCCCGGCAGGTCGAGCGGGTTTTGGTCACCGATCGCAGTGTCCGGATTACCTATGAGACGCCAAAGGCCGTGCGGGTGGTCTGGGAAAGTCCGACGGCCTTCACCCGGGTCAATCTCTATGCCGATGACGACCAGCTTCAGGACCTGCGCGTCGCCCTGTCGGGCAAGGAGGCCCAGGTCGCCCGGGCATTGGGGCCAACAGAACGTGCCCAATTCGCTGACGCCCTAGAGGGTGCGATTCATCAGGCCCGTCGCACCCGTTATGTGGTCTAGGGATGAGCTTCAGCGATAACGAGGTCGAACGCTATGCCCGCCATCTTGTCCTGCGGGAGGTGGGCGGCCCAGGACAGCAGGCCCTGAAGGCGGCGAGGCTTGCCGTGGTTGGAGCGGGTGGTTTGGGCGCGCCGGTGGCGCTCTATCTGGCGGCGGCTGGGGTGGGGTCCTTAACCCTGATCGACCCCGATGTGGTGGACCTTAGCAATCTCCAGCGTCAGGTTTTGTATGCCGAGGCTGATCTGGGTCACCCCAAGGTCGCGGCGGCGCAGGCCCGGCTTACGGCCTTAAACGCCTATGTAAATGTGACGGGTGTGCAGGCGGCTCTAACACCTGCAACCGCTGTGGATCTGTTGGCAGGCCACGATCTGGTCCTGGACGGTACCGACGATTTCGCCACCCGGTTTGCCGTTAATGAGGCCTGTGTCCGCCTGGGCCTGCCCCTGGTGTCGGGTGCCATAGGCCGCTGGACCGGCCAGGTGGGGGTATTCGGCTCAAAGCCCTGCTATCGCTGTCTGGTGCCTGAGATCCCACCCGATGCCGAGACCTGTTCGGCGGTGGGGGTTATCGGGGCCCTGGCCGGGGTTATCGGTTCGATGATGGCCCTGGAGGCGATCAAGGTGATCACCGGGGCCGGCGAGGCCCTGACCGGACGCCTGCTGATCTATGACGCCCTCGCAGCCCAGACCCGGACCGTGAAGATCGGCGCTGATCCTCGATGCGTGACCTGCGGTGGCCTAGAGCATTGACGACAGGACCCGGTCCGGCGGCCGGTGGCCGTCCATCCAGGTCTTGAGGTTGATAATGACCTTTTCGCCCATTTCGGTACGGGCCTCTACCGTGGCGGATCCCAGGTGGGGAAGCAGGACGGCGTTGGGCAGGTCCAAGAGCTTGGGATTGATGGCGGGCTCGAACTCGAACACGTCAAGGCCAGCCCCGGCAATGCCGCCCGCCGCCAGGAGGTCAGCCAGGGCGCTCTCATCGATGATTTCGCCCCGGGCGGTATTCACCAAAATGGCATGGGGCGACATGAGCTTAAGCCGCCGGGCTGAGAGCAGGTGGTAGGTGGCCGGGGTGTGCGGGCAGTTGACTGAGATAATGTCCATCCGCGCCAGCATCTGGTCCAGGCTTTCCCAGTAGGTTGCCTCCAGCTCCTCAGCGATCCGGGAGCTCACCGGCTTGCGGTTGTGATAATGGATCTGCATGCCAAAGGCCTTGGCGCGACGGGCCACAGCCTGGCCGATCCGGCCCATGCCGATAATGCCCAAACGCTTGCCAGAAATCCTGCGTCCCATCATCCAGGTGGGGGCCCAGCCGGTGAAGTCCCCAGCCTGGGCGACATTTGCCCCTTCGACGATCCTGCGCGAGACGGCCATCATCAGGGCCAGGGTCAGGTCGGCGGTATCTTCGGTGAGCACCCCAGGGGTATTGGTCACCAGAATGCCCTTGGCATTGGCAGCGGCCACATCAATGTGATCGACCCCAGCTCCGAAATTGGCAATCAGCTTGAGACGGTCGCTGGCCTGGGCGATCACCTCAGCGTCGATCTTGTCGGTGATGGTTGCCACCAGGGCGTCGCAATGGCCGACGGCGTCGATCAGCTCTGGGCGGGTAAAGGGTCGGTCTTCCAGGTTCAGTTGGGTGTCGAACAGTTCGCGCATACGCGTTTCCACCGAATCGGGGAGCCGTCTGGTGACGATGACGTGCGGCTTTCGCGTGGACATGGCGGACAGACTTCAAAAACCAATGGCGTGATTGAGGCTCTAGAGCATGTTCTAAAAAGTGGGAACCGGTTTTCGGACTGAAACATGCTCTAGTTTGTTGAATTAGAGCCTTTTTTATCCCTTGAGAACTTTCCGCCTCACGGGAAAAGGCTCTAGCGCGATTGCGTCCAAACCTCTAGCAAAGGGGGCATGAACGGCCAAGTTAAGCTTCGCCCGGTGCGCGCGATGAGGCGCAGGGTGTTGATGTTTTTGGCGGCTTTCTGCGCCGCCGCTAATGCCGCATGGGCGGCACCCGAGGCCCAGACCCCCTCTGGGTTTCCTGTGCCGCGCTATGTCTCTCTAAAGTTCCAAACGGTGAACGCCCGGGGCGGTCCAGGGGATGATCACCGGCTGTTGTGGGTCTATCACGCCCGTTATCTGCCGGTGCAGGTGGTGGCCGAAGACAGCGAATGGCGGCGGATCTGTGATCCGGACGGCGGCCTGGCCTGGGTGCATAAACGGACGACGGACGCGCCGCGCACGGTGATCCGTATCCAAACCCAGCCCCTTGCCCTGCACAGCAGCGCAAAAGACTCCGCCCGCGTCGTGGCCTATCTTCGCCCCAGATCAATCGCCAACCTAACCAAGTGCGATGAAAAAGGCTGGTGCAGGGTCAAGGTCGACGGGGTCTCGGGGTGGATACCAAGCCTACAGGTCTGGGGTCTGGACGAGCGGCCCCAATGCGGGACGGCCCTTCGACGAGATACGATGATCAATTCCGAACATTGAGCAAGCCGCCCGGCTCTGATAGCCCT
>Ga0007795_10000663_pt1 | contig 11527 bp, 11 predicted proteins | sample CryBogmetaGMA1M_FD_60369 | JGI IMG/M metagenome (GOLD analysis project Ga0007795, IMG submission 60369) | Freshwater microbial communities from Crystal Bog, Wisconsin, USA - MA1M | ecosystem: Environmental > Aquatic > Freshwater > Lake | place: Crystal Bog, Wisconsin, USA | collected 2009-07-06
GAGCAGGTGGCGCCGTTGATGCCGGGCGCCCAACTCGTCGGGCGGGAGGGTGAGGAGTACCTGGGCAAGGTCAAGCTCAAGGTCGGACCGGTCAATAGTGAATTCAGCGGCAAAGCGCACTTCGTGGAACGCGATGAGAGCCAACACAAAGCCCTCATCGATGCGCGCGGCAAAGAGTCACGCGGAACGGGTAACGCCGCTGCGGTCGTCACGCTGCAGTTGCACGAAGCGGGCGATCGCACCCGGGTCACCGTCGATACCGACCTGAAAGTCGTCGGCAAGCTGGCGCAGTTCGGCAGCGGCATGCTGCAACAGGTTTCAGAGAAGCTGCTCGGACAGTTCGTCGATGCACTAGAAGCCAAGCTGGTCGGTGGCGAGGCCGCAGCCGCAGCCCCGGTGACCGAGGTGACCCCGTCGGGGAGCGCCACCTCCGGCGCGGTGCCGAAGATGGCGCCGACCGCCGAGCCCGAGGCGATCGACCTCCTTGAGCTGGCCGGTGGTACCGCGGTGACCAAGTACGCCGCCGGCGGCGTGGCCGCACTGGTTCTGCTGATGCTGCTGTTCCTCGTCCGGCGGCGCCACAACAGGTGAGCGCACCGGCGCTGCTGCGCGGGGTCGACCTGGCCGCGTTCGCGGTGGCGCTGGTCGCCCGGCTGCGCGCCGGCGGCGTGACGGTGGCGGCCAGCGGTCCGGCGGCGTTCGTCGCCGCGATTCGCCTGTCGTGGCCGACGTCGCGCACCGCGTTGTACTGGACGGCGCGCCTGACGCTGGTGAACCGGGCCGATGACCTCGCGGCGTTCGACGCGGTGTTCGCAGCGGTATTCGCCGATGCGGTCCTGCCGGTGGATCCGTTGTCGCTCAAGGCACTTCGGGGTGCCGCCGCCGCTCCGGTTCCCAGCGCCGGGCGCCGCGACGAAGCCGGCCCGCAGGCCGGCGGTCTGCCCTGGACCACTCGCCCGCCATCGCTTCGGGCCGGTGATGACGCCGATGACATGCTTGCCATTCCCGACGTACTGCCCAGCCGGATCACCGCCCGCGCCGAGGAACCCTTCGAGGACTTCGACGGGGCTGATCTTGCGATGATTGGTTCCTGGCTGGAGCAGTCCGCGGCACGGTGGCCGACGCGGCGCAGCCTGCGCACCGATCTGGACCGGCACGGCAAGCGTGTCGACCTGCGGGCGACGATGCGCGCGTCGCGCACGACGGGATTCGAGCCGGTGGTACTGGAACGCACCCGGCCGCGGCGGCGCCGCCGACGGCTGGTCCTGATCTGTGACGTCAGCCGTTCGATGCAGCCGTACGCCGGTATTTATCTCCACCTGATGCGGGCAGCGGCGCTGCGCCAGGCCGGATTTCGTCCGGAGGTTTTCGCGTTCTCCACGACACTCACCCGACTCACCGCGGTGCTGGCGCACCGCTCACCGGAAGTCGCGTTGTCTCGCTCCAATGCGAAGGTCAGCGACCGCTACGGCGGAACCCACCTCGGTCGCTCCGTCGCCGAGTTACTCGGCACACCGCACGGAAGCGCGCTACGCGGCGCTGTGGTGATCATTGCCTCAGACGGTTGGGATAGCGATCCGCCCGTGGTGATCGAGCGTGCGCTGGTAAGACTCAAACGCCGTGCAGCGCACCTGATTTGGCTCAATCCCCGCGCCGCAGCGCCGGGGTTTCAACCACTCACCGGATCGATTGCCGCCGCGATGCCCTACTGCGACGCCATGGTGCCGGCTCATTCACTGACTGGAGTAAGAGACCTGTTCGACCTGCTGACCTCGCTGTGACGCCCGTTCAAGGCTTCGTAAAACCTGCGGCACTCAAAATCTTCTGGCCCGCATCGCCGGTAACAAGGTCGATGAACCTACGTGCCAGTTCGGGATCATTGGCCTGTTTCAGGACGGCGATCGGATAGGTGTTGACCGCGGCAATGGACTCGGGGAATGCCACGGCGGCCACTTTGTCACCGGCACCCTGGGCGTCGGTGACATAGACAACGCCCGCATCGGCCTGCCCGGTGAGCACCTTGTTGAGCACGTCGGTGACCTGAGACTCTTCGCTGACTGGATTTAACGTCACGCCGGTTGTCTGTTCCACCTTCTGCGTCGCCGATCCGCACGGCACCTGCGGTGCGCAGACCACCACCGACAGACCCGGCTGCGTCAGATCCTGGAACGAGGCGATTTTCTTCGGATTACCCGGCGCCACAACAATGGTCAGCGTGTTGGAGGCGAAGTTCACGGCGGCACCGGCCAGTAGCCCGGCCTGGTCCACCTTGCCCATGTTCTTGGCGTCAGCGGAGGCGAACACGTCCGCGGGCGCTCCCTGAGTCAACTGCGTCACCAGATCGGCGGAGCCGGCGAAGGAGAACTCCACGTCACTACCGGGGTTATCGGTCGTGAATCGTTCACCGATTTCGGTAAACGCCTTCTTCAGTGATGCCGCGGCGAACACGGTGAGCTTTCCGGTGCCGATGGCCGGCTGTTCCGACGAGCCGCACCCTGCGACCGCTCCGATCAGTAGTACGGCCGCCATCGCGATTCGCATGCGGTGGTTCATGGCTGTGCTCACGGCATTTCAACGATCACGGTGTTCAGCGGTCCAATCATCTGCGCCTGCGGGCCGAGTATATCCAGGCCACAGAGACGGCCGACCGTGCAATGATCGTCGAATGCCGACCGCGCCGGTAAGTCCTCGACCGAACCGGATCAAGTTCTCCGGACATACTGCCGATGACGGACTGTTCGGTCCCGACAGTGTCACCTGGCGCATCTCGGCTATGCCTCAGATGGGCCTTGCCGCACAGGCGGCCGCGACACTGCAGATGCTGCACCCGATGGTCATGCACATGATCGATCAGGCGTCCGCCTTTCGGACCAACCCTGCCTCCCGCGGCGAGCTCACCGCCCTTTACGGTCGCACCCTGACCTATGGGGATACCGCGGCGGCCAACCGCGCCGCTGAGGTGCTCGGGAACCTCCATCATCGGGTGACGGCCACCGATCCGGTGACAGGTCGCAGCTATCACGCCGACGAGCCCGACCTATTGCTGTGGGTGCACAACACCATTCAGTGGATGGTGTTGCGCGTTGGCGATTCCTTTGGTCCAGCTCTCAGTGCTGCTGACAAAGTCACCTACCTAACCGAACAGGTGATCGCAGCACGACTGATCGGATGCAATGTCGATGACGTGCCCACCACCGAGCAGCATCTCTACACCTATATCGAGGGCATGACTCCGCTGCTGGCGCTGGGCAGCGACACCCTCTGGTTCAAGAAGATGGTCTTTCCCGCGTCGGTTGCCTGGACTCCGGCCAGCTATCTCCCGCACTCGCTGGGTATTGCCGTCGCCGGCCTGTTGAGTACCGAACAGCGTCAGATCTACGGGGTCGATCGGCCCGCCTGGCAGTTCGAGGCCAATAGGACGATCCTGAAGGGAATCCTCGACGCCGAGGCGCGCAAGATTCCGGTGCTGTCACGCATTTCGTTGGAACGCCAGAAGGTCGACGAGAAGGCGTTCGGATCAGCGAACTAACTGCCTGACCAGATACCGGTGATCGCGGGAGCCATCGCGGCAAGTCCGGTCTTGGGCAGTCCGTAGATCTGCTCAATGGTGGATAGCACGTTGTAGTGGCTGATCGACTGGCCATAGCTTCCCGGCCGGATTCCGGCACCGTAGAAAATCGTCGGAATCCGGTTGTTCCCGCTCTCGTCATCCTCATCCCAGGTGACGATCAGCAGGCCGTTGTTGGCCCTGGCCCAGTTGGCGAATCCGGACAGATGCGTCGCCAGCCAACTGTCGCCGGTGGCCACGCTGCCGTCGTGCATATCGTTGTTGAGGTCGGGGATGACAAAGGACACCGTCGGCAGAGTTCCGTCTCCGGTGAACGCCGACAGCGGCATCGATACACCCGCCGGGACATTGCTGAAGTTCAGCCAGGGGGCGTGCTTGCGGGCGTATTTTCCGGCTCCGCAGACCGGTGATCCTGTCGCGGGCAGGCCCTCGGCGTAACCGCCGAAGGTGAGTCCGGCCGCGAGAAGTTCGGATGCCAGGTTCGGTGCATTTCCAAAATCAACCGGGCACGCGTTGGACGTGACACCGAACGTATCGCCAGCGAACAACGCCAGATAGTTCGGCTGGCTGGGGTGGGTGACCGCGAACGACTGGGTCATCGGGGCACCGCCGGACGCGAGCGAGTTGATGAACGGCGCCGATTTGTCCCCGACGATCTCCGATGCGGAATGGTTCTCCTCGACCACGATCACGATGCGGGAGTAAGTCGGTAATTGCGTTGCAGCCGAGGCCGATCCGGCCGAGCCAAAACTGCATCCGGCGACGATGGCCAGTGCCGCACCCACCGCAGTAAGCCGACGTGTCATAAACCTCAGTGTAGGCCCGCATGCGCGGCAGGCAGCGTCATGGTGAATGTGGCACCGCGGCCCGTTATTGATGACACTCGGATGTCACCACCGTGGGCCTGCACGATTTCCCGCACCAGCGCCAGACCGATGCCGTAGGACTCGCGGCCGGCCCGGGTGGTGTGCGCGGCGCCGTGCGAGAACCTGTTGAACAGCGTCGGCATCACGTCGGGATCGATACCCTCACCATCATCGGCAACGGAGGCGATCACCTGTTGTCCATCGCGGTGCACCCGCAATTGCACTGTGCCACCGCTATGTTCGTGCCCGAGGGCATTGTCGACCAGTGCCGTCAACGCGCGCCGCAGCGCGGCCTCAGACCCCATCACCCCCACTCCGCCGATATCGTCCTCACCGGAAACGTCGCAACCCAATGTCACGCCCAGTGAGCCGGCGTAGGCACCCATGCTGTCGCAGACCGAACGCGCCACCTCCGCTAAGTCGACACGACCCGTCTCAGGGGTATCGGCCGTCATCGTTGCCGATGCCAGCAGATCATCCACGATCCCGGCCAGGATGCGCGTGTCGTCGACGAGCGCGTTGGCATCCTTGCCGGCGGCCTCCAGGTCTCCGGTACTCACGCGGTGGGCAAGCAGTTGCGCCCTGGTGTGCAGCACGGTCAGCGGAGCGCGCAGTTCATGAGAGGCGTCCGCGACGAAGCGGCGCTGCAATGCCAGCGCCTGAGCTAGGGGCCGCACCGAACGTCGCGTGAAAAGCGCCACTACCCCGATCGACGCCAGTATTCCCGCCAGTTCGGCCAGCACCAGCGCGCTCAGCAGTCGACCCCGGCTCGCGGCAAACGGCGCGAGATCCATCAACGCCACGACCCGACCCTCCGGCCGATCCACCACCAGGGCGCGGTAGTGCCGGTCGCGGTCGCTCAGCTCAGTGAAGCCCGGTGGCCCGGACAGCAGTGCTATTCCCGCCTTTCCACCGTCACTGGTCGCGATTGATCCGTCGTTGTCCCGCAGGACCAGTTCCATTCCGGGCGGTGGGTCGCCGGTGTCGTCGGCGGTCATCGAGACCTGGCTCAGTTGGGCGGTGATCTGGTTGCCCTGCGCCCGCACGAACACCGCCGCGACAACCAGGCCGACCAAGAGCAGCACCGCCGCCAACGCCAGGGACGCCTGAATCGCCACGATCCGGCCGGCCCGCCGGACGACACTGAGATCACCCGACGGCGTCATTCGAAGCCGTACCGATAGCCCGAACCGTGAACGGTTCGGATCACCTGCTTACCGAGTTTGCGACGCAGATAGTGCACATAGAGATCGATGGTGCCGTCGGACTCGGCTCCGTCGAACGCGCGGTCAAGCAACTGTGCGCGCGAGAAGACGCGTCCGGGGGCACCCATCAGTTCGGCCAGCAGTGCGGCCTCACGATCGGAAAGTTCGACCTCAAATCCCCCGGGTGTGGCGCCACTGGCCCGTCGAGTGACGAGATCAAGGCGCAATCCGCCAGCCTGCATAACACTGGCCGCATCGTCATTGCGCCGCAGCAGGGCTCTGACTCGCGCCAGTAGTTCGGGGATCTCAAACGGCTTGACCAGATAGTCCTGGGCACCGGCATCCAACCCCTCGACCCGGTCCTCGACGGAGCCACGGGCGGTCAGGATCAGCGCGGGCGTGGCGATTCCGCGTGACCTCAGCAGCGCCACCAGGTCAGCGCCGTCCATCACCGGCAGCCCGCGGTCGAAGATCATCGCGTCATAGCTCCCGGTCAGGCCGAGATGCATGCCCTGCTGGCCATCGAACGCCGTCTGGACCCGGTAGCCCTCGCCGGTGAACAGCTCGACCAGCATGGCGCTCAGCGCGCGGTCGTCCTCCACCAGAAGCAACGTCGGCGGGATATCGGGCACGGATTGAAGGGTGCCATGGGAAATCTTTCACCGCTCAAAGAACGCGGGTGCACACTGAACCACATGCCTGCGTCGACCACCTCGACACCGGTCGCCGAGTGCGCGTGGAATCGGTGGACCACGGATATGCATCTGTTGCTGACCGATCCCGCTGCGCTGGCCCATGCGCGGGCGGTCGTCGACGCCGAACTCGACACCATTGAGCTCGCCGCTTCGCGCTTTCGGCCCGATTCGGAGATCAGCGCGCTGGCTGCCGCCGACGGTGTCCGCACCAGGGTCAGCCCGGTGCTCGCCGATCTGATCGAGGCCGCCCTGAGCGCGGCGCGTCTAACCGACGGCGATGTGGACCCGACGGTGGGTTCCGCCATGATCGCTCTGGGATACGACCGTGACATCTCCGAAGTTGACGCCATCGCGCCGCGCCTGGCCTCGGTGACCGTTCCCGTCGATTGGACTCACGTCGAGTTCGACGGGAAGAGCGTCCGTATTCCAGCGGGCACTCTGCTCGATCTCGGCGCCACGGCCAAAGCCGTCGCAGCCGACCGGTGCGCACGCCTGGTACTTCAGGAGACCGGCAGCGGTGTGCTGGTCAACCTCGGCGGTGACCTCACCACAGCCGGCCCTGCACCGGAGGGCGGTTGGCAGATCCTGGTGCAGGATACCGACGATGACCCGGCTAGCCGGGTGACGATCGGCACCGATACCGGCCTGGCCACCTCAAGCACCCAGCGACGGAAGTGGTTGCGGGCCGGAAAGGCTTTGCACCACATCATCGATCCACGAACCGGTACTTCTGTTGATCCGGTGTGGCGCAGTGTCAGCGTTGCGGCTGCAAGCTGCCTGACCGCCAATACCATCAGTACCGCGGCAGTCATCCGCGGGTACCGCGCACCAGAATGGATTGGGGCACTTGGGTTTTCGGCCCGGCTCGTGGATCAGGACGGGGCGGAGAGATTTTTGGGAGGATGGCCCTCGTGAGTAGGCTGCACATCGACTGGACACTGTGCGACGGCCGAGGGTTGTGCACCGAATTGCTTCCGGAGCTTTTGGGGCGCGACGACTGGGGCTATCCGTTGTCACGCACTGGATTACGCGAGCCAGAGATCCCTGAGGACCAACTCAAGTACGCGCGGGCCGCGGTGAAGAAGTGTCCGCGGCTGGCGTTGAAACTGATACCCGACAACGACTAAATGCTGAGGCCGAAAGGCCCTAGCCGAGTTGCGGGTCGGTGCCAGATTCTTTAAACCAAGGCGACTTAACAAGGTCGGGGGGACGACTTCAATGACTCAATATCCGTTGGCGGATGCCGACTATTCACCATTCCGCCCTCAGTGCGGCAACCACGCACACGGACAGTCCTGCGTTCTTCCCATGCTCCACGACGGCCAGCACGCCCGACAAGCGGCGGAAGCCTGGCCGAGGCGCTAACTCCCGCGTTCGCCCGCCAACCGGGCGATTGCATCCATCGGGACGTGCAGCCAGCCCGGCCGGTACTGAGCCGCGTAGGCCGTCTCGTGCACCGCCTTGTCGAGTTCATAGCAGGCCAGCACAGCCGCATGCTCACGCGGATGGGTACCCGACCGATGTGCGTAGCCGTCGCAGAACGCCGTACTTGTACGCTCCACGACTGACGGATCAGCGGTGGAGTTGCCGAACGACCTCAACATTGCAGCGACATCACGCAGCGGTGAATCCGGTTCGCGGCGTTGCGCGGGTAGCGCCCCCGGTTCACCCTCAAAGTCGATCAGCAGCCACATGTGCGGCGTTCGCAGGACCTGTCCGAGATGCAGGTCACCGTGGACGCGTTGGACATCGACCGGCCTGCCCGCCAGCGCGGCATAGCGATCCTCGATGGCCGGGATGTACTCGGCAAGTGGGGGAACGCTGATCGCAGCCGACGCCAGGCGCCGGCGCATCCGATCGACCGGCATCGCGGCTGTCGAGGTTCCAAGGGCGGTGGCCAGGTCGGCGTGTATCGACGCAACCGCCTCGCCGAGACGATAGGACTCCCCCGCGTCCAGATCACCGGCGATGGCCATCGTCCAGCCATCCACCGAGTCGGCGGCGTACTCGCTCGCCATGCCCAGCGGGCAGGGCTGCCCGCCGTCGGTGATCTCAACGCTCCCCAGCAGGCGGGCCACATGAGGGTTGCCGACCAAGCCGAGGATGCGGTTGAGTTCGATATCAGGGTTCACCCCGACGGCCACCCGACGGAACAGCTTCACAATGACCTGCTCGCCGAACACCACGCTGGTGTTGCTCTGATCGGAGCCGATTACGCGTGCGGCCGCATCCACCGGAGCCACCACACCCGGCTCCATCAGGCCAAGCAGTTGGCGGGCGGCAGCCGGCTCGCAATCCAGCGGCACCACCACCTGATAGCGCTCGGTTGACCCGTCGGTATAGGTGATGTTGAGCAGCGTGAGAGTCAACCCGCCACCCAGCAGCAGCACCACATGCGGCGCCACAGCGGACAAGACTCGATCCCGTCCGGCATACCAACGCTGACGCGGAAGCCACTGGACCCATTCCGGATTCACTCCGGGGCCCAATCCGGATTAGGCATCAGTCGCGGACGCGAACAACGACCTTGCCTCGGGCGGTGCGGTTCTCCAGAGCCGCGACCGCCTCGGCAGCACGGGCGAGCGGATAAACATCGGGTTGTGGCGCGGCCAGCCTGCCCGAATTCAACAGTGCCGCAAGGCCTTCCCACTGTTCCGTGAGCGCGTTGGGGTGGGTCATCGTCCACGCGCCCCAACCAACGCCGACCACGTCGACATTGTTCAGCAGCAGCCGGTTGACCTTGACCGTCGGGATCTCACCGCCGGTGAAACCGACCACCAATAGTCGCCCCGCCGGCGCCAGTGACCGAAGCGAGTCGGTGAACCGATCGCCGCCCACCGGGTCCATGACGATGTCGACACCCTTGCCTCCGGTGAGTTCGGCCACCGCATCCTTGAAGCCGTCGGCGAGTACCACATCGGTGGCGCCGGCCGCACGAGCGACCTCTTTCTTCTCCTCGGTACTGACCACCGCGATCACCCGGCTGGCTCCGAGCACAGGAGCCAGTCGCAGCGTCGAGGTTCCGATACCGCCGGCAGCCCCGTGCACCAGCACCGTCTCACCCTGGGCCAGGCGGGCTCGCGTGGTCAGTGCGAAGTAGACGGTCAGATCGTTGAACAACAGACCCGCGCCGGCCTCGAAGCTGACGCTATCGGGCAGTGGGAACACCCGGTCAGCGCCGAGCACGGCGGTCTCGGCCATGGCGCCGCCGATCATCGTCAGGCCGAGCACCCGATCGCCGGGTTTCACGTGCGCACCCGGCGGGGCCTCGCGCACCACTCCAGCCAGTTCGGCGCCGAGTGTGAACGGCAACTCGGGACGGTATTGGTAGAGACCGCGGGTCAGCAGCGCGTCGGGAAACGCCACCCCGGCCGCGTGCACCTCAACGACGATGCCCCCGGCGGCGGCGGGCTCGTCAACCTCGACCAGCGTCAGGGACTCCGGTCCGCCCAGTTCGGTGACCCTGATCGCACGCATCAGGGCAACTCGATGGCGCGCAGCGTCACCTTCAGCTCACCGCGCGGAGTCTGATAGGTGATCTTGTCGCCGGCCTTGTGCCCGAACAGGGCCAGTCCCAGCGGGCTGTCCGCGGTCAGGGTGGAATCCTCGGCGCCGGCCGGGGTCTCCTCGATGAAGTTCACCACCCGCATCCGGATGTCCTCTTTATCGTCGGGGAAGCGCAGCGTCACCTCGGTGCCGTTGGGCAACTGCCCTTCGACGGTCTCGTTGCCACCGGCCAGCAGCCAGCTCACGTGCCCAATCTGTTCTTCGACTCCGGCCAGGTCCTCGGCGCGCTGCAGTGCGTCGGCCGCGTCCCCGCGGTCCCCCACCGTCTCGGCATCGTCTCGGAGTTCGGACCTCAACTGGTCACGGCGGCGGCGGAGTTCGGCCAATTCCGCTTCCAGATGGGCGTGTTCCCGTTCGGCGAAGCTTCCTATTCCGGTGTCTGGAGTCATGTCCGTCAAAGTACCGCCATGCCAGACTGACGGCTATGCCAGCCATCGCCGGGGTCATCGTCCTGGTCGCGCTCGTGGTGATCGTCAGCGGCAGGGTGCCGGCCGTGCTGGTCCTGATCTGCGCACTGCTAGTGGCGGGATTGATCGGGATCGCGACACCGGCTGAACTCTTCGCAGGATTAAGCAATGGTGGAGTCATCACCATCGCTGCGATGCTCGTGATCGCCAAGGGCGTTTTCAGCACCGGGGTGGTCACCCGGGTGACCTACCGCCTGTTGTTTGGGGTCACGTCGGTGCGCCAGGCTCTGGTCCGGCTGATCCCGCCGGTCGGACTGCTCTCGGCACTGATCAACACCACCCCGATCATGGCGATGCTCATCCCCGCCACCAAGGAACTCGAACAGCAGTCCGGCGTGCCCGCCCGCGGGGTCTTACTCCCCGTCGCTCATGCCACCACCTTGACCGGCTCGGCCACCCTGATCGGGACCAGTTCCAACCTGCTCATCGCCGGGCTCGCCGAGCCCGCCGGAGTGCATCTCACGATGTTCTCCTTCGTCCCGGTCGCCATACCGGTGGCCCTTGCCGGCTGGGCCGTCCTACTTCTGACTGCACCGCTGCTGCAACGCGGCAGTGCCGACACCCCGACGCAGCAACTCACCTGGCGCGCGGAGATTCCGCTGTCGGCCAGCGCCAACAGCATCGGCCGCACCGCGGCAGAATTGGGAATCGAGTCCACACCCCAGTTTGAACTGATCGAAGTGCGGCGCTGGGGGGCACCGGCGGCCCTCGACACGACCCTGCAGGCCGACGACGTCCTGGTCTACCGGGCAACCGAGCCCGGCGTGCGGATGCTGTGGGGCAGCCCGCGGTTCGGCCTGGCCCCGCAGAACCTGTACCTGGTGTCCATCTCGTCGGACGAACAAGCGACGATCCGCGATATCGAAGCCGACGAGGACGTGCTGGCGGTCGCCGCCGAAACGACTGTGCCCCTGCGTGAGACGGCCGCGAAACCGGGGTCGATGTGTCTGGTGTCGGCAAGTTCCGCCGATGTCCTCGGCACCCATCCCATGATCGGGCTCTGGCAGAAGGTGGCCGGGAAGGCACCGCAGACAGCCAAGACCGCGATCGCACTGGCCATCCTGGCCGCCGTCATCGTGGCGGGCTCGTTCGGGCTTTCCTCGGTTGAACTAGTCGCGACAGCCGGCGCCACCCTGATGGTCCTGACCGGCGTTCTGAC
>Ga0007795_10000666_pt1 | contig 11504 bp, 10 predicted proteins | sample CryBogmetaGMA1M_FD_60369 | JGI IMG/M metagenome (GOLD analysis project Ga0007795, IMG submission 60369) | Freshwater microbial communities from Crystal Bog, Wisconsin, USA - MA1M | ecosystem: Environmental > Aquatic > Freshwater > Lake | place: Crystal Bog, Wisconsin, USA | collected 2009-07-06
GTTCAAGCAGGCAACCGCTGGACTTGCAGATGGCTGCCTTGAGCTTGGCATCCCGGTGACCGGCGGAAACGTTTCGTTTTACAACCAGACCGGCGACGTAGCCATTCACCCAACCCCAGTGGTTGGTGTGCTCGGTGTCATAGATGATGTTGCCCGCAGAATTCCAAGCGGCTGGCAAGACGAAGGCCACAACCTGTACCTGCTTGGCGTTACCCGCGATGAGTTGGACGGTTCGGTCTGGTCTGAGGTTATTCACGATCACCTTGGTGGCAAACCACCGGTTGTTGACCTTGCCGGTGAAAAGGCACTTGCCGACCTCCTGCACGGTGCAAGCCTGCAGGGTCTTTTGGCCAGCGCCCACGACCTAAGCGAGGCCGGTTTAGCTCAGGCCATTGTTGAGGGCAGCTTGCGTTTTGGCGTTGGAGCTCGGATTTGGCTAGGCGAACTCATGGAGCGCGATGCCGTTGACTTCACCGCCGCACTTTTCAGTGAGAGCACCGGTCGCGTGTTGGTTTCTGTTGGACGCGAAGACGACGTCAAGTTTGTTGGCCTCTGCGAGGCACGTAATGTTCCGGTCTTGAGAATCGGTGTCACCGATGGCTCCGGATCAGACGCCAGCCTGCTCATTCAGGACATCGCGGACTTCAACCTTGCAGACCTGAGGGCCAGCCACGGCAACACCATCCCAGAGTTGTTTGGATAAATCCGCAACCCGAACTTAAAGCAGAAACCGCTCGGCACTCCCCCAATGAGGTGCCGAGCGGTTTTCTATTTGAAGAGTAATAAATCAGTTGCGTTACCGCAACTCAAATCCTGTTGAAAATCGGTTTTGTGTCCGAAAAGTAATCTGGTTACTCGCTTGCCGCCTCGCCCTGCTGATCGGTTGGGATTTCCGTTGCCTGTTCCGCCAAAATTGAAGCCGCATCTTGGCTGATTTTTAAGTTGCAGTCCTGCATCAGCGCTGCAATCTTGTGCACTAACTCCGTTTGCTGATCGAGCGAATACTGGAGCAGCAACGGGGTCAGGATTTCCAGCGCGGCCTGCGCCTCACCCAGATTCAACAGCGCTCTAGCCTTTGTCTCCAACGCGTAGGCGCGGTGCGTAGGGTCTAGGTCTGAGTTCGTTTCGTCAAGCAAAAACGGGAGCTCATCCAGCGCCTGTTGCGCCTGACCAATTAGCACCAAAGCTCGTGCGTGGTAATTGGTTGCTGCCGCCACCCAGTCTGGGGTGGGCAGTTTCTTGAGGTCAACCAGGTGAGCCCTAGAAACCACGGCGTCGGCGCGACCAAACTCCAGGTATGCCCTGGCAAGTTCAAGGTAGATAACGTGATCTTCCAGCTCGTACTTGCTCAACTCGGCTTGCTGCAGCGCGTACTCGAACTGCGCCGCGGCAAGCATGTGATCGCTGCGCTGCAAAACCCTGCCCAGTTCAAAGTCACACTGGAACATCAGATTCTTGTCTGGGCTAGAAACAAAGACTGTGCGTGCTCGAGTGAGCAACTTCTTAGCTTCCGCCTCGTCTCCCTCTTGAGCAAAAATCTGGGCCTCCAGCAGATCGGCGTGAGCCTGAGCTCTGATAAGGGATGCCGTCTTTCCAATTTCCCGAGCTTGGCTGATCAGCGGCTTGGCTTCTTCAAAGGAGCGCGACCATATCAATGCCTTGCTCAGATCAAGCAGGACCTCAATCTTGTAGATTTCAATGTTCAGGTACTCCAGCAAATAGAAAGCCTGCCAATAGTCGGCGCAAGCCGCCTCATAGTCATGCTGTTCAACGTGAGCGTCTCCGCGCACCTTGTAGGACCTTGCCGTAAACAGGTAAGAGCCTTCGTCCTCGTCTTTGGCCAGAAGGTCCAGCGCCCGGGTGGCGTTGAACTCGGCCTGGGCGTAATCCTTCAATTGAAACAGCATCTCTGCAGACATCAATGCGGCAAAGCCCGCATCGCTCCACTTCTCTTCAACGGTGAAAAGGTTCATGCCGTTTTCAAAAGCGTTCTTTGCCAGCACGTGTTGCTCGAGCTCCAAGTAGGCGTGACCCTGCTCACAGAGAATCGCGGCCAGGTAGAACTCGTTTGGGTTGGCCCGGAAAAATTCAGCGGCCTTTTCAAACTTTGCCAAGGCGCCTGAGTTATCGTTCTGCCCACGTAGGGCTCGGCCTTCAAAGTAGTGCCCCTCGGCCTGCCCAAAGGAGTCGTTCAATTCCTCGTACAGCATGGTTGACTGCTTTGCGCAAGTGAGGCTAGTGGCAAAGTCATCGTGGCTGTGAGTGAACTCCGCCAACTTTCCAAAAGCCTCGGCACGTTCGCGCAGGTCTTCAGACTTGGTTTTTTCCCACAGCTTTAGCTCAAACGGCGATTTCTGGTAACTCAAAATAGACCTCCATATTTATGAGACTCTTGAGCGCGTCTTTACCCCCGACGCGGACAAAAGAAGAAGCGGGAATTGGAACAGGGAGTTATTTCTAACACCTGCCACCGACATTTATTCGCCGACACACCTTTAATTTCCGGGAATGGAACGGTGGCGTACAGTTAGTGCACCCCGCGTGGCCCTAAGCGGAGAAACGGCATCGATGACTGAAACCAAAATGCTGAAACCAACTGCACTTTTGGACTATGGCCTACAGTTACACCTCACCGCTTGGCAGTAGGGCAAGGGGCCGATTGGGATCAGAGCAAGGCCACCCGCGCAGGGTTTTTGGGTCACCCCTGCGAGCGACTCCACTTGGTGAAGCCGATTGACTTGACCGGGTAGCTCAGGTAGTCCGCCCAAAATTCGAGTCGGGGATCTCGCCAGGCGTAATCCCGAGCAACCTCGGCGAGCGCCCGCCAGAAAAACACGTTTAGAAGATCAATACTCAGGTGCGATACCGATTCGTCGGGAAACGCACGTCCCAGCATTCGCCTGAGCAACGATGGAATGTCGCCCACGCCGTAGCGATGCAGCGAAGCCCGAACGTTGAACTCAAGTTCGCGGGCTCGGCGCGGATTCCAAATGGGATTCGGGTAATCCTGGTGGTGGTGCAACAGAACGTGAACGCTTTGAGCCTGCGAATACTTTGCATCGTCTAGCAGGTCAAAGACGGGGATGAAGCGATCCAGCTCGTAGCCGGCCTTGCGCAGATCAAGTACGTCGGGGTAGTGCAGAAACCGATAGAACGGAACGTGCGGCCGAACCGGTGCGTATGGCAGAGACGTGAACGAAGCCAACAGCGGATCAAGTCCAAGCGCGGCGGCACCCCAGTTGTCGATAGCCTCATCGACGTCCTGGTTAAAGTTCTCAGGCTGCTTGCTCACCAAGCAATTAAACCGCTCCGCAACCCGCCAAAGCCAGCCTTATGCTCTGAGCAAAATCAACCGAGCCAAAACCGGCACCCGGCATCGATGTTTGCCAGCGGCAACTTTACTAACAGGCAGTTGGCTGCCTTGGCGCATAACGTGGGTGCTCAAAGGTAAATTTGCCTGAGATGGTGATAAATGCGTAACGGCAGGTTGTTCATTTGGCTGGGGCTCGCACTCCTTATTGGAGCGGGCATTTACTTTGAAGTTCCCTGGCCTATTTTGGCGTTCCTTACCGCAGTTGCCATTTTTGCAAACTTGGGTATTGGTTGGTATCTCCGCAAATCTCGAGTCTTTACCCAAGATCTGCTCAGCAGCAAGCCGTTCAAAGGCAAACTTCCGTCTGAGGTGGGCATGGCAACAATGACTGCGGTGGCCCTTGCAGGAGATGAAACCTACAGCCAAAAGGTTTATGGCGAGAGTTTCTATTCCGATTCCTTTGAAGATCTGCTTGAGTATGCCAGTGTTCCCGACAACACGATTCTTGAGGTTCAGTGTGCCTTGGTTGCGGAACCAGCCAACCCAGACAGCAACCATGCGGTTGCGGTTACCTGCGGCGGGGTTGTTCTGGGTTACATTCCGGAGTTTGAATCCGAGAGTCTTTACAACTTCTTACTCACCAACCGAGGCATGGCAAGAGTGAACTCGAACATAAACCTAAGGGTTGCCTCCAAGAGCAGCACTGTGGAGCTAGACCTAACCCGCCCCTACAAGATTGTGCCGGGCGTCTAACACTCACCCAAGAATCTCCGCGGGCTCAAAACAAGTAATCTTGTAAAGGTTTATCGCATCGAAAGGTTCCCATGACCAACAACACCGAATCCGGCAGAAAAAGTTGGCGCACCACCATAATTTCTCTGGTTGTGGTTTTCGTTCTAGCCATTGGTGGGACCATCTACTACGGCTCCGTTGTGGTTCCGCAGCAGGAAAAGACCAGGAACGTAGCAGCTTGCAAGACTTTCGAGGCCGGGTACCAGAATGCCAAGCTGGCGTTCATTAACGAAATGATTCAAAAGAAGCACACCCCAAACGCGCTAACAGCAATTCAGAACTACATGGACAAGCTCTTCATCGGGTCGATTCACGCGGCCAAGGATCTTCCTTACGAGGGCGAACTGGGCAAGGCGATGATTGACCTGAACGTTTCAAAGCTGACCTTTGATGGTTCCAGCAATGAAGCCGCTAACCAGTCTTTCCGCAACTACGATAACCAAGCAATCAACATTCAGAACATCTGTTACGGACTTGGCGTCAAGGCTCAACCGCCAACCGACAAATAGCTTGCGTTAGGCCTGCTTCGCGAAAAATCGACTGACTAGTTGCGCCAACGGCAAAAAAACGGACCGGCCGAGGCCGATCCGTCTTCCTGAAGAGCTGCTATTTAGCGGCCAGCATGTCGTGGCGCACAATGATTGCGTCGCGGGCTGGGCCAACTCCAATTGCGCTAATGCGCGCACCGCTCATGCCCTCAAGGGCCACAATGTAGTCCTGCGCATTCTTTGGAAGTTCCTCAAACGTGCGGCACTTGCTAATGTCCTCGGTCCATCCCGGGAAGTTCTGATAAATCGGAACGGCATGGTGGAAATCGGTCTGGTTGACAGGCATTTCGTCAAAGCGCTTGCCATCAACGTCGTAGGCAACGCAAACCGGAATCTCATCGATGCCGGTTAGTACATCCAGCTTGGTCAGAACAAAGTCGGTCACGCCATTGATGCGAGCCGAGTAGCGGGCGATTGGTGCGTCGTACCAACCACAGCGACGAGGGCGTCCGGTGGTGGTTCCAAACTCAAAGCCGGTGGCGCGCAGGAACTCGCCGTTCTCGTCAAAGAGTTCGGTTGGGAACGGACCCGAACCAACGCGAGTGGTGTACGCCTTCACAATTCCAATGACGGTCTTGAACTCGGCAGGACCAATTCCCGAACCGCTGGATGCTCCACCAGCGGTTGAGCTGGAAGACGTGACGAACGGATAGGTGCCGTGGTCCACGTCTAGCATGGTTGCCTGTCCACCTTCAAAGAGCACAAGCTTTCCGGCTTGGATAGCCTGATGCAACTCGAGTGCGGTGTCTGCAACCATGGGACGCAGGCGCTCGGCGAACGAGAGCAACTCGGCAACCACTAGGTCGGCCTTGATGGCCGCCCGATTGTAAATCTTGGTGAGCATGCTGTTCTTCAGAACCAACGCGGCCTCTACCTTTTGGCGCAGAATGCTTTCGTCAAAAAGGTCTTGCACGCGAATGCCAACGCGGTTGATCTTGTCCGCGTAGGTTGGGCCAATGCCGCGCCCGGTGGTACCGATGGCTCGCTTACCAAGGAAGCGCTCGGTCACTTTGTCCACGGTTACGTGGTAAGGGGTGATCACATGCGCGTTGGCGGAAACCCTCAGCCTTGAGGTATCGATTCCGCGAGCGTTCAGCGCTTCAATTTCCTCGAACAAAACACTCAGGTCAATTACGGTGCCATTTGAAATCACCGGAGTCACGCCAGGAGTGAGAATGCCAGACGGCAGAAGGTGCAGCGCGTACTTTTCGTTGCCGATAACCACGGTGTGGCCAGCATTGTTTCCGCCGTTGAACTTCACAACGTAATCGATGTGCTCGGCAAGTAGGTCTGTGGCCTTACCCTTGCCCTCGTCGCCCCACTGGGCACCAATGATTACTACTGCAGGCATGCTTACTCCCCTTTTTCATTGCGGGATTTTGCGCGTCTCAAGTGTTATCTCACACTTCGAATTGCGAACCAAAGTTGCGAAATGTCGCAACCTCTCAAGTTTAGTCCAAGCGGGTATTGCGGGTCTAGGAGTGGAGTTAGCAACCCGTAATGTACGCGTTTACGGTCTCGGCCCAGTTCTCGGCTTCGGCCTCGCTTGCGGCAGAAATCACCAGACGGTCGTAACCAGCACCGCTCAAAGTGATCTCAACCGGCGTGCTCTTGCGACTCCACCAAACAAAGGCTCGGTCACCCTTCTTGATGTAGGTTCCGGCAATCAATAAGTAAGGCAGGCCGGTACCTGGAATGCGCGCACCCAGTTGCTGCCAAAACTTCTTGTCAACCACGCTCGCGCCGCGCACCTGGTTGAGCGGAATGTGAAAGTTGCCGTGGAAGGCAGCAAGCTTTTCGGCAACGCTGAACTCTACGGTGAGCTGCTTGGCATCGATGGAAAGCTTTGGCAATTAGCGCCAGACCGAAAGGATCAGCGCCATCACAGCGGTTGCAGCGATGTCGTTTCCGGCTTCGAGCAGCCAGACTCGGTAACCGTGACCGGCAAACAAGCGGTGCGAGAGCGATGCGGCTGCCGCAACGAATACGCCAAGCAGCAGACCAACCTGCAATCCGGTTCCCGCATTTACGGTGAAGCCGGCGAGTTCCTCTAGCTTTAGAACAAGGGCCGCGGCAAAACCGATGGCCAGCTGTCCCACAAACGTGAGGGCAAACATTAGACCCGCGTTGCCGCTGCCGGCGGCTTCTTCAGGCTTGCGACCCATTAGCTTCCACCAAACCGGGAAGAAGGTCTTTGGGCCAAACCAAATGGCACCAACGGCAAATGCGGCAACGGCAGCAATGAACAGGGCTAGATAGTTGAGTTCAAACATGAAACAAAGTCTATCTAGCCCAAAACTGCACTGGCCATTCGCACGCGGGCGGGTCAAAACAGCTAGAACTTAGGGGTTCTCTAGAGTTGGTTTATGCCACGCATAAAGCCCAAACAAAACTCAGCCACAATCTGCCTGATTGTTCGCGACGAAGCGCCTTACATTCTTGAGTGGATCGCCCATTATCAGAGCTTGGGTGTGCAGGACTTCATCGTTTACGATAACGAGTCCAAAGATAAGACGCCGCAGTTGCTTGCTGCGTTGGCAAACAGCGGTGTTATTCAGCATTTTTCGATCGAGAAGGAGAATGCCCAACGCAGGGCATATGCCAGTGCGGTGAAACACTGCAAAACCGAATGGATCGGGTTTCTGGATATCGATGAGTTCGTGAAGGTCAACTCGCACACATCGATTCCGGAGTTTCTATCTAGTTTTGGCAGTGACATTGCATCGGTGTCATTGAATTGGAAGTCCTTTGGCAGTTCTGGCCACCATTTCTTTAGTCGGCAACCAGTAACCACCAGGTTCACCCACACTGGAGTTGGGCTGGAACTGCCAAACATGTGGACAAAGTACTTTGCTCGGGTCGAGACTCTGATCAAACCAGACATTCACACCTGCAGTTCAAAGCGCGGGCGAAAGCACGTTTTGGCAGATGGCTCCGAAAGATTGTTCACTTTCCAGGAGTCAACAGTCCCAAACCATGAGGTTGCGAGTATCTATCACTACGTAATCAAATCTCATGAGGAGGCACTTTTTAAGGTCAAGGTTCGTGGCCAAGGCGTGAATGGCAGGCTGGCCAAGTACAACGAGATGTTCATGCTCACCCATGATGTGAATGAGGTGGAGGATCTAGGTTTGGCTCTGCGTTGGGGTCAGGTTTCTACCCACCTAGCTGCGTTACAAGAAGTCAGCGTTAGAGACGGCTGGGCCAACCTATTCAATGAATGCGCGCCTACCCCTCCACACGTGCCTGCTAACCAAAAACTTTGGCCGTTGAAAACCGCTGGACTCGTTCAAGATTTCACAAGGGCAAAAGAAACTAACCTCGATTGCCTGCTCATAAGCAACGATGCGAGTTGTGTTACTGCCATTTCCAGCCTCGCGGCAAAACTGGGGTTCACCTTGTCAGGAATGGCTCCGGACTTCCTCGATTCCGATTTGCAGGACGCGCTTGAGCAGGGCCAATTTAACCTGGCGGCCAAGAGAGCGAAACAACTCCTAAAAGACGGTAGCCAGTTTTTGAGTCTGGTGATTGATTCGAAATCAGCAAAAGTCCTCAAAGATCAAGACATAGCAAAGAAACTCGGACTCAAACCTAAGCACGTAATTGGAATCCTCAGAGATCCTCTAGCTAGCAGCATCAAAACTGGCGAACGGAACATCAAAGCCAAGCCTGTAAATCCGGGCACTCGAGTAAAAAGTTTCATGGCCGCTTACAGCCAGGTGGTTTGGCAATTGGAAACAACTGAGTCCCCAAAACTCTGGCTGACCGCAGAGGGGTTGCTGCAAAACGAGGGGGCATTGATTTCTAACGTGGCCGGTTTCCTTGGCGTGGACATAAGCCCCATGGACTTTCAGGCAATCAAATTCCCTTCCAAAGATGACCTAGGAATGTCGCTCGTCTGGGACAAGCCCATCGATGGAAAAGTTGAGAGCCTAATTAACGGAATAGTAACTGGATGGGCAAGGTGCCTGGATGTAAACAAACCGGCTGTCACCATTCGATTGTCGGTTAATCACAAACTGGTTTCAACGTCAATTGCAAACCTTCGTCGAAACGATTTAGCGACCTCAGGCAATGCAACCTGCGGCTTTGAAATAGAACTGCCCCCTGCCGTGAAACCTGGTGATGTAATCTCCGTATTAGTTCAAGACGAGAAGTTTGAGTTGAACAACTCACCCGCCGTTTACCTAGGCTAGCGAATCTGCAGCGCATTCCTGAAGTGTTCCACCGTGAGCACAAGACCCTTCTGCAGGTTGGTCTTTGGGTTCCAGCCCAGAACAGTTTTAGCCAATGAGATGTCTGGCTGGCGCTGTTGGGGGTCATCGATGGGAAGTTCCTCAAAAACAACCTCAGACTTGCCACCCACCATTTGGGTCACGCGGTTTGCCAGCTCCAACATTGTGAACTCTTCTGGGTTGCCAAGGTTGATTGGTCCGGTGACATCCGTTGGGCTATTCATGAGCAAAATCAGGGCTTCAACCAGATCTGAAACGTAGCAAAAGCTGCGGGTTTGATTACCGGTGCCGTAAACGGTAATCGGCTCGCCCTTTAGTGCTTGGACCACAAAGTTGCTCACAACGCGGCCATCGTTTGGGTCCATTCGCTCACCGTAGGTGTTGAAGATTCTGGCCACCTTGATTTTGGCCCGGTACTGACGCAGGTAGTCAAAGAAGATGGTCTCGGCTGCGCGCTTGCCTTCGTCGTAGCAAGACCTAGGGCCAATCGGATTCACCCGACCCCAGTAGGTCTCCGGTTGCGGGTGCACTTCAGGGTCACCGTAAACCTCGGATGTAGAAGCCTGCAAAATAGTGGCGTCGTTTTTTAGGGCCAAATCCAGAAGGTTGCAAGCGCCGAGCACGTTGGTGCGAATGGTTGAAACCGGATCGATTTGATACTGAACCGTTGATGCCGGACAAGCCAGGTTGTAAATCTGGTCAAGGCCGGTGAAATACAGCGGTTGGGTCACATCGGCTTTCACGAACTCAAAATTCGCATTGCTCATCAGGTGTGCGATGTTTTGAAGACTGCCAGTTTGCAGGTTGTCGACGCAGACAACTTGGTTACCCTCGGCCATGAGTTCATCACAGAGGTTAGAACCAATAAAACCCGCGCCGCCGGCAACCAAAATCTTCATTTCTTAAGGCTAGCCTCTAGTTCAGGAAGCCGGACTCAACCGCAAAATCGAAAACCCTAGGGAAGTCCAAATTGAAGTTTGCTTGGACGTTGGTTTCGCTATCAGGTCTTGCTTGCATGTAAACGAAGTATTCCATGCCCACATGATGAGCCAGATCTAGGTAGAAGGGATCCATCAATCCGCTGGGTTCAATGGGCGCAATTATCAAGAGCTTGCTCCCTTGTGGGGAAAATAGAGTATTTGTGAGCGCCGCTCCGTGAATTCCAACAACATGCGAGGCTCGAGAAAATAGGTTGAACTGGTCTGCCGCCGGAATCTTCTCCGGCCGGATGATAGTGAATCCGCGCCTCTTGAATAGGCGAATGAGCCTCCACTGTTGCAACCGGGAAATGTTTCGCTTTCCCGTTCGGAGAACCAAAAGTTTCAGGTCCGGTTTTTCAGCAGGGTTCAAATTTTGAAATCTAGTGCGCGCCAAGTCGATTAGCGGACCGGATTTCACCCCGGGGTGAACAGAGTTTGGCGTTACATAGAGCAAGTTTGCAAAGAATCGAGTGGCTTTGAAGTTTATGAAAGTGAATTCGATTTGCAAATCTGGGTAGAGTGTGCGGATTGCCGCAGCCCGTTTTTTGTCAAAGCCATATTTGCGGTTGAAGAGAGGCCAAGAAATCATCGCAATCGAAAGGACTGGGGGATTCGCCCATTCAACGTAAGCCACCAAGCGAGGCAACTCATCCGCCAAGAAATGGCCCCAGTTAAATGAGCCAGCACTGGTTAGCAGCAATGTTGGGTGATCAAATTTCTGGTATTCAATAGTCTGAACATTCAAATTTTCGATGTCAGGTTCGGGAGTTTGATGGGGACGATCCCCCGCCCGATGCACTTCAAAAAGCTCACTCATTTCTTGCCCAACCAAGTAAACGCGCGTGCCCGAAACGCAAACATTCTTCATCTCAGCCAAATAAATATCAAAATTGCTCATTGTGTTTTTGCTTTTATGGTGTGGCAAGGTTTTCAACTGGGTCGTTGCTATGTCAGCTGAACCGGCATGTGATTCCCGAGTAGCAATTGGATGAGTCACCTGATAACTTCTGACCTCTCCTAACTTGGCAATCAACCTGCCACTTGCCGCATTAATGTCAGCGATGTCAGTCCTGGCAATCTCCGGATCAGACCACTCGAATTCTCCGTAGATGGCATCCAAACCAAGGGAAACGTACTCAGCCATTTTGCTCCAAGTTTGGCGTGCGCGGCGGGGCTTGGCGCCTCGGACAAAGCGCCTCAAAAATGCTGCCATAGCCAAGGAGTCTGGCATCGCTGTATGCAGCACCCACAATGGTCAAACCGAACGGCATCTTGATGTCGTTGGCGATCCCCATTGGCACAGTCACGGTTGGAATTCCCAGGTGCCGGATTGCCAAATTTCCGGTTGCCACCCAGACTCCATTGCGCCACGCCAGATCGGCGGAATCGACGTTGGTGTCTGCGTCGCTCGGCGCTACATCGGTGAGGGTTGGAAAGATCACCGCGTCGAATCGGTTTTCAGCCAGCCAGTCTTCTAGGTCTAGCTTTCTGGTTTGCTCAAGGCCCCTAAGTCCTGCGGCCAGGACCTCAGCCTGCGGTCCGGTGAACGGATCAATCACGCCAACGGTTTTGGCACGAGTCACGTAGTCGGCCGGATCAAAATCGAATTCGGCGTATCGGTCCGGCAGCGCACCCG
>Ga0007795_10000667_pt1 | contig 11501 bp, 9 predicted proteins | sample CryBogmetaGMA1M_FD_60369 | JGI IMG/M metagenome (GOLD analysis project Ga0007795, IMG submission 60369) | Freshwater microbial communities from Crystal Bog, Wisconsin, USA - MA1M | ecosystem: Environmental > Aquatic > Freshwater > Lake | place: Crystal Bog, Wisconsin, USA | collected 2009-07-06
ATCATCATTTAATCAAAAGCTATATAAACCGACTAAAAATCGAAGATTATATTCGTACAATGATTCGTCAAGACAATGAATTTGTGTTTGGTACAATGCTGAGCGAAAATTGGGATAAATGGTTAAGCATGAAAAAATGCTATTACAGAGGGTGTATATATCCGAATTACCTAATATTTTTAAACACTTATTGTGTCGATAATGAATCTTATAAATGTAAACAAATATTGTCCGATTATTTTTTAAAACAAGGAATGAGTAAAAATCAACATAAAAAGAATGCAGTTAAATATATAAGATGGAAACCATAAATATAAATAGTATTTTGGGTAGGGAAGAAGAATCAAAAAGAATCAAACATATTTTACAAGATTTCGAAAAAAATAAGCACATTTTAACCACAAAAAAAGGCATTTATATATACGGTGAGCCGGGTTCTGGTAAAACAACATTTATAAATAATATTTTAAAAGAACTAGATTATGACATTATTAAATACGATGCCGGAGATATACGAAACAAATCCATCATGGACACCATTACAAAACATAACATGTCTGATAAGAATGTCATGAGTATGTTTCATAAAAAAGTGAAACGTATCGCAATCATAATGGATGAAATTGATGGGATGAACAACGGTGATAAAGGCGGTATTAATGCGCTTATTAAAATAATTAGACCCAAAAAAACAAAGAAGCAGCGCCTTGAAGAAATTACGCTAAATCCGATAATATGTATTGGAAACTATCATATAGACAAAAAAATAAAGGAGCTTATGAAGGTTTGCGATGTCGTTGAATTGAAAACTCCGACTAAACCACAAATCACGAATATTATCGATTCACTAATACCTAGTATGGATATAAATATAAAAAACAATGTAATCCACTATATACAAGGCGATTTAAGAAAATTCACGACTATATATGAACTATACAAGAACAAACAGAACATTCTGAATAACGATATTATACAAAACATATTTTTAATGAAATCATACAACGATGATACGCGAAAAATCACACAAAAATTAATCAATAATCATTTTCCTATTGAAGAACATCTAACAATAATGAACGAAACCGACAGAACCATTGTAGGTTTATTGTGGCATGAAAATATTGTAGATGTATTAAGCAAAATGAAGAAGGAAGATGCTATTCCTATTTATTCGCACATGTTATCCAATATGTGCTTTGCTGATTATATTGACCGTATTACATTTCAGAAGCAAATTTGGCAATTCAATGAGATGAGCTCACTAATTAAAACATTTAAGAACAATCATTACTATCATAGTTTATTTAACAGTGAGAAACAAAAATCCAAACAAATGTTTAATCCCACTGAGGTTCGGTTTACAAAGGTACTAACAAAGTACTCTACAGAATATAATAATTCTATTTTTATACAGAATCTTTGCCAAGAACTATCGATGACACAAAAAGACTTGTATGCTTTTTTCCTAGAATTAAAAAATAAATACAATGATGCTGAGATAGCATTGTTGTTTGAAAATCACGATATATCTAAATTAGATATTAATCGAATGTATCGTTATTTAGACAAGTATTTGAAAGAGGATGCGCCGGAAACAGAAGATATTGTATGCGATGATGAACCGGATGAATAATATAAATGAAAGAGTTATTGATTATGGTATAAAAGATAAAAGATGCGACGTATTATTATTATTTACACCCTTGAAGAAATAAGTAAATGATTTTTATGTAATTTATTATATAAAAATCAGTATCTAAAAATACACACAGTTTACAATATACAAAATTTATCTGTTTAATTTAATTTAATTTGTCTGCTTAGCTCGTGCTGCCAAGTTCTTGTTGTACCAAGCTTCCTTTAGTGGTTGTTCCAAATGAACAAATTGATGGTTCTCGTATTGCTCCGGACTATCATAAAACAAAAACAATGGGTCCTTTCTTTCGTTGCGACCTACAGCATCAATAACCTTAAACAAAAGGTCTTCATTAACGCTACCCACCAAATAAGAGTAATACTGGCCCGTAACAGCATTTCGGATTCTTGTTCCAACTTGACCCGAACCATAACTTTGAATATTCACCTTCTTGTAAAATTTGCCATCAGTCCATGTATCATTAATAACTTTCACATGCTTCTGGTAATATCTATCAAATTCACGCAATTTCTCTACAGACTTATCCTTCTTGCTATCATCGAAAACGGCATCATCTGTAGGATTGTAGTATTCTTCGTAAGGCATCTATCTAGTATACATTATAGTTCGTTTTGTCTTTAAATTATTTTTAAAAATATATTATTTGTTACTACATTTATGTGTATAGTATTTCACTTCACTTCATTTGTTAGTAGTTTTATTTGTTAGTGGTTTTATAACCAGCCAATTCATTTGTTAGTTCCTTTACCTTTTTAATTAATTCAGTAATAATAACATTCTTATCATTTAGTTTTTTTTCGTATTCGCGACGTATTTCTTCCGAACCCTTTTCAATTGATCCGGCTATCTTTTGCTGTGCTTCCATATATGCTTTGTATTGTTGTATTTTCTGTTCTCTATTTTGCTCCATTTCTTTTATTTGTGCTAGAACCAATGGTTTATTTTCGGGTCTACCGGGTTCATAGTTTTCCAAAAGAGTATTTACATCATACATATAGAATTGCTTTGAGTCAGCATCTCTTACAAAATCGTTTACAGTAAGGCGCGAAACGCTCATTTTACTCTGCTCTGGATTTTCCAGCAATTTTTCCTTATTTAAAGAATTGTGTTTATGTGAAAATACCAGAATAGTTTTCAACGGATCCAGTTGGATAAGGGGAATGGTATATCCTTTTGTAAATTTAGTTTCCTCCGCAAACGCGTTTTCATCATCATACAATGTATCCTTTAATAATTCCCTTTTAAACGCAAAGGTAGCCGCAGTGGCGTGATATTGCTTATACGGACCACATTGATATATTTTGTTTTTCGAATCAAAGTAAATATACATTTCTGACGCACCGGCTAATAAATAAGATGGATTATGTTGTAATTTTTCAACAGCGTGCTCTACTCGCTGGGGTGGATAATAATCATCGTCGTCCATATACACAATAATATCACCCAAACATTTCTGATGCATTAAGTTCCTCTTTTTACCCAATAACATTTTTTCTTCATAATAATAGTACTTCACTTGAGGAATATCTGTAACAAGGTCTCCAATCGGGTCTGTTCCGTCATCAATAATAATCCATTCTATTCTATCTTTTGGATAAGTTTGTAACTGGAAACAACGAATCAAAGAGGGAATAAAGGGTCTACGATTGAATGTTGGTGTACATATACTAACAAATGGGAGTAAGTTGTTTGTTAGTTTAGTTTTATTCATAATGAATAAAATAAATACATGTATTTATATTTTTATTTTATTTTTACATATTTTTATACAAACATATTTTTATATAAATCTTATATTATATTTTTTTTGATGTATTGGTTTTACCTTTGTTTTAACCCTTTTCCCTCCACCTAATTGTTCATCGCCTACTTGATTGTTTGTAAAAACTGGCTGAGGTTGTGCTGCCGGTTCTATCTTTGTTACGGTTGTTGTAGTGTTTGTAATAGGGTTTATTGTCTGTAATTCAATTTCCTTTGGTTTTACAGTTTCTACTGGTTTTATTGGTGTTTCTTTTGGTATTGTTTCTACTGGTTTTATTGGTGTTTCTTTTGGTATTGTTTCTACTGGTTTTACAGTTTCTATTGATGTTTCTTTTGGTTTTATTGGCTGTAATTCAATTTCTTTTATTGGTTCACTAGTCGTATCATTTGTTAGTGTATTTTGGAAATCAGCTTTTATTTCATCAAGTGGGATTAATAGTTTCTTTTCAGAAGTTACTGTACTACTACTACTACTACTACCACCTTCTTTAGCCGGTGGTGTACAAATATCTATAGTGACATTAGGGTCTATCTTTCCAATTTTTGCTATTTTAACATGCTGTCTAATTCCAGAAGTGAAATTATCAGTTCCGCTACTAGGAATGTCGCTATTGTAAATACCCATATAATATGCGACAACAATCGCAATAATAATATATATTAATGACGATGGTCCTAGGTAAGCCGACCCATTTGAAATAAGACTAAATGTTGCTAAAACGAGGAAAAATAGTTTTTTATACATAAATGTATCTTTTAAAAAGTCCCAAAAATCATGGGACTGTGATGATTTATCCCCTTTTATTTTATAAGTCGCAGTTAAAGGAGTTAAAATTCCATAAATGGTATTAAAAATGGGGAAGAGAATAACCGAAATAATCACCGGAATAAACCATATACCTAAAAATAATGTTTTCCAATTAAAGAATGTAATGTCTGCTTGTGCTTGCCATTCATCACGATTGTTTTTGTGCGCGTTTCTTACTAGTTGGGGTATATGGAAGAAATGAAACGCTAAACAAGTACAAATATTAAAAAAATACAAACCAATCCATAAAAATATACCGAAAAAACTATACAATAACATAATAAACGGTTCTGGTAGGAAACTCAAATAATAAAATATGGTTGTAATTGCCCAGTAATTTACAGCACACATGCTATCGTAAACGCTTGAAAAGTATTGGGTTCCATTTGAGAACCAGCTCGCATTAGGAGACGAATATGTCTTTAATTTACATATAAAAGAATTCTTAAAGCTTGCTAAAAAATTAGCTGTTAAAAATTGTGCTTTTTGGGAAACATCGTCATTGCTTGTAAAAAATATGTTCGCACGTTTTATATTTATGTCTATAGGCATTTCTTCTACTGGACGATATAAATTGGTATAAGGTGCTAAATTTATGTCATCTGGTAAAATATTAGCTTGCGCAACTTTTGTTGTATATAGACCCAGACTTCCAATAATAAAAACACTAATAATAATGGTAAAAAGTATACTACTAATATAGTTTTTGAAGAATCCTTTAATATCTATTCCATTAGAGGCTCCAGTACTATCATTCTTTTTATCATCAATAGAACTTGTATCGGTTGTTGACATTATAATAAATGTATATTAAAAAATACAAATAAAATCACAATTATTTAGTCATTTTTCTTACATTTGATTACATTTGTATACAAACTTTTATATTACAGTATATATAATGAGCACTAAAGTACTAATTATATATATTATAGGTTGTTTATTGCTTTTATGGATAATCATACAATGGGGTAGTTACTTAATTGTGAATAATCTCATTTGTAAAAGAGAAGGCCTAACTAATTTCGAACGTTACATAGAGAGACTCTATCCTTTTCCAAAAGATGCGCAAATTCATTATGATAATCTGAATTCTCCTTTATATAGCCATACAGTCGATTTGCCTCTTACTAACAAATTAAGTTGTCAGAATTTTTGTGGCCCTCAAGCCCAATGCGCAATCAGCCGCACTCAATGTACATCTGACGTCGATTGTCAAGGTTGTAATCCCGGACCTACTCCACTAACTGCCAGCGATACAATGGTTGTAGCACCTTATGATGACGGTGGAAAACTTGGTCCACAAGGACTTCAATATAGTCCGTTAACTACTGGTATTGGTTATGACAGTCACAGTATAGATTTTGCTGAAGCGACTCCGGGGTCAAAAAATGCGCAAATAAAAAAACCGTATTTGGGCGTTGATTTATGGCAAAAATCGTTCAATGATGGATTACAACTTTATAACAAGAAAAGGGAGTCATACGACAAGTATAGTGAAGGCATATCTCAAGCGATTATAGATACGCCAAATAGCAAACCTTTTGAAATAGAGAATAAATATCCCACCACAATAAGTACAACGGGTACATTTTATGAGACGCTTCCGCCCGCATCTAATGCTTATTTATCATAATTATTGTAATTATTGTAGCTATTTTAAGTAGCATATAATAGGCCGGCATTTCCACCAATAAAGTTGACAATATTGATTCGCTCTTCAAATAGATGTAAATCGAAATTATAATCATAAATGCGCCAAGTGGGTTTATTAATACCAATAATATTGCCGGTTTCGGGATCACAAATGGTTAAACTTTGAGCTAATGGGTCTAATGGTGGAACCACAGTTGTGAATTCCAATTGAATCTGATTATATCGACTCATGTTCATCGCACCGGAAGGCTGTAAATCTGAATTATTGCTATGTACGCAAAAGTTATAACAATAAAGGCCATCTGGCGCATTACCGGATGTTCTAATATATTTTTCTATGTAATTGTAAACGCCCGCTGGTTGGATATTTTCTCTATAAGAACCGTCTAATAAAATACCTAGTGCTACCAATATAAACTTTTCGTTTTGTAAATTATAGGTTTGATTAATAACAAGACCCGTTAAGGTTCCATCTGGATTGACACCGGGACCAATGGAAACGGGCACAAGTTGACCCGATTGGGTACGATAAACAGTATAATTGCCAGATGTAGGCGCTTGAACTACATTCAATGGCAAATAATTGTATGGCCAATTCGTATAATTGGACCATTCATTTCTTAAATTTACATCACTTCGCTGGAAATAAAAGAGCCAGCTAGATATCATACCGATAGAATCCAAATCTACGCGATTTGGTCCGGTAACATTGGGAAACTTCGTTTCATGTACTTGTTTTATCAAGTATTTTTGTTCTTGTAGCGCAAAGAGTCTCTCCTCGTCATTGGATAAGAATCCATAGGTACAATTCAAATGAATATCAGCATTCCACAGCGTTCTTTGGTCACTATAAGAGTCGATTGCTACGCTAACATCTGGAGGCGGCTGTAAAAACCGATAAAACTGCATATACCACAAATTGAAATTAGGCGCCACATATGGATAATTGTTTGTCGCATCGAATACATCACGGACTGCGAACAATTGATTAATTGGTCGAAATGTAATATTGATATGAAGTTCGTTGTATTGTAGAGATGTTAAAGGAAATGCCATTTGAGATTTCAAACCAAACCAAGCGTTTAACGGAATATACAGAACTCGCCCACGAATAGATGGCTCCGGACCAGCTAAATCACTTGTATAATAAGCATTCGGATACGAATTCACACGTGAGTTCGCATTGGCCGGGTCATTTAACTCCGGGACATTACCAGTCATCGTGTCAAATAATCCTTTTTTAGCATTGTTAAAATCGCGCTGAACTGCTGCTAATAAATAATCACCAGAAAACTCTTGTAGTGTATAATTACCACAAGTAATTTGAATTTTACTAATCATTTTCGCACCAATATTTTCAATCCATTTAAACTCATAAGGCGCCCATTGTTCAATATTGCCTAATCCTTGCGCAGTAGTTTCTTCGGTAACTTGCTGAGGTGGTAAAATGGGACTCCAAATACTGGGCAATGTTACGGATAAATAACAGTCCATTAATAGATCGGCATATCGAGGAATCTTAAATGTAAAATAGGATTCTTCCGATAATCGTAATGTTTTGGAACCTTCAAAATCAACACGGAATTTTTGTAGACCAAAATTAGTGTATTTATGATAAGTTGCTTTAAAAAAGCTTTTAGAGGGATTCCCATTTAGTACAATATTTTGTTGTCCTTGGCTGACCAGTTGCATTAATCCACCGCCACTCATATTATTATTATAATTATATAAATATATTTTTAATTCTTTATTTATATAATATAATATGGTAGATACGCAAAAAATACTTTCAACATTTCAGAATAATTCAGCGGTAAGCGAAACATTATTATGGTATGCTTTGACATGTATTATATTAATAATCATTATTGTCTATTACTTTTATGTATCATCATTAAGAGGTAAAGAGGTTAGAACAATGGATACTATATATGGCGATTTAAATGGAAAAATACAATCAATTGCGGATTCCCCTAATAATTACTCCTTGCGCGATTACTACATTAAAACGGCTTATAATTGTTGCAGCGGTGGCAGTTACAAAAACGATTATGTTGACATTCAAATCATGAAGGATTTGTTAAAGCAAGGCGTAAGAGGCTTAGACTTTGAGATTTATTCAATCAATGACCAGCCCGTAGTCGCTACATCGACGATTGATAACTATCATGTCAAGGAGACGTTTAATTATGTCAATTTTTCAGATGTAATGAATGTCATTCGTGATTATGCCTTTTCTACTTCTACGGCTCCTAATTCTAGAGACCCCATTATTATTCACTTACGTATAAAAAGTAATCATTTAGAAATGTACAAGAATTTTGCTGTACTATTGAAAAGCTATGATAGCATTCTACTTGGAAAAGAATACGATTCGGAATATAATGGACAGAATTTTGGCGCAGTGGAAGTACAAAAACTGCTAGGAAAGGTCGTGATCATTATGGAGAAGATTAATACGAGTTATTTGGAGGTCCCCGAATTCTATAAATTTATTAACATGACAAGTAACTCTGTATTTATGAAGGCAATTCGTTATTCGGATATTGAAACAATGAACATTAGTGCTACCGATTTGATTGAGTATAACAGACAAAATATGACCATTTGTTTACCCAATGCTGGTGCTGACCCCATAAATCCATACTTTAATGCTGTCGTAGAAACGGGATGTCAACTCGTCGCAATGCGTTACCCATTAGTAGATGAAAATATGGAAACAAATGATGCTTACTTTGACGACCATGCGCATGCTTTTGTATTGAAACCAGATAAGTTACGCTATATTCCGATTACGATTCCTTTGCCGCCGCAACAAAATCCCGCTCTTTCATATGCTACACGCACAGTTCAATCCGATTTTTACAAATTCGACATTTAAATTACTGTTACTGGTATTTGTATTTGTATTTGTATTTGTTAGTAATATTTTTTGTGGTTTTTCTTTTATAAACACAGTATATGAGCTGTCTTTTTAACAGTTTACAACATTTTATTGGGGAAGATAGTTACACAATTCGTCAAAAAATATGCGACTATTTACAAGAAAATAAACCGATTATCTCGGGGTTGGATACAACCACAGTCATTTCCTTTGAGCAATCTAATTATATAAGGAAAATGCGTTTACCAAGTACGTGGGGCGGTGCTATTGAAATTCAAGCCGCATGTAATATATGGAAATTACGTATCATTGTAAAGAATTATAGGATATACGCAAGACGTGGTCCTAATAAAGATATAGAGTTTTTACCAACATCCGGCATTTACAATAAAACCATCCAGATTTATTGGACCGGCGGACATTATGAACCAGTACCAGAGAAATAGTGCGTTAATATATTTTAGGCTTATAATGGAAATGGATTATAAGTTATTTGCTTAAATAACTTATAAAAAATATTGTGATAATATATAATGAGAAATACAAAAAATGATAAAATATGTAATGGGTTAAGTTTTGGCGATTGTGAACTCGCCATTTTACGTCAAGCAGTAGATAGCGCAGAAGAAATACAAGGCAAGCAAGTTGCGAATTCCCCGGAAGTAAAACGTATTATAAGCATTGTAGAAAACTTCTTGCGAAGAAAACAGTTGGTCTGTTATGGTGGTACTGCTATCAATGCTATATTGCCAAAACAAGATCAATTCTATAACAAAGATATTGAAATTCCAGATTATGATTTTTATAGCTCTACAGCCCTCGACGACGCGAAAGAGCTCGTAGACATATATCTAGAAAATGGGTTCCAAGAAGTAGAAGCCAAATCGGGTCAACATCACGGCACCTATAAAGTATTTGTTAATTTTATTCCCGTAGCAGATTTAACATATATTCCCAAGGATTTATTCAAAGCAATTAAAAATGAGGCCATACGTGTTGCTGGTATTTTGTACGCGCCTCCCAATTTACTTCGAATGGGAATGTATTTAGAATTATCTAGGCCAGCGGGAGATGTGAGTCGATGGGAAAAAGTATTAAAACGGCTAATATTGTTGAATAAACATTACCCATTAATGGGTAAACAATGCTCTCATATTGAGTTTCAGCGTGAAATGACGGATACAGAGCATGCGGACGAAATATATGAGTCCATTCAACAAACATTAATGGATCAAGGTGTTGTATTTTTTGGAGGTTACGCATTATCCATGTATTCACATTATATGCCGAAACACTTGCGTCACCAATTGGAGAAAATACCCGATTTTGATGTTTTATCTGAGGAACCCGTGTTAACTGCGCAAATTGTTCAAGAACGCTTAGCTGACATTGGTGTTAAAAATGTGAAAATAATTGAGCGTCCGGGAGTAGGTGAGATTATCGCGCCTCATTACGAAATAAGAGTCGGCAAAGATACGGTTGCGTTTATTTATAAACCGTTAGCATGTCATAGCTATAATGTAATTAAACACGATGGATATGATGTTAAAATCGCAACCATTGATACTATGCTTAGTTTTTGGTTAGCATTTTTATATGCGGATAGACCCTATTACGACAAGGACCGTATTTTATGTATGGCGAATTATTTGTTTATGGTTCAAGAGAAAAACAGATTAGCGCAAAGAGGGCTATTAAAACGTTTTAGTCTTAATTGCGTAGGCCATCAAGAAACCATTGAGGAAATGCGAGCAGAAAAATCGGAAAAATATATGGAACTCAAGAGCAAAAGAAATAGTCTCGAATTTGAAGAATGGTTTTTACGATATCGCCCACAAGATATAAAAGGATTAAAAGAACAAGAGAAGCATAAAAAAGATAAAAATAAGAATAAATCTAAAACACAGAGAAACAAGAACAAAACGCGAAAGACAAAAACTAAAACCAAAAGAGGATTTGGTATTTTCTTCTAAATATTTTAAACATGCTTATTCAGTACAAGTCGTTCTAGAAACGTATTATAATCGTTTTTATGGTTCAAGTATATATTAACAATTTCAGCCGGTGAATAAAATTTGTCTTCGATTTTTGTTAGTACATCTCCATCTATTGTTCGTTTGAAGAAATGTTGAACCATCTCTCCAATAATTTGTCGACTAGCATAGGATAGTTCCATTGTTATATCAATGCGCCCCGGACGAATCAGTGCCGGGTCCAAATCATAATAATGATTGGACGAAATAATCATAATTCTGCCGGGTGTTTCGCGAATACCGTCCCACAAATTGAGGATGTCATCCAAAGTGATAGGTTCTTCAGTAGGCGGCATGTTTGGCATTATTATTTTTTCAGTATGTTCACTGGTAGCAAGTGTTTCTAATAAGTCACCGACATTTATCATTGAATTCGTAGTCAACTTGTTGTAATTTAGTTTATTTCCTAATCCGGAAGTAGATGCGTCTTCTTTTTTGTTATCTCTTCTTAATACGATGTCACCAATACAATCAATATCTTCAAATACAATTATTTTCTTATCAAATGCGATACTTCCCTTTTTATTGTCCGTATTATATCTTTCTTCAAAAAATACATTGTCAAGTTGTTTCTTGGTTTTAATCTGTTTCAACGAAATGGAAATAATATGGCGTTTCGTGTAATTTGCGATGGCTTTAATCAGAGATGTTTTGCCGGTTCCGGGCGGCCCATGTAAACCGATCCCAATAGAATACGGA
>Ga0007795_10000673_pt1 | contig 11472 bp, 9 predicted proteins | sample CryBogmetaGMA1M_FD_60369 | JGI IMG/M metagenome (GOLD analysis project Ga0007795, IMG submission 60369) | Freshwater microbial communities from Crystal Bog, Wisconsin, USA - MA1M | ecosystem: Environmental > Aquatic > Freshwater > Lake | place: Crystal Bog, Wisconsin, USA | collected 2009-07-06
ACGTGACAGATGTACGCCTATGGTGCAGGTGAGAGTTGTGTGGCGCAGCCGGATCATCCTCTTCGAAGGCCGCAAATCGCCGCCGGACTGCGTCCCATGCGGCCATCGCATCGTGCACCCTGGCTACCAGCATCACGGTGGTCAAGATCGGCAGCATGACCGCGGCCAGGATGAGCAGCCGCACCATGGACCCGGCGCCACCGCGGTCTGTCAGTTCCGACAGGTCCAGCGCCCGATCGACGGCAGCCGCGATGACACCGGCCAGCAATGACGCCCCGGCGGTGACAAGGATGGTCCGGCGGACCTCGGTATCCAGCAGCCGCCCTCCGGGCGGCCGAAGTGATCGCCGCAGCAGCAGATGGCCCAGTAGTGCTCCGGTGAGAAAACCGAGGCCGTTGGCGGAACCCAGATATCCGGCGACCAGTTCGGGGTCATTGGTCAGGTGCGGCGCGATCAGCGACATCGCGATTTTGACGACGGTGATCGCGACGATGATCAGGATCGGTGTCCACGGTTCGTCGCGCGCGTAGAACACCCGAAGTTGCAGTAGTACCAGCGCGTAGGGAATCAGCGTGAACGAGGACATAGCGATCGCCATGCCGAGGTAGTTGGCGTCGACTTCGCCAAACTTTCCGTAGGCGAACAGGGCACTGCCGATGGCCGGTCCGCTGATGGTCATGAATGCCACCACCGGGATCAGGGTGAGCATTGTCAGCCGGGTGGCTAGTGAGAGATCGGCAAGGACGGCCGGCACATTATCGGCGGCGGCGTTGCGGCTCAGTCGCGGCATGACCACCGTGAGGATCGTGACGCCGATGATTCCGAACGGCAGTTGCAGCACCAGCCAGGCATAGGTGTAGATCGCGGGACCGGAAGCCGCCGCGGTGCTTGCGATCTGGTTGCCCACCACCAACCCGACCTGGCTGATCAAGACGTAGAGCACCATCGCTGCGGCCATCGTGCCGAAGCGTTTCAGCCGAGCATCGATTCCCCACAGTGGCCGCAGACTGACATGTTCGGAGCGGATTGCGATCAGCAGCACGGCGGCCTGTGCGAATACGCCTAGCGTTGTACCGATGCCAAGCACGAGGAGCTTGGCATTGCCCATGTGCACGGGATCGACCGATAGTTCCCCCGGCACAATCAAATACAGGCCAAGGGTGGCGATCGCAACAACGTTGTTGACCACCGGTGCCCAGGCTGGTGGCCCGAACACGTTGCGGTTGTTCAAGATTGCCATGAAGACCGAGGACAGTCCGTAGAAGATCACCTGCGGTAGCAGTAGGTAGGCGAATGCCGTGGTGAGTGGCTGGTTGACCTTCGGATCGGCACCCAGCATCAGCCGTACGAGCAATGGCGCGGCCAGCACCGACAACACCGTTGCTGCCAACAGCACCGTGGTGGCCATCGTCACGAGTCGCCGTACGAACGCCTCGCCACCATCGAGGTCATCACGTTCGGCGCGGGCCAGCACCGGAACGAATATCGCGGTGAAGGTGGCCTCCAACACAAGGGCTGCAATCAGATTGGGTAGTTGGTTGGCGACGGTGAACGCGCTAGAAAGCGCCGCGCCAAGAATCGCGGCCAGCAACACGATCCGGACAAAACCGGTAATCCGGCTGACGAGTGTTGCCAATGCCATTCCCCACGAACGGGATACCACCGCTGCGTCAGACAGTTCCTCGCGCACGGGACGGCTGGGCTGCTGCTGCATCATTGGTCGGCCCCGGGTGGATACAGTGGCCGGTCCACGTCGGCTCGGTCAGGCTGGCCGCGGAAGCGGTGGTAGAGGCGGCGCCCGACGAGCAGGGCAAGAATGAACCCGCCGGCCACGGTGATCGCGGTCAGCAGCTTGCCGTACGCGTTGGAGTGCACCGATATCCTGACCGGCTCGCCTAGTTGCACCCCGTCTGCTGTTCGCAGGGTGACGTCAACGGCCACACGTTGGGTGACACGGACTTCGACGGGGACTCGCAGGGGAAGATAGCCCGGTGGCAATTCCTGCTCGCCGATATCAGTAACGGACATGCCCGGCGGGGCATCCACCTGGAGGCGAACCCGGATCGGGACCGCGAGGTCGTTTCTCAGGGCCAATGGCAAGGCGCTGCGTTCGGTGGCCAACGTGTAGGAGTCACCGGGGTTGACGATTGTCACTGCGCGGAACAGATCCTCGATAGTGATGCCCACCACGGCCAGACGTTGGCGGGCGATGTCGTTGCGGCTGTCGGGCGGCTCGACCTGGCTCAGTGCGCGGAGCATGTCCTCTCGCAGCGGTGCGGTGTACTGCAGGCCGGTCAGGCCGGTACGGGTATCAGTGGTCAGTGCCGCGGTGAGGTTCCGTAACCGACCCACCTCAGCAGCGATACTCGCCACCACGTCCTCATCGAAACCGCCGCGAACCTCGGTTGGCAGGTCCGGCTCGGACGGTTGGGCGGCTGCGGCATCACCGATCACCGTTTCCAGCGGTCGCGGACTGGCCAGCCCTCCCCGGACCGCGTTGGCCAACGCCGTCAACAGCGCGCGGGCGTCGTCGGGTTGCGGGCTCCACTTCAGTGGCGGCAACAGGATCTGCTCACGCGGCTCGACCCCGGGTTGCAGGGTCCGCCACAGCATCGCCGCCACCGCATCCTGGCGGCGAGCTACCGGGGAGTCCTGCTCGACTGGCACGCTGAGTGCGGAGTCGAGGTAAGCCGGCATGCTGGGGTCGGTACCCAAACCGGCCAGCGCGGCTCCGACGGCGGGATCGAAGGGCGCCTCCACGACCGTCGCCGAGAGCCGTCTGGGCGTCAGATCTGCAGTGAATGGTGCCCCGGTGGCCGCCGCGACCGAGGGACCGGCTGTAATCGTGACGGTTGGGTTCTGGGCGTTGAGCAGATCGAGGGCCGGGGCACTCAGCGGACCGTCACCGAGGATGGTGGCACCACGGGTGGACGTGACACCGAGGATCCGGTCGACGATGTCGGCGGAGGTGACCGTCGCGGCTGTGCTGAGTTGAGGGTCGCCCACCCGGAACAGCGCGCCGAGGTCGGCCTGGGCGTAGGGCGTTGCGGTGACGCACATCCGTCCGGCCAGGCCTCGCAGCCGGTCCAGCCACCCCGCCGCAGCGGCCTGCCCGCTGCCGGGGTGGGCGGCCGTCCCGAGTCCATCGGGTGCGTCGGCCACGACGTAGCCGGCCGTCATGGCGTTCACGGTGACCAAAAGATCGGGGTCGATCGCCAGACAGAGAGCTCGGGCGACGCCAGCATCCTGTTCGATGGCACCCGGACTCAGGGCAAACTCCGCTGCCGCCAGCAGTGTTTCCAGTCGGCCGCCCGCGGCCAGGGAAACCGCAAGGTCGTCATTCATCAGTCGGACCGGTGTGGTTCCACCGGGCACTCCCGGTGCCAGCCGCGGCTTGTCTGCCAATGGCCATAGCATCGTGACCGCGACCGGTTTGGTGGTGTCCGGAGCCACCACATCGGTCAGAATGTTGCCCGAGGAGTTGCCGGATTCGGACGGGACGCCGGTGACCGGCAATAGGAAACGAGCGGCATCGAGGCGGGCCGGCGCACCGTAGTCCGGGGTGCCGTTGACGTTGACCAACAGCGGATAAACCCCGGGTGCCGAGATGCCCAGCGACGGCTGTGAGATTGACCTGACTGGCACAGACAAGGTGAGGCTGATAGCTTGTCCGCGACCGAGTTCGGTTGCGACATTGATAAATTCACCGATTGCCTCGTACTGTTCTCCGGTGCTGGCGAGGCTGGTTCGCAGTTCTGACGACGATGTCACCGCTGCGCCGTGCTCAAGACGCGCGACGATGTCGCGCACCGGCCGGTCGCCGACATTGGTCACCGTCGCGGTCACCGTCACGGTCGGGTCGCTTGATGTGGTGACGACATCCGGGGTGACGCTGTCGAGGCGCAGCTTGAGAAAATCCGAGCCGGGTTCTCCCGCGGCGTTCGGCGGTGAGGCCGGCAGAAGCAGCAGCGCCAGCAGACCGAGAACGACGACGATGATCCGGGGTGCGATCGCGACCCGCAGCAGCACGGTCACGCTCCCGAACCGCGGCCGTTCGTCCGAGGCTCGCCGGACATCTGGTCGGGGGGGAGACGATTGCGGGTCCGGGAATGGGTCTGTGGTCGAAGTTGAGGTGTGCTCGGCGGCAATGGCGGCAGAGCCGCGGGCCCGTCCGACTGCAGCAGTGCGATGAGCTCGTGCGCAACTTTGGCCAGTCGACGCTCATCGGCGTAGGCAAGCCGTCGCGGTAGTTCGGTGACCGGCACCCATGCCACTTCCGCGACTTCAACGTCCTCGTCGCACAACTCACCGCCGGAGAAGCGCAGCAGATAGTGGTGGACGGTCTTGTGAACCCGGCGTCCTTCGGTGACGAACCAGTAGTCGATACTCCCCAGCGCCGCCAGTACGTGCCCGTGAATGCCGGTCTCCTCCGCGACTTCCCGGATGGCGGTCTGTTCGGCGGTCTCGCCCTGCTCGATATGACCCTTGGGCAGTGACCAGATCATGCGGCCACGCCGGTCCATGCGACCGATCAATGCGGCCAGCTGCTCTTCTCGCGGTTTGTCGATGCCGTCGATGACCAGACCGCCCGCGGAGATTTCGTGCACTGTACGCAGCCTGCTGCCCTGGCGGCGCCGTGGACGAGAGGCACCCGCGGCTGACGGGTTGTCCGTGACTCCTATGGCAGGTTGTGACTCGGAGCTGGCATCGTCGTGATGGCCGACGGGCTGCTCTGGCGGGCTCGCCGCACGGCGGCCGCGGCGTCGACCTCGCCGCCGTCGTGGTTTGGACCGCTCGTCCTCCGACACCCAAGCGATAGTAGCTGGCACGAATAAGCGGGCCCGCCCACACTCGCCGGTTACTGCCGAGGTGCTGAGCACTAGGCTCGCGGAAATGTCCGAAGCTACGCCCGAGAGTGAGCTGCTCAGACGAGCGGCCGTCGAGCTGCAGCGACAGGGTCCGCTGCTGGGGGCGGTCGGCGGGTTGTTCGCCGCGGCGGGTCACCAGCTGTATCTGGTGGGAGGCAGCGTCCGTGACGCTCTCCTTGGCCGAGTGATCACCGACCTGGATCTCACCACCGACGCCAGGCCTGAGACGGTTCAGCGAATCGTGCGCCCGTGGGCCGACGCGATGTGGGACACCGGCATCGACTACGGCACCGTTGGCGTGGGCAAGGCCGGCCACCGACTGGAGATCACCACTTTCCGGGCCGACAGTTACGACCAGGTATCGCGAAACCCGGAGGTGCGCTTCGGGGATCGCCTCGAGGACGATCTGGTGCGGCGCGACTTTACCGCCAACGCGATGGCCGTGCGGATCACCGCGGACGGGCCGGGTGAGTTCCTCGACCCACTTGGCGGACTGGCTTCGATGCAGCAGCGGATTCTGGATACCCCAGCCGCGCCGTCGGTGTCCTTCGGCGACGATCCGCTGCGAATGCTCCGGGCCGCGAGGTTCGTGTCGCAGCTTGAATTCGGGGTGGCCGATCGGGTTCGGGAAGCCATCATGGCGATGGCACCCGAACTGGCCAGGATCACCGTCGAACGGGTGGCTGTCGAACTAGACAAGATGCTGCTGGGCGCGGATCCGGTGGCCGGTATCGAACTGATGGTGCAGACCGGACTCGGTGAGGTGGTGCTGCCCGAGATTGGTGGCATGCAGATGGCCATCGACGAACATCATCAGCACAAGGACGTCTACCAACACTCGCTGACGGTGCTGCGGCAGGCGATCGCATTGGAAGACCCAGCCGAGCGGGACCTGGTACTGCGCTGGGCGGCGCTAGTGCATGACATCGGCAAACCAACCACGCGTCGTCATGAGTCTGACGGTGGCGTCAGTTTCCACCACCATGAGGTGGTCGGCGCGAAGATGGTTCGTAAGCGCTTGCGGGCGCTTAAGTACTCCAAGCAGATGATCGACGACGTCTCTCAGTTGGTGTATTTGCATCTGCGCTTTCACGGCTACGGCGAGGGCAGATGGACCGACTCGGCGGTGCGGAGATACGTGGCCGACGCCGGACCGCTGCTGCCGAGATTGCACAAACTCGTTCGTGCGGACTGCACCACTCGCAATAAGCGACGCGCTTCGCTGTTACAGGCGAACTATGACGGCCTGGAAGCACGCATCGCCGAGTTGGCCGCCAAGGAGGATCTGGATCGGATCCGGCCCGACCTCGACGGCCACGAAATCATGGAGTTGCTCGGCATCCCGGGCGGCCCGCAGGTTGGCGAAGCGTGGAGCTATCTCAAGGAACTCCGGCTGGAGCGCGGACCGATGTCCCGCGCGGAAGCGACGGCCGAATTGCTCGCCTGGTGGCGCGCCCGCGGCGGCGACACGGATTGATTCTGGTGGCGCGCCCGCGGCGGCGACACGGATTGATTCTGGTGGAACGCCGCGGGAGCATCCGGCGTCGAATAGGGCATGGATTACTGCCTGGATGCCGGGGACGGGACGGCTTCGATCTGGACCGGCTGGCTGGATGTCGATCTCGACGATGACGGTGAACTCGATGGCGTCCGAATGGATTTCGACGGTGACGGCGCATTCGACGACGCCCTCGCCGACCTCGATGGCGACGGTATAGCTGACCATGCCGCACTGGACCTTGATGACGACGGGACGCCTGAATCGCAGTACACCGATGACGGGTCCGGCACATGGGCAGTGAGCGGGGGCGTGGCGCATAGTCGGCCACTGCGGTGGTTCGGCCTCGATGGGGTTGAACATGACGGCACCGCCACACCGGTTGATGTCGACGGTGACGGCGAACCGGACCGACTAGTCGATGTCAATCGTGATGGTCTGGCCGATCGTGTGCTGCGCGCCGACCCCGACGGCAGGTTCACCAACGGGTATGTGGATGTGGATGGCGACGGTCAGTGGGATATATCGCTCACCGACACCGATGGTGACGGTGCCGCCGATGGAGCGGCCGCGCTTTAACGTCCCGAGCCGGGTGGCCCCGCGAAAGCTTGAGCGATAGTCAGCCACTGCTGTGCGTCATCACCGTGTCCGGCGACGTCCAGTTTTGCCAGCGACCGCCGCTGGGTAACCAGATAGCAGAAGTCGAGGGCCGACCCGCTGACCCGTTGTGCGGCTTCCTCGGGCCCCCACGTCCACAGGCTGCCGTCGGGAGCCGTCAACTCCACTCGGAATGGCTCGGCCGGCGGTGTGAGGCCGTGCACTGCGAACGCGAAGTCCCGGGTACGCACCCCCAGGTGAGCAATCGACTTGATCCGTGCTGACGGCGGTACCTGAGTGCCCAGCGCATCGGCGATATCGAGCCCGTGCGCCCAGGTTTCCATCAGCCGTGCGGTTGCCATCGAAGGAGCGCTCATCGGTGGTCCGAACCACAACAACTTGCGACCATCCGGCACCTCACGCAACGCAGCGTGCAACTTTTTGCGCGTGCGCCGCCAATCGGCCAGCAGTCGTGTCGGCGGGAGTTCGGCCAATTCGTCAGCGGCGTCATCGACGAACGTGTCGATGGTGGATTGAGCGGAGGCGACGAGTTCGCAGAATTCGGCCTCATCGATAATGGACATCAACGCCACCCGATCAGTCCACAAAAGATGTCCGATCTGATGTGCGATCGTCCAACCCGGGGCCGGTGTTTCCAGCGCCCAACGTTGCGCAGGAACCTCAGCCACCAGTGCATCCAGCGCCTCGCTCTCAGCATGCAGGTCATCGACCATTGGGTCCGCAGATGCCATATGGCGCAGCCTAGTTCGTGCGCAGCCGGCCCCTGCCGATGCCCGCATGTACGGCCAACCCGGCCAGGTACAACACCGAGCCGGCCAGCGCCAACACCGTCGATCGCCCGTCCGCGGGGATCACCGCGGCCGCCAGGCTTATCGCGAGAATGAACGCCATCCAGAACAGCGAGTCCTGAACGGCGAAGACATGCCCGCGTAGGGTGTCGTCGACGTCGATCTGCATGGCAGTGTCGGCGCAGAGTTTGACCACCTGCCCTGCCAAGCCGAGGAAGAAGCCGCAGGCCACCATCACCACCATGTGCAGAGTCGCACCCGCGAGTTGAATCACCGCTGCGCACAGCAGTGCGACGTTGGCGCTGGCATAACGGCCCCACCGGCGCACCGCCGGGGGAGTCACCAGGTTGGCCAGGAATGAGCCGCTTCCGGTGGCGGCGACGAACACCACCACGGTGCCCAAACCGGCGAAGCCCGCTGTGCCGGAGTGACGCACGATCACCAACACCAGCAGCGTGTTGATCCCGAACACCATGCGGTGAGCGGCCAGACCGGACAGTGTCGCGGCCACCGAGGGTGTCGCGTGAACCGTTCGGATGCCGCACGCCCAGCCGGTTGCGACGGTGTACAGCGGTGAGCCGTGCGTGGCGGGGTGGGCCGGCCCGAGCACATGCGGCCGGAAACGCAGTGACAGCAACCACGCGACCGCGACCGGGACGGCGACGACGACGATGACGGTGCCCGACGCGGTATCGCCGGATCCTAAGATCCACCTCGGCACCAACATGAAGTTGGCACCCAGGAATGCTGCGGTGGCACCGACCGCGGTGGCCACCGAATTCATCGTCACGACCTGCTCGCGCGGCACGACATCCGGCAACGCGGCCCCCAGGCCCGACGTCACGAACCGGCTGAAGCCGTTCACGGTCAGTGCTGCACACAGGACGAACACGTCTCGGGCACCCGCGACCAGTAGCGCGGCGACGCCGATGACCAGCACGAACCGTGCTGCATTTGCCACGATGAGCACCATCCGGCGGTCCCAGCGGTCCAGCAGCGCCCCGGCGAAGGGCCCCAGGATCGAGTAGGGCAGGAACAACACCGCGAACGCCCCGGCGACCGCCAGCGGGTCAGCCGCCCGTTCGGGATTGAAGAGCAAGCCCCCGGCCAGGCCGGCCTGAAAGAGCCCGTCGGCGAACTGACTTGCCATTCGCAACTCCAGGAGCCGCCAGAAGTCGGTCAGGCTCCGCACCGACCGCAAGGAGACGGAGGCGGAAGTGTCGACCACCGACTCACACTACAAACATCACCGCGACACGCGCCTAGTCGCCGCCCGGCGCCATGCCATGATTGACGGGTGGCTCAGCAGGAGGACCCTGAGGACTTCATTGCGCCCGCGGCCAACCGGGTGCGGGCGGGAACATTGCTGCTCGCGAGTACCGACCTGCAGGAACCCACGTTTCGGCGGAGTGTGATCTACATCGTTGAGCACAACGATGGCGGCACTTTGGGAGTGGTGCTCAATCGACCCAGCGAGACCGCGGTCTATAACGTGCTGCCGCAATGGACCGATCTGGTCGCCAAGCCGAAGACGATGTTCGTCGGAGGACCGGTGAAGCGTGATGCTGCGTTGTGCCTGGGCGCGCTGCGGATAGGCGTCGATCCCGAGGGGATGCCGGGTGTTCGCCATGTGGCGGGACGCATCGTGATGGTCGACCTCGATGCCGATCCGGAATCGATCGCCGAATCGGTCGAAGGGGTGCGGATATTCGCCGGCTATTCAGGGTGGACTATCGGTCAACTCGACGGCGAAATCGAGCGGGATGACTGGATTGTGTTGTCGGCCTTACCTTCTGACGTTCTGGTGGAGCCCCGGGTGGATTTATGGTCCCAGGTGCTGCGCCGTCAGCCCATGCCGCTGCCGCTGCTCGCGACGCATCCCATCGACTTGGGTCGCAACTAGACGGTCAACGGCACAACTGGTTACACCCGGCACAGGCCCCAGCTGATGCGCAGGTGGAAGTGACCTGCCGCTGTGCGGCGTAGCGGGCGGCGCGCCAAGATCCCACGCCGATTGTGCCGATCGCCCCGACGGCTCCGATGATCAACCAGGTCAAGCCGATCGGCGCCGGTGCCGCCAATGCGGCGACTCCGCCGGCAGCCAGCATCACCGCGGCGGCGATCTGGGTCGGCGCGACCGCGCGAAGGACCTGCCCCGTGATATCGACTCGGGAACGGCGGGTCAGTGTCCAGAGCCCGGTTCCGGCGATCAGTAAGGCAAGGCAAAGACACAGCACCGCGCCGGCAACCATGTCTTTCACCATACGAGCCGGGGTCGGTCGCTATTGCGCGGGCACCGCCGCAGGTGCGGTAGCCGCAGCGGGTGCGGCGGCAGCGGGCGCGATGGGAGTGGTTGCAGCGGCCGTCGCTACGGGTGCGGCAGCGACGGGTGCGGCAGCGGCGCTCGGGACGGGTGTTGATGCCGGTGAGGTGACTCGGAAGCCATTGAGGATCCCATCGGTGGCGCCGGCGGTGGCGACCACCTGGTTCGCTGCCGTGGTTACCGACAGCGTGACCAGGAAGCGATCCGGTCCCGATTGTGCGATCAGCTGGCGCCGCGAGGTGTTGAGCGTCATATCGGCATCGCGGTAGGTCCCGTCGATGAGCGATGACGGGAACCCGCCAAAGTCAGCCATCGACGCGGACGTCGATTGCCACCCAGGCAGCTTCTGGTTTTCGACGAAGCCGTGGCTGATTGCCTCGCGAGGATCGAAAGGCCCTACCAGCTTGTTGACCGTCAGCACGGCATTCGAGCTGTACAGGCCGTCGCCGCCCTGCCGGTCGGCGATCACGGTGAAGGCGTTCGGGACATTGGGGTCGGGAATCACTTTCCAGCCCGTCGGCAACGGCAACACGATGCTTAGCGCGGTGAATCCGGCCGCCTTTTGCGGCTCCATCACGACGCCCTTCTCCTTGAGGAATTCGGCCAGGGTTCCGGATGTGGCCGGCGCAAGGGGTGCGACGGTCGGCTCCGCGGTCGCGGGCGCAGCAGGCACAGCCGCCGCAGCCGGCACAGCGCTTGCCGACGCCACGGCAGGATCCGTTGCCGCCTGGGGAGTGGCCTGAGGCGTCACGGTGACGGTCTGGGTCGCCGTCACCGTTGCCGTGGCCGCTGCAGGTGCCGGTGGGACGGGTTGTACCGGTTCAGCTGAAGCACTGGCTCCGGTGAAGCCGAGCACGGCTACCGACCCGGCGGCGACACCGCCTACCAATACCCGCCAATTGCGGGCGATCCTGTTCATCGCAGATGTCCTCTTCGTACGTTTCGGCCCGGTTGGCCCACTTGTCCATGTCGACTGTATGCACGTATGGAACGTCAATGACAGGGTCGGAATCGACTTGGAACCAACCTCTGACCGGCATGAAACGCAACCGATACCGCACCGTTGCCGACCCACGCACCCCGATACCCTGTGTGCGTGACCGAATCCCCGACCGCCTCGCATGCCAGCTCCGCGACCGCGGGCCCGGGGGAGGCCGACTCGGATGTGCCCCCGTACCGGTACACCGCGGAGCTGGCGGGCCGCATCGAGCATCAGTGGCAAGACAATTGGCAGCACCGGGGAACTTTCAACGTGCCGAACCCGGTGGGATCCCTTGCGCCTGCCGACGGGTCACCGGTTCCCACCGACAAAATGTTTGTGCAGGACATGTTCCCCTACCCATCCGGCGAGGGTCTGCACGTCGGCCACCCGCTGGG
>Ga0007795_10000674_pt1 | contig 11469 bp, 8 predicted proteins | sample CryBogmetaGMA1M_FD_60369 | JGI IMG/M metagenome (GOLD analysis project Ga0007795, IMG submission 60369) | Freshwater microbial communities from Crystal Bog, Wisconsin, USA - MA1M | ecosystem: Environmental > Aquatic > Freshwater > Lake | place: Crystal Bog, Wisconsin, USA | collected 2009-07-06
GTCTTCGATCTTCAAAGCCTACGACATCCGCGGCATCGTCGATGGCGACCCGGCCAAGGTCACCCTGACCGATGCGGTGGCGCGTGGTGTCGGCGCAGCGCTCGGCCTGCAGGCCAAGGCCAAAGGCATCCCCGCAATCGTGGTCGGTCGCGACGGGCGGCTGTCGGGCCCGCGACTGATTGCGGCGCTCACGCAGGGCATCAACAGCGCGGGTGTGGAGGCGATCGACATTGGCATGGTGCCCACGCCGGTGGTCTACTTCGCGACCGTGCTCACCAATACCGGCTCGGGTGTCGCAGTCACCGGCAGCCACAATCCACCGGAATATAACGGCCTGAAGATGATGCTCGGTGGCGGCACGCTCTATGGCGACGGCATCCAGGATCTTTATAAGGCGATCGTCGACCCGGCATTTGCAGGCAAGCTCGATGCCAATGCACCGGTGCGCGTCACCAGGCGCGATGTCACCGGCGAATACCTGGCGAAGATCCTGGGTGACGTGAAGCTCTCGCGCCCGATGAAGATCGCGATCGACTGCGGCAACGGCGTGGCAGGTGCGCTTGCGCCGCAGCTCTTCAAGTCGCTGGGCTGCGAAGTGACCGAGCTCTTCACCGAGGTCGATGGCACCTTCCCCAACCATCATCCCGATCCGGCTCATCCCGAAAATCTTCAGGACCTGATTCGCTGCCTGGCCGAGACCGACTGCGAAATTGGCCTGGCCTTCGATGGCGATGGCGACCGGCTGGGTGTGGTGACCAAGTCCGGCCAGATCATCTGGCCCGATCGTCAGCTGATGCTCTACGCACAGGACGTGCTCGCGCATCGCCCTGGCGGGCAGATCATTTACGACGTGAAATGCACCCGCAATCTGGCGCCCTGGGTGCGCAAGCACGGCGGTGTGCCGCTGATGTGGCGCACCGGCCATTCGCTGATCAAGGCCAAGCTCAAGGAGACCGGCGCGCCGCTGGCCGGCGAGATGAGCGGCCATGTGTTCTTCAACGACCGCTGGTACGGCTTCGATGATGGCCTGTATACCGGCGCTCGTCTGCTCGAGATCCTGTCGCGCTCGACCAATCCGAGTGCGGTGCTCGAAGCGCTGCCGGACGCGATCGCCACGCCCGAGCTGCACATCCACACCGCCGAGGGCGACAACTTCAAGCTGGTCGAGGCGCTTCAGCGCAATGCCAAGTTCGAGGGTGCCAATGAAGTGATCACCATCGACGGCGTGCGGGTCGAGTATGCCGACGGCTTCGGCCTGGCGCGTGCCTCGAACACCACGCCGGTGGTTGTCACGCGATTCGAAGCCGATTCTGAGGCGGCGATTGCGCGCATCAAGGCGGCGTTCAAGGCTGCGATCACGGCGGTGGCGCCGGGGGTGGATGTGCCGTTCTGATGGTGTTGAGACGCTCTCCGATCTCAGACATACTGATGCACCAGCCTGATGCATTGACATATGAGAACCACGATCCGACTCGACGATGACTTGCTCGCAAAGGCAAAGCGCCACGCGAGTGACAACGGGACGACGCTGACCGCGGTGATTGAGCAATCGCTGCGTGCAACGCTGGCTGACCGTCATTCAACTGCACCTCGAAAGCTTATTCGGCTTAAGACCGCTGGCGGTGGTGGCACGCTTGCCGGCGTCGATCTGGATGACGGTGCTTCGCTTCTGGACCGAATGGATTCCTGAGGTGTTGCTGTGCGATGTGAACGTGCTGGTTTATGCGCATCGAAGGGATGCGGATCAGCATTTGAATTTCAAGCGATGGATGGAGTCGCTGGTCAATGGTGAAGAGGCCTTCGGGATGTCCTCTGTTGTTCTGAGCGGATTCCTGAGAGTCGTGACGCATCCCAAGGTGTTTGCCTCACCATCGCGTCTTGAAGATGCGATGGCGTTTGCCAATGCACTGATCGAGGCGCCGAACTGTGTTCTGGTTGCTCCGGGTGCGCGTCACTGGGGTATCTTTTGCCGACTGTGCGATCAAGCGGGTGTGCGCGGCAATCTCGTTCCTGATGCCTGGCTGGCAGCGCTGGCCATCGAGACCGGATGCGAATGGATCACGACTGATCGTGATTTTTCGCGATTCGAAGGGCTGCGCTATCGTCACCCCCTGCGCTGACTCGGCATTCATTCAGCCGTTCCCGATTCGCCGAGTCGCTGGTCCTCGCGAGTTATTCGCTGCATCAAACCTTAAATTTCTCCCCTGATGCTGCGTCTCTATTCCCTCGGCTGGCTGCTCGCAACACCGCTGGTCATGGCCTATCTGGCGTGGCGGTCGCTGCGTCAGCCGGCTTATCTGGCGCACTGGTCGGAGCGCTTCGGCTTTTTGAACCGGCCTCAGCCAGACCCGCGCCCCCTGATCTGGATCCACGCGGTCTCGGTCGGCGAATCGCGTGCGGCGCAGCCGCTGGTGCGCGCGCTGGCTGCGCGCTACCCGTCCGCCCGCATCCTGATGACCTGCATGACGCCGACCGGTCGCCAGACCGCTGCCGAACTGTTCTCCAAAGAACTCGGTGATCGCTTCGTGCAGGCCTATCTGCCCTATGACTATGCCGGTGCCCCGGGCCGCTTTCTGCGCGCCTGGCGCCCGGCGATCGGCCTGCTGATGGAGACCGAGCTGTGGCCCAACCTGATGGCCGCAGCCGAAGCGCAAGCCGTGCCGATGGCGCTGATCAATGCCCGCCTGTCGCCGCGCTCGCTCAAGCGGGGCCTGCGACAGCGGTCGCTGATTGAGCCTGCCGCCCGCAGGCTCTCGCTGGTGCTGGCGCAGTCGCCGGGTGATGCCGAGCGAATCGCGCAGTTCGGTCGACCGGTCGATGCGGTCACCGGCAATCTCAAATTCGACAATGCCCCGAATGCCGCACTCATGGCGCGCGGGCGCGCCTGGCGCAGCCTGATCGGCCGGCCGGTGCTGCTGGCGGCCAGCACGCGCGACGGGGAAGAAGCGCTGATCTGGCAGGCCTGGCGGGCGCGGTGGCAATCCCTCTCGCAGGAAAATGGGCCGTCACAAGGGCTGGCGGCTGCGACCACCTCGACACCCGCACCTCAGGCCTCATCGACGGTCTTATCGACGGTCTCATCGAACGCGCCCATGGCGTCCACCAAGCAGCCCCTCCTCCTCATCGTCCCCCGCCATCCCCAGCGATTCGAGACTGTGACCCGCGCCGCCCAAGCCGCCGGCTTTGTCGTGGCCAGGCGAGCCGACCTTGACGCCCCCCGCTTTGATGCCTCATCGATCGATCTGCTGATCGGCGACTCGATGGGCGAGATGGATGCCTGGTATGCGCTGGCCGACTGCGCGATCATCGGCGGCTCCTTGCTGCCCTTCGGTTCGCAGAACCTGATCGAAGTCTGTGCGGCCGGCTGCCCGGTGGTGATCGGGCCGAGCACCTTCAACTTCGCGCAGGCGGCGACTCAGGCGCTTGAGTCAGGTGCTGCGCAGTCGGTGGCCGATGCCGATGACGCGATCGCTACCGGCCTGAGCATTCTTGCAGACCCTTCGCGCAAGCAGGCCATGGGCGAAGCCGGCACTGACTTCGCGAGTCGGCACCGCGGTGCGACCGAGCGTACGGTCACTGCCCTTGTACCGCTGCTGGCCGCATCAATCCGCAATCCGTGACAAAGCTGGCCGCAAGGCCGGCCCCGGCTCACCACTGCCCTGATGGCCGGTGTGCCGTGACAGATCCGTCGCAGTCCCGCTGCAGGGTTCAGCGCGACGTTGTCGGCGTTGCCGGCGTAGCAGGGGTGGCAGGCGTTGCAGGAACAATCACCGGGGGAGGCGGTGGCAACGCACGAGCACCCGAACCCGCTGCCGGCGCGGTTGGCTGGGCGGCACGCCCGCCGCGATCGGTCGGTGGCGAGCGATTGGCATTGGCCGCAGACGGTGGCCCCGAAGGCTTGCTGCCGCCATCCTGCATCAAGGTCTCACCGCTCATCACCGGCCGGTTGTCTTCAGGCGTGATCTTCGGCGGCGGTGTGCGCGGCGGCTCGAGCAGGGCGTTGACCCGCAGGACCTCCTGCTCGGTCAGGTCGCCGGCTGTGCCAAGCAGCTTGAGCGAATTGAGCACCACGCCATAGCGGGCGAAGGCCAGATCGCGCTGGGTTGAAAAGAGCTGCTGTGCCGCATTGAGCACGTCGATATTGATGCGAACGCCGACCTGATACCCGAGCTGGTTCGACTCCAGCGCCAGTTGGCTCGACCGCTCTGCCGCGGTGAGCGCCCGCACCTGTTCCAGGCCGCTTTTGACGCCAAGGAAAGTCTGCCTTGCGCTTTGTTCGGCCGTCCGTCGTGATGACTCGAGGCTTGATTCGGAACTGCTTTCCAGGGCGATGGCCTCGCGCACTTTCGCATCGACCGCGCCGCCGCTGTAGATCGGCAGGGCAAACTGCAGTTGCGCCTGTCCGAAGTAGCTCTTGATGCCGACACCGGCCGCGGAGGTCTGACCGGCGGTGCTTCGACCGGCGCCTGTCTGCAGTGCCAGGTCAACCGTCGGGTAATGGCCGTATCGCTGCTTCTGGATCTCGCGTTTGGCGATCTCGACTTGCAGCTCCGACTGCACCACCTGGAGATTCTGCGCCCGTGCGACCGCGGCCCATTCATTCTCGCGGGCAGCCTGCGGCGGCGTAATGTCAACATTCGACTTCAGGGTGAAGAGGTCATCGGGAGTCCTACCCAGCAATTGCGCCAGCAAGGCACGCTTGACCTGCAGGTCGTTCTCGAAAGCGACCTCCTGCGAGCGGGTGAGATCGAGACGCGACTGGGCTTCCTGCTGATCGGTGATGGTGGCTGTACCGACCTCGAAATTGCGCTTGGCCGAGGCGAACTGCTCGGCAAAGGCCTGCTTCTGCGCCCGCACCACCGTCAAAGCATCCTGGGCCGAGAGCACATCGAAATAGGCCTGTGCCACCCGCAGGATCAGGTCCTGTTTGGCCGCTGCCAACTGCGCTTCGTAGACCTGTGACGACAGCTCGCTTTGCGCGAGCGTCTCGCGATAGATGGGTCTGAACAGCGGCTGCGTACCGACCAGATTGAGCGACTGTGAATCGAAGCGACGTTTTGGCGGCGGCGCGGTCCAGTTGTTGTCGACCACATTGAGGCCGTCATTGGAGGTCGCGCTGACATTCGGCAGCAAAAGGGCATTGGCCTGAGTGATGCGTTCACGACTGGCCTGCAACTGGGCCTGGGCAGAGGCCACCACCGGATCGATCGCGGCGGCCATCCTGACCGCTTCGAGCAGGTCGAGTGCATGGGCGGGGCCTGCCGGGACGCCAAAGGCTGCGGCAATGGCCAGGGCAATAAGACTGCGGGGCATCCGGGGGCTCCAGTCGTTCAATAAGTCGGGCAGGATGGATCGACGATCCGGGCCCAGGCATCAATACCGCCGTCGAGGTTCAGGACTTGCCCGAAACCCTGACGTTCGAGAAACATCCCGACCTGCATGCTGCGCATGCCGTGATGGCAATAGCAGACCAGTGGCCGCTCGGGGTCGAGTTCGTTCGTGCGCCCGGTGATCTGGCCCATCGGGATCGAGATCGAGCCTTGCAAAGCGCAGGTGGCCACTTCCCAGTTTTCGCGGACATCAAGCAGTTGCGGGGCCGGGCGGCTTGAATCGGCGAGCCATGCGGCAAGTGCGACGGGGCTGAGCTGTTCCATGGTCTCGAAGGGCTGGACGGGCATCAGAAGGTGAAGGTTTCGCGGGCACGAAACCCGCGAAGCGGCTTGGCAACGGTCTCGAAGAGCACCTCGGTGGTCGAGCCTTCGGCCGCCCCTCGGGTGATGATCAGAGCCTGCATGACCGGCATCTTGCCGACAATGGCCGCCAGTCGGCCGCCCGGATTGAGCCGCTCGATCAGTTCGTCGGGCACGAAAGGCACCGAGCCCGAGAGCACGATCACATCGTAAGTCGGCAACTCGGCCAGGCCCTTGGAGCCATCGGCCTGGCGGATCGTGAGGTTGGCGATGGCTGCTCGTGCCACGTTATCGCTTGCAAAACCCGCAAGGTCGGCATCGATCTCAAGTGAGTCGACATGCCTGGCCCGATAGGCGAGCAGGGCGGCCATATAGCCCGAGCCCGCGCCGATTTCGAGGACCGAGTCGCTGCGTCGCACCTGCAGTTCCTGCAGCAGGCGGGCCTCGATCTTGGGCGACATCATGGTTTCGCCGGTTGCCCGACCACCTACGGTGAGCGGCAGATCGAGGTCGGCGAAGGCCATATTGCGGTAGGCGGGTGGCACGAAATCCTCGCGCCGAACCACCGACAGCAGGTCCAGCACATCCTGATCCAGGACGTTCCAGGGCCGAATCTGTTGCTCGATCATGTTGAAACGGGCGCGCTCGAAGTCCATCGGGGTCTCTTTCAGGCCAGGGGATCAACCGGAGATTCTAACGGTTGCGCCTTACGCCGGTTTGTAAAACGCAGGCTCAGTTCGTCGAAAAGGGTGTAGAGCACCGGCACGACCAGCAGGGTCAGCAGCGTCGAGGCGATCACGCCGCCGATCACCGCATGGCCCATCCCCGCGCGCTGCTCGGACCCTTCGGCATTTGAAAAGGCCAGCGGGATCATGCCGAACACCATCGCCAGCGTGGTCATCAGGATCGGACGCAGCCGGATTGCGGCCGCATCGAGCAGCGCCTGCGAGCGTTCGACGCCGAGCCGGCGCTGCTGATTGGCAAAGTCGACCAGCAGGATGGCGTTCTTGGTGACCAGGCCCATCAGCATGATGAAACCGATGACCGAGAACATATTGAGCGTCGATCGCCAGGCCAGCAGCGCGAGCATCACCCCGATCAGCGACAGCGGCAATGAGGCCATGATCGCGACCGGCTGCAGGAAGCTGCGAAACTGCGACGCGAGGATCATGTAGATGAAGGTCACCGCCAGCAGCAGGGCCTGGATCGCAAATCCGAAGCTCTCCTGCATGTCCTTGGTGGCGCCACCGGTCACGAAGGCATAACCCGGCGGCAGCGGCACGGACTTGAGCCGATTCTGGATCTCCAGGCCGACCGTGCCGGGCGCAGCACCCGAGACATTGGCGGTGATGGAAATCTCGCGGGTCAGGTTCTTGCGGTTGATCTGGGTGGGCCCGAGGTCCTGCACCAGACTGGCGATCTGGCGCAGCGGCACCATGCGCGGGGCGAGATCGGCGTCGAGTTTGACCGATGCGACCGGGAGCCGTCCGAGGTCTTCGATGTCATTGCGGCCTTCGATCGGCAGACGCAGGCGCACATCATAATTTTCGTCGTCGGGTCCTTTCCAGGTGCTCGCGACCTCGCCTGCAAGCAAAGGCCGCAGGGTGCTGCCCACCTGCGCCACGCCAACGCCCAGGTCAGAGGCCAGATTGCGGTCGATATTGACCGCCACAACCGGCTTGGAGGGTTTGGAGCTGGTATCGAGGTCGACCACCCCGGGCACCTTGCGGATCTCGTCGAGCGCACGCGCCGCCAGCACCTCGAGCTGCTTCTGATCCGGCCCCTGCACGCTGATGTCGATCTGCTTGCCGCCGAAGGTGCTCGGCACACCCAGGTTGGTCACGGTAATGCCGGCGATCCGGGCGAGGCGCTCGCGTGCCGGCATCATCATCTGCTGGACTTTTCGGGTGCGGTCTTCGCGATTTTTCAGGCGCACATAGATCGACCCATAGTTCTTGCCAAGCGCGGTGCCGGTATTGATGGTGGCGTAGGTAAAGAGCGCCTCCGGGAATTCGCGCAGCGCGGCTTCGGCCTGACGCGTCTTTTCGGCAGTCAGTTCGAGCGATGAGCCGACCGGCGTATAAAACTGCACGAAGAGCTCGTTATTGTCGGCTTGCGGCACGAACTCGGAGCCGATCAGTTTGCCAAGGGACAGCGCCGCAACAAAGCTGAGCACCGCGCCGGCAAGCGTGAGCCAGCGATGCGACAGGCCCCAGCGCAGCACCGCCACATAGCCGCGTTCAAGGGCCGCCATCCAGCGCTCGAAGGCCCTCAGAAAGCGTGCAACCGGACCCTTGCCGCGGGCACCTGCGGCATCAGGGTCAGGCCAGACCGCCGAGAGCATCGGATCGAGGGTGAAGCTGATGAACATCGACAGCAGCACGGCGAACGCGACCGTGACGCCGAACTGCTTGAAAAACTTGCCGATGATGCCGCCCATGAAGCCGACCGGCAGAAACACCGCGACGATGGTGAAGGTGGTGGCCATCACCGCCAGTCCGATCTCGGCGGTACCGTCGAGCGCCGCCTGGCGGTGATGCTTGCCCATGGCCTGATGCCGCACGATGTTCTCGCGCACCACGATTGCATCGTCGATCAGCAGGCCGACGCAAATTGAGAGGGCCAGCAGCGTCACCACATTGATGGTGAAGCCCATGGCATACATGACGAGGAAGGTGCCGGTCAGTGAGATCGGCAGTGTGAGGCCGGTGATGATGGTCGATCGCCACGACGACAGAAACAGAAACACGATGATCACGGTGAGCACAGCGCCTTCGATGATGTTTCGCTGCACGCCTGCGACCTGATTGCGGATCGAGGTGGACTGATCGCGGACCACGGTGAGGCTCACATCGGGCGGCAGCTGGCGCTTGAGCTCGTCGGCCAGCTTCCTGACCTCATTGACCACCGCAATCGTGTTTTCGCCCTGCGACTTGATGATGTCGAGCGAGATCGCGCGCTGGCCATCGACCATCGCCATCGTCTCGCGGTCTTCCTGGCCATCGACAACCCGGGCCACCTGCGACAGATAGACCGGCTGACCGCCACGACGGGCCACCACGATGCGCTCGAAATCGGCCACCGATTTCAGCCGGCCCCGCACCTGCACTGCCTGCTCGCGATCTCGGGTGACGACTGTGCCGGCGGGCAGTTCCTGGTTCTCGTTGCGAACGCTGGTAAGCACCTGGTCAACGCCAATCTTGAGTGCTTCGAGTTCGGCCGGCAGCAGGACGATCTGGACTTCGCGGTTGACGCCGCCCACCACGGTGACGCGACCGACGCCGTGAGCATTTTCAAGACGACGTTTGACCACCTGATTGGCCAGCGTCGTGAGTTCGCGGGCATCGCGGCTCGGCGAGAGCACCGCGAGCGAAATCACCGGAAAATCATCGGGATTGAATCTCGCAACTGTGGGCTCTTTGACTTCCTTCTTGAAGCCGGACTTGATCAGCGCGATCTTTTCGCGCACGTCCTGCGCCGCTTTCGCCGGGTCGGTGGCCAGATCGAACTCGACGATGACGACCGACGTACCTTCATAGGAGCGCGACGACACCTTGTTGATGCCGCTGATGGTATTGACCTGCTCCTCGATCTTGCGGGTGACGTCGCTTTCGACGATCTCGGGCGAAGCGCCGGGATACTCGGTCGAGACCACGACATTCGGAAAGCTGATGTCGGGGAACTGGTCGACCGGCAGTTGCCGGTACGAGAACACGCCCAGCACCACGAAGGCGAGCATCATCATGGTCGCCAGGACCGGGTTGCCGACAGAGATCCGTGTGAACCACATTGCGATCAGGCCCGGGTGTCAGCGTTGGGTGGCAGCGAGGACGCGCACGGTCGATCCCGCCCGCAGACTGCCCAGATTGGTCGCGACGATGCGATCACCGGTATTCAGCCCGGACACCACCTCGGTGCGTGAGCCTTCGGGACCGGTTTCGTCGCGAAGGCCGAGCTTGATGTCGCGCTCGATCAGCTTGTCGCCTTCGATCGCATAGACGAAGGTGCGCGCACCGGCATCACGCACTGCGCCGCTCGGGATGGCCAGCACGCCGGTGCGCCTTTCGATTGCGAGTACGCCCTGCGCAAAAAGGCCTGCGCGAACCGACGGGTCGCGATTGTCGAGGGCAATGTAGATCGGCACGGAGCGCGTGCCCGCCTGAGTCGCGGGCGCAATGCGCACGATCTGTCCGAGCTGACGGGCACTCACGCCTTCAATGCGCAGTTCGACCGACTGGCCGATTTTCACGTTGCCGATCTCGGCGGCCGGCACCGGCGCTTCGATTTCCATTCTGGAGAGGTCGACGATCGACAGCACGCGGCCATCGATCGGCAGCTTTTCGCCTGGCTGCGCAAAGCGCTCGGCCACAACCCCATCGATCGGTGAGGTCAGTACCGCGTCGGCGAGCGCCTTGCGTGCGAGTGCCAGTTGCGCGGCCGCCGCATCGCGATTGCCGACGGCGACTTCCCACGCTGAGAGCGCGGCATCAAGCGCGCTTTGGGAAACAAAGTTTTTTTCCTTCAGCTGGCGGGTGTTGTCGAGCGTTCGCAGTGTCTGGTCGACCTGCGACTCGGCCGATCTGAGCTGCGCCTGGCGCTCCTTGACCCGGACGTCATACTCAGTGAGGTCCAGGCGCCCGAGCAACTGCCCGCGTCGCACGCTCGTGCCTTCGCGCACCGTGAGTTCTCGCAGCTCACCCTGGACCTTGGTCTTGACCACGGTCTGATTGACCGGACGCAGCGTGCCAGTCAGCGGAATGCTGCGGGTCAGGCCTTGCGGTGCAAGCGTGTAGAGGTCGCTCTGAGAAAACTCCAGGGTGCTTGCGGCGGGGGCACTCGATGCACCCGATTCTTTACCGGGTGTGGTGGCAGCCACTGGCGATGACGCCGCTTCGGTGCCATTGCGCGCAGCGCGCGTCTTGTAGAACCAGCCGCCTGCGGCGAGCAATGCCGCCAGGGCGAAGACCAGGAAAACACGCGAGACAGCTTTGCGATTCATCGATTGGGGGGCAGCAGGGCGGCTTGAATGAGTTGAATGTGGGTGGCGAGCATGCGTTGCGGGTCGATCGACTCGGCCTGAATGCCGCTGCGTTCAAAGGAATGAGCCCAGATCGCCTTGAGCACCAGCGGCGAGATCAGGACATGGGCGGTGGCCTCGACATCGACCGGCCTGAATTCGCCGCGTTCGATGCCGCGACGGATGAGACCCGCGACCAGCGCGTTGTTGGGCTGAATCACTTCATCATGAAAAAAGCGCGCCACTTCCGGGAAATTGCCGGCTTCGGCCATGATGAGTTTGCACAGGCCGGCCAGTTTGGTGCTGCCGAACTCGAGCCACCAGGTGTTGACGAACTGTTCGATCAGCACCGGGCCGGGTTCGTCGGAACTGGTCAGCCGGTCGCTGAATCGCTCGAGCAGCGGCACGACGCTTTCTCGCACCAGCGCCTTGAAGAGCTCTTCCTTGTTGGGGAAATAAAGGTAAAGGGTGCCTTTCGAGACGCCGGCGCTGGCCGCGATATCGTCGAGCCGGGTGCCTGCGTAGCCGTGCTCGACGAAGCGTGCGAGCGCGGCCGCCAGCAACTCGGCCGGGCGGCGCTCCTTGCGCCGCTCCCAGCGGGGCGGCGGCCCCGAGTGGGCGGGGGTGTCGTGGGGTCCGGCAATCGTCATGAGCGTCGGGAGGCAATGGCAGTGACCGTCGTGTCGCCGCCGCCGGAGCATAACAGTCTAATGACTGGCTGGTCATTTAAGGATAATGCTTCCCAACGCCCCCTGCGTGCCC
>Ga0007795_10000676_pt1 | contig 11461 bp, 15 predicted proteins | sample CryBogmetaGMA1M_FD_60369 | JGI IMG/M metagenome (GOLD analysis project Ga0007795, IMG submission 60369) | Freshwater microbial communities from Crystal Bog, Wisconsin, USA - MA1M | ecosystem: Environmental > Aquatic > Freshwater > Lake | place: Crystal Bog, Wisconsin, USA | collected 2009-07-06
CCATGACTGGTTCCAATTGCAATTGCCAAAGCATCACACTGCGTTTCCCTTACGAAGTCAGCGGCCTGCTCTACGTCAGTCAGTAACTGTTCGCGAGTCATCGTGCCATCAGCGCCGTGGCCATCTTCTTTATCGCCCTTCATTGTTTCCAATGAACCTAATACACCTAACTCTGCTTCAACGGTAACCCCAATCGAATGAGAAAATTTCACTACTTCTTTTGACACATCAAGGTTGTACTCATAGCTAGCAACTGACTTTCCATCCGCCTCTAAAGAGCCGTCCATCATGACGCTAGTAAAGCCACTCTTAATCGCAGCCATACAAACAGCTGGGCTTTGACCATGGTCTTGGTGCATGACCACAGGAATGTGGGGATAAGCCTCTACTGCAGCAGAGATCAAATGACGTAAAAATGCTTCACCAGCGTATTTTCGAGCTCCAGCAGATGCTTGCATGATGACAGGGGAGTCAGCCTCATGAGCCGCTTCCATAATCGCCGTAACCTGCTCTAAATTATTAACGTTAAAGGCAGGCAGACCATAAGCATTTTCTGCCGCATGATCTAGGAGTTGTCGTAAAGAAACTAAAGCCATGATGTTCTCTTAATAAATATTGGATTAATAATAGTTAACTTACTTCACATGAATAATTTTGAGAGTATTGGTACCACCGGGTTCGCCCATAGGCTCACCAGAAGTCAACACCACGGTATCGCCCTTTTTGACTGCGCCAGATTTCTTCAAGCAAGCCTCTACCTCTTGCAAGGCGGTATCGCGATCTTTGGTGTAATCCAAACCAATAGGTGTGACATTGCGGTAAGTACTTAAAGCACGCTGAGTTGCAATCTTTGAGGTTAAAGCAAAAATCGGCACATGAATATTGTGACGGCTCATCCAAATCGGAGTTGAACCAGAATCCGTTAGTGCAGCAATAGCATTGGCATTCAAATGATGTGCAGTAAATAGCGCGCCCAATGCAATCGTTTGATCAATGCGGGTAAAGGTTTGGTCTAAAAAGTCGGTATCTAACTTGACGGTGTCTGATTTCTCCGCCTCTATACAGATTTCTGCCATCGCTTTAATGGTCTGAACTGGGTACATGCCAGCGGCTGATTCAGCTGAAAGCATTACAGCATCAGTGCCATCCAATACTGCATTAGCCACATCGCTTACTTCAGCACGTGTAGGTACTGGAGCATTGATCATCGACTCCATCATTTGGGTTGCAGTAATTGTAAATTTATCCGCTTCAAGTGCCCAAGCAATCATGCGTTTTTGCAAGGCAGGTACAGCAGCATTACCAACTTCAATTGCAAGATCGCCGCGCGCAACCATAATCCCATCGCTTTCCGCAATAATACTTCGCAGAGCTTTAGGCTCAATCGCTTCAGCGCGCTCTACCTTGGCAATAGTTCTCACTTTACCAACCCCATACTTAGCGCTAGCAGCATCTGCCAACTTACGGGCATAGGCCATATCTGCACCATCTTTAGGAAAGCTAATCGCCAAGAAATCAACGCCCATGGCAATGGCTGCATCTAAATCTGCAATATCTTTTTCAGTCAATGCTGGAGCCGTTAAACCGCCGCCAGCACGGTTAATACCCTTGTTATTTGACAGTGGGCCGCCTTGCTCTACCAGCGTAAAAATTTCTCCGCCTTTCACACTCTCTACACGGAGCACCACTAGACCGTCATTCAATAAAAGGCGATCGCCTGGCTTTACATCACTTGGTAGCTCTTTGTAATCAAGTCCTACGCGACTCTGATCACCCAACTGGCATGCGACATCTAAAATAAATTTCTCACCCTCTTTGAGGAGAATTTTGCTCTCAGCAAATTTACCAACACGAATTTTTGGGCCTTGAAGATCGGCCATAATGCCAACTTCTTTACCCACTTCTGCAGAAATACTTCTGACTAGATCATGTCTTGCTTTGTGATCCGCCACCGTGCCATGGGAGAAATTCATGCGCACTACATCAACACCCGCACGAATCATGTCACGCAATACTTCAGGCTTTTCTGAAGCAGGTCCTAAGGTTGCAATAATTTTAGTTGCTCTAAGCATAATTAGTCTTTCGCTCTTTCGGATAGTACTGCAAAGGCTGGCAAGGTTTTTCCTTCGAGGAATTCCAAGAAAGCGCCACCGCCAGTTGAGATGTAATCCACTTGATTTTCAATACCGTATTTCGCAATCGCTGCCAAAGTATCTCCCCCACCAGCAATCGAGAATGCTGGTGAGTGCGCAATCGCAGCAGCAAGCATTTTGGTCCCGCCCCCAAATTGATCAATTTCAAAGACGCCCAATGGGCCGTTCCAAACAATTGTGCCAGCGTGTGCGAGCATTGTAGAAAGACGAGCAGCAGTCTTAGGTCCGATATCTAAAATCATGTCATCTTCCGCGACTTGATCAGCTGCAACACGGTTTGCACGGGCTAATGGGGAGAGTTCATTTGCAACAACTACATCCTCAGGAATAGGTACATGAGCACCACGTTTTTCCATCAGATCCATAATTTCTCTAGCCTCTTGTACCAAATCTGGTTCAGCTAGTGATTTACCAATCGGCAAACCTTTAGCGAGCATAAAGGTATTCGCAATGCCGCCACCAACAATTAACTCATCTACTTTTTCAGAAAGCGCTTTTAAAATAGTTAACTTGGAAGAAACCTTAGAGCCAGCAACAATGGCCACTAGCGGGCGCTTCGGACTTGCTAAGGCGCGACTTAAAGCATCTAACTCAGCTGCCATTAATGGGCCAGCACAAGCAACTGGTGCAAATTTAGCAACTCCATAAGTAGTCGCTTCAGCACGATGTGCAGTACCAAATGCATCATTTACATAAACATCACATAAAGCAGCAATCTTTTTTGATAACTCTTCGCTATTCTTTTTCTCGCCCACATTTAAACGGCAGTTTTCTAGTAGCACCACTTCGCCTGGACTAACTTCAAAATCACCATTTACCCAATTGCTAATCAGCGGCACCTTGCGATTGAGCAAAGCGGCAATGCGATCAGCTACTGGGGCCAAACTATCTTCAGGTTTAAATTGTCCCTCGGTTGGCCGGCCAAGATGAGATGTCACCATCACGGCTGCGCCAGCATCTAAACACATTTGCACCGCAGGCATCGAGGCTCGAATACGGGTGTCTTCGGTAATATTTCCCGCTTCATCTTGGGGCACATTTAGGTCTGCACGGATTAAAACCCGCTTTCCCTGCAATTGGCCTGATTGGGCCAATTCGCTCAAACGCTTAACTTTAAATAAGGATTCCGGCATGGGATTCGATTAATAGGGGGTTTATGGTGAATACTCCATTCTAAATCGTCTTATCCTCCATCCAAAGGATCTGAGCTAACAAGCCAGGCTACCCTGTTCTACAATAGGAGCATAGACGTATTTTGGGTTTGGGGCCTTAGGGTCCCCTGGCTAAACACCCCGATTAACCAGATTTAATGACACACAAAGGTAGAAAAAATGTCGATGTCCGACCGCGATGGCTTTATTTGGTCCGATGGGAAGCTCATTCCTTGGCGTGAGGCCAATATTCATGTGCTAACCCATAGTCTTCACTACGGTATGGGCGTTTTTGAAGGCATTCGTGCCTATAAAACTCCTCAAGGCACAGCGATTTTTCGTCTTCCTGAGCACGTTAAGCGCCTCTTTAATGGCACCAAGATCTTCCAGATGAACATGCCTTATAGCCCAGAGGAAATCACCAAAGGCATCATCGATGTGGTCAATAGCAATAAGTTAGAGGCTTGCTATATCCGCCCAATTATCTTTATTGGCTCCCAAAAACTAGGAATTTCTCCTAAGGGGAACTCGATCCATACAGCGATTGCTGCTTGGGAATGGGGTGCGTACTTAGGCGAAGATGGCCTCAATAAAGGCATTCGTGTCAAAACTTCCTCTTTTACACGCCACTTTGTGAACTCCTCGCTCGTTCGCGCTAAAGCATCTGGCTACTACATCAACTCGATTTTGGCCAATCAAGAAGTTACCGCCAATGGATATGACGAAGCTTTATTGCTAGACACTGAAGGCTATGTCTCTGAAGGCTCTGGCGAAAACATTTTTATGGTCAGTGATGGCATTGTTTATACCCCTGATTTAGCCTCTTGCTTAGATGGCATTACCCGTGACTCCATTATTGATATCGTTAAAGATCTCGGTCTTGAGCTACGTGAAAAACGCATCACTCGTGATGAGATCTACTCAGCCGATGAAGCTTTTTTCACTGGTACTGCTGCTGAAGTCACACCAATCCGCGAACTGGATGATCGTACTATTGGTGATGGTAAGCGTGGCCCAATCACTGAAAAAATTCAGAAGACGTATTTTGATGCTGTTTATGGCAAAAACGATAAATATAAATCTTGGCTTACTTACGTTAAGTAATTTCTATAGCAATCAGGAAAAAGCAATATGGCAGAAGCTCAAGTTGTGATGGTTAATGGTAAAGATTTGCCATTGCATTGCCCAACTAATAAAACCCCCGCTTGGAATTTGCATCCGCGGGTATTTTTAGATATCACAGAAACTGGGGAAGCAAAGTGCCCATATTGTGGCGCTGACTACAAGCTTATTCCTGGTACTGAGCCACACGGACACTAAGCCTTATCGGCATCTCACTATTAGGTGCTGACTCGGGATACCTCATATGCAAAGTATTCTGATCATTGCTCCAAACTGGATTGGGGACGCCGTCATGACCCAGCCTTTATTGGCAAGTCTCAAAAAACAATACCCAGACTCTCATATCGATGTACTCGCCAGCACTTGGGTTGCGCCTATCTATCGCGCTTGCTCTGAAGTAAACCAAGTCATTGAAGCAAAGTTTGAGCATCAACAACTTCAATGGAATTTGCGCAAACAAATAGCAGCAGAATTTAAATCAAAAAAATATCAAGTCTGCTTTGTTTTACCCAATAGTTTCAAATCTGCAATCATTCCATGGTTAGCTAATATTCCCTTTCGAATTGGCTATCGCGGAGAAATGCGCTTTGGTTTAATTAATCTAGCGCTAGATAATCCAAGCAAAATGAATCGCCCCCCGATGGTGGAGCACTACTTGGCACTTAGCCAACTTCTCAAAGACGAGATATCTCCGTTCATCTCGGTAACACCTCGGTTAAATGTTTCGCCCTCTGCAAAGCAGGAGGTAGTCAATAAACTTCAAACGAGCAATATCAAAAGTGACTCTATTTACGTGTTATGCCCAGGGGCAGAGTATGGCCCTAGCAAACGGTGGCCCACTGAGCACTTTGCAACACTAGCTAGTCGCCTTGTTTCAGCAAATCCAAACAATCAAGTCATTTTGCTAGGCAGTAAGGGTGATGATATTTTTGGTCAGAAAATTCTTGCGCAAGTAGAGCAAAAGTCTCATATTCATAACTGGTGTGGCAGCACTACCTTAGATGAGGCCATTGCTTTAATTGGGCTGAGTAAGGCAGTAATCAGCAATGATTCTGGACTCATGCATATTGCAGCGGCCTTAACAGTCCCTCAAGTAGCGATCTTTGGATCAAGTGACCCAGCCCATACTCCACCCTTATCCGATAAGGCTAAAGTCATCTGGCTCGATTTACCGTGTAGCCCATGCCATAAAAGGGAGTGCCCCTTAGGTCACCTCCGGTGCTTAAATGACATCCTGCCAGAACAAGTATTCGCTACACTCAATATATTCAATGAATGATCTTGAGAAAGTAAGCCATGACTAAACTTGCCCGACTCTTTCACAATGCCGATGAAGTAGTGGAAGCATGGCGCGATGCGCTACGCCATCGGGATGTGCAGGGTGCCTTAGATATTTGGCTAGATGATGATTCGATTACCTGCGTACTGCCAGAAGGACATCGTCTTAGTGGTCATGCAGAAATTCGGGAAGGACTCGAGCGACTATTATCTAAACAAGCTTTATTTTTGGAGCCCATCGCCTGTATTAGTCACTCTATATTGGGCGCGGCAATCTATGACACTACAGAAGCAGTACATTTAAGGGCAGATCAAATCGAGTCTGAGTTCTTTCTCAATATCACTCTCGTTCTGCTGCAAGATAGCCAGGGTTGGCGTATTGCCCATCTCCATGCAAGCCGCTCTACAGAAGAAACTTTTGATGCCCCTTCTACGCCGCACGGCTTACATTAAATATCAAGATGGATGAGCAAGTTCTTCGATCGCTCATCAAATGGCCTACTGTGCCAGACTGCTTTGGCTGGCTTGCTCTAGACCGTCGCGGTCAATGGCGAATGCGTGATGAGTTTGCGCAACAAAATCATCTGCCAGGACAAGTGATTGCTCATACAGCCTTAAATGAATTTATTTCCAGAAACTATGTTTGCGATGCGCTAGGAAGATACTTTTTCCAAAATGGTCCACAGCGCGTTTATATCAGTCTTGCCTCCACTCCTTGGGTGGCCCGCATCTCCCCAAGTGAGAGAGGGTTGCAGATCATGACTCAGTGCAATAGCCCCATAGAACCAAGCCTTGCTTTAAGCGATGAGAGCGGCAATATTTATATCGTAGGCCTCATTCATCAAACTATCTATCAGAATCAAGATCATGCTCAGTTTGAAAAACAATATGATCAAAGTGTGGCACTCTTGCATGATCACGATTTAGATCAATTTTCTGAATTAGCGAAACTTAAGGAGGAAGCCTGCAGCTTTGGCGGCTCATGGAACTGGCGTGGAAAACAATTGCCATTAGAGCCGATTCATTCTGAAGAACTTGCTAGCCGTTTTCGGTATATCACCCAACCAAGTCCGCAAGCGAAGTAACTAACCAGGAAGTTTTCCCTGCTCTTTGAGCTCATCACGATACTGTCTTTGCATTTCGCGTAGGCGAGCATCAATAGTGGAGGACTGATAAAAATCAGAACTTCCTGCCGCCCTGGCAATCTTAAGCTGCTCAATTGCTGAAGGCCAAGCTCCCTCAAGCGCGTATTTTTCACCTAAGGCGTAATGACGCATTGGCACGTTGTTTGCCTGATCATAGGCATTCGATAACATGGTCCACCACACAAGCTCATTTGGTTGCGCTCTTGTCCGAGCCTTGAGCCAAGCAATAGCCTCATTTGTTTTTCCTAATTTTAGATAGGCATTTACCATGGCAGCGCCAGCTGCATAAGACTGTGGGTATGCCTTTAAGCTTGCTTGGGCAATTTGCAAGCCTTCTTCATTCTTCCCTTTTGCTAAAGCCAATTCAGATGAGGTGATATCTAATGCAAGGCTTTGTCTAGATGATCCTGATGGGTTTGCCTTAGCTGCTAAGTTGCGTGCCTGCTGCAAATCTGCCTCAGCTTGATCTATTTTTCCTTGGCGCTGTGCAATTAATGCAAGGCCATAAAATCCTTCCATCTGCTTGCCTGCTTGAGACTGTTTACTAAGACTCTCAAAGGTATTCTTAAGATCGTAAAGTCCACTAGTTGTTCCGGATTGCTCCATACGTGCCCGAGCTTTAACGAAAAAAAACTCTGGTGATGATGAAATGGTACGTGATGGAACGGTTCGTACCCGATCTTGCATGTCTGCAATACGATCGGTTGTCAATGGATGGGTGCGCACATACGATGGCACTCCTTTATCCATAATCCCGGTAATTTTTTGCAAGCGCTGAAAAAATCCAGGTGCACCGTTTACATCATAGCCACTAGCATCCAAAATCTGAAATCCAACACGATCTGCTTCACGCTCTGCATCCCTAGAGTAGGAAAGCTGATTATCAATAGCCATGGCCTGACCGCCTTGCATCAAGCCAGCTCCTGCAGAGGGGTTGCGTGACACCGCCAAAGCACCAAGTACCATACCCGCAATTGCAATCATCGTATTAGTAGTTTGCTTATCCATTTGACGAGCCAAGTGTCGTTGTAAAACGTGCCCTGTCTCATGTCCCATGACAGAAGCTACTTCAGAATCCGATTCAGCAGAAACAATGAGGCCAGTATGAAAACCAATAAATCCACCAGGTAATGCAAATGCATTAATAGTGCTATCTTTGACTGCAAAGACCTCAAAGTTATAGGCACCACTTCCTTGCTCATTTGCACCGCCTAGCTGAATTTTCTTTGCAGCTTGTAGTAAGCGACGCTCCATTTGATTTAGAAAATCATAGATTACTAAGTCATTTGAGTAATCAGCGTCAGGACGAATTTGGCGCATGATCATTTCGCCATACTTGCGCTCATCAACTCTGTTTAATGCATCGCCACCCGGGTCACCCATATCCGGAAGGACAATATTGGGCTGGCGCTGTAAAGTATTACGAGTTGGCGTATTTGCTGGGCGAGCATCTGGTGACTGCATAGCGCGACCAATATTCTGCATTGCTGCCGAATTACCTTCGACTGAAACATCCCCAGTGGGAGTGGCAGCATATGACAAAGGAATGCCAGACAAGGAGATGCCAAGCATTAGCCAGATTGCCAGAATACGTCTAAATAATGAGGTTTTAGTCGATGACTTTATCTCTTGCATCCCTATATGGTAAAACTTATCCCATGAACAAACTAACTCATTTTGATGATAGCGGCCAAGCCCATATGGTAAATGTGGGTGATAAGCCAAATACCCATAGGATTGCTATTGCTAGCGGTAAGATCACAATGCTCTCAGAGACCTTCAATATGGTTGAGGCTGGTAGCCATAAAAAGGGTGATGTGCTGGGAATTGCCAGAATTGCAGGTATTCAGGCCTCCAAGAAAACGGCAGAGCTCATTCCGCTTTGCCACCCCCTAGCGCTAAGCCATGTCAGCCTAGATTTTGAACTCAATAAAGCAACGAACAGCATTCATTGTCAAGTTAGGGCGGAAACCACTGGCCCAACTGGTGTTGAAATGGAAGCCCTCACCGCAGTCCAAGTCGCCCTTCTCACAATCTACGATATGTGCAAAGCAGTAGACCGTGGCATGGTCATCACAGATGTGAAACTACTGGAGAAGAGTGGTGGCAAGAGTGGGGAGTGGAAAGTGTAAAAAAGGGTTCAACAAAAAAACTACCCCGAAGAGTGGCTAGTGATGCTTAGCAAACCCTAAGGAATGACTAAGTAGCAGTTAGTAATTCAAATTTGGGCAAGCTGATAACTAACAGGAGCCCCCAAACCAAACGGAACCGGTGCTCGCTCCCCTCCCACGCCCATCTACAGCTTCCAAAGACTCATCGCTTGTTTCGACCATTGTTACTTCTTCTAATTCAATCATTTGTACTGGCATGTTTGTATCTCCATTAAGTTAAAAAGCTGGGTGGTAAAACCCAGCATCTAGTAATTCAAATTTAGGCAAACTGATAGCTTAACAATTCTCATTTCTAAAAGCATTGCCCGTCCACATCCCCCCGCAACCAACTAGAGCTTCCAAAGACTCATCACTCAAATCAACCATTCTTACTTCTTCTAATTCAATCATTTCTACTGACATTCTTAATCTCCCATAGGTTATGTGAACTATTCACAGCAATACATTAGTCTTACTAATGCGTTAAAACAATAAAATCTTGTTCACATTTTTCTATTTGGAATCGCCCTAAGAGCTATATACAGCCATAGTTAACTAGCTGTTTATAAAAATTTATTTACTGTACACATTTTTTAGCTGCCCCTAATGAGACTGTGAGGCTACTTGTAAGCATAAGGGCTAATTTGGGTAATAAAAAACCACTCCGTAGAGTGGCTAGTAAAACCCAACATCTAGTAATTCAAATTTGGGCAAGCGATAACTAACAGGATTCCATTGTCCAAAAAGAAGCCCTTCCAACTACAACTTCCAAAGCCTCATCCATTGTTTCGACCAATGTTACTTCTTCTAATTCAATCATTTCTACTGGCATGGTATTTCTCCTATAGGTTTGTGGACCATCCACAGCTAAATCCTAGCACGATCATTTGAGGATTTGGAGTAGGAATTGCACCAATTTAGGTAATAAAAAACCACTCCGTAGAGTGGCTCATAAAAATGCGCCTTCTAAAGAAAGGGCTAACAGCCGCAACTCTGAATCTCACTGTTATAAGTACAAGATTCGACTGTAGCACCTATTTTTCCTCCGCCAGTGCGTTCCAATTCCTGATCACTCACTTCAATCATTTGCACTTCTTCTAATTCAATCTGTTGTGCTGGCATGTTTTTTCCAATGAAGTTTTAAAGAATTACGAAAATGTAATTCACGGCTTTTTTACCATACCAATAAAGCCTAGTGTGTTTTGTTTTGCACCTTCTTGGACTCAATTAGATTGGGGTCTAGAAGGCTATTGATACTCTCTGTTCGGTTTTATTAATGCGTGGGTAATAAAAAACCACTCCGTAGAGTGGCTTGCGATCCATAGTCAGATAATCATGGGGAGTAAGTTAGAAATACTAGCACCCACGAGGGTATGGTGCAGGGTAAGGAGGGCCGGTATAACAGTTTCCGACCAAAGCAGCTCTACTTTGCTCCAAAGCATCATCACTTACATCAACCATAGTTACTTCCTCTAATTCGATTACTGACATTTTTAATCTCCTGTAGTGGACTATCCACGGACAAATCCTAGCATAGGTGTTTGAATGTTTGGATTAGGTATTGCACTATATTGGGCATTAAAAAACCACCCGAAGGTGGTCTTTATTAACAATTACTAATGTGCTTAATTAACAATTTACACAGTAATAAATACCAGTATATGTAGTGCTGACTGCAAGACCAGAGCCTTCTAAAAGCTCATCAGATACTTCAACCATAGCAACTTCTTCTAATTCAATCATTTGCACTGACATTTAACGTCTCCCAAAAAGAAAGTAAGTGGAAAATCCACAGAAAAATACTAGCATAAGTATTTCTGGTTTTAAATGAGGAAATTAACTAATTTGGGGCAATAAAAATCGTCATCTGAAGATCTGTCTCAAAAGATAGTCTACTCAACCACTGATAGGTCGCTAAACACAATCTTAGACTCTAGCGGCACGCATAAATAATTAGCGCCGATACCAGAATAAATTTTGTATTCGGCCTTTTTCAACCAGGCAATGATTTCATCCTTATCACTTTTTAAATACTCTATCAACATCAGGGGTCTAAATTTCAGGATGCTCTTTTCTGCACCCCTTAATACCTGTATTTCCATACCCTCAACATCGATCTTCATAAAGTGAATTTGCTGAAAATCCATTTGATCAATCACAAGACCTGTGACTTTTTCAGACTGCCCCACAATAGGCTTTTGTCCAATATCCTCTTTTTGTGAACCACCAAATTCCACGCTACCAAAACTCATAGGTCTGCCGTAATCGAATATTGGTATATCAATTAATCCCGGAATATCAGTCACTGCATTATGAAAACATAAGACATTGCTTAAAGAATTTAATGCGACGTTACCAGCAAGCATATTAAAAATGATGCGTTGTGCCTCAAATGCAAAGACTGCACCACCGCCCACCTCCTGTGACATAACTACAGAATGGACGCCAATATTTGCTCCAAT
>Ga0007795_10000678_pt1 | contig 11442 bp, 8 predicted proteins | sample CryBogmetaGMA1M_FD_60369 | JGI IMG/M metagenome (GOLD analysis project Ga0007795, IMG submission 60369) | Freshwater microbial communities from Crystal Bog, Wisconsin, USA - MA1M | ecosystem: Environmental > Aquatic > Freshwater > Lake | place: Crystal Bog, Wisconsin, USA | collected 2009-07-06
GAGCCCGCGGTGCGGCGCATGATGCGGGCCATGGTGCATCGCGGTCCCGACGACGAGGGCTACGAGGAACTCACGTTCGGCGTCGACGGGGTCGTCGCCGGCCTCGGATTCCGTCGTCTTTCGATCCTCGACCTCTCGCCGCTGGGCCACCAGCCGATGTTCAACCCGAACACCGGCGACTGCCTCGCCTTCAACGGCGAGATCTACAACTTCCGGGGCCTGCGGGCCGAGCTCCAGTGCCGCGGCGTCGTCTTTCGGGGCACGAGCGACACGGAAGTTCTGCTCCACGCGCTCTCGACCTGGGGAGAGGACGCGCTCGGAAAGATCCAGGGCATGTACGCGTTGGCCTTCTACGAGGCGCGGGCGCGGCGGATTCTCCTGGCCCGCGACCCGCTCGGCATCAAGCCGCTCTACGTCGCGGCCGAGCGCGGCCACCTCGCGTTCGCCAGCGAGATCCGTGCCCTGCGGTCGGCGGGCATCGTCTCCGAGGAGTTCGACGTGGGGGGCATCGCGGGGATGCTCGCGTACGGCGCGGTGCAGGGCCCGCGGACGGTGTACCAGCACATCCGCAGCTTTCCCGCCGGCGGGTCTCAGTGGATCGACGACCGCGTCGCCGCCGGCAGCCCCCCCGCCCCGACGCGCCGGTTCTGGAACTTCGCCGAGCGGCCCCGGCCCGCCGTCGAACCGGCGACCGCCGCGGCCACCGTGCGGCAGATGCTCCACGACTCGGTGCTGCGGCACCTGGTCGCCGACGTGCCGGTTGGCGTGTTCCTCTCGGCGGGCATTGACAGCACGATCATCGCCTCGTTCGCCCGCGAATACACGCCGGCCGTCACGGCCTTCACGGTCGGCTTCGGGGCCGTCCACGGCCTCGACGAAGTGGCCCTCGCGTCGGAGACCGCGAAGGTCCTCGGCATCAAGCACGTCACGGTGTCACTCGATCTGGAGAACATGCCGGCAAAGTGGCAGGACTGGATCGCCGGCATGGACTCCCCGAGCATCGACGGCTTCAACACCTACGTCGTGAGCCGACGGCTCGCCGGGGAAGGCGTGGTGGTGGGGCTCTCGGGGCTCGGTGCCGACGAGCTCTTCGGCGGCTACCGCTCGTTCGTGCGGGCCCCGCGGGTTTCGCGGCTGCTCAGCGCGATCCCCTTCGTGGCACCGGGGCTGCGGGCGGCGGCGATCCGCGCCCTCGCCGTGGGCGAACGCCGCGCGGGAACCGTCGAGAAGCTCGCCGACCTCGTGTCGGGAGATCCGACCGTCGCCGCGGTGGCGCTGGCGCTGCGCCGCACGCTCCCCAATCGCAACCTCGCGGCGCTCGGCCTCACCGCGGGCGAAGCTGGCATCGGGCTCGACTACCTCGACCACTCCGACGAGGCCTTCGAGCCGGCCCTCGACGGCGACGCGTTCAACACGGTCTCCCGCATGGAGATGGTGCACTACATGCGCGACACGCTCCTCCGCGACACCGACGCCAACAGCATGAAGCAGTCGCTCGAGGTGCGCGTGCCGTTCCTCGACCTGCCGCTCGTCGATTACGTGTCGTCGCTGCCGGGCAGCGTGAAGAGCGACGGGAGGAAGGCCGCGAAGACCCTCCTCCGGCTCGCCTGCCGGAAGGTGATCCGCGAGGACATCGCCCGTCGCCCCAAGACGGGGTTCACCCTTCCGATCGGCGAATGGATGCGGGGCAGCATGCGAGCGTCGTGCGAGGATGCCATCACGCGGCTCGAGCGGGTGCCGGTGATCGAGGGGCGAGAGGTGCGGCGGATCTGGGACGGGTTCATGGCCGACGAGCGGTCGATGCACTGGTCGCGGCCGCTGTCGCTCGTGGTGCTCGGCTCCTCGATCGGCTAGGCTCGACTCGTCCCGTTTCCCGAAGGCCAGCCACCGTATGTGCGGTATCGCCGGAGTGATCAGCAACCGCACGGCGGCCGTGGAACCCGCCGTGCGCGGCATGATGCGGGCCATGGTCCACCGCGGCCCCGACGACGAGGGCTACGAGCAGTTCCCGCTCGGACGCGATGAGGGCGGCCCGGTCGCCGGTTTCGGCTTCCGGCGGCTGGCGATCCTCGACCTGTCGCCGCTCGGTCACCAGCCGATGGTCGATCCGGAGACGGGCGACGCGCTCATCTTCAACGGCGAGATCTACAACTTCACCGAGATTCGCGCGCGGCTCGAGGGGCTCGGCTGCCGGTTCCGTTCGAGCGGCGACACCGAGGTGCTCTTGCGTGCCCTGTCTCGCTTCGGCGAGGCGGCCCTCGACGACCTCGACGGCATGTTCGGCCTCGCCTTCTACCACGCGGCATCGCGCCGGGTGATGCTCGCCCGCGATCCCCTCGGCATCAAGCCGCTCTACGTCGCGCGCACCGGGGACGCGATCGTATTCGCGAGCGAGGTGCGGGCGGTGCTGGCGTCGGGCCTCGTGCCCGACGACCTCGACCCGGCGGGCATCGCCGGCTTCCTCGCCTACGGGTCGCCGCAGGATCCGCTCACGGTGCACCGCTGCATCCGCTCCGCGCCGGCAGGCTCACTCGAGTGGATCGACGCGAGTTCGCTCGACGGCGGCCCGCGGCCGCGCCGCCGCTACTGGCGGCTGCCCGCGTTGCAGCCGTGGTGCCCGGAGGCCGCCGCGGTCGCGCGGGTGCGCGCCGAACTGGCGGCGTCGGTCCGGCGGCAGTGCGCGGCCGACGTGCCGCTCGGCGTCTTCCTGTCGGGAGGCATCGACAGCGCCGCCGTCGCCGCCCTCGCCGAGACGATCGAGGGCGTGCCGGCCACCTTCGCCGTGGGCTACGAGGTGCCGAACATCGCCGATGAAACGGCGGCCGCCACCACCACGGCCGCCCACCTCGGGACCCGGCACTTCCAGACGATCATGGACGGCGAATGGGTCCTCCTCCAGTGGTCCGAGTGGCTCAAGGCCGCCGACCGGCCGAGCATCGACGGCCTCAATACCTACATCGTGAGCGGTGCCGTCAGGGATCGCGACATCACCGTGGCGCTCTCGGGACTCGGGGCCGACGAGATCTTCGGCGGCTACGGGTCGTTCCATCGGGTGCCCAAGGCGCAGCGACTGCTCGCGACGATCGCCTGGCTGCCGCCGCGGATCCGCCGTGGCATCGCCGCGCGGGCGCTCGCCTTTTTGCCGGCGGGGAAGCGGGCCAAGGCGGTCGATCTGGCGGGCAGCGGCACGTCCGCCGTCGATCTCGCAGCCTTGGCCAGACGCGTGGTGAGCGATGCGTCGCTCCGCGCGCTCGGGCTCGACGCCGCCGCGCTGGGCCTCTCGCCGATCTACCTCCACCCCGAGGCCTACGCGGCCTTCTCGGAACCGCGGGGCGACACGTTCGCCGCCGTCTCGCAGGCGGAGATGTTCCTCTACATGGGCAACACGCTCCTCCGGGATTCCGACACCAACTCGATGGCCCACTCGCTCGAGATCCGCGTGCCGTTCCTCGGCCGGCGTCTGGTGGACTACGTCGGCAGCCTCCCCGGGTCGGTCCGCCGTCCGCCGTCCGGGGCGCCCAAGCACCTCCTGCGGAAGGCGATGGCCGAAGCCCTGCCCGAGGAGGTGTTCACGCGACCCAAGTCGGGCTTCACGCTCCCCTTCGGCGAATGGATCTTCGGACCGCTGAGGGACCAGTGCGAGGCGGCGATCGAGACGCTCGCGGCGTGCCCGCTCGTGGACGGGGCCGCGGTGCGGCGGCTCTGGCAGGAAGGCGGCGTGCGGCAGGGCGGCATCCACTGGTCGCGGCCGCTGGCGCTCGTGGTGCTCGGCAGCTACCTGGCGACGGCCGGATCCCGCCGGGGCCGCTGACGCCGGCGGGCCGCGACTCCGAACAGCGCGAGCACGCCGATCGCCGCCACGCCACACGTGCCAGGCTCCGGCACCACCACGGCGAGGATCTGCGGGCGGTAGTACGACAGGTCGGCCATGTAGGTGCTGTTGCCGTACACGGCCGTGAAACCCGGCTGGCCGCTGAACGCGTCGGTCACGAGCATCATGCCCGCGAGTTCCCAGTTCGCCCCGTTCTTCACGAACATCGCGCCACCCGAGTCGCCGACGGCCGCCTGGGCCTCGTTGCTCGGCGTTCCGGAAAAATTGAACGTGGTGGCCACCGCCTTCACGTCCTTCACGCCGCCGCCGTCCAGGTCGTAGGCGATCCAGCCGGTGCCCGACGTCTGGTTCGTGCCCCATCGCATCGCACGCGACGACAGTTCCGCGTAGCCGCCCGCACTCGTGCCCGGGGATGTCCAGATCCAGGGAATCGTGCCGGTGTTGACGTTCCACGTCGTGAACGCGCCGCGGTCGCGGCCCGCGCCGATCATGGTCACGTCGGTGCCGTCGGCGGGCGTCGAGGCGGCGATCGACAAGGTCGGCAGTCCCGGATCCGAGGCGAGATGGTAGAGCACGAGGTCGGTGAAGGTCGACTTCCCAGGCGCGCCATTGTTGGTGAGCGTCACCTCGGTGCCCGGATCGAGCGCGTAGGTGCCGCCGCCGAGCACGATGCTCCCCGACCACACGTGCGACGCCGTGAGCACCCAGCGGTTGCCGACGTACACACCCGTGCCGATGCCGCGATAGCCGACGTTGGCCCAGCCGGGATCGTCCACCGGGGCCGACGTGTTGCCCGTGCCCGTGAGCGTGTCGATGATGACCGCACGGGCCGTCGCCGGGGCGACGAGCGCGAAGGCGACCATGACGATCGACGGCCATCGTCCGGTGCGGCCGAGCGACATGGCGGTTCTCCCCGGTGTTGCCTGCGGGCGGTTTGCCTACCCATGATCTTACGAGGAACGGACCCGTCGCCCAAACGCCGGTCTCGGAGGCCGCGTCAGCGACCGGCGGGCCGGGCCGCGAGACCGGCCGCCTCCGCGTAGAGGGCCGTCATCTCCCGGCCGACCACGTCCCAGCGATAGCGGCGTTCCACGAGCGCCCGGCCGCGTTCCCCCAGGGCGGCCCGTTCGTCATCGGAGAGCCCGAGCGCCGCGCCAAGAGCCGCGGCGAGCGGCTCGGCACCGACGTCGACCCACCAGCCGCACGTGCCTTCGATCTCCGACCAGGGCGTGCCCGTCGTGGTGATCACGGGCAGGCCGGCCGCGAGGGCCTCGGGCACCACGAGGCCGAAGTTCTCGCTCCGCGACGGCAGCACGAAGAGGTCGGCGGCGGCGAGGGCGGCGGCCTTCTCGGCACCATGGATCGGGCCAGCGACGGTGACGCCGGGGATCGCCTCGTCACGGATCGTCGCCTCGAGCGTCGCACGCGTGCCCTGCTCGTCGGGGCCGGCGATCACGAGCCGCCAGCCCTTCGCCGCGCCCGTACGACACACGCCGCTCCACGCCGCGAGCAGCAGATCGAGCCCCTTGAGCGGATGGAGGCGGCCGAGCGCGAGCACCGTCCGCTCCCGCGTGGCCGGCCGGTGCCGCCGCGGTTCCGCCGCCCCGACGTCGACCCCCATGGGAATCCGGCGGACGCACGGCCGTCGAGCGTCGTCGCCTGCCGTGTCGCCGCGCGGCCGCACGTAGTCGAGGATCCACCGTTCCTCGATGGCGCTCGCGGCATGCACGACCGTGGCCGCCCGCAGAAGCCCGCGGTCGATCGGGCCGACCGCCGCCTTCTTCCAAGCCGAGTGCGCGAGCCGCACCGGATCGAGGGCGCCGTGCGGCGACATCACGAGGGGCTTGCCGACGAGAAGCGCCGCACGGCTGCCACACCACACTGGAAACGTCCACTGGGAATGCACGTGGACGATGTCGGCCCCGGCGACCAGTGAGGCGATCCCGCTGGCCATCGGCCATGAGAAGTACACGGCCGCGGGCCACGAGGCCGCGAACCTCGCGACCCGCACGCCGGCGCTGGCCGCCGCGTCGGCCGCCTCCGAGAGCGCGGCACCCGGGTCCGCCACCGTGGCGACTGTCACCTCGTGCCCCTGCCGCACGGCCTCGGCGGCGAGCCTCGGCACGACTTCCGCCAGGCCTCCCCCCGCGGGCGACAGCCCGGCGACGACGTGCAGGATTCTCATTCGCGACTCGCCCGCGGTCCGCCGGTTTTCGCGCGGAGGGTATCGTAGAACCTTGTGGGAAGAATACTCCGTCCCCGGTCCCGCTGCGGCGGATCGTTCGAGCCGTCCCGATGTTCACCGTCGTCATCCCGCTTTTCAACAAGGGAGCCTACGTCGAGCGGGCGCTCGACTCGATCGCCGACCAGTCGTTCGCGGCCACCGAGATCCTCGTCGTCAACGACGGCTCCACCGACGGCGGCGACCGCGTCGTGCGCCGCCGGGGCGACGCGCGGCTGCGGATCATCGACCAGCCCAACCGCGGCGTGAGCGCCGCCCGCAACGCCGGGATCGCGGCGGCGACGCAGCCGTTCGTCGCCTTCCTCGACGCCGACGACCGCTGGCGGCCCCACTTCCTCGCGCGGATGCGCGGCCTCGTCGCGGCGCATCCCGGTGCCGTCCTCTACGGCGCGGGATTCGTGACCGTCGCCGGCGACGGCACGACGCGTCGGCACGGCATCGCTCCGGAGGCCGGTGCCGCACGCGAAGCCCGCCTCGTCGATTACTTCGCCGAACGGCGCCGCGGACACGTGCTCCACATGTCCACGACCGTCGCCCCGCGGGCGGCGCTCGAGGCCGTGGGGGGATTTCCGGAGGGGGTGGCGTACTGCGAAGATGAGATGCTCTGGGCCCGGCTGGCGCTCGCCGGGCCGGTGGTGCTCTCGCCCGAGCTCCTCGCGGAGTATGACGTGGGCGTTCCCGGTCAGGCTGTCGAATACTGGACCCGTGCGTACCGCGAGCGACTCGACGTGCTGGAGTACCACCGCTTCCTCGGCGCCGAGCTCTGGCGGAACGGGGGCGCGCGGCCCTCGCTCGTGGCGCTCGCCCGCCGCGAGCTCACCACGGCCCTCCTCCAGCGGATCTACCGCGGCAACTTCGCCGCGGCCGAGCGGCTCTGGCATGAAGCCCGTCTCGAGGGCCTGCCGCTGGGGCCGGTGGCCGCGGCCTGCGGCGCCGTCGCGCGAAACCCCGCCCTCCAGCCCGCGGTGGCGGCCATGATGGGCGTGGCGCGGAGGCTTCGCGGATGAGGATGCTCCTTCACAAGCTCGGCCAGTGCTGGAAGGCGCTCCGCTGGCAGCGGGAGGTCCGCCAGGCGGTCTCCACGCAGCTCGCCCTCCTGGAGAACCCGTCGATCTTCGCGATGGGCGGGCTGACCGACGAGGAGGAAGCGCGGCTCGCGGAGCTCGTCCGTCGTGCCGCGGCGCACGACGGACCGATCGTGGAGCTGGGCGCGCTGTTCGGCCTCACCACGCTCCTCATCGCCGCCGCGGCGCGGCCGGGCCAGCGGGTGATCGCCGTCGACAACTTCTGCTGGAACCCGTTTGGATTGCCGCCGGAACTGCACGAAGCCTTCACGGGCAAGGTGCTCCGCAACGAGCTCGCCGCCGGCCGCGTGGAGCTCGCGCGGATCGCGAGCGCCGACTTCCGCCGCGACTGGTCGGGCCCGCCGCCGGCGCTCGTGTTCCTCGACGCCGACCATTCCTACGCGGCGGTCCGCGACGAGATCGCCTGGGCGCGTGGGCTCGGCGTGCCGATCATCTGCGGCCACGACTACGGCAACACGCGGTTCGGCACGACCCGCGCGGTGGACGAGGCCTTCGGCGGTGCCGTGGAGGTCCGCGGCATGATCTGGTCGTGGGAGCGGCGGCCATGAGGATCGCGTTCTTCTGGACCGGCGTGACGGCCAACATGGCGGCCTCGTGGCGGGCGCTGGCCGCGGTGCCCGGCGTGAAGCTCACGATCTTCATCGAGCTGCCGAAGCGGCCCGACACGGCGTTCGATCACGCTTCGCTGCTCGCGGGCCTCGACGCCCGCGTGAGCATCGCCGGCGAGCCGTTCGACCGGGCCGCCGTGGAGCGGGCGATCCTCGAGGCCGACCCCGAGGCGCTCGTCGTGCTCGGCTGGCGAAGCCCGCTGTGCCGGCTCGCCGCGGAAAGCCCGGCGCTCGCGGGCGTGCCGAAGGTGTTCGCGTTCGACATGCCGTTCGTGATGAGCCTGCGGAAACTCCTCGCGCCCTACGTCCTTGGCCGCTATCTGCGGCGGTTCGCGCTGGCCTACGTGCCGGGTGAGCGGTCGGCGGCCTACGCGCGGCACCTCGGCTTCGCGGCGGGCCGCATCGAGCGGGGCCTCATCGGCCTCGACACGGCGGCCTTCGCGGCGGCGGCCCGCGACCGCCAGGCGCTCTCCGCATGGCCGCGGCGGTTTCTCTACGTCGGCCGCTACGCCGAGGAAAAGCGGATCGACCTGCTCGTCGAGGCCTACCGTCGCTACCGCGGACTCGTCCGCGAGCCGTGGACGCTCACGGCGTGCGGCATGGGGCCCGAGGCCGCGCGGCTGCGCGGCGTGGAGGGCCTCACCGACCGCGGCTTCGTGCAGCCGGCTCACATGCCGCGGCTCATGGCCGATCACGGGGCGTTCGTGCTCGCGAGCGACTACGACCCGTGGCCGTTCGTGGTGTCGGAGTCGGTGGCGGCGGGGCTGCCGGTGGTCTGCACCGACTCCTGCGGCAGCCACGTGGAGGTCGTGCGGTCGTGGTTCAACGGCCGTGTCGTGGGCCCCGGCGATCCCGGGGCGTTCGCCGAGGCGCTCGCCTGGATTCACGAGCACGAGCGGGAACTTCCGGCCATGGCGGCTCGCGGCCTGCCGCTCGTGGCGGCCTACGCGGCCGACGTGTGGGCGGAGCGGACGCTCGCGATCTGCCGGCGCGCGGCTTCAATCGGGAACAGGCCAGGGCGGTCGCCGTGATCCACTTCGGATAGGATCACTCCACGACTGTGGCTGGATGATTGTTCCACACGAGAGCCCGAAACGACGTGGCAACGCACTTGATCATCGGGATAAGCGGCCAGGACGGCGCTTATTTGGCGGCCGACCTGCTCGCCGACGGCCAGCAGGTGCTCGGCACGTCGCGCTCCGAGCATCATCGCCGTCTTCCCAATCTCGTTCGGCTGGGCATCGCCGAGAGGGCTTCCGTGATCCGCTGTGATGCGCACGACACCCATTCGATCGGCAGTCTCATCGAGCGGCACGAGATCCGCCGCGTGTACCTGCTCGCGGGACAAAGTTCCGTGGGCCTGTCATTCACGAAGCCCGTCGAGACGCACCACGGAATCGTGACGCCCGCGCTGGCGATCCTGGAGCTCATTCGCACCCGTTTTCCGCAGACCAGGCTTCTGTATGCCGGATCGGGCGAGGTCTTCGATTCCTCGGATGGCATGCCCTTCACGGAGCACTCACGACACTCCCCGAAGAGCCCCTATGCGGCGGCGAAGTCTGCGGCGATGTGTCTCGTCGACACCTACCGGAGCGCCTACGGGGTGTTCGCGGGTACGGCGATCCTGTTCAACCACGAGTCGCCCCTGCGGCCGGCTAGTTTTGTCATCCCCAAGATCATCGCAGCGGCCCGGCGAATGGCCGGCGGTTCCGTGGAGACACTGCCGCTTGGGAATACCGACGTGCTCCGCGATTGGGGCTGGGCGCCCGAGTACGTCAAGGCGATGAGACGAATCGTCGAGCACTCCCAACCCGACGACTTCGTGATCGCGAGCGGCGCCAGCCATTCGATCCGTGAGGTCATCGAGCATGTGGGCCGATACTTCGAGTTGGACCTTGCGGCACGGTGCGAGGAGAGCCCTGCCCTGACGCGGCCGTTTGACTCTCCGGCATCGTTCGCCGACCCGTCGAAGGCCAATGTCGTGTTGGGGTGGCGTGCCGAGGTGCGGTTCGCCGAACTGATCCGCCGACTGTGCGAGGCGTTTGGCTCATCACGAATCGACGCGGCGCCGACGGCGTAGCCCGGTGGTGTCCGTGATGATCTCGCCGAGGGCTCGTATGGCCCTGCGCGGCCGATGTGCAGGCGGGGCGGACGTTCGCGATCTGCAGGAGGGGGGGGCGGAATGGCCCCTCTCCTGACCGCGACGCCGTCAGCGGCGGTGCAGGACCGTCCGCTTCACGTCGAGGGTCCGCCAGCTGACCTTCACGCCGAACGTGAGCAGCGGCGTCGCCACAATCGAGAACGGCGGCTGCGTCACGTCGAGTGGACACCAGCCACCGTCCTCGACGGCGGAGTTCACGGTGCCCACCGCTCTCCGTGGCCAGGGGAGCGGCCACCAGGGCAGGTGAAAGCGTGCGACGTCATTGGTGATGAGCGCCAGCCGGTACCTCGGGAGCACGTCGGTCATGAACCTCCTCACGCGCTCCGTGGAGAGGTGCTGAAGGACGTCCTTCACCAGCAGAAGGTCGGCGTCGGGCAGGTTCGACCAGCCGGCGTCGGCGACCGCGAAGCGGACGAGTTCGCTGCCGTGGTCGCGCTCGAGCTTCTGCACCAACTCCGGAACCACGTCGAATCCCGCATACCGGCGGTTCCCGAACCGGACGTGCCGCGTCCACGCCCAGTCCCCGCATCCGAGATCGACGATGCTCCCCACACGGTTGGCCGGGTCATCGATGAATCCCTGCAGCAGTCGCAGGTAGGGCGCCGCCTTGCCTGGATCGGACCCCGGCCCGCTGCGCGAACCTCCCTCCCAGGAATGCGTCCGGTAGATCTCGCGAAACCGCGCGTCACCGGCTTCCATGAGTTCGCTCGCTGGGTGAGAGATGTCGGCTCGGGCGGAACGGCCACCCGGGCCCGAGGGTAGCGACCAGGGGGCTCGGCCATAAACCTCGGCGGCGGGTCGCGGCACATCGGCCGCCGGGGCGGGCGCCGCTTCGATCCGCGGCGCGAGAACTGTGGCCATCTGTTGCGGCGGCGGCGTGACCTTCCTCGAACGGCGCGACCGGCATCGGTGCGAGGATCACTCCGGCTTCCGCGCAACGACCATCATGGACTTGGCGAGGACGGGAAGCCGGCCGGCGCGATGGATGCATTCGACATCGAAACCGGTCTCGCGGAACAGGGCCGTGATCGTGCGCGGCGACCAAAACTTGATATGGCCGTGATCCCAGAGCGCCGTGAAGTGCGCGTCCAACTTCCCCGACAACGCCAGGGCGAGGTTCTTCACGTAACCGTGATACGGCGTTGAAAGGAACACCCGGCCGCCCGGTTCGAGAAGGTCCCAGACGCTCCTGAGGTAATCGCGTGGAGCATACACATGCTCGATGACTTCCAGGCTCACGACCACCGGAAACGTGCCGAAGATGCCGACAAGATCGTCATGCGTCGACCCTTCCCTGAGATCGAGCTCCGGATAGGCGAGCTTGGCCTGCCGTATGCCATCGCATGACGGATCAACGCCGGCGACTCGATACCCACGCTCAGACAGCCACCGAGCGACCGATCCATTGCCGCACCCCAGGTCGAACACCTTGTTGGGCGGTGGGGAAAGGCGGGCCAGTTCACGACCGAGCACGGGCATCAGGTACGCGTGCTCCTCACCCAACTTCGCATGAT
>Ga0007795_10000680_pt1 | contig 11431 bp, 26 predicted proteins | sample CryBogmetaGMA1M_FD_60369 | JGI IMG/M metagenome (GOLD analysis project Ga0007795, IMG submission 60369) | Freshwater microbial communities from Crystal Bog, Wisconsin, USA - MA1M | ecosystem: Environmental > Aquatic > Freshwater > Lake | place: Crystal Bog, Wisconsin, USA | collected 2009-07-06
AAACCGGTTGAATTAACTAGAAGTTTTTTTTTAAAATAATATGAAATATATCATAAAAGAATCTAATATTAGTAAATTTATTAAGAAATATCTTGATAATACATTTAATATAAAAAACCTTCATTTCACACATACCGAATACTTCAAAGGTGATTACTGGGGAGAAATTGAGGACACCGGGGAATATTATTTTGGTGATTATGATGAAGACGATATATTTGCTCGTAAGTATGGTTATGAATATTTTACTCCAAGAAAAGGTGGTCCTGAAGATTACCCAAAGTTAGATTTAGAATATAAATATGAAGAATATTTGAAGGATATGTTTAATGACAGGGATTTATGGGAAAAACCATTTATTGAATGGTTCAATGAAAAAACAGGTGATAATATTAAATCACTATTGTAAGATTTAACTTTTTTTATTATACTTCCTTGATGAAAGATATGTCAGGAATAATGAGAAAAAAACATTATATTTTCCGATACTTAACAAAATTTTATGGTGACATGAAAAATATTGATAAGTTTTTTTGGGATAAAAATGACTATGAGGTAAAAGTTCCATTTACCATCCGTAATACTACTCCTTTAACAGAAGAAATCCAAATGACGTTTGATTTGGATACACACCACACTAATGATATCATCAATCAATGGTTTAGAAGACATTATCACATTGATTTATTTAACAAAAACAAGACAAAAATATTACAAAAGAAACTAAAAAGGTGGGGAAAGTGATATTTATCTTGGTATGAACTTACACGAACAAATATCAAGAATACAATCAATGATGGGTGCTATTTCTGAGGAAAATAGATTTCAAAAAATGGGGGAAGATAAATATAAATCTTGTTCTATGTCCGATATTACAAGAATGGAGATTATTGATATGTTTTTTAGTAAAGTAAAAGAGAATCCTGATTACCATAAAGAAAACCCTGATTTTGATTTACTAACAGATGACTGGGATGGTTATGATGACCAAGTGTATATTCAAAACAAATTAGAAGACGATACAATCATATTTTATGAGGGTTGGGTTGATAGTTGTTGGGGTGCTGTATATAACAAACCACAATATGAGAATATGAGAGAAGAAGAAGTTATTGAAAGTATTATCACAGATAGATTCCCAAGAATTGCGGAGGAATTTAATATGTTTATAAAAGATTATGGTTATATATATCGTAATGGTTATATTATGTATGTAGAATTAAAAAAAATATAGATTAATATGAATCTACAAGAAACAATAAGAAGAATATTAAGAGAAGAGTTATATTCTCCATCAGGTAAGGAACATAAACCTGGTAAATTTGTTGTTCACAAATCAAATCCTATATGGAGAGAGAACATAGAACTTACAGGTTTACAAACGTATGTAGGCGATTGTTATCAACAGTATGTGGGAGGAGATGTGGAATGTAGACCATCAATATTTGCGACAGATTCATTAGACAAGAAACAAATGTTTGATTCAACCTATGATGATGATATATGGGTTATTGATACGGAATGTGCTGGTGTTACTTGGTATAAAGATAGACATTTTGAAGATGGTGATTATAAACACCATATAGTTACATTTGATGACATATCGGCTGATTGTTTGAAATTAATACATAAGGGAACAGGAAAAAGTAATTAATATGAATCTACAAGAACAAATATCAAAAATACAATCAATGATGGGGACTATTAATGAGTCAACCAAAACATCATTTACAAATATTAATGTTAATATTGGTGATGTATATGACGAATCAGAAATTTATTCTTATGTCCAAAAATTACATTATAAAAGAAAAGAAGATTTTTGGGATGGTGACTTGGGAGAAAGGATTGAGAAATTTAAATATTATGTTGTAAAAGAAATACCAATCAGTAAAATTGCGTTGGATGAATATGAGTTAGATATTGATGATATGGAAGAATATATTGATTTATATAACAAATATAATTCATATCCACCAATTGTTTTAGATGGTGATATTAAATGGAGTAAGTTTACTATTATTGATGGAACACATAGAGCTAACGCATTAAAAGAAATGGGATTTAAGACAATAATCTGTTTTGTTGGTAAGAATAAAATATGAATCTACAAGAACAAATATCAAAAATACAATCAATGATGGAATTAAATAATAAAGATGTAAAATCTTATTATAAGTTTAGTGATGGCGGTTATCTCATTAAATGTGATACTAAATCAAAATGTGACACTACTTCAAGTATACAACTAACTAAAGACGAATTTGATAAAATTAATAAATTAAATGATAACATCAAAGAACTTTACGACTTACATAAAGAACATTTGGAACTAATAAAAAAACATAACAAAGGCACCATCCAACACGCCTTAAAAAAATTAAAGATTAATGAATCTTAACGAGCAAACATATAGAATTAAACAGATGATGGGGGTTATTAACGAAGAAAGAACTAATCCCGGACTCAGCTTTGTAAGAAGAAGATTAGACGTTATTGAAAATGTTATTGAACAATATAACGAAAACAATCAATATACGATGTGTGATATGAAATGGAGTGATTATTGGGAAGGCCTTGAAGAGCAAGTTATATATGGATTTTATTGGGAAGTAATTATTGATTTGAAGATAGAGAATAAAGTGTGGGAAAATATGGTGGATTTTATTTTTGACATTCTAAGACAAGACTATTACGCAAAATTAAAGGAAGATTTTGAATTTGGTTGTAATTAAACAAATCAAAATGCTCGTGTCATCCCAGTAAAAGATGTATATGAAAAATTAAAACTTATATTAACTTTTAAAATTTTTAATTTAAAAGTCTCTTTTGCCCATTTAGATACAATCAATTTAACATCATCATTCTCCAATGAAAACATTGTTTTTAAAGAATCACAAAAATCATCACAAATCAATAATTCACAATCATCTTTATAAAATTTCATAAAATCGATTTTATGTTTTTTAAAATAAAGTGAATCATACACAGGATATATTGCGCAGTCAGTGTAAAGTTTATCAAGATATTTCAAAACTATTTTTTCTATTTTTTCTATTTTTTTTATCATAATTTATTTTTGAATTTATAAATCCACACTGTATCTACTTTTTGTTTGTCGGCTTTTAATTCCCAAGTTATCTCAGGTTTAGTTTGTGTTTTGATGATATCCTCTTTTATTTCATTTTTAATGAAATATCCCAAACCTAACACAACTAATGCGAATAATATTATTATTAATACTACCGCTGTTTTGAATATTTCCGCTAATGCGTTTCCCATAATTTTATTTTTTTAAATTGCTGCAAATCTAATTATACAACTTCTAAATCCTTCCGGTCGATATTCTTCAGGATTCGATAAAACTTTTTCTAACATATCACGAATCATTTGTTTCTCATCTTCATATGTTCTTTTTAGTGAATTAATGTCTTGATATATTTCAGGTGACCAAGTTAACGTAATGCTTTGTGTGGGTATGAAAGTTATTGGGTCGTAAACGATAGGAGTAAACACGCAACCATCTTTTACTGGTGCCCGTAAATCTTTCATCGGGTCATACATTTTTGGAGTAAGCATCATAGTGTAGACATACCCTACCTTTCCTGTGTATTGTATATCATTTCCCAAACCATCAATTTTTGTGGTTTGAACTACAAAAGATTTTTTACCATCCTCTGACCCCCCTGTCGGTTTATTTAGCCAAATAATCTTTCTAAAGTCAAAGATAGTAATGAGTATTTTTTCTACTTCAATACGTTGTTCTTCAGTTAAATTATTGACTCCAAACAAATTATCCGGGTAATGAACATTTGATAAATCTTTATCCGGTAAACAGATATCTATTAATTTTTTAACTATTTTTGGTGTCATAAATTTTATTTTAATATTATTATCCAATTAGTGTTTTCCCAACATGGGGTTTTTCCATCTACTGAAATTAATAGTTCTCGTTCACCAAGCCCATTAGTTATTTCACCTAATGAAGCCCACCAACCATTAAAATTATCTCCAATATAAGACTCTCTAATTTGAGTTATTGGTAAAGTTTTACTAGATGTTTCATCCCCATTTCTTTTTTGAGTCGTTAACATTTGACCTATTGTTAATCCAAACATACTTTCCATATTATAAGTTTAATTTAAGTGATTTATTTAATAATTGTGGTGTCATTAACCCCACTTTATTCATAATAATTAATGAACAATATTTTTAGGTTCAAAATACAAATTATAAGATTCAAATACCCATTTAGAAATAATTTCTTTAATTTGTTCATTTTCCAACGAAAATGAATCTTTTAATTCTTGCCAAACGATATAATTAACATATAAAAAATCAACACCCAAGGTTTTTACCAAAAATACTTTATCGTCTTTACAAAAATATTCCACATCCGGATTCTCAGGTGCCACAATTTTTTCCAAATCACCATAAAAAAGATTCAAGTATTTGATTACGATATGTTCTAATTTTTCATTCACGGAACAAAGGTATCCAAAAAAAGTGACATAACAAAATTATTTTTATACAATAATTTCATTAAAAAAGAAAATAAATTAAATTAATATGTTATTTTAAGAATGGATACGTTGATTTGGCGTCTTCGTAAATTTTTGGTAACAATTTTTTGGTAACTAAAAAATAAACTTCAGGTAAATAAACATTGATATACCAATTAAACAATTCATCAATGTTTCTGAATTCTGTCTTTTTTATTATTGCTCTATAATATTCACCTTCACCTTCGATTGTTAAAACGGGAGAATCATTTTTGTATAAAACAAAAGACTCAAGCTCAACCGGAGTTATTTGTCTACCCTCCCAAAATGGAGTGGCCATAATTGTTACTTCCTCTTTCCATTTTGTCGAAAAACCATCTGATATATTCCCAACCCAACGAGTAACCCCATCGTATTTATTTGTGTTAATATTAAACTCTTGGTATTTTGATGGTAACGAACCATTTGACATATTATCATATAAAACAATTGACGCCATTTCAAAGTCTATTGGAGACTTAGTATATTTAAAAATATCGGTAATACTTATACCTAAAATTTTGGAAGCTTCAATATATCCATTGTTATCGACAACTTTTTGTAGAAAAGTATTAAAATTATCTTTTTTATTAGATTCTTCTTTTAATATTTTTTTTATGGTATGTTGTAAATTCATACATATAAATATAATAAAAGGTAGATAATTTAAAAATATAGATTATAAGGTAGATAATTTAAAAATATAGATTAAAAGGCGGATATAACACCCCTCAGATTGTAAGTCTCTTCCACCTAGAATAGTTAATTAAGTATGGTCCATCCCGGTGTAACACCCCTCAGATTGTAAGTCTCTTCCACCTTAATTCGTGTGCAAATATACTTAATGTTGGTGTAACACCCCTCAGATTGTAAGTCTCTTCCACCCACTTCTTTATAATTGATTGAATATCATTATAGTCTAACGAAAATGTATTTACCAAATCTTTCCAAATTGTACCATAATCTACATATAATCTCCCATTTTCTAATTCCTGTTCCATATAAACTTTTTTACCCTTAAAAAAGAATACACTATCCGGATGTTTGTCCGTTCTATACTCTTCCAAATCATCATACATTTTATTAAGGTATTTGATTGCAATATGTTCTATTTTGTTATTCATTTTATATTAAATTATTTCAACAAATTACTAAATGAATATTTCCCCTTAAAAGGGGTTGTATTATTGATTATAATATCTTTAAAATTATATTTTTCCTCAATCCATTTTATTAAAATTGATTGAATTTCATAATTTGATAACAAAAATGTATCTTCCAAATCTGACCAAATGGTTGAATAAACATGCATGCTTTTAAATTTTAAATTAACCTCAATATAAATCGTATCGTCTTTTATAAAAAAATCCCCACCGGGATGATTTTTAGTTTTACAATTAATCAAATCCCCATAAAACTTATTCAGGTATTTAATTGCAATATGTTCTATTTTATTATTCATATATTAATTTATAAGTCTTCCCCACCAAAGATGAGTGATTTAGCATTAGGTATAAGGTCTAACACCCCTTAATTTATAAGTCTCTTCCACCCACTTGGTTATAATTGATTGAATTTCATCATATTCTAACGAAAATGTATCTCTCAAATCTTTCCAAATTGTATCATAATCTACATATAATGTCCCATTTTCTAAATCCTGTTCCATATACACTTTCTTACCATTAACAAAGAATACACTATCCGGAACTTTATCAGTTTTATATACTTCCAAATCACCATATAACTTATTCAGGTATTTGATTGCAATATGTTCTATTTTGTTATTCATTTTATATTAAATTATAAGTTTTTTCCACCCGATAATTGATAAATCAATCCAATAAACAGGGGTTAACATTATTCAAATTATAAGTTACCTTTACCCACTTTTTTATAATTGATTGAATATCATCAAATTCTAATGAAAACGTATCTTTTAAATCCCCCCAAATTAAATCATAACAAATCCATAATCCACCATCAGTTAAATCCTGTTCCATATAGACTTTTTTACCTTTAATAAAGAATAAATTATCCTCAGTTCTATACTCTTCCAAATCACCATAAAGTTTATTAAGGTATTTGATTGCAATATGTTCTATTTTGTTATTCATTTTATATTAAATTATAAGTAACTTCCAACTATCTATCCAATCACCCCATATACCTTGTGGTTTAACACCCCTCAGATTGTAAGTAACTTCCACCCTATAATGGGTTCGTCAATTTCTAATTCAGGTTTAACACCCCTCAGATTGTAAGTAACTTCCACCCACCTGGTTATAATAGATTTAATATCATCATATTCTAATGAAAATGTATATTCCAAATCTTCCCAAATTGTTCCATAATCTACATATAATGTCCCATTTTCTAAATCCTGTTCCATATACACTTTCTTACCATTAACAAAGAATACCCTATCCGGAATATCATTTGTTCTATATTCTTCCAAATCCCCATATAACTTATTCAGGTATTTGATTGCGATATGTTCTATTTTATTATTCATTTTATATTAATTTATAAGTCTTTTCCACCTTTCGCCACGAAGCAAATGAAAATTCATCGGTGTTAAACGCTTCAATTTATAAGTCTCTTTCGCCCACTTGGTTATAATTGATTTTATCTCAACGTCATATAATGGGAACGTTTCTTTTAAATCAAACCAAATTGTATAATGACCAACAAAAAGATGACCACTTTCTAAATCCTGTTCCATAAACACTTCCTTATTCTTAACAAAGAATACCCTATCCGGAGATTCATCAGTTCTACATTCTTCCAAATCACCATAAAGTTTATTAAGGTATTTTATTACAATATGTTCTATTTTATTATTCATTTTATATTAAATTGTAAGTAACTTCCACCTACCTCGGATAGTATCGCTTATTTTTCTTTGGTGTAACACCCCTCAGATTGTAAGTAACTTCCACCGACAATATGTTCTAATAATCCATATTTATTGGTGTAACACCCCTCAGATTGTAAGTAACTTCCACCCACTTGATTATAATTGATTGAATTTCATCATATTCTAATGAAAATATATTTTCCAAATCTGACCAAATTGTATCATAATCTACCCACAACCTCCCATTTTTTAAATCCTGTTCCATAAACACTTTCTTATTCTTAACAAAGAATATAATATTAAGATATCTGTCCGTTCTATGTTCCTCCAAATCCCCATATAACTTATTAAGGTATTTGATTACAATATGTTCTATTTTGTTATTCATTTTATATTAAATTATAAGTAACTCCCACCTACCTCGGATAGTATCGCTTATTTTTCTTTGGTGTAACACCCCTCAGATTGTAAGTAACTTCCACCGTACTTATGTGGTTCGTATTTCGTATCCAGGTGTAACACCCCTCAGATTGTAAGTAACTTCCACCCATTTGTAGTAGCAGCGTTTGGTTGTGCATGGTGTAACACCCCTCAGATTGTAAGTAACTTCCACCCACTTGATTATAATTGATTGAATTTCATCATATTCTAATGAAAACGTATCTACCAAATCTGACCAAATTGTATCATAATCTACATATAATCTCCCATTTTCTAATTCCTGTTCCATAAACACTTTCTTATTCTTAACAAAGTATATACTATCCGGAGATTCATCAGTTCTATATACTTTTAAGTCCCCATATAACTTATTAAGGTATTTGATTATAATATTTTCTAATTTGTTATTCACGAAACAAAGGTATGAAATAAAATTCAAATAAAAAAATAATTAACAAACCACTTTTTATTTTGGTTAAAATTAATTATTATTATGGGGATGGAAATTAACAGGACATATAATGAGAATTGTTTGGATACGATGAAAAGGATGGAGGGCAACTTCATTGATTTAACAATAACATCGCCGCCATATGATGATTTAAGAACATATAATGGTTATTCATTTCCGTTTGAGGATATAGCAAAGGAGTTATACCGGGTAACTAAGGATGGAGGGGTTGTTGTATGGGTTGTAAATGATGCGACCAAGAGCGGGTCGGAAACATTAACATCCTTTAAGCAAGCCATCTATTTTAAGGAGATTGGTTTTAATGTTCACGATACGATGATATATAGGAAGTTAAATCCGCCACCAAACGCGGGAACAAGATATCATCAGAGTTTTGAGTATATGTTTGTGTTTAGCAAAGGTAAGCCAAAGACAACGAATATACAACTAAGGCCGAGAAACAATAAGTGTAATGATAAAAGAACATATAGGAAGAAAAAGTTTTCAAGGAATAAAGAGGGAGAGTTTAATGAGAATGATTACTATATAAAGGAACAGGTCCCGGATTTTAATATATGGGATTTCTATGTCGGCGGAGGTAACTCAACAAATGATAAGGTTGCATTCAAACATCCAGCAATATTCCCGGAAGAATTGGTTAAAAAACATATACTATCTTGGTCAAATGAAAATGATATAGTATATGACCCGTTTATGGGCTCAGGGACAACAAGTAAAATGTGTATAACAAATCAAAGAAACTATATAGGTTCTGAAATATCCGAAGAGTATATTAATATAGAGAAAGAAAGATTGTCTATATATAAATTAGGGATTTAACAAACTCATTCCACCCATTTCCCCCTTTACAAGGGGTAATCGTTCCACTACACTTCGTTACCTCCATTTCATTCCGGAACTTCGTTGCGTTTCACTATGGGTTCATTCGTTTCTTAACCCCCTAATTTGGTTTAGTCCCCATAATGATATGACATACTAATGGATTTATGTAACCCCAAGAAATAATCCTTTTAAGGGGTTATTTTGTTATACACTACGTGTATTCCCATAACCCGGAAATGATTAACTGATGGGGTAAAAATGTGGGTAAAATGAAAGGTTCTGATGAAGTATAATATATTGGGGTAAACCCCATAATGAAGTATAAGTATGGAACCTAATAGTAACCCAATATAATATGTCAGACTAATATGGGAATATAATGGTCGTTGAAGTTGTCAAGTTAATGGGTCATAAAACTTGACATATTAAGGGGGTAATATAACAATGAATCTCGTTGAAGATAAGTCTCTAAGTTCACTACGTTCTTCCTTCACTTCGTTACGGAATAAACTACGTTCACTCCCCGCCTATTATTCTGGACGTATAATAATTTGCTGGGAAATACCTATATATAAAAAAGTGGTCTTCCTGATAGTGCCAGCAAGGAAAAAGTGGGGTTCCTGATATCACTATGACACTATTTGGTGTAAGTATGGGGGAAAATGTGTATATATGTGGAGGAATGATATATGGGAAATACAGGATGGGGGATTGTCCCCCGTAGCGAGCAACCCCTGACATTATGACAAAATCAAATATTTCAATGAAAAAATTTATCAACAATTCCCCTTGACATATATAAAAACCCACATATATTAATAAAAAAGTTATTAACAATATATGTTCCAAAGTAATAATATATTAACCCCATTCACAACTGATATTATAAAATCCGGTGATACGTATGTGATTACCTATAAAAAAGATGAATATGTGGGAAGTATTATATATACGGAACATAATATGGTGGGGACCAACAAACCGATAAGAAAAAAGATATATATGATTACCTCATCAGATATGGGGGATGTGATTGAGTATATAAATAAAATATCCCCCTTATCAGATAATGACTTGGGGGATATGAATAAGATAATCCGGGATGACAGTTTAAATAAACTAATGGAGTTTATTAGACAAGATTAGTTTTTCTGTATATATACTTTTCAAATAATCTTTTAATGAAACCATCCTTATTCTCGGGGATGGTAGGATAAGGAGCTGATAATATTCTCCAATAAGACTTATCAATGTTGGGGGACTTAATAAATTCTTCCCCACATATAAACTTCTGTTTTTCAAATAGAGATTCGAGTTCGGATTGTGTAAGACAATATTTTTTTTCCATATATATTATTTTTTTGTTTTGAGTCGTTTAATGTTTATTTTAAATCCAATATCATCCTCATCCTTATATATTTTTGATTGGGTGGTATTATATTCATCCTTGGGGTATATAGAATTATATATATTAATCTTATCCAATAGATTATCTTTCGGATAACCCCATAACTCTTCAGTCATATATTCATTCTCACCACCCCGGATAACATACATATCATTATGGTGTTTGTTATAAGTGATAATACATCCCCGACAACAAAAGACAATATCCTCATACTCGAAGTAACGCTCGGGGTTAATATCTTTTTCACATATATAACAATTCATATATTACTTATTTAATCTTGTAACCTTAACTGCTGACATCCCATCCTTTGTGCTAAAGGGTATGCCAAACTTTGTCTCATATTCACTTTGGGGATATACCTTGGAATACCATACCATCTTCTTCTGTAATGACATGGATGTGTTTGCCTTCAATACCAACTCAACAATAGTTTGTGACATATGATAATCGTTTAATGGTTATTTTATATATATCCTTATCCCAATATGGTCCAACAACTTCGGTCTGATATATATTACTTGGATATAATGTAAGGAAACTCTCCTTACTTCTTACAGCTTCCTCGTAGGACTTGAACTCTAAATAACTATGGATATACATATGACAAAGATAATAAGAATACTTGGGGTAGTCAAATATATATTACCCCCATATGATATGTTATTATACTCGGGGCTTATTTTTTTTATATAAGCAGTTTGCACAAAGTTACGGAACTTCCCCGAGACTACCAAATAAAGTTATCCACTGTCATATTGTCTGTTGATAAGTTTATTTGGATATGTCCCCGGGCAACCATCATCTCATTATAAGGGTATAGGGAGGGGGTTGTTATTTTGGTCTTTTAATGTCATATATGGGGGGATGGTCCCCCTATTACCCCC
>Ga0007795_10000681_pt1 | contig 11427 bp, 8 predicted proteins | sample CryBogmetaGMA1M_FD_60369 | JGI IMG/M metagenome (GOLD analysis project Ga0007795, IMG submission 60369) | Freshwater microbial communities from Crystal Bog, Wisconsin, USA - MA1M | ecosystem: Environmental > Aquatic > Freshwater > Lake | place: Crystal Bog, Wisconsin, USA | collected 2009-07-06
GTCAACCGCGGCGCCCCCGACCCGGATGACAGGGCCTGGCTTGCGGCCCCACTGAGCCGGTGCAATTGCCATTTCAGCGATTGCGGTGCGCATATGACGTGCGACAGGCGGCATGAGACGCTGCCGGCTCATCAAGATTCGAGGAAACGACATGAGCCAGTCCGGTTTGAGAGTGACCCCCTATTCATCTGCCCTTGGCGCGCTCATCGACGGCATCGACCTGGCAAAAGCGGTGTCGGATGAGGAGTTCTCGATCATCCGGCAGGCGTTTCAGGATTACGGCGTAATTTTTTTTCGCAACCAGGACATCACGCCGCAGCAGCATCTCGATTTCGCCAGGCGCTGGTCGCCGATCGATGTCAATCGCTTCTTCAAGCCGGTCGAGGACTACCCGGAGATCGCGCAGGTGTTGAAGGAGCCCGATCAGCGCACCAATATCGGCGGCGATTGGCACACTGACCACAGCTACGATGAAGAACCCGCGATGGGTTCGATGCTGCTGGCCCGCGAAGTGCCGCCGCGCGGCGGAGATACCTTGTTCGCCAGCATGAGCATGGCCTACGAGGCGCTGTCGCCGGGCTTGCGGGTGATGCTTGATGGACTGCGCGCAGTGCATTCATCGGCCCATGTCTTCGGGGCCAATGCGCCTTATGTGAAGAGCTCCGGCGCGCGACTCGCCAACCCGGAAGCCGCGACCCAACATGTCGTGCATCCGGTGGTCATCCGTCATCCGCAAACCGGCAGGCGCACGCTTTACGTCAATCGCGCCTTCACGCTTCATTTCGAAGGCTGGACGCCGGCCGAAAGCAAGCCTTTGCTCGACTATCTTTATCAGCATTCGGTGCAGCCTGAATTTACCTGCCGGTTTGAATGGCAAAAGGGGTCGATGGCGTTCTGGGACAACCGGGCAACCTGGCATTACGCGCTCAATGACTATCACGGCCACCGCCGGCTGATGCATCGGATCACGCTTAAGGGGTCGCCGCTCGTCGCCTGATGCGAGATATTGAATTTTGCGAAAAAAGGTCTCTTTCAAACGTCACTGAACAAAGTTATGCTGAAATGTGTCGTTTCAGTCAGAACTGATTCCAGGTGACGAGGCTTGCATGATTGATCGCGTTTATAGGGTAGTTGTCCGCTTGATGATGGCGGTGGCCTGCGGCGCGCTATTCGCACCACTGGTCCAGGCGCAGACCGACACCTCAGCCCTGGTGATTGGTGCAGTCCCGAATATGAGCGCGCGGGTGGTGATTGCCCAATACCAGCCGGTCCGCGATTACTTTCAGCGCACGCTGAAGCAAAGCGTCGAGGTTTCCACCTCGATCGATTTCCCGACCTTCAGTCGCGAAACGCTCAAAGGCAATTACTCGATGATCTTTACGCCGGCCAATCTCGGCCGGGTTGCGCAGGTCGATGGCGGATGGATTCCGCTCGCCCGCCTTGAGCCGGGTATTCCTGCGGTTCTGGTTGGCATGGCCAACAACCCGAATTCAGATCCCAATCAATTGTCGGGCAAGCTTCTTGCCACTTCCAATCCCTCGTCGCTGGTCGTCCTGGCTGGTCTGAACTGGTTGAAGGGGCGCAAGCTCGAAGCCGGACGCGACTACAAGCTGACGACCGTGCCCAACGACGACAGCCTGTTTGCGGTCTTGCGGTCGGGCGAAGCGCCGTTTGCCATGATGAGCAAGGGCGAGTTCATGGCAAAACCTGAAAACATGCGGCAAGCGACCCGCATTGTCAGCGAGATGGAAATCGTCTCGGGCTTCTGGATTCTGACCAATCCGAAGATGCCGCTCGCGCAGCGCCAGCGCATCCAGGAATTGCTTCTCGCCTTCCCCGATTCCGAGGAGGGCAAGGTGTTTTTCGCATCGCCGGGGCGCAACGGTCTGAGCGCCATCACCGATGCGTCGATGAAAGAACTCGATGTCTATCTCGAGTCGACGAGAAAGGCCCTGGCCCAGTGACCGACTGTGCCTTTGCAGACCATGTTTAGGAGCCTCGGCTTTCGGTCCAACTTGGTCCTGCTGGGCGTGGTGCTTCAGATTGCCACGCTTGCGGCGATTGTTTTCACGGCCTCGCTGCTCATTGATCACTATCTCGAAGCATCGCTCGCAGAGCGCGGCGCCGAACTCAAGCCTCTGATCAATGCGAGCCTGGCGACGCCGCTGGCGCAGCGCGATTACGCCTCGGTCGAGGCCATTCTGCTCGAATCAGTCTCTGTCGATGGCGTGGTCGCAATCTCGGTATTCGATCATCGCGGGCGACTGATTGCATCGGCAGGCAAAGCATCGACGCCCCCTGGCGCACCGGCCGACAGGCAGGGCGGTTCGCTGAGTCATTCGAGCAATGCTGACCTGATCGATTTTGCCAGTCCGATCACGCTGGCTGATCGCCCCCTCGGACATGCACGGTTTTCGCTCTCCCGAACATCGCTGGTCGATGCGCGTCGCAACCTGCTGACGAGTCTGGCGCTGATCACCCTCGCGGGGCTCGGTCTGTTCATCGTCTTGCTGGTGGCAGGGTCGTATTCGCTGACTCGACCGATCGAAGCCCTGATTACCGCAAGCAAGGCGATTCGCGATGGCAATTTCTCGATCTCCCTGCCCAAAGCGCGGGGTGATCAGATCGGGGCACTGATTGATGCATTCGCGCGAATGTCGCAGGAAGTGCGGCGCAAGATCGAGGAGTTGACCCTCAGCGAGGCACGGCAGCGCGAATACCTGCAACTCTCGGTTCAGCGACAGGAAGAAGCCGAGAAGGCGAAGCAAATCGCGGAACAGGCAAACCGGGCCAAGAGCGATTTCGTTGCGAACATGAGCCACGAAATTCGAACCCCGATGAATGCCATCCTGGGGTTTGCCGAATTGATTCGCGACACACCGCTGACGGCAACGCAGACCGAATACATTGACACGATCTGCTCGTCTGGCGATTCGCTGCTCGCGATCATCAACGATATCCTCGATCTTTCAAAAATCGAGGCGGGTGAACTCAGACTTCAGATCGAGGCATTCCGTCCTGCAGCGCTGGTCCGGAAAATGGATGCGCTGTTTCGGTCGCAATGTCTCGCCAAAGGCATCGAACTGCAGATCGATCTCGATGCCCAGATGCCCGACGAACTGTTTGGCGACGTTGTTCGTATCGAGCAGGTATTGATCAATCTGGTCTCGAACGCGATCAAGTTCACGTCCCGTGGCTCGGTGCGGGTCATGATCCGACTGGATCAGTCCGAGGCGCCTGATTGCACCGTCGTGGTCACCGTTGCAGATACTGGTATCGGCATCAGTGAGGACGCTCTGACCCGACTCTTTCAGCCGTTTTCTCAGGCCGATGGCTCCATCACCCGACGCTTCGGTGGGACAGGGCTTGGATTGGCGATCTCGAAGCGGCTGGTTGAAATGATGGGCGGCAAGATCTCTGCGCGCGGCCGTTCAGGTATCGGATCGACCTTTGTTTTCACCGTGGTTTGTCAGCGGGTTTCGGGCAACGAGCAGGGCATGTCGATCATCGGGCGTGAAGACTCGCCGGGTTCGATGCTTCTGAAGCAGGACATCGAGGCGGTTTCAATTTGCGAGCGCTTGCGAGACAGAAGGGTGCTGCTGGTTGAAGACAATGCGGTCAATGCGACACTCGCGAGCCGATTCCTTGCAGCCATGAACATGCAGGTCACGCATGCCGAGAATGGACTGCAGGCGATTCATGAGGTGTCGGTTCAGCAATTTGATGTGGTGCTGATGGATCTGCAGATGCCCGCGATGAATGGCTTTGAAGCGACACAGGCGATCCTGGCGCAATTGCGTGAGCGCGCCCCTCCGATCATCGCCTGCTCGGCCTCGGTGCTTGACCAGGACAAGCAGGCCTGCCTGGACGTTGGAATGGTTGATCACATCGCCAAACCGATCGTGCGTGAGCGTCTGGTCGAGACGCTGCTGCGTTGGGTTCGCCAGGTCGACGCGCGAGCGACCGACTTGACCTGACCGCCGAGTCGGCGAGTTGCGGCTCTGCCGATCCGTTGATCCGTCGATCTTCGAGCAGCCTCACTTGCAGGCCAGAGGCTGCCTTGATTACTCGCAACAATCTCTGATCGCCAAGCTTGGCTTAGGCGAGGCTTAGCCGACGACAAAATTCGGCGTCCTGATCTGGCGCTTTCTCTGACGCTATGGCGTCGCTTGCAAGCGCTGCGTTTCGAACCTTCACCGCGCAGACTCGACAGCGGGTCGGGCATTGGGCCAAGCCCAGGTTGTCGAAACATTTTCAGGATGAAAGATGAAAAATGTGACTGGATATTGGTCAAGAACGCTGATCGCCACGGCGATTGCCGCCGCGGTGTCGGTGCCGGCGTCGGCCGCGATTCTGAATGGCGTTTTTGATGTGCATGTCTATCAGGGGGCAGGCAGCGGCAATATTGCTGACCCGAATAACCAGGCTGTCATTGGCAATCCGCTGATCGTTCCTGGCGCTGAGATTGCCCACATCACTTACACCGGAGATCTGAATTTCAATGCCGCGACCAACACCGTGCTGGCGTTTTTCCAGTCCGCAGGAGGGGGCATTTCAATAATCACAGGTGGGCTTGGCAATCCGATATCGACAGGCAATTTCGGGCTGACAACCGTGATGACTTTTTCCGGCTCAACCTTCGGTCAGTCATGGGGAGGCACCATCACCCACGACGATGGCGTCACCCTCTACAACACCTTCGGCAACGCTGGTTCGCTCCTGGCAAGCAGCGCCGGTCCAACATCGTCGATATCCACGAGTTTTGCCAACCTGAACAGCAGCAACTGGGGACTGGTTTACGTGGCGGCCAATGACCTGCCCGAAGTGCTCGCGATGGATGTGAGCTCTCGGGTTCCCGAGCCGGCGACTCTCGGCATTATCGGCTTGGGGCTTGGCCTCATCGGCACGGCGAGCCAGCGTCGCAAGAAAGTCTGAGCGGTTGCTGCAGCGACTGCGGATTGACTCTTCCGCAGTCGCGCGAGTTATCAGGCGATCGCGGCCAGTCGGCTGGCCTGATCGATCGCGCGCTTGGCATCGAGCTCCGTCGCTTCAAACGCGCCGCCCACCAATGTGCTGGCGATACCGAGCGCTGTCAGCTCGTCATGCAGTTTGCGAAGCGGGTTTTGCCCGGCACACACGATCACGGTATCCACCTCGAAAGTCCGGGGCTCGCCATTGACCAGTGCATGCAGCCCGGAGTCGTCGATCTTCAGATACTCGACGCCGCTCACCATGTTCACGCCCCGGCGCGCGAGGGTCATGCGGTGTGTCCAGCCGGTGGTGCGCCCCAGCGAGCGGCCCGGCGCCTCGGGTTTGCGCTGCATCAGAAAGATCGTGCGGTCGGCCGCCGCCACCACCGGCTCGACACCGGTGACACCGCCTCGCGGATGGTTCTTGAAGTCGATGCCCCACTCGCGGGCAAACACCTCGATATCGACTGCGCCCGACACTCCTTCATGCGAGATGAGCTCAGCCACGTCAAAGCCGATGCCGCCGGCTCCCATGATCGCGACCCGCTTGCCGATCGGCTTGCGGCCCAGGATGGCATCGACATAAGGCACGACCTTCGGATGGTCGATGCCGTTGAGCTCGGGGCGGCGCGGCTCGATGCCGGTCGCGATGATCACCTCGTCGAAGGCCATCTCGCGCAGCATCGCGGCGTCGACGCGGCAATTCAGTCGCAGCGTGATCGCGTGCACATCGATCATGCGACGGTAATAGCGCAGGGTCTCGTTGAACTCTTCCTTGCCGGGAATGCGCCTTGCAAGATTGAACTGGCCGCCAATATCGGCACCCGCTTCAAACAGCGTGACCGCATGACCGCGACCGGCTGCCACGGTGGCATAGGCCAGCCCGGCAGGGCCTGCGCCGACCACCGCGATCCGCCGCGGCTGATCGGCCTGCGGATAGGTCAGCCGGGTTTCGTTGCAGGCCCTGGGGTTGACCAGGCAGCTGACCTGCTTGCGTCCGCCGAAGGTATGGTCCAGGCAAGCCTGGTTGCAGGCGATGCAGGTGTTGATCTCGTCTTCACGACCCTGCCAGGCCTTGATCACCAGATCCGGGTCGGCCAGCATCGGGCGGGCCATCGAGACCAGATCGGCATCGCCGCGGGCAAGCACTGCCTCGGCCACCTCCGGCATATTGATGCGGTTGCTGGTGATCATCGGTACCGACAGCTCTTTGCGCAGGCGACCGGTGACCTGGGCAAAGGCCGCCCGCGGCACCATAGTGGCAATGGTGGGCACTGGCGACTCGTGCCAGCAGAAATGCGTGCTGATGATGTTTGCACCGGCGGCTTCAACCGCCTTGCCCAGCGACACGACCTCATCCCAGGCCAGACCGCCATCGAGCATGTCCATGGCCGAGATCCTGAAGATCAGGATGAAGTCGGGGCCGACCGCCGCGCGAACCCGCTTCATCACCTCGACCGGAAATCGCATCCGGTTTTCCCAGGATCCGCCCCAGCGATCGGTGCGAAGGTTGGTTTTTTGCACGAGAAACGTGCTCAACAGATAGCCCGCCGAACCAATGACTTCGACCCCGTCGTAGCCGGCGTCGCGGGCAAGTGCGGCGCAGTTGGCGAAATCGGCGATCTGCTGCTCGATCCCGGCTTCATCGAGTTCGATCGGCCGGTAGGTGCCGATCCGCGACTTCACCGCCGAGGGCGCCACGCAGTCCGGGACCCGGGCAAGCGGCCCGGAATGCAGGATCTGCAGACAGATTTTGACCTCGGGGTCGGCCGCATGGACGGCCTCGGTAATCTGGCGATGCTGAGCGGCTTCGGCAGGTGTCGAGAGCTTGCTGCCGACGCCACCCTGCGCATTCGGGGCGATGCCGCCGGTGATGATCATGCCCACGCCGCCGCGGGCTCGCTCGGCAAAAAACGCAGCCATTCGCTCGAAACCGTTCTCGGCTTCCTCGAGGCCGGTGTGCATCGACCCCATCAGGATCCGGTTTTTCAGTCGGGTGAAGCCGAGTTCGAGGGGCGAAAACACATGGGGATAGCGGGTCTGGCCGATCATGGCGGTGTCTCTTGTTATTGGCTATGAGCCTGAAATTACACCAGATCAGCCGGAACTGACACGGCATCCTGGCGCCGGCTGTGGCAATATCGGAAAGCATGTGAATTCAAAGACCGCCAAGAGGGAGATAAGACCATGAACAATTTCACAACAAAAGCCAAGACAGGTTTCGGCCTGAACCCGCTCGATGATCTCAATGACCTGCGCATGTCAGAGGCAGCGATGCCGCTGCTCGAGCATGTGCGCCGCTTTGTCACCGAGACTGTCGAGCCGATGTCCGAGAAATTTGAAAAGCTCGGCGAGGGTCGTGCCGATCGCTGGAGTTACGCACCGGGCCAACTCGAGCTGCTAGAAGGCGCCAAGAACCAGGCAAAAAAAGAAGGTCTTTGGAATTTCTTCCTGCCCGATGCAGAAACCGGTGAGGGCCTGAAGAACCTCGACTATGCCTATATTGCAGCCGTCCTGGGCCGCAACCGGATGGCCTCCGAGACGATGAACTGCGCCGCCCCCGATACCGGCAATATGGAAGTGCTCGAGCGCGTCGGAACCCCTGCCCAGAAAGAGCGCTGGCTCAAGCCGCTGCTGTCTGGCGAGATTCGTTCGGCTTATGCCATGACCGAACCGCACCGTGCATCGTCCGATGCAAAAAACATCGGCATGCAGGCCGTGCTCGAAGGTGATGAGTGGGTGCTCAACGGTGAGAAGTTCTACATCTCGGGTGCCGGTGATCCGCGCTGCAAGATCATGATCACGATGTGCAAGACCAGCCCCGATGCCCCGGCCCACAAGCAGCAGTCGCAGATCCTGGTTCCCATCGACACACCCGGTGTCAAGATTCTTGGCCCGATGTGCGTCTTCGGTGAAGACGATGCGCCCCATGGCCATATGCACATCAAGTTCGATAATGTGCGCGTCCCGAAAGACAACATGCTGCTTGGCGAAGGCCGCGGCTTCGAGATCTCGCAGGTTCGCCTCGGACCGGGCCGGATCCATCACTGCATGCGCTCCATCGGCAGCGCCGAAAAAGCGCTCGAGCTGATGGTCACCCGCGGTCTGTCGCGCGAAGCCTTCGGCAAGAAGCTGGTGCATCTTGGCGGCAACATCGAGATCATCTCGCGTGCTCGTATCGAGATCGAATCGATGCGCCTGATGGTGCTCAAGGCTGCCAAGGCCATGGATGTCCTGGGCAATCGTGAAGCCCGTATCTGGGTTCACATGGTCAAGGCGCTGGTGCCCGAGCGGGTTTGCCAGATCATCGACCAGGCCATTCAGATGCATGGTGCAACCGGTGTGTCGCAGTGGACCCCGCTGGCACGCATGTACACCCAGCAGCGCACGCTGCGCCTGGCCGACGGTCCGGACGAAGTGCATCACCTGGTGGTCGGTCGCAACGAAGTTCGTCGCTATGAAGGCGGCGAGGAAGACGCCAGCAGCGCAGCAGTGTTCCGCAGCTGAGGCTTAGTCTGATCGAATCACGGGGCGGGTCGGTCATCGGCCCGCCCCGTGTTGTTTCTGGCGCTCGGCAAAAGGCCAGGGCGAGGTCATCGCCGGTCTGAGCAGAGGGCTGGGCTAGTCGTAAGCCAGCATCACGTCGTCGACGGCCCGTTCGAGATCGGCTGCGGTGGCGCAGTGATAGAGCTTTGTGATCAGCGGTTCGTAGCGCAGCATGCAGCTGTCGCCGGTGCCCCATCTCATCGGCGGCTCGGGGCACAGCCAGACCAGGCGTTTCGCGCGGTCTGCAATTTCCTGAACGATATCGAGCCGGGGGTCGCTGTGATTGGAGCGGCCGTCACCCAGCATGATCACCGTCGTGCGCCGGTCGATGGTGTCGAAGTAGCTCTCCTGCAGCTCGGCCAGTGCCTGCCCGTAATCGGTGCTGCCCGATCCGGCGACATCGACGATGCGATCCATGGCAGCCTCGGGCGAGAGGCGAGCGAGGATATCGCCGACGTCGTGCAGCTTGTTGGAAAAGGCAAAGGTATCGACGTCGGAGACTTCATCGCGCAGGGTATGCAAAAAAAGCAGCAAAAAGCGCACGTAGCTTGCGACGGATCCGGAGACATCACAGATCGCGACGATTTTCGGGCGATCCTTGCGCTTGTATCGCCAGATAAGGTCGACCGGAACCCAATCGTTGGCCGCGCTCGCCCGCAGTGTGCGGCCAATGTCGAGGCGTCCGCGATTGCGGATGCGCCGCTTGCGGGAGTGCCTGACCGCCAGGCGCTTGGCCATTCGCGCGACGATGAACTTCATTCGCTCAAGGTCGCGATATTCGAGCTGGTCGATCGAGCGATTGGCGATCGTCTCATTCATGAAGTTTTCGGTGGCACTGCGACCGAACACTTCATAGCGCTGTTTGATGTGGGCACGGGCCTGTTGCTGAACCGCCATTCGAGCGTCGATCAGCTCCTGTGCCTGCGCCTGCGATGCAGGCGACGGATCGTCGAGCTTTTCGAGCAGGCGGCGCTCCAGCGCCTCAACGCCAAGCTGCTCGAGCATGCGGCGCACGAAATAGCCGGTCTGCGATGCAAAGCGGATCTCGTCGGCACCGACTGCCGTGGCGGCCTTTTGCAAGGCCATCGCCACCTGAGCCGGATTCTTGTTGCTGGCCAATGCCAGGAAGCGTCCGATCTGATCGGCGTCCGGATCGCCACCGGTTTCGTCAGTCGGCGTGTTGTCGCTGAGGGCTTGCGATTCAGAGTCGTCGCTACCCTGGCCCGGCGACTCGCCCTGGCCCGGCATCAGATTCGAATTGTCTTCGCCTTCGGCCGAGTCGGCATTCGGGTCGTCCTGCTGCTCGCGTCTGGGCGCGGCGTCGACTGTCTTGAAGAAAACATCGAAGAGATGGTCATGCAGCACCTTTTCTTCTTCGGACTTGGCCAGCACCATCGACAGCGAGGTCTTCATCACCTCGCGATCGGCATAGCCCACCAGCGCGACCGTGCGGGCGGCGTCGATCGCTTCGGTACTCGAGACATCGGCACCGGCCGAGCGCAAGGCCCGGATGAACCGTGTCAGTGCGCGTTCCATTCAGGCGGCCGAGCCGGATCCGGTCATGGCGGCATGCGTGAGCGAGTCGAGCTTGCCGTCAAGCGAGATCACGTCGGTCTGACGCTTGAGCAGCACGCTGAGCGTGGACCGAACCAGATTCGGGTCGAGCGCTTCGGCATGCATCAGCAGCAGGGTCCGGGCCCAGTCGACGGTCTCACTGATCGACGGCAGCTTGCGGATGTCCTGCTCGCGCAGCGACTGGACGAAGTCGACCATCTGCTTGAGCAGCGATCCGCCGATGTCCGGAACACGGGCCCGCACGATCTGCTGCTCGCGGTCGGCGTCGGGAAAGCCGACATGCAGATGCAGACAGCGGCGCTTGAGCGCGTCGCCAAGTTCGCGTGTGTTGTTGGAGGTCAGAATCACCAGCGGCGGGATTTGCGCCTGAATCGTGCCGATCTCGGGGATGGTGACCTGATAGTCGGCCAGCACCTCAAGCAGAAGCGCTTCGAAGGCTTCATCGGATTTATCGATTTCGTCAATCAGCAGCACCGATCCGCCTTCCTGCTCCATGGCCTTGAGGACCGGGCGTGGCGCCAGAAACTCGCGTGAGAAAAACAGGTCACGAAACCCCGAGAGCTTGGCAAGAGACGCTTCGATCGAGTCGGCATCGCCGATCAGGTGATTGATCTTGTCTTTCAGGACCTGGGTGTAGAGGAGCTGCTTGCCGTATTGCCACTCGTACAGTGCTTTGCTTTCGTCGAGGCCTTCGTAACACTGCAAGCGCAGCAGCGGGTAGCTCAGCGCTTTGGAAATGCAGACTGCCATATCGGTCTTGCCAACGCCTGCCGGACCTTCGACCAGCACTGGCTTGCGAAGGTGGTGAGCAAGGTAAAGCGCGGTGGAAATCGACGGCGTCGAGATATAGCCTGCCGAGCCGAGCGCTGCGGTCACCGCGTCGATCGATGCGAAGCCCGACTGATCGGCAGGTGAGTAGGAGGAGGCGCCAAGGCGCGGCGATGAGGTCATCTGGGGTTGGCGACAAGCGTCGCGCAGGAATAGGACGAAATCGAGTTTAACGCAGCCGATCAACAAGCCTGCTCGAGCGTTTCAGTTCTGCGGCCCGCCGGCGGCACAGGACCCTGATCAATCGAGATCAGGAGCTTGTCTTGTGCGCGTCGATCAGACCGACTGCAGCTTGCGCCGGCTGCTCGGAAGCTGGTAGGTCAGCATCGGCAGGGCGTCATGGTGTTGCAGGATTGCGCTGACGGTCTGCAGAACGCGTGTGCGCAGCGAGTCGAGAGACATGTCGGCGCGATAGAAGACCTGCGCCTCCATTTCGACATTGCCGCCCTCGAGGTCGGTGCAGACGATCTGGATCGGGCGATTGTGATTGACGCCCGGATCATTGGAC
>Ga0007795_10000683_pt1 | contig 11423 bp, 7 predicted proteins | sample CryBogmetaGMA1M_FD_60369 | JGI IMG/M metagenome (GOLD analysis project Ga0007795, IMG submission 60369) | Freshwater microbial communities from Crystal Bog, Wisconsin, USA - MA1M | ecosystem: Environmental > Aquatic > Freshwater > Lake | place: Crystal Bog, Wisconsin, USA | collected 2009-07-06
CTGTGGGGTCATAGACGTAAGCGACCCCGCCGGACATGCCGGCAGCGAAGTTACGGCCGGTATCGCCCAGAACCACGACGACCCCGCCGGTCATGTACTCACAACCGTGGTCGCCGAGACCTTCCACCACCGTGATAGCGCCGGAGTTACGCACGGCGAAGCGTTCACCTGCGACGCCTTCGATATAGGCCTCACCGGCGATAGCACCATAGAGCACGGTATTGCCAACGATGATGTTCTGGGTTGGGTCGCGGTTGGCTTCCTTGGGCTGGCGAACAATGACGCGTCCGCCAGAAAGACCCTTGCCCACATAGTCATTGCCGTCGCCAATCAGCTCTAGCGTGACCCCGCGGGCGGTGAAGGCACCGAAGGACTGCCCCGCCTGACCGGTGAAGGTCAAGGCTATGGTGTCGTCCGGCAGGCCGGCATGCCCGTGGACCCGGGCCACTGCACCCGAGAGCATGGCACCAACCGTCCGATTGACGTTCCGGATCGGGTAGATCGCCCTGTGCGGGGCTTTCGTGTCGATGGCGGCCTGGGCATCGGCGATGAGCCGATTGTCGAGGGCCTTGTCGACCCCATGATCCTGGCGATCACGGTTCCAAAGCACGCTACCCGGCTGAGGCTCAACGGCATGCAGGATCTTGCCAAGATCAACACCGCCCGCCTTCCAGTGATCGATGGCCGGTTGCATATCCAGTCGGCCAACCTGACCGACCATTTCCGACACGGTGCGGAAGCCGAGGTTTGCCATAATTTCCCGCAGCTCTTCAGCCACGAAGAAGAAGTAGTTGATCACGTGTTCCGGCTGACCGGTGAACCGGGCGCGCAGGACGGGGTCCTGGGTCGCCACACCCACCGGACAGGTGTTCAGATGACACTTGCGCATCATGATGCAGCCAGAGGCGATCAAAGGCGCTGTGGCGAAGCCGAACTCATCAGCGCCCAGCAGGGCGGCAACGGCGACGTCACGGCCGGTCCTAAGACCGCCGTCAGCCTGAACCGCGATCCGCGAGCGCAGGCCGTTGAGCAGCAAGGTTTGCTGGGTTTCAGCCAGGCCGATTTCCCAAGGCGAGCCCGCATGGGTCAAGGATGTCAGGGGAGACGCCCCGGTTCCGCCTTCATAGCCAGAAATGGTCACATGATCCGCCCGCGCCTTGGCAACGCCAGCGGCCACGGTGCCCACGCCCACCTCCGACACCAGCTTTACGGAAATCCGGGCACCCGGATTGACGTTCTTCAGGTCGTGAATGAGTTGGGCCAGATCTTCGATGGAATAGATGTCGTGGTGTGGCGGCGGGCTGATCAGGCCAACACCGGCCGTGGAGTGGCGGACCCGAGCGATGTTGGCGTCGACCTTGTGGCCGGGCAGTTGTCCGCCCTCCCCTGGCTTTGCACCCTGCGCCATCTTGATTTGGATGTCGTCGGCATTGACCAGATATTCCGCGGTCACACCAAAGCGCCCAGACGCCACCTGCTTGATGGCAGAGCGCATGGAATCGCCATTGGGCATACGCACGAAGCGGTCAGATTCCTCGCCGCCTTCGCCGGTGTTCGACTTGCCGCCGATCCGGTTCATGGCGATGGCCAGGTTGGTGTGAGCCTCGCGGCTGATGGAGCCAAAGCTCATGGCACCGGTGGCAAAACGCTTGACGATTTCTGAGGCTGGCTCGACCTCGTCGAGGGCCAAAGGTGTCGCCGCCACCTTGAAGCGCATTAACCCGCGGATGGTCAGCAGGCGCTCAGATTGCTCATTAATTCCCGCGGCGAAAGCCTTGTATTCATCGGGAAGATTGCCGCGCACCGCATGTTGCAAGCGGCTGACGGTTTCTGGTGTCCACGCGTGCTCTTCTCCGCGCAGGCGGAAGGCATAGGTACCGCCAACATCCAGCATGGATTGATAGATCGGGGCATCGCCGAACGCGTCGCGATGGCGACGGGCCGCTTCTTCCGCGACTTCTATCAGGCCGGCACCTTCAATCGTTGTGGCTGTGCCAGTGAAGTAGTTCTCGATGAAATCGGACGACAGGCCAACGGCGTCGAAGATCTGTGCACCGCAATAGGATTGGTAGGTCGAAATGCCCATTTTGGACATGACCTTCAGAACGCCCTTGCCGATAGCCTTGATGTAATTCTTGCGCGCTTCATACGCAGTCTGAGTCAGGCCATTGCGGACCCGAATATCCTCAAGGGTCTCGAAAGCTAAATAGGGATTCACCGCTTCCGCGCCATAACCGGCCAGGACGCAGAAGTGATGGACTTCCCGCGCCTCACCGGTCTCGATGACCAGACCGGTCTGCATACGCAAACCCTGGCGGATGAGATGGTGGTGAACCGCTGCCGTGGCCAGGGCCGCAGGGATCGGAATACGATCTGGACCCGCTTCCCGGTCCGAAAGGATCAGGATGTTCATATCGGCGAGGACCTGATCAGTGGCCTGGCGACAGAGGCCCTCGAGCGCCTTTTCCAGCCCGCCAGGTCCAGCCTCTGCAGGCCAGGTGGCATCCAGTGTGGCGGTGCGGAAGGCTCCGTCCACCAACTCGTGGATCGAGCGGATCTTGGCCAGATCCTCATTGGTCAGGATGGGCTGCGCCACTTCGAGGCGCTTGTGGGCACCCGCCTGGCGGCCAAGCAGGTTCGGCCTCGGACCAATCATGGACACCAAGCTCATGACCAGTTCCTCTCGGATCGGGTCGATAGGCGGATTGGTTACCTGAGCGAAGTTCTGCTTGAAATAGTCGTAGAGCAGCTTTGACCGGCGAGACAGGACGGCAATTGGAATGTCGGCCCCCATAGAACCGATGGGGTCATCTCCCGTGCGGCCCATGGGCTCCAGGAAGAAGGAGAGGTCCTCCTGTGTGTAGCCAAAGGCCTGTTGCCGATCGAGTAAGCTGGCGGGATCGTTTTTTGGCGGCGCTTCTGAGGGGGCCACTTCCCCGAGGTCTTCCAACTTGAACTGCGTATTGGCCAACCATTCGGCATAGGGCTCTGCGTCGGCCAGCTTGGACTTAATTTCTTCGTCCTCGATGATCCGACCTTCTTCCATGTCGATCAGCAGCATCTTACCGGGCTGTAGCCGCCACTTGCGCAGGATCCGTTCCTCCGGGATCTGCAGAACGCCCATTTCCGAGGCCATGATCACGTTATCTTCGTCCGTGATCAGGAAGCGCGCTGGCCGCAGGCCATTCCGGTCCAAGGTCGCGCCAATCTGACGGCCATCGGTGAAGGCGACGGCCGCGGGGCCATCCCATGGCTCCATCAAGGCAGCATGGTACTCGTAGAAAGCCTTACGCTTGGCATCCATCAGCGGATTGCCAGCCCAGGCTTCGGGGATCAGCATCATGACGGCCTGAGCCAGGGGGATACCCCCGGCCAATAGCAGCTCCAAGGCATTGTCCAGACAGGCGGTGTCGGACTGACCATGGGGGATCAGAGGCCACATCTTGGTGAGATCAGGGCCCAAAAGATCGCTCTCAAGGGTGCGGCGGCGCGCGTTCATCCAGTTGACGTTGCCGCGAACCGTGTTGATCTCGCCGTTGTGGGCGATGAACCGATAGGGGTGAGCCAACTTCCAGGAAGGGAAGGTGTTGGTGGAGAACCGCTGGTGCACGAGGGCCAAGGCCGACACGGTGCGCGGGTCGGTGAGGTCCTTGTAGAAACTCCCGACCTGATGAGCGAGCAGAAGGCCCTTGTAGACAACCGTTCGCGTCGAAAATGACGGGAGGTAGAGTTGGGTAAGGTTGGGCAGGTTCTTCTTGATCGCGAGCTCTGCAAGCGGGTTCTGCAGCTGCTTACGGATGGTCAGAAGTTTACGTTCAAAGGCGTCCTGGTCTTTGACGTTGGTGCCCATGCCGACAATGGCCTGCGCAATGATCGGCATCTGGGCGAGCACGGCGTCGCCCAGCCCCGTTGTGTCCGTCGGGACGTCACGCCAAGCGATGAGGTGCTGGCCTTCGACCTTCAAGAAGTGCTCGAACTGGGCGATTGCAACGTCGCGGGTTTCGGTGTCCTGCGGCAGGAAACACATGGCCACCGCATACTGACCTGCGGGCGGCAGATCGACATTGGCATCCTTGGACCAGTCACGAAGCAGGGCATCAGGGATCTGAATCAGAATCCCCGCGCCGTCGCCCACCAGAGGGTCTGCGCCCACGGCGCCCCTGTGATCGAGATTGACGAGAATCTCCAGGCCACAGGTAATGACCTCATGGGATTTGCGACCTTTAATATTCGCCACGAACCCCACGCCGCACGCATCGTGTTCGTTGCGCGGATCGTACAAACCTTGTTTTTCCGGAGCGCTCATAGCGTTCCCCAATCTACCAAAATCCAGGCACGCTCCAACGCGGCCTCGAGAGGCCGTGAAGGCGTGTTCTGGGGGGCATTAGCGGCAAGATCGACCCTTGTCGATGGCTCGAAACGCTCGGATTCGAAAAGTTTTCCCAACTGGTCAGAAATTGGGGCAACGAGCCCAATTCAACCAAGGGCGCATTCTACCCCTGCATGAACAGATTGGGGTCCTATCGGTCCAGGAGCGCTTTTCCGGCCTGCCGAATGTCCGCACACCCAGTTAAGATCATCGCCGTGTTAAGCTCTGAGCGGATCACGCCAAGCATGCGAGACACCATGGGCTCACCACCCGCTCCTAGGGCGTAGGCCCAAGGCCGACCCAGGAAGCAGGCGCGTGCACCAAGCGCCAAAGCCTTAAGGACGTCGAGCCCCGATCTGACCCCGCCGTCCATATAGACTTCGAGATCAGTGCCAACCGCTTCCAATATGCGCGGGAGGGCCTCAATGGAGGATTTCACCGCATCGAGCTGGCGTCCGCCGTGGTTAGATACCACCAAACCCTGTGCGCCTGCTTTTACAGCGTCACGCGCATCTTCAGCATCCAGGACGCCCTTGATCACGATCGGTCCATCCCAGACTTCGCGAACGAATTCCATGTCCTTCCAAGTCACCGAGCGGTCAAAGTTTTTGGCAATCCATCCCAAAAAATCATTCACTCTTTGGCCGCCAGGAATTGCGTCTTGAACATTGCCCAAGGTGTGTGGTCCGCCTTGAAGCATCACGTCCCAACTCCATTCGGGATGGGTCGCCCCCTGCCAAGCCGTATTCAAAGCGCCAGATAGTCCGCTAGCGCCGGTAAATCCGGATTTGACATCGCGATACCGCGCCCCAGGGGTCGGCAGGTCCACGGTGAAGACCAGCACGGGGCACCCTGCCGCCTTTGCCCGCTCAAGAAGGGCGCGCATGTAACCACGATCCTTCAGCATATAGAGCTGGAACCAGGGTGCCTTAGAAGCTTTCGTCACTTCCTCAACCGAGCAGACCCCAACGGTAGATAGGCAAAAAGGAATACCCGCTGCCGCCGCAGCCCGGCTGGCCTGAACCTCCCCCCGCCTTGCATACATGCCAGCCATACCCACTGGGGCCAGACCAACCGGCATGGACCATTTTTGCCCCAAGGACTCAATCCCAAGGTCAATTTGCGACATATCCCGCATAACCCGCTGGCGAAGCGCTATGGAGTCAAAGTCTTCCAAATTACGCCGCAGCGTCACTTCGGCGTATGAGCCTCCATCAATATATTCGAAGAACATGGGCGGAAGGCGGCGGCGGGCAAGCTCTCGATAGTCCTGGATCGAAGCTGGCTTCATAGCGTTTTTCCTTGCCCATTCCCTAGTGTAGGACGCAGCGCATGCAGTAGGTCCCGGTCAAGCCAAAGCCTACCTTAGGACTTAGCCTGCGGCGGAGACATGACAATCCAAACTTGATGAGCTCTGGCGAGCAGTTCACCTGAGGATGAATGCAGGGCGACACCGGCTGTCTCTTTTCGACCCTCCCGCACAATCGGCCAAGAGGTGATAATGCAGGTTTCGTCTACGGCAGGTCGCCGCAGGACGTCTCCGGTCATTGTCCCCAGCAGTGCCCCATGTCGTCCCTCCCGAACAACCCAAGAGAAGAAGCCAGGGCAATCTAAGGCTCCCCAAATGACGTCCACAGGCATGAGGCCATCTTTATCGGCGAAGTTTTTGTGAGGAACCCAGGGGCAGGCCAAATATCCTGGCTCGGCACCCTCAATCTGCCCTGGAAAAACACGGAGGCCATCTCCCTCAAGGCGGTCTGGCCCACAGGTGAAGCAGATCGGATGATAGCGCCCAGTATGGCCAAGATGACGGGTTTCTGCGGCTATGGCCTGATCCAAAGAGGGAGGCTGCGGAACTATGGGCAGATCTTCGAAGGTAGCGGGTCGCCCAACCCCGATGAGATTACCCTCTTCGTCAAACAGCTGGGTTGACTGATCCCCAATCTCCAGCCGCAGACCAACATCAAGCGGGATCCGAGCCTTGAGCATGGCGCTCGCAGGGCCTTGGAGATCGGCAACCAGCATGCCGCAACAATACCCGCCATTTCCTGAGTTCGGCGGCCCGCAGAATTGCTGGGTAACGACAACATCGGCCATGGAAGGCTCCAAATAAAATGGACTAGAAATTTTGTGATCGATAATGCGCCCGATTTTTCACAACTCCCGAGCTCGCGAAAGCAAATTGTCGACGGTGTGTGATTGGACGTCTGCGTCAGGCGCGCTAGATTGCGTCAGTTTTCCGCGTTGCGGATTCGAGGAGCGCCCCTATGACCGACCAGACTGCACGCCCCTGGGCCCTGATGCGCCATCACGCTGGCTGGGCCGATGTATTCCTGATTGAGAAGGAATCCGCAGACTCCATTACGGGGGTATACCCAGACCGCGAAACGGTTGGCCCACCGGTCAACTACAGCGTCCGCGCCATACTCGCCCGCTTTGAAACCCTTGAAGGCGCGCGGGCTGCCCGGGAAGGCGCAGTGCTTGAGTGGCGCAAGCATGACGCTGATGTGCGCGAAGCTGAAGCCAAACTCCGGGAAGCCGAAAAAGCCCGGGAAGACGCTTGGCTCAACTGCCTAAGGGGTGCCGGCGGCTAGTCCAAGGGCCAACCAAGCTTACAACTCCGTGTAAGCTTGGGGCAAACCTGAGCCTCACTTATGGTCGTGATCGTGGTCGACTTCTGGGCCGCGGAATTTCGCGTGACACGCCCCACAAGCACCGCCGACGGCCTTTGCCTGAGCCTGAACAGCGGCTAAATCTCCGGTCTTCGCCACAGTTTTCAGAGCCGCGCTCTGAGTTTCTAGGTTCTTCGCCGCCGCCGCAAAGCCCGCCGAATCTGTCCAAATTTCGGGCTTAGCTCTCGTCTTGGCACCGCCTTCGGGGCCTGTTCCCGCGGGAAACCAAGTGGGAATTTCGTGAGCCAGGCCCTCGATTGTCTGGGCTTTCACAGCAATGGCGGCGTTGTCTGGTTTCTCAACTTTTAACCCATCCATTATGGATGTCAGGGCCCCGTAGAGGGCGTGAAAATGCGCGTGACGCGTCTCGTAGGCTTTGACGGGATCGACGGCCGCAAAGGCAGCGCTGAAGGAAAGTGAGCAGCCGACAACCAGGGCAGTTGCTAGCCTCGCAGACTTGGATTTCATGGTTCGACTCTCGAAAAAACGACCTATTGGCAATCCTTGAAGCCCAGCATTGCCTAGGTCAATCTCAGAAAACTCAGCAGAGCTAGTGTCGAATTCCACGCCTGGAGAACCCGGTGAACGCCGTCCGAGCGATAATCCAAAGATCGAGCATGATCGACTGCTTGGCGAGGTACTCAGCATCCAGCCGCGCTTTTTCCGGAATTGGCAATTCGTCACGGCCATTTATCTGCGCCCACCCCGTTAGCCCTGGGCGCAAGGTCTGGACCCCCGACTGATTTCTGAGGGCCATAAGGTCGTCTTGGCTGTGCAAGGCCGGACGAGGCCCCACCATGCTCATATCGCCCTTCAGAATACTCCACAGCTGCGGAAATTCATCCAGACTGTGACGCCGGAGAAAGCGACCCAGGGGCGTAATCCAGCGATCAGGGTCGGGAAGCAGATGCGTGGCAATATCGGGAGCATCTGTCCTCATGCTCCGAAATTTAGGCATCAAGAACAATACATTGTTGCGCCCAACTCGAGACGACCAATGCAAGGCAGGTCCTGCTGTTTCCAAACGGACCGCCAAGCCGATCAAAATCAAAATCGGCGACAAGATCACCAGGCCGAGGATCGATCCAACTATATCCAGACTACGCTTAATCAAGTCGGCCCGCCGCTTCCAAGTCCCAGCCTAGGTTCATAAATGAAACAGACACCTATCACAGTCTGTTACGGTCGCCACAGGCGGGCTTCGCCGTTCTCGCCCAAAGCCTTGACCACCCAAACGATTAAGTCTCGCACCGGTGCCTCAACATCCCGGCTGAAATTCACCAGGACAAGAACGCATCCGTTCATTTTTAAGGGGTCAGCAAGGGGCCGCATCCGCGCCTCTGCGATGAGCATTGACTCATGCCTGATATCTTCAATCGATCGGACAAAGCTGTCGAATGTCTCAAGGTCCTTCAGGGGAAGCCAGATCAGATACCGCGCACCTGGACTGCGTTGTTCCACAAGCCGTAAGGTCTTGGCGATCTGAGCATAGTCGTCGGCCCGCTCAAATGGCGGATCGATCAGGAAAAATGTCTCCCCAGAAAATGTCGGAAGCTCTGCTGCACGCTCAAACCCATCTACACAGGCTGTCTTCACACCCGCCCTGCCCTGCATAGCATTGGCAAGGACAGAATGCTCCTCCGGGCGCAGCTCGCAGGCAAGATAGCTGTCTCCCTGGCGAAGGCGGTTTGCGATCAATTCCGGAGAGCCAGGGTAAATTTTGATACCTCCAGCGGGATTTAGTTTGGCAATTTCTGCGCGAAGTCCAGCAAGGGCCGCCGGAAAATCCTCGACTTCCGCCAGACGCCCGATCCCGACCTTCGCCTCTCCCGAGCGTGACGCATCGATGCCGCTTACGTCATACCGCCCCCGACCAGCATGCGTATCAACCACACGCAGAGGCAACTCGCCGGCAGCGAGTTCATCCATCACAAGCAATAGGGTTGCATGTTTTATGATGTCCGCAAAATTACCTGCGTGAAAACTGTGGCGATAGTTCATCGGTAAAAACCTAAACCTTCTGCCTATGAAGGCCCCTATTACGACCTAGCCTTACTATCGAACGATCAACCCAATTCGAATGGCTCTAGGTGCCGCGTAACTGCTGACCCCGTCACCGGTTTGCCCAACGACGATGTTTGAATTACCCAAGTTTTCGACCGCAAAAAACGCCGATACCTTTTCATTATATCGCCACTCAGCCTGGGCATTAATCTCGGTAGAAGCCGGCAAAATCCGCGTATTCAAGTCATCTTCGAAACGTTCACTTTCGTATCTGCCATTGGCAGAGAGCGTCAGATGCGACGTGGCATCCCACCCAAGTCCCGCGGTCACAGACACCCTAGGCGCCTGTGCGGGCAGCTTTCCGGTCAACTGTGGGGCGGCACTGCCACCGTCTACCCTAGCGTGCGTATAAGATCCCGCTAAGTCCAACCGAAGGGGTCCAAAGGTCTTGTGCGCCTCGGCTTCCAGCCCAGACGCCGCAATGACACCCACATTTTGACGCATCCGCAATGCACCCCCCGCAGGGATGAAGCCCGCTATCGGGAAGGTCTTCGGCCCCACACCTAGGGTTACGTTCGTTACAGGATCTTTGATTTCATTATAAAATGCTGAAACTATCCAATTCAAACCAGCGTCACCCCCCACGCCCAATTCGGCTCCATAAAGGGTCTCGGGGGTAAGGGCCGGATTAGCTTCGGTGACATCATTTCCCACCCGGAAGGGGCGGTGGAGTTCGTTCAAGGTCGGCGGCCGAAAACCCGCATAAGCTGCAGCTCTAATCCACGCTTGGTCTGACACTGTTAGTCGGGCACCTAACCGACCGGTGGGCGTTACGCCGGATGCGCCCTTTGCTGGACTGTTCAGAGTGACCAAGCCCGTCGACATATCTCTCTCAATGCGTACAGCCCCACTCTGACTCCACTGATCCACCCGCAAACCGCCCGTCATCAATAGGGGCCCAGAGAATCTGGAGGCATCAACATAGAGACCTGTGATTGCCGTTCTTCCCCCGCTCTCACGGCCGCGCGTGTAGGCACCGTTCTGGTAGCGAAAATGCTCGTAGGCTCGGCCGGTGGATAGCCGAGCATCGCCGCCGAGTTCCCACGACCACATACCAGCACGGAGCTGCCAAGCTGCATTAAAGCCATAGCCGAGCGCCGGAGTGGCATATTGCTCGCTCGCAGGGGTCACTGTTGCCCGGTTGGTAGCCACTGCCACTGAAGAATTGAAGAGATCCGTACTCCGGGCCCAGGCTTGAAGACGCCAGCCCCCCGTATCCATAAGGTCAGCCAAGGTCATAGAGGCGTCGGCACCATGGGCGACAGATCGTGCGCCTAATAACCCTGAACCCCGACGCTCTTGATATCCACCAAGATGAATGGCTCCCCGAAGATCGCCCCATGTTCTACGGAACTGGGCACTTACATTGGAAGTACTCAGTTTGGTGTCGATATCAGCCGTGCCTGCAGAGGGCCCTCTCACCGGCCGGTAACCGCCGCCGCTCTCCATACCGGCAACAAGGGTTAGATCCTGCTGGCCAAATCTGCCTACTAATCTTTTAGCCCCTAAGGACCCGATGGATGCCGCCGTGAGATCCTGGCCGTTCCCGGCTCTAGCGCTCGTTAAGGCCACAACACCCGTCAGCGCACCTGCACCGTACATACCCGCGCCCGCGCCGCGAACGATGGTTGCCCCTGCCAAACTCTCGGTCGGAACAGCTGACCAAATGACCCATCCTCCGAAGGGATCATTTATCGGCACATCGTCGAGCGTCACCAAGGCTCGGCCCGCGCCTGACGGCGCAATACCCCGCAACGAAATGCCTTGAATTGTCGGGTTGGCACCATCACTGCCCGTCCTCCGGAACAAGGACACTCCGGGGACTGCCTTAAGCGCGGCATCCAGCCGAGGGGCTATCGATAACTCCCGTGCATCAATCTGTGTCGCGGAGAATACGGCTTCACCTGCTAGGCTAGGCAAGCGCGGTGCCTGCACAACGATAGGTGCGAGATCGGTAGCCGGCAGGGGCATCGCCATGGGACTTACTCCAAAGTTGGATAGCTTTTGAGGCTCCACTCGGCGCTTGTCGAGTTCACATGCAAAAAGCCCCCCGATGGCGGAGGGCTCTTTAAGACTTGGGTGCGGGGACAGGATTTGAACCTGTGACCTTCAGGTTATGAGCCTGACGAGCTACCGGGCTGCTCCACCCCGCGGCAAGTCTGCGACCTGAGCAGGAGATAATCGTAATTGAAGGGTGTAGACACATCCGTTTGGTAGACCTGGCAGCGACCTACTCTCCCGCGCCTTAAGACGAAGTACCATTGGCCCAGAGAAGCTTAACGACCGAGTTCGGAATGGGATCGGGTGGGGACCTCTCG
>Ga0007795_10000687_pt1 | contig 11410 bp, 10 predicted proteins | sample CryBogmetaGMA1M_FD_60369 | JGI IMG/M metagenome (GOLD analysis project Ga0007795, IMG submission 60369) | Freshwater microbial communities from Crystal Bog, Wisconsin, USA - MA1M | ecosystem: Environmental > Aquatic > Freshwater > Lake | place: Crystal Bog, Wisconsin, USA | collected 2009-07-06
GTTCCGGCAATGAATGAGCCGGTGACGACGACTTCGGACACCGTGGCGTCCACCTTCGCGTCGGCCTTGGCATCGGCAGCATTGGCTTGGCTGCTCAGACCCATGGCGAGTGCGACGGCCACAATGGATCCGCCACAAAGAAAATTGCTTTTAGACATAATATCCTCCCCTCAAGGGTCCGCCTAAATCCACTGAACTGGGAGGTCGGCCTCTTGATCGAGTATATATGAACCCGAGATCGCAGAGCTGCGCAAGGCCCCGCCCCAATCCAACTACATTAGCCTTACCCTGCGGCGCCCTTGCAACACAGAGAAGGGGCAAGAGCTGAGTCGGTGCCCACCCATTGGCTGCGTTCGCGACTAACCAGTAAGGTGGTCACAAAAGCGCAGAATGGTGGACGTGACAGGGATTGAACCTGTGACCCCCTCGATGTCAACGAGGTGCTCTCCCGCTGAGCTACACGTCCGACCGGCGGTCTCCCTTTCGGGATCGGGAGCGGCGGTATAACGGGGCAAAGGCCCCGGCGCAAGGTGGGTTAGGCCGCGGCCATCATACGTTCAACCTCAGAGACGATTTCCCGCAGGTGGATGGGCTTAGACAGCACCTTGGCACCCAGAGGTGCAGACTCGTTGGCAGCCAGGGCTACGGCGGCGAAACCAGTGATAAACATGATGGGAAGACCCGGATGCCTTGCGGCAGCCAACCGAGCGACTTCGATGCCGTCCATGCCAGGCATGACGATATCTGTCAGCAGCAGGTCCCAATCCTGGTCGAGAACGGCCGCGGCCTCTTCGCCGTCGGCGCAGGACGTGACCTCATATCCCGCCCGCTCCAGGGCGCGCGCAAGGAAGCCGCGGAGCGAATCATCATCTTCGGCGAGGAGTATCCGGGGCATTTGGGCTCCAACGAGACTAACTTCAGAGAGGCAATCTAGACTTCCAGGTGTAAATTCACCATGAACCGATTGGTCCGAACGGGGCCATTTGACCCTCATCTCGACGTCGAGGTCATAGAAATCCCATGAACCCTGGGCCTGCAGCCACGACGCCGATTGAACAGACGACATCAGCAGGCCCTTTCCACGCTGTTCAGCGCGCTGAGCCCTCACGACTGGCTCCACCGACCCCGCTGGTTTTTTCATCCCCCCACTCTGGTCGACTCTATCCTCAAGACTTTGGGACATGCCTTGCGGGGTTAGATATGCGCCGCTCAGAGGACGCGTTCGTCGATAAGCTGGTGGAGATGGCGCCCGATTGGGGCATAGCCCTCATCCTTGCCCAGGCAGGTCGCGCTTATCTGGATGTTAATCGGGAGGCCTATGAGCTTGACCCGGGCATGTTCATGGAGCCCTTGCCTGCCTTTGTGAATGATCAGTCTCCGAGGGTTATCGCGGGACTGGGGGCTGTGGCGCGAGTGATCCATGAGGGCCTTGATATCTACGCGCGCAAGTTGACCTTCGCAGAAGCTCAGCGTCGGATAGACTCCGTTCATAAGCCCTATCACGAGGCCCTTGCTGCACTGATCGAAGAGGCCAGAGTCACCCATGGCTTTGCTATCTTGATTGATTGGCATTCCATGCCCTCGGCGGCAGGACAATCGATGCAAGCCTCAGAGACCTGCGATATCGTCCTGGGAGATCGCTATGGGGCGGCCTGCCATCCGGCGCTGACGGATCGGGTCGAGAGGGAACTCTCCGCTCTAGGATATAGCGTGGGTCGCAATATGCCCTTTGCCGGCGGCTACATCACCCAGCATTACGGAAGACCTCACGCCCAGGTCCATGCGTTACAAATTGAAATTCGCCGTAGCCTGTATCTGGATGAAGGCTGTCTGGAACTGACAGAGGGCTATTTGCGGCTCCGCGCTGATTTCGCGCGGTTGACTCAGATTTTGGCGACTGATGCCTGGGATCAATTACGCCGCTGACGCCAGCTGGTATTGGGCACAAAAAAAAGCCGCGCCCGAGGACGCGGCAGTTCATTAGGGAGGAAACGCCCAGGAAGGGCAGAGGCATCAGCGACGCCTCACAAAAAGCAAGTTAGAGTGCAGTGCACAAAAGTTCAAGGGTCAATTTTACAAAAAGATTAATTTATGGCCGAAAACCCTGCTATTCCGGGGGCATCCATAGCGCTTGAGCCTTGGGTCGGGTATGAAAACGTGCCGCATTGCACAAGTCTGTCATTGAAAATGCGTCATGTATTGCGAGAAGTCGCTGGCTTAACCCCGCAGGCTCCACTAACAAGCGCGCGCCCTTCAAAAGATAAGAAATCCATGTCCCTCCGTAATATCGCCATCATCGCCCACGTCGACCATGGCAAAACCACCCTCGTGGATCAGCTCCTCGCCCAGTCCGGCGTCTTCCGCGCCAACGAGGCCACGGTCGAGCGCGCCATGGACTCCAACGACCAGGAGCGGGAGCGGGGGATCACCATTCTGGCCAAATGCACCAGCGTGCTCTGGCATGGTGAAGCCGGTGAAACCCGGATCAATATTATTGACACCCCCGGCCACGCCGACTTTGGCGGCGAGGTGGAGCGGATCCTCGGCATGGTGGACGGATGCGTACTGCTGGTGGACGCAGAAGAAGGCGTCATGCCTCAGACCAAGTTCGTTCTGGGCAAGGCGCTGAAAATGGGGCTGCGTCCCATTCTTTGCCTTAACAAGGTCGACCGGGCGCATGCTGATCCTGACCGGGTCCTGAACGACGCCTTCGACCTGTTCGCCGCCATGGGGGCTACCGATGAGCAGCTCGACTTCCCGCACATCTATGCGTCGGGCAAGAACGGCTGGGCGACCCTGGATATGGGCAAGCCCAACGACACCCTGGCCCCGCTGTTTGATCTGATCGTGCGACATGTTCCTGAGCCCAAGGCCATTGCTCAGAAGGATGAACCTTTCCAGATCCTGTCGGTTCTTATCGAAAATGACCCCTTCCTGGGCCGACTGCTCACTGGCCGTATTGCATCTGGCAAGGCCGTCCCTGGTCTGGCAATCAAAGCCCTGTCATATGACGGCAAGGAAGTTGAACGGGGCCGGATTACCAAGGTTCTCGCCTTCCGCGGCTTGAAGCGCCAGCCCATTGAAGACGCCGAGGCCGGCGACATCGTCGCCATTGCAGGCCTGAGCAAGGCCACCGTCGCCGACACCCTGTGTGCCATGGATGTCACCGAGGCCCTGCCCGCCCAGCCCATCGATCCGCCAACCATCTCCATGACCGTTTCGGTCAATGACAGTCCCCTGGCTGGCCGCGAAGGCGACAAGGTGCAGAGCCGGGTCATCCGCGACCGTCTGCTCAAGGAGGCACAGTCCAACGTCGCCATCCGCGTCACCGAAACCGCCGACAAGGATGCCTATGAAGTGGCTGGCCGCGGCGAACTTCAGCTGGGCGTGCTGATCGAAGGCATGCGCCGCGAAGGCTTCGAACTTTCCATCAGTAGGCCTCGGGTGGTCTTCCAGATCGATCCGGAGACCGGTGCCCGCCTGGAGCCGATTGAAGACGTGATGATTGACGTCGACGACGAATTCTCTGGGATCGTCATCGAAAAGCTGTCGGCCCGCAAGGCAGAGCTGAAGGACATGGGTCCGTCCGGTGCTGGCAAGACCCGTATCAGCCTGATGTCACCCTCCCGGTCGCTGATCGGCTATCAGGGGGAATTCCTCACTGACACCCGCGGCTCTGGCGTTCTGAACCGGGTGTTCAGCCATTATGAGCCCTATAAGGGTGCCATTGATGCGGGCCGTAAGGGCGTGTTGGTTTCCAATTCCGACGGGGAAACAGCCGCCTACGCCCTATGGAACCTGGAAGATCGCGGCACCATGTTCGTGGGCGGCGGCGAAAAAACCTATCAGGGCATGATCATTGGCGAGAACTCCCGCCAGGACGACCTAGACGTCAATCCGATGAAGGCCAAGCAGCTGACCAACGTGCGCGCTTCGGGCAAGGATGAGGCCGTGCGCCTGACCCCGCCCCGTCGCATGACCCTGGAACAGGCCATTGCCTATATCGAGGAAGACGAACTGGTCGAGGTGACACCCAAGTCCATCCGTCTGCGCAAGCAAGTGCTGAACCCCAGCTTCCGCAAGCGCCGCGTCAAGGAAGAGTAGGGCCTAGAGCCTCAGCTCCATAAAGACGTCGACCCTCGCATAGGGGGTCGACTGGCTTGGGATGTCGACAAATCCTACAGCGCGATAAAGACTCATGGCCGGTGCCAGGCTGGAATTGGTTTCCAAATAGAGCCGGGTCGCATTAAGCGACCTGGCCTTTTCGATACAGGCGTCCATGAGGGCCCGTCCAAGGCCGGTCCCCCGCATCGTCTCATCCACGGTCATCTTGGCCAGCTCATAGCCACCATCGGGCATTTTGATCAGGGCCACGCAGCCCACGGCCTGACCGCCTTGGTGGGCCATGAAGATATGTCCCTCCTTGGTCAGGATATTTTCCTGCGGAAAATCTAAGACCTCCCGGTCTTTTGGTTCAATCTTGAACAATTTTCCGATCCAAGCCTCATTGAGGCGTTTCCAGGCATCAGCGTCGGCGGGCTCAAAGGGGCGTACGTCCATGCTTGGATATTGCCATGGGTGGTGTGCTAGGCAAGGCTTCTGAGGGGGACGCGCTATGGTTCATTCCGTTTACGCCAACATGCCGATGACGGTGTTCGAAGAAATGTCGGGACTTGCCCGAAGCCTGGGCGCCGTGAACCTGGGCCAGGGATTTCCCGACGCGCCGGGCCCCTTGGCCATCCGGCAAAAGGCGGCGGACGCCGTGCTTAACGGCTATAACCAATATCCGCCCATGGTTGGTTTGCCAGAACTGCGACAGGCCGTTGCGGGCCATTATGCACGCACCCAGGGCCTGGATCTGGACTGGGCTAGCGAAGTTACCGTCACCTCTGGCGCGACTGAGGCCCTGGCGGCGGCCTTCCTGGCCCTGGTCAATCCGGGTGACGAGGTTGTCGTTTTTCAGCCGGTCTATGACGCCTATCTGCCCCTCATACGCAGAGCCGGTGGAACCCCCGTATTGGTGACGCTTCAACCGCCCCATTGGCGGTTTAATCGGGCCATGCTGGAGGCCGCCTTCACCGAAAAGACCAAGCTGGTGGTCCTGAACAATCCCATCAATCCGGCCGGAGTCGTCCTGCCCCGGGAGGACCTGGAACTGCTGGCAGAGGTCTGCATCGCCCACAATGCCATCGCCATCTGCGATGAGGTCTGGGAGCAGGTGGTTTTTGATGGTGCCGTCCACACGCCCTTGATCTCACTGCCAGGTATGCGGGAGCGGACAGTGAAGATCGGATCTGCAGGCAAGATGTTCGGCCTGACGGGCTGGAAGGTGGGCTTTCTTTGCGCCGCTCCGGCCCTGACCCATGGCCTGTCCAGGGCACACCAGTTCCTAACCTTCACCACACCGCCAAATCTGCAGACGGCCGTTGCCCATGGTCTTAACGAACCGGGAGACTGGTTCACCTCAATGCCACAGGACCTGCAAGCTTCCAGAGACCGCCTCAGCACAGGCCTCATACGGGAAGGCTTTGCCGTCCTTCCCAGTCAGGGCACATACTTCCTAAATGTTGACCTTGCGGCTTCAGGCGTCAGCGAAGGCGACCGAGACTTTGCCCTTCGCGCCGTGAAGGAGGCCGGGGTCGCAGCCATACCGGTCTCGGCCCTCTATGAGGCCGATCACGTCACCAGCATACTGCGCCTCTGCTTTTCCAAGGCCGATGCGACCTTGGACCTGGGCATAGAGCGCTTGGCCAAGGCGCGGGATCTCTCCCGCGCCGCGGCCCGCTGATCAGCTGGTGGAGCCGCCATCGACGACGATGGTCTGACCGGTCATCCAGCTACCGGCCTTGGAGGCCAAGAAGACGGCTGCCCCGGCAATGTCGTCGGGTTCGCCCAGACGCCGCAGAGGCGTTCCGCTGCTGGCGCGCGCTTCGCCAGCCGGGGTGTCCCAGAGGGCCTTGGCGAAATCGGTCTTCACCAATCCAGGCGCAATGCAATTGACCCGGATATTGTTGGGTGAAAGTTCCTGGGCCAGGTTGCGGGCCATCTGCATGTCCGCCGCCTTGGAAATGGCATAGGCACCAATAACGCCCGTGCCGCGCAGGCCGCCAATGGACGAGATGATGATGATGGCCCCGTCCTTGCGCTCGGTCATTTCTGGGGCGGTCATGTTGATCAGCCAGTTATTGGCGATGATGTTGTTTTCCAAAATCTTGCGGAACGCATCGTCGCTGATACCGCTCATGGGACCGTAATAAGGATTGGACGCGGCATTGCAGACCACAATGTCAACCTTGCCGAAGGCCTTACGGGTTTCATCCACCAGGCGCTGAAGGTCGTCCTTGGACGAGATGTTTGCTGGGCAAGCAATGGCTGCACCCGGGTGTTTGGCATTGATCGCCGCGGCGACCTCATCGCAGGGCCCGGCCTTGCGCGACGAGATCGCAACCTTGGCACCGTGCTCGGCCATACGCTCGGCAATAGCCTTGCCAATGCCCTTGGTGGAGCCCGTAATAATGGCGACCTTGCCGGTCAGATCGAAGAGTTCGCCCATAATGTTTCCTCTTAAACGCGCGTTTGATTGTTGAGTGCCATTTGCCGTGGGGCTGGACGACAGGTCAAGGCCAGGGTTTGATCCTGGCAGGAGACCGACCATGACGCTCATCACCCGTATTGAAGATTTGGAGCAGGTCTATGGCTCACCCGGACCCTCCTCGACGCTCAAAGAGCTGAACCAGCTCATCCCCGAATATAGGGCCTATATCGAGGCCTCACCCTTCTGCGCCTTGGCCACCTGTGGGCCAGAGGGCATGGACTGTACGCCCCGGGGCGACAGGGGTTCGGTGGTTCGTATTGCTGACGACAAGACCCTGCTCTTGCCCGATCGGCGGGGAAACAACCGGATCGACTCCCTGCGCAATATTGTCCGCGACCCCAGGGTGGCCCTCATGTTTCTTGTCCCCGGATCGAACACCGCCATGCGCGTGAATGGGCGCGGCTCTCTGTCTATCGAACCCGACCTGCTCGACAGCTTCATCATGGAAGGCAAGCCGCCAAGGTCGGTGATTATCATTGACATCGATGCTGTCTATTTCCAGTGCGCTAGGGCCTTGATGCGAGGTGATGTCTGGAACCCTGAGACCTTTGTGGATGCACAATCCTTGCCCAGCGCCGGACAAATGCTGGCCGCCGCCAGCCAGGGCCAGGTGGGCGGCGAAGCCTATGACCAGGACTGGCCCGGCCGTGCCAAGGCGTCCATGTGGTAGTTTAGGCTGATAGAGGGCATCGCCAGAGGCGGTCCTCGTAAAATCGCCCTCTGGTCGGCGGGCACGCTTGATTGCTATGGCTGGGTCCAAGTAATACTCGGCCAACTTCGGGGATCCCCCTTGCAGAGCGCGGCGGCGCACATCAGGTTCCCTTCCTTAGATACGCGGAGCAGAGACACCATGCGCAATTGGCGGCTGGACGAAGACGAAGAAGAGGGCGAGCCCAAACCGGACATGCCGATGACGGCGGGGCCGGTTCAGAACGCTCTGTTCAAGTCCCGCACCGTGCTGATCTTCGGGCCCATCAATATGCGTCTGGCAGAACGGGTTACCGCCCAGCTGTTGGCCTTGGCCAATGACGACGCAGAAAAGCCAATCCGGGTGATCATCAACTCGCCGGGCGGTCACGTGGAAAGTGGCGACACCATCCACGACATGATCAAGTTCTGTGGCCCACAGGTGAAGATGATCGGCACCGGCTGGGTGGCCAGCGCTGGTGCCAGCATCTTCGTTGGCGCGGCCAAGGAAAATCGTTTCTGCCTGCCCAATACCCGCTTCTTGCTGCACCAGCCCTCGGGCGGCGTGCGCGGCCAAGCCTCAGACATCGCCATTGAAGCCGAGGAAATCGTCAAAATGCGCGAGCGGATGAACCACATCTATGCTCGGGAAACCGGCCAGACCTACGAAAAGATCCTCGCCGATACCCAGCGGAACTTCTGGATGGGTGCTGAGGCGGCCGTGGCCTATGGCCTGGCGTCGAAGATCATCAACCGCCCAGACGAGGCCTAAGACATGACGGCCGCGCCTTGGTGGAAGGGTGCGGTCGTCTATCACATCTATGTTCGCAGTTTCTGCGACTCCGATGGCGACGGCTTTGGCGACCTGGTGGGCGTGCGTTCAAAGCTCGACTATATTCAGAGCCTCGGCGTCGACGCCATTTGGCTCTCGCCCATCCACCCATCCCCCAATCGCGACTGGGGCTATGACGTGGCCGATTATGAAGGTGTCCATCCCGACTATGGCACCCTGGCTGATCTCGACGCCCTGATCGCCGATGCCCACGGGCGGGGACTTAAGGTCATGCTCGACGAGGTTCTGGCGCACACCTCTGATGAACATGCTTGGTTTGCGGAAAGCCGTGACGGCGGTCCAGAAGGCCCGAAGGCCGATTGGTATGTCTGGGCCGATCCTGGAGATGATGGCACAGCGCCGAATAACTGGCTCTCAGTCTTCGGTGGCCCGGCCTGGTCCTATCAGCCGGCCCGTCGCCAGCACTACCACCACAAGTTCCTGCGCCAGCAACCAAAGCTGAACTGGTTGAACCCTGATGCTCAAGAGGCTGCCCTCAAGGTGCTGGACTTCTGGCTGGCCCGGGGCGTGGATGGCTTCCGTCTGGATGTCGCTGGATGCTTCCTGCACGACGCCGCCCTGAGGGACAATCCTGCCATTCCAGCCGCCCAAAGAGAGCGCCACCACTGGTCCCATGCCGGGGACATGCAACAGCATTTGTTTGACTCAAACCTGCCTGAAAATATTCCCCTGCTGGATGTGGTGCGGCGTCGGGTGGATGCGCACAATGGCCAAAATGGCGGTGAGCGCTTTGTGTTCGGCGAGTTTTCCGAAGAAGAAGAACGCTGCGGCGCCTATTGCTCGCCGCAGGAGGGCCTGCACTCGGCCTATACCTTCGTCCTGCTGAAGGCGCGCAAGCTGCAAGCCAAGGTGTTCCGCGAGCACCTGCAGACCCTGGAACGGTTCCCCGACCACTGGCCCTGCATTTCCTTTTGTAATCACGATATTCCCCGGACGGTCAGCCGTTTCGGGGGGACCGAAGCCGTCGCCCGACTGATGTTCACCCTGCTCCTGACTCTAAAGGGGGCGACCCTGATCTATCAGGGGGAGGAACTTGGTCTTCCCGAGGGGCAGAGCTTGACCCGCACGCAACTGCGCGATCCCGTTGGTGACCTCTATTGGCCGGTGGCCAAGGGCCGGGACGGCGCCCGCACCCCCATGCCCTGGACCGAGGATGACTCGGCGCCGAGCTGGCTACCCAGGGCTGTCGAGCATAAGGGCCTGTCAGCGGAAACCCAGGACGCCGATCCCAACTCTATGCTGGCCTTCAGCCGAAATATGATTGCCCTGCGCAAGGCCTCCCCCGCCCTGACCTGCGGCGAGATCGTCCTGATCGACACTGAAGAACCAATCCTCGCCTTCACCCGGATTCAGGGTGATGAGACCTTGCTCTGTGTGTTCAATATGAGCGGGGAAGAGGCGCTGTTTTCCGACCCTCGGCTAGCGGGCGCAGACATGCTGGCCCCCCAGACAGGTGATGGGCACAGGGCTGAAGACCGCCTCAGGCTTGGGCCCCAGGCCGCCCGTATTTTCCGTCTCTCGTGGCAGAGTCCACAGCCTTGATTTTGGGAAACCCAATGCCTTTCCCTAAAGACTGCTCGAGATTAGATTAGCCCCATGCCTGATGGTGAAACCAAGATCGCCAATCCCCCAGGGGCCGACGCCAAGTTCGGTCGGGGGTTTCTGTATGACATCTGGTACTTCGCGGCCCTGTCGCGAGATCTGAAACCGGGCAAGCTGCAACGCTATGAAATCCTGGGGGAACCCGTCCTTTTAGGACGGGACCGCAAGGGTCAGGTCTATGGGGTCAAGGATGTCTGTCCCCATCGGGCGGCACCCCTATCGGCAGGGCGTCTGACAGAAGAGGCTGATGGCCGCCCTACCGTGGAATGTCCCTATCACGGCTGGCGATTTGGCACGGACGGTGCCTGCGCCTCCATTCCTTCCCTTGTAGATGACCAGAATTTGGACGTCTCAAAGATCCGAATTCGCCGATATCCCACCTCTGAGAGCCAAGGGATGGTTTTTGTCTGGATCAGCGCCGATCCAAGATTTGACAGCGAGCCGCCCGAGGCACCGCCTGTCTTTGAGGGCGTTGTCGGTGGCGGACCGAAATTCGTCGACCGCATGGATTTCGACGCGCACATGGATCATGCGGTTGTGGGTCTGATGGACCCGACCCATGCCCCCTATGTCCACGGTCAGTGGTGGTCGCGCAAGACGAAGGGCCAACACGACAAGACCAAGGCCTTCGCCCCTGCTGATCGGGGCTTTGTCATGACCAGACATCCACCCTCGAAAAGCAACAGGCTCTATCGTTTGCTGGGCGGAGATCCGCAGACCGAGATCACCTTTGCCCTGCCTGGCCAGCGGTGGGAGCATGTGATTGTCGGCAAATTTCAGGTCTTAGCCTTGACCTGCTTAACCCCCGTGAATGACCGCAAGACCCGCATTACCCAGATCGTCTGGACCGACCATTGGGTGGCAAGCCTGCTGGCACCCTGGTTCCGGCGCATGATCCGGGTCTTCCTGCACCAGGATGGCGACATGGTGAACCTGCAGAACGAAGGCCTGAAATACGACCCCTCCCTGCTGTGGATCGACGACGCCGATAAGCAGGCCAAATGGTATCAGCAGCTAAAGCGGGAATGGACAGCCAGCCGACAGGCCAAGCGGCCATTTAAGAACCCCATCACGGCCGTGACCCTGCGTTGGCGTAGCTGAGCTGCCTTGCCGATTATTTTCGACTTTGATGGCGTCATCGCCGACTCTGAAATTCCCTCCAGCCTGGCCTTGGCCCAAGCCCTGACCGAAGCTGGGATGCCGACCAGCCTTGAAGATGTGCTTGAGCATTATCTGGGGCGAAACTGGCATGACAGCCAAGTGGCCATAAATCGGATATGGGGTCGTGCCCCGCCAGCCGACCTCTACCGCCGCTGGGAAATTCTGAGTGTCGAGAACGCTTTACCGGTAACACCAGTGTACGGGGTGACGGAATTTCTCAGTAGCCTTGCGGGTCGCCTCCGGGCCATCGCCTCATCCAGCAGCCCGGGTTGGATCACGGACCACTTGGATCAAATGGGCCTGCGCAACCATTTCGAGGACAGCCGGATCTTCAGCGCTGCTGTGCATGTGAGTCGAGGCAAGCCTCACCCCGACATCTACCTCCATGCCGCGAAGTCCCTTGGCGTCAGCCCGGACCTGGTGACGGTCATCGAGGATTCCCCCACGGGGGTCGCCGCTGCCGCTGCGGCTGGGATGCGCGTGATCGGACTCTGCGCCGGAGGCCATATACG
>Ga0007795_10000688_pt1 | contig 11401 bp, 9 predicted proteins | sample CryBogmetaGMA1M_FD_60369 | JGI IMG/M metagenome (GOLD analysis project Ga0007795, IMG submission 60369) | Freshwater microbial communities from Crystal Bog, Wisconsin, USA - MA1M | ecosystem: Environmental > Aquatic > Freshwater > Lake | place: Crystal Bog, Wisconsin, USA | collected 2009-07-06
TCCAGGTCCCGGCGGCCGAACAGTTCCCGGCCCGTCGATTTGGGGGGCACTTGCTGGAAGTAGGACTCCTGCAGCCACCGGGCGATCAGCTCCTCCCGGATCCGGCCGCGGCGGGCCCAGGCCCCGCCGGCGTCAAAGGCCTGGGCCCCAGCGCTGAACTGCTGCACCGCCAGGTCGACCAGGGTGTTGGCTGGACCGCAATCCCAGCCGAGCACAGGCCGGCCCCGCTCCGGTCCGCAGCGGGGGGGCAGCAGGGTGAGGTTGGCGATTCCACCCAGGTTGAGCACGGCCCGCCAGCCTTCGATGCCGCCGAGCAGGGCGGCGTCGGCCGCGGGCACCAGCGGGGCCCCCTGCCCCCCCAGGGCCAGGTCGGCTGCGCGGAAATCGAACACCACCGGCCGCCCCAGCCTCTGGGCCAAGGCCGGCCCGAGCAGCAGCTGCCAGCTCACGCCCTGGCGTTGGTGCTCAGGAGGACGGTGCCAGAGGGTCTGGCCGTGGCAGCCCACCAGCTCGGCTTCGCCCGCAGGGTCGCAGGCGATGGCGGCCTCGGCCTGGGCGTTGGTCACGGCCTCCGCCAGTTCCAGCAGCGCTGCGGCTTCGATGGGCTGGCCCTGGCCCACCGCCACCAACCGGTTGCGCAGCCCTTCGTCGTAGGGGTGGCTGGCACTGGCGTGAATGCGCCAGCGGGGATGGGCCAGCGAGCCCGAAAAGCTGGCGAGCACGGCATCGACACCGTCGGCGCTCGTGCCGCTCATCAGCCCCAGAACTTGCATGCGGCGGACCATGGGATCAGCGCGAAGGCAGGGCTTCGAGGGCATCGCTGCTGCCCATCACCACCAGCAATTCGCCGTCGTTCAGCAGATAGGAGGCGGGTGGATTCACCATGAGCGCATTGACGGGACCGGCTGCCAGCACGCTGATGTTGTAGTTCTTGCGCAGATTGAGCTGGCGCAGGGTCAGGCCCACGAACGCCGCCGGCACCCGGATTTCCTCGATGCTGTTGCGATCATCGAGGCGCAGTCTCTCCAGCAGGTTGGGACGCACCAGTTCGAGGCCCAGGCGGGCGCCCTGCATTTTCGAGGGGTAGACGACCTTGTCGGCCCCCACCCGCAGCAGCATTTTTTCGTGCAGGTCACTGGTGGCCCTGGCAATCACCTGCTGCACCCGGCTGCCCTGGCAGTCCCGCACGATCAGGGTGGCGGTGACGCTGGCTTCGATCGGCTCACTGATCGCTACCACCACGGTGCCCACATCGAGGGCGCCGGCCGCGCGCAGGGCCTCCTCATCGGTGCAGTCCACCACGCGGGCTTCGACCGAGGGATCCCGCTGGCGCAGGTCGTCGATGGCCCGCTGGTCACAGTCGATCGCCAGAACCTCGGCGCCGGCGGCCAGCAGCTCCTGGCAGACGGCGCTGCCGAAGCGACCGATGCCGATCACCGCAAAGCTGTTGGCCAGGGAGGCCGAGGCGGGGCTCGGCCATGGCCACCACTGGGTCGGTGGTGGGCTTGAGGGGGGCGGCTCTGGTCTCAACTCAGCGGTTGGGCTGGGGGGTGGTGCGCAGATAGGGACGGATCTCGGTGACGCCCTTCGGGAAACGGTTGCGGGCTTCTTCGGTGGGGATCGAGGGGACCACGACACAGTCATCGCCGTCCTTCCAGTTCACCGGTGTGGCGACCTGATGGTTGTCGGTGAGTTGCAGGGAGTCAATGACCCGCAGGATCTCGTCGAAATTCCGCCCTGTGCTGGCGGGATAGGTGATCTGGAGGCGGAGCTTCTTGTTGGGATCGATGATGAACACCGATCGCACCGTGAGATTGTTCAGGGAGTTGGGGTGAATCATCCCGTAGAGATCACTCACCTTTTTGTCAGCGTCGGCCAGGATCGGATAGTCGACGGTGGTGTTCTGAGTGGTGTTGATGTCGCCGATCCAGCCCCGGTGGCTTTCGGCGGAATCAACGCTGAGGGCGATGGTCTTGACGTTGCGTTTCTCCCACTCCGGCCTCAGCCGGGCCACTTCCCCCAGCTCGGTGGTGCATACCGGGGTGTAGTCGGCCGGATGGGAGAACAGCACCACCCAGCTATCGCCGGCGAAATCGTAGAGATTGATCTCACCAAGCTGGGAATCCTGGGTGAAATCGGGAACGGTGTCGCCGAGTTGCAGTGCCATGGCCGGGTAGGGGTCAACGTTCAGATGTTGGCATGGCTGACGATGGGGGGGCCAGTGCTGCAGCTTCTGCCGCAGCCCCTGCAGGCCCAGGGCCTCGGTGGCGGAGACGAACAGCATCCCCGGCTCCAGGGCCAGGGCCCGTTCCAGTTCACCGGCGGGGCAGCGGTCGATCTGATTGCCGAGCACCAGACGCGGCAGCACGGAATCGAGCTCGTCGAGGATGCCCTTGACGGTATTGAGTTGTTCTGGCCAGCCTGGATCGGAGAGGTCCACCACGATCAGCAGGCCATCGGCTGCCAGGGCCTCCTCGAAGGTGGAGCGGAAGGCTTCGATCAGGGGTGGCGGCAGGTCGCGGATGAAACCGACCGTGTCGGTGATCAGCAGGGTCTCGAGTGGCGCACCGCTGGCATCGGGCAGGTCCAGGCGTCGGGTGGTGGGATCGAGCGTGGCAAAGAGCTTGTTCTCCGCCAGCACGGCTTCGTCGCTGCTGGCCCGGGTGAGGGCGTTGAGCAGGGAGCTCTTGCCGGCGTTGGTGTAGCCCACCAGGGCGAGGCGCCGCAGTTCGGAACGGTTCTGCCGCAGGCGCGCCCGGTGATCGCCAAGCTTGCGCACGGCACTCTGCAGGCGGTCAATGCGGCGGGCGATGGCGCGACGGTCCTTTTCCAGCTGGGTCTCGCCGGGGCCGCGGGTGCCGATGCCGCCGCCCTGGCGCGAGAGGCTCTGGCCACGTCCTGTCAGCCTGGGCAGCCGGTAGCGCAGCTGGGCCAGCTCCACCTGCAGGCGACCGGCGCCACTGGCGGCCCGCTGGGCAAAGATGTCAAGAATCAGTTCGGTGCGGTCACTCACTGGCAGGTCCAGGGTCCGTTCCAGGTTGCGGGCCTGCACCGGGGTCAAGTCCCGGTCGGTGACCACCAGACCGGCCTGGAGCCTTCGGGCCTCCAGGGCCGCCTCCCGCACCTTGCCTTCGCCCCACATCGAAGGCGGCGCCGCGTTGGTCCGCTTCTGACTGATCACCCCTACGGGTTCGGCGCCGGCGCTGCGCACCAGTCCCTCGAGTTCGGCGATGCGGCGCTGGGCCAACTGGGCGTCAGCACTGGTGAGCACCAGCAGCAGCACCCGTTCCTGGCTCGTGGGCACGGGCCCTCTGGCGGGTTCGTCGGCGACCGCCGTCAGGCCGGCCGGATCCTGGTCGCATAAGGCCGGCAGATCGCTGCTGGCCACTTCGCCCCAGCCGCTGGCTTCCCCCTCCGCCGGCACGTACAGGGCCGCCGGCCAGCGGCCACCGGCCGCGGCCTGATGGGGATAACGCAACCACAGCTGGGGCTCCAGATCCAGGGCCACCACCGCCTCCCGAGGGCCGGGCTGCAGACCGCTCTTGGGGCCGCTGCCGGTGCAGCTGACCAGCCGCAGGGCGCTGCCTCGCCGCCGGGCGGAGCCCGGCAGTTTCTCGATCAGCCGCCCCGACTGCACCAGATCGCCCACCCAGAGCAGCCGGGTCAGGCCGCGACCATCGATCACCAGGCTCAGGGGCAGCTGCAGATCGCGGGCCAGTTCGGCGAGGCGCTGGAGGGTCAGCAGATCGGCGATGCCATCGGCTGGCTGGCGCCGATGGCAGAGCTGATCCAGGCTCCGCCGTTGCGAAGGCCGCAGCCCCGCCGTCTGCCCCGCCACCGCACCCTGTTTCAAGGTCGACGCACGAGCAGGCAGCGCAGCCCCGCCGCCCGGGCGCCCTCGACATCCTCCGGGCTGTCGCCCACGTGCCAAGCCTGGTCGGCTTGGAGGCCCAGGCTGGCGAGGGCCAGCTGGAACGGCAGGGGCGATGGCTTGGCGGCCCCGACGGCGCTGGAGATGATCACCGAGTCGAGCCGGGAGCTGAGGCCCAGGCTGTGGAGGATGCCGTGCAGGCGCGTGTCGAAATTGCTGACGATCGCGAGCCTGAGGCCAGCCGCGCGCCAGCGTTCCAGGCAGGCAGGCACGTCGTCGTACACCCTCCAGACGGCCGGATCGGCGTAGTGCTCGAACAGTTCCTGGCGCAGGGCCCTTGGGGCCGGGGCCCCGCCGGTGCGTTGCAGCACCCCGTCGATCCGATCCCCCCACCAGTTCCGTTCGGCCGTCAGCAGGGCGTCGCCGTCCAGCCCCGGAAAAGCCAGGGGTGGGGCTTGGCTGAGCACCTGCGGCAGGGCCCCTGTGATCGCCGCGGCCGTCACGGAGATGCCATGGCGGGCGGCGTGCTCGGCGTAGGTCTGGCCCACGGAGCGGCGCAGGCCGATGAGGGTGCCCATGGCATCAAGGAGCAGGGCCTGGGGTCGGGGCCAGGGCTGGCCCCCTGGATCCATCGGCCGGCGGTGGGGTTCGTGGTCCATCGCGAGCCTCAGGCGCCGGCGCCGGCGAGCCAACCGGCGGCGACCCGCAGCTGGTGGGGCAGGCCAGGCAGCCGGGTGAGGTAGGCCAGCCGCCGCAGGCGATCGGCAGCGGGGCCGGCCAGGGTGATGCCGCTGCCGCAGAGGCTGGCCTCGCCGATTCCCAGGCTCATCATCTCGCCGAGGTCATGCCAGTGGAACGGCTGGAGGGCTTCGTCATGGAGCGAACGCTGCAGGTTGGCGGCCAGCAGGCCAGCCTGCTGCAGGGCCACCTGGGCCGTGGCCGGCAGGGGAGTCTCCCCTGGCAGCAGGGCCCCATCCCCCAGGGCGAATTCCGCCTGCCGGCCCTGAAGCCGCAGATCGCTTTCGCACAGCAGCCGGCCCTGGGGATCCTGGAGGGGGGCCGGCGTAATTGCTGGCGGCTCGAAGCGCAGGCCGGTGGTCCAGATCACTCCGTTCACCGTCAGCCGTTCATCGACCATCACCCCTTCGCCGTCGCTGTGGCGTAGGTCGAGGTGATCGGCGCTGACGGCGGTGACCCGGCTGTGGCAGCGCAGGCGCACGTCGCGGCGTTGCAGGGCCAACAGCGCCTGCTCCCGGCTGAAGGCCCGGGCGTGGGGCAGCAGGCTGGCGCCCTGTTCGATGAGTTCAACAACGGCGCTGCCCGCCAGCAGGTCGGCCAGCTTGCAGGCGAGTTCCACCCCGCTGGGCCCTGCCCCGACGATCGCCAGCCGCTGCAGCGGCCGCCTGGACTGCCGCAGGTGGCTGACCAGCTCCCGGAGCCGTTCCACATCACCGAGGCTGCGGAATCCCTGGCTGTGGGTTTCCACCCCCGGCACCCCGAAGCTGTTGGCGCGACCACCGGTGGCCAGCACCAGCCGGCCGTAGGCGATCCGCCGACCGCCCTGGGTCTGCAGGGTGCGCTGGTCGGTGTCGATCCGCTCCACCCGATCTTGGAGCCAGACCACCCCCCTGCCCCGTAGCAGGGTGTCGTAGCTGGGGGCAATCTCCCAGCGGGCCAGTTCGCCGCTCAGCAGTTCGTAGAGCAGGGGCTGGAAAAGGAAGCGGGGCTGAGGTTCGATCAGCACGATCGGCACACCGGGCCGCAGGCCGGCCAGGGCAAGGGCGGCGTAAAGCCCGCCGAAACCGCCGCCGACGATCACCACCGAAGAGGTTGTGGGCGGGTTGGGGCTGGCAGGGGCCGTGGTCTGGGGCTGGAAGTGACCGTCCATGGTGCAAACCCTACCCAGCAGTTCCCTCGAAAGGCGATGATGGGTTTGTGGTGATTCACCCGGCCGAGGGCGCTGCCAGGCCTTTTGCCAATGCCATCCACAACGCCATCGACTACGCCATCGACGACGTCATCCAAAAGCTCATCCCCAGCCCCTACCTCCGCGCCGGCACAGGTGATGGATGAGCCGCCATCTGCTGCCCCACCCGTCCTTGTCTCCACCGGCGACGCCGAGCTCCTGCCGCCGGACCGCCTTGGTCGGCCGATCCATCTCGCGGCAGCCCGCAGCAGCCTGGAGTTGCTCGATGCCCCCGCGCGGCTGGCCTGGGCCCTTGAGACCTTCGGGGAAGGACTGGCACTCACCAGCAGTTTCGGCATCCAGTCGGCGGTGCTGCTCCACATGGTGAGTGAGCTCAACCAGGCCACCGGCGGAGCCGGCATTCCCGTGGTCTGGGTGGACACCGGCTATCTCCCCGCCGAGACATACCACTACGTGGACCAGCTCTGCGGATTGCTGACGATCAACCTGCAGGTGGCCCAGTCGGAGATCAGTCCTGCCCGCATGGAGGCCCGCCATGGGCGTCTCTGGGAGAGCGGCCTGCTCGAGGATCTGCACCTCTACAACCGCATCCGCAAGGTGGACCCCCTCGATGGGGCCCTGCGGCGGCTTGGCGTGACCTGCTGGGCCAGCGGGGTGCGGGGCGCCCAGACGGGCCATCGCCGGGGTATGCAGGCCCTCGATCCGGTGCGGGGGGCCTGGTCCTTGAGGCCCCTGCTCGCCTGGAGCAACCGCGACATCTACTACTACATGGAGCGTCACGGCCTGCCCCAGCATCCTTTGTTTGAGCAGGGTTATTCCACGGTGGGCGATTGGCACACGAGTGCCCCCGATGACGGCAGCCAGAGTGGACGGGCCACCCGTTTCGGTGGGCTCAAGGAGGAGTGCGGCATCCATCTGCCCGATCTGATCGGCGGCGAGGGCATCTGACGTGACTGGCGGGCCCCCCCGCTGGTTGCTGATCGGCAACAGCCGCTGGCACTGGGCCGAAGCCAGCGCCAGCGGTCTTCGCTGCTGGGACTGCGAGCCCCCTGCCGCTGCCGAGGGGCCCCCGGCGGAGTCACTCCAGGCCTGGGCCGCGGTGGGCCCTCTTCCCGTTGGCACTCTGGCGGCGGAACGTCGCCTGCTGCTGGAGGAGGTGCCGCTTGGGGGCATGCCCCCCTGGCTGGGAATCGATCGGGCCCTGGCCGGTTGGGGGGGCTGGCGGCGGAGCGGAGCGCCGGTGCTCGTGGCCGATGCCGGCACCGTCCTGAGCCTGACGGCGGTGGATCGGCATGGCAATTTCGTCGGCGGACGGCTGGTGGCGGGGCTGGCGCTGCAACTGCGGGCCATGGCCGCGGGCACTGAGCGACTGCCCCAGCTTCAGTGCGAGGCGGTGGAGAGCCGCTCCTGCTGGCCGATCGCCACCGACGAGGCGATGCTGCAGGGCGTGCGCCTGGCCCTGGCCGCAGCCATCACCATGGCGGCCAGGGAACGCCAGGCCCTCGACCCCGACTGCGTTTTGCTGCTGACCGGTGGTGATGCCGCCGACCTCTTCCCCCTGGTCGCCGGGGCCCTCGGCGGGAGCGGATTGGCGGCGGATCGCTTACTGCAGCAGAATCTGCAGCACTCCCCCTGGCTGTGCCTCGAGGCCCTGGCCACGCTGCGGCCCCAGCGGGCGGAGCCGCCAGGCCGCTGAGGGCTTCAGCTCAGCCCCAGGTCCGACAGGATGTCATCGGCCATGGTTTCGGTGTTCACTTTGCGATAGATCAGCTCCAGCTTTCCGTCTGCGTCGATCACAAAGGTATGACGCATCATGCCCATATATTCTTTGCCCATGAATTTCTTGAGCCCGTAGCTTTCGTAGGATGCAGCTACGGGACAGGGCTCTTCATCGGTGAGCAGGGTGAAGGGCAATTCGAATTTATTGATAAACTTTGTATGGCTGCTCGCCCCGTCTTTGCTGATGCCGAGAACGCGGATTCCCTGCTGCTCGAAAGCACCCCAGCGATCGCGGAAATTGCAGGCTTCCTTGGTGCAGCCAGAAGTGTCGTCCTTGGGATAGAAATAAACGACAACCCGTTGACCCCGCAGGGAGGCGAGGCTGATCGATTCTCCGTTCTGGTCGGGCAGGGAGAAGTCGGGGGCGGGATCGCCGATCTGCAGAGCCATGGCCGAAGAGCAACAATGGGGGCAGCCTAAGGGGACCTCTGAACGGCCCGCCGACCTGTCCGCCAACAGGCTCTGACGCCTGGCCATCAGCCCCCCGGACGGCTGGCCATCGGCCTGGCCAGGCTGATGACCGCCCCCACCTCTGGCTGGAGGATCTCGGGGTGGGGCCATCGGGCGGGGCCCAGGCGGCTGGCCTCGGTTCTGCCGCCTCCTCTGCCGGCTGGCTGTCAGAGCGGGAGATCGCCTGGAGTGAGCCCCTGGATCCCGGCATCCGCTGGCGCTATCGCCGCAGCCGATCCCTGTTGCGCCAGCGGCTGGCCGGCCTGCTCGGTCTTGCCGTCGAGGCCCTGCCCCTGCACAGCCCCCCTGGAGAGGCCCCGCGGTTGTGGGGGGACCATGGCTTCCTGAGCCTGAGTCACAGCGGCTCGGGCCTGCTGCTGGCCTGGTCCCCCTGGCCGATCGGCGTCGATCTTGAGGATGGGCGACGGCCCCTGGCTGCCGCGTCCCTGCTGCGCCGTTTTTTCCCGCCGGACGAGCAGCGCCAGCTTGGCGGGCTCGGGGATGAGGCCCTGCGGCAGGCCGTCCTGCGCAGCTGGGTCCATAAGGAGGCGGCCATCAAGTGGCGTCGCCGGCAGCTGGCCACTGAGCTGCGATTCTGGCGATTCGATCACATCAGCGGCGCCCTGTTGCACACCGCAGAGGACCTGCGTCCGGAATGCCTCGGTGCTAAGGCGGGCCCCTGGCTGTGGGCTGCCGTCGGCAGGGGGGTGAGCCTGCTGGCGGAGCGGGGAGCCCGGCAAGACTGATTCAGGAATGGAAATCACAGAAATAAACGTCCGTGGGCAGTGCCGGCCGCCATGGCTAGTTTGCCAATGAAGTCACGTCTGCCTTCCCGTGCTTAAGCGTCTGTTTGCCGGTCTCCTCGTGGGAACGGCCCTCTCCGCTGTCGCCCTCCCGGCTACGGCTGCGGTCAAGAACAACCTGCCTGTTCGCTGGAACACCGGTGCCGCCGTGTGGTCCACCAATCAGGATGCTTTCAATACCTTTTTTGACACCGGAGAGATCACCGATCGTGGTCTCGAAGGCGGCCTCAACCGCTCCGGCTGGACCTCCGAGGAGGTGCGCACCGGCATGACCAAGCCCTACAGCGTCAGCCTGGTGGGTGTCTCACGCTTTCTTTATTCGGATGCCGGGGTGAAGTTCCTCAAGAACGCCACCGCCAGCTATTTCCCCTATTGGAGCCTGAACACCTATGCCGTTCAGGCGCTGCGTTCGGCGATCATCGCCGATGCCGCCGATGGCAGCATCTCCTCCCGGGGCATCATGAGTGCCCTGCCCACGGACTTCCGCCTGGCTGATTTCTGCAACACCTACAGCGGTGCCCAGAACATCTGCGCCGAAGGTCGTTGCAAGGAAGGCTCCAACCAGTGCACCTCCCTGCTCTCCTGGTATGTGTTCCTGCCGGCCTGCATCCAGGCCAATCAGCAGCAGGAACCGGTGGCCCAGAAAGCAGCCCCTGAAGCCCCCGTCCGCGGTCTCTGGTGATTCCGTCGTTGCGCTGATGATCAAGCCCCGGCCTTGCCGGGGCTTTTTGCTGGCCCATCGCCGGCCGCTGGCCCGCCTGGGCCCCGGCGGCCCAGCAACAGTGTGTGGCGCAGGGGATTGGGCAGGCGCTGGCCCAGCTGGGCGCGGAAGCGGGCCTCCAGCCGTTTCAGGGCCGCGGCGCCCAGCCCAGCCGCCAGGTGCCTGCGATAGCCTGCCTGCGGGCCGAACCAGCGCTCGATCAGGCCTTCCCCCAGGGGCAGTTCAAGTTCCTCCTGCCAAGCCTCCAGCCGCAGCTGCCAGCCCCGCTGCTCTAGGCCCCTGGCCACCAGCTCCGGGGCGATGCCCACCTGCCCCAGCCAGCCGGTTTCGAGTTCCAGCACCTCCGCCAGCTCCTGTCGCGCCGCCTCGCCTTTCCCCGCACGGGCCATCAGGGCGGCGGCCGGGGCGAGCAGCGGCTGGCTGAACAGCAGTCGCAGCTTGCTGCCGGGCGCCGTCAGCCGGTCCAGCCGATCAAGCCAGCCAGCCAGACCTTCGGCCTCAAGGCCGCGGCAGGGCTGCCGCGCCGCCACCCACTCGAAGCAGCGGGCACCGGCCGGGCCCTGGCTCAGATCCAGACCCTGGTCCTGCCCATCGCCGCTGGCGGGGGGCAGCAGCAGCGGGCGGCGCAGCTGATCGAGCACCTGCAACTGGGCCTGCAATCGTTCCAAGGCAGCCCCATCGGCCACGCTGATGACCACCTCCCCTTCGCTGGCCTGCTGCAGGGGATCGAGCGCCCAGAGCAAGGAATGGGCTTCGAGCACCAGCACCCGGTCGAGGCGGCCGATGGCGCTCCCCTGCCAGAAGCGCTGACGCAGCCGATCGAGCCGTTCCCCCTCGGCGCTGGCCTGGCGCTGCAGCCAGCTTTCCAGCAGCGGATCATCCGGTGCGTGGCTGAGCAGCTCCGGTTGCTCGACGCCGGTTTCGGCCGCACAGGCCAGCTGGGCCGCCCGGCGTTGCTGAAGGCGCAGCTGCAGTGCCCCTTCCCAGCCGAGGGGGCCCGGTTGCCAGAACACCTGGCCCTGGAGAGAGCTGGGCAGGTACTGCTGGGCCACCCAGTGCTCGGCGTAGGCATGGGGGTAGCGGTAGCCGGCCCCATCGCCGAAGGCGTCGCCGTCGCGATGGGCATCGCGCAGGTGGGGGGGCACCTGCTGCCGGTTGGCGCTGCGGACCACCTTGAGGGCATCGAACACCCCCAGGCTGCTGTTGCTTTTCTCGGTGCCGGCCAGGTAGAGGCTGGCGATCGTCAGGTGATAGAGGCCCTCCGGCAGCCCTACCCGGTCGAAGGCGGAGGCGCAGGATTCCACCACCACAATGGCCTGGGGATCGGCCAGCCCGACGTCTTCTCCGGCGGCGATCAGCATCCGGCGGAAGATGAAGCGAGGGTTCTCCCCCGCTTCCACCATCCGCGCCAGCCAGAACAGGGCGGCGTCGGGGTCGGAGCCGCGCAGCGATTTGATGAAGGCGCTGATCGTGTCGAAGTGGGCGTCGCCCTGCTTGTCGTAGAGCACGGCCCGTTGCTGGATGGATTCCTCGGCGATGGCCAGATCGATGTGGATCTCTCCGTCGGCATTGGGTTCGGTGGTTTCCACCGCCAGTTCGAGGGCATTGAGCAGGCTGCGGGCATCGCCGCCGGCCACATCCACCAGGTGGGCCGCCGCTGCCGGATCCAGCCGGATCGCCCGGCCGCCATAGCCGCCCTCGGCATCGACCAGGGCCCGCTCCAGCAGCTGGCGCAGGTGGGCGGCCTCCAGGGGCTGCAGCCGGAACAGCCGGGCACGACTGACCAGGGCCTTGTTCACCTCGAAGAAGGGGTTTTCGGTGGTGGCGCCGATCAGGCTCAGGGTGCCGTT
>Ga0007795_10000689_pt1 | contig 11395 bp, 6 predicted proteins | sample CryBogmetaGMA1M_FD_60369 | JGI IMG/M metagenome (GOLD analysis project Ga0007795, IMG submission 60369) | Freshwater microbial communities from Crystal Bog, Wisconsin, USA - MA1M | ecosystem: Environmental > Aquatic > Freshwater > Lake | place: Crystal Bog, Wisconsin, USA | collected 2009-07-06
GGCGCTGGGGATCTTCGCGATCGGCGCGAAATTGGCGATGGAGCTCTCCAGCGCCCGGCTTCTCCGCGGTCGGAGCCTCGCTTGGCGTCTCGTGCCGGCGCTGATTGCAAAAGACCTGTTCATCTTCGCTTGCTGGTTCATCGCGCCGGCCAAACGGACGGCGGAGTGGCGCGGCCGCCCCTACCGTCTCCTCCCCCGTGGCCGGATCGCCCCGCTCACCGGCGAGGCGGGCGGGCTCCCGATTCCGCTGGAGGCAGCGTAGCCAGGGCAACGAAGGGGTGTGACAATCGGCGGCAGTCATTTGCATGCCCCGCCGAGAAATCCTCCCATGCCCCTCGCCACACCTGCGCCCCACGCCGAAGGCCTCGCCGTCCGCGGCCTCGTGAAGATTCACCCCGGCCCGGTGTGCGCGCTCAAGGGGATCGATCTCGACGTCCCCTCCGGGATGTTCGGCCTCCTCGGCCCCAACGGCGCCGGAAAGTCGACGTTCATGAGTATCGTCGCCGGGCTCGTCGAACCGACGGCCGGGGAGGTGTGGCTCGACGGCACGAACATCGTCGAGAGGCCGGAGTTCGTCCGCGAGCGGCTCGGATTCCTCCCCCAGGATTTCGGGTTTTATCCCGACCTTACCGGGCAGGCGATGCTCGAGTTTCTCTTGCGACTCAAGGGGATCAGCGGACCGAAGGGGCGGGCAGCCCTCGCTGGCGAGTTGCTCGATCGCGTCAACCTCACCGACGCCGCGAAGCGAAAAGTCGGCGGCTACTCCGGCGGGATGCGGCAGCGGCTCGGGCTCGCGCAGGCGATCGCCGGCAACCCGCGGATCCTCATCGTCGACGAGCCGACCGCCGGCCTCGACCCCGAGGAACGGCAGCGGTTTTACAGGCTGCTGGCGGAGATGAGCGTCGGCCGGGTCGTGCTCCTCTCCACCCACATCGTCGACGACGTCGCCACCCTCTGCCCGCGCCTCGCGGTGATCCGCTTTGGCGAGGTCGTCTCCGACACGACGCCGACGGCAGCCCGCAACGCCGTCGATGGCCTCGTCCGCGAGGGATTTGTCGACGACGCCGCGCTCCCCGCTTTCGCCGCCGACCACCGCGTTCTTTCCGCCGTCCTCGTCGAAGGGCGCACCAACCGGGTGCGGATCTTCCTCCCGCCCGGTGCCACGACGCCCCCCGGCTTCATGCCGAGCCCCGGCACGCTCGAAGACGCCTACCTCGTCCTCATGCGCTGCCCGCCGCACGAGATCCCCGGGCCGCTGGCCAGAGCCGTCCCCGAGTCAGCCGCCTCCATGGCCGGAGGTGGTGCATGATCAACCGCCTCCTCGCCTTTCCGCGGCTCGAATTGGCGTCGTTCTGGAAGCGGCCGCTGCCTCTGTTCATGTACGCGATTCTCACGCTCCTCTCGCTCGGCCTCGTCGCCGGTGGTGTGCAGGTGTCGGCGGGATCGGCCGACACCGGCGGGGCGAAGCTCGCCATGAATGGCGGATTCAACCTCGCTTTCGTGGATGTCATCATCTTCGCGATCGTGCTCCCCTTCTTCGCGGCGGTCGCCTGCGGCATGCCGCTCCTCGTCGACGGCGATCGGCGGATCCAAAAGCTGCTCACCGCCACGCCGCTTTCCTGGCAGGAATATGCCTGGAGCCGGTTTCTCGCGGCGCTCGCCGTGCTCGGGGCGGTGCTCGCCGCCTGGCTCGCCGCCCAGATCGCGATCTACGAGACCTGGCCGATCGATCCGACGCAGCGCGTCCGCACGACGTTTTCCCTCCTCAATTACCTCGGACCGCTGATTTGGTTTGCCCTGCCGCTGGTGCTGTTCACCGGTGGCGTGTCGATGTGGGCCGGGGTGCGCACGCGGCAGCCGGTGCTCGTGTTCGCATTGCCGGTCGTGGTCGTCGTCGCCGGGATCTTCTTCCTCTGGGATTTCAACCCCGAGTGGCTGCCGCGCTGGGCCGACCGGCTCATGCAGGCCGTCGAGCCGACCGGGTTTCGGTGGTTCTCGCGCACGTTTCTTTCGGAGGACCGGGGCGTCGCCTACTACAACTCCGCCCGCGTCGTTCCCGACGGCCTGTACGTCGCCAGCCGGCTTGTCCTCGTCGGACTGGGTTTGGCTGGGGTGTGGGCCACGGGGAGGGACCTCGCGCGGAGCGAGCACGACGACAAGCGGGTGGGGGATGCCGGGCGTCTCTTGGCCACGGCGCGAGGCAAGGGACCGCAGACGATCGAGCATGCCGCGGTGGCCGCGCGCGGAGCCCTTCCCGCCGCGACGATTCGCCTGCCGGGATTTGTCGAGACGGTCCGAACAGTCCTCCGGCAGGAGACCTGGTCGCTGCTGAAGAGCCCTGGCCTGTGGCTCTTCGGGCCGCTGATTCTCGTCCAGACCTGGGCCGCGACGACCTTGAGCCCGGGAACGCTCGACACCGAGACTCTCATGACCACCGGCGCCGCGGCGGCGGTGGCGCGCGGCGCGCTGGCGCTCATGCTCGGACTGCTGATCCTCTTTTACTCGGTCGAGAGCCTCGTGCGCGAGGAGCGCGTCGGCTTGTCCGGGATTCATCGCGCCTGCCCCGTCCCCACCGCCGGCGTGCTCGCCGGGAAGGTGCTCGCCAATGCCGTGATGGCGCTGGTGATCGTCGCCTTCACGGCCCTGGCGATCGCGATCACGCTCCTGGTGCAGCGATTCCAGACCGGGATCGCGGTGCCGCTCGAGCTGCCTGTGCTGGCGATGATCCTCGGCGTCCTCCTCGTGCCGACGCTCGTCGTTTGGGCAGCCTGGGTGATGTTCCTCCACTCCCTCACGGGCAACCGGTTTGTCACCTACGCCCTCGGTGTGGCAACGTTGATCCTCACCGGATTTCTCACCCGCTACGGCTGGCTCAACTGGCTCACCGCCTGGAATCTCGGCGGGGGCACGGTCCGCTGGAGCGAACTCGACCGGCTCGGCTTCATGTGGCCGGCGCTCGTCGCCAATCGGCTCGTGATGCTGGCACTCGCGGCGCTGCTCGTGGCCGTCACCCTCAAGCTCTGGCCGCGGCGGATCCCCGATCTCCGCGCCACCTTCGACAGGCTCCGTCCGGCGGCCTTCTTCAAGGCGGCATTCGCGCCGGCACTCGTAGCCCTTCCGCTCGTGGCCCTCGGCATCTACACCGGCCAGAAAGTTCGTGCCGGCTACGAGGGGAAGCCACAAACGAATGCCGAAAAAGCCTACTGGCGGCGCAATTCCACCACCTGGGACAACGCCCCCTCGCCGGCGCTCGACAGGGTCGAGGCGACCGTGAAGCTGTTCCCCGCCGAGCGCCGGCTCGAAGTCATCGGCACCTACACGCTCCGCAATCCCCACGCGCTTTCGATGCGGGAGATCCCCCTCACCGTCGGCCCCCACTTCAAGAAGACCTCCGACTGGACGATCGACGACCAACCAGTCGATGCGACGAAGAAAGATCAGCCGGCTCCGTCGATCGAGAACCGCAGTGGGCTGTATGTCGTCACGCCGCCCGAGCCCCTGGCGACGGGGGAGCGCGTCCGGGTCGGATTCTGGCTCGAGGGCCGCTTCCCCGACGGGTGGTCGAAGCTCTCCGGCGGCGCGGGAGAGTTCGTCGCGCCCAGTGGCGTCGTCCTCACGAGCTTCACTCCCAGCTTCCTTCCCGTGCCGGGATTCGTCGATTCCGTCGGCGTCGACGACAAGAACCGGCGCGATGCGAAGGAATACCCGCTCGACCACTGGAAGACCCGCGTCGATCCCGCTTTCGGGCCCGCCTGGTCGAGTGACGTGCAGCTGACGATCGAGGGTCCGTCGGGCTGGGTCATGAACGGCTGCGGCGTCGAGACTTCCAACGAGGAGATCGGGGAAGGGCGCCGTCGCGTCGTCTGGAAGACCGAACATCCGGTGCGGTTTTTCAACATCGTCGGCGGGCCGCTCAAGGCGGCGCCGGGCCGACGTTCGACGGTCTACTTCGACCCGCGCACCGAGCACAACGTGCCGACGATGGTCCGGGCGCTCGATGCGGCCCGCGAGCGATATGGCGACTGGTTCGCGGAATATCCCTGGACGAATCTCCGTGTCACCGAGTTCCCTGGGCTCGCGGGCTATGCCCAGGGCTTTCCCGGCAACATCTCCTTCTCCGAAACAATTGGCTATCTCGCCAAGCCGCTCAAAGTGACCGATCTGGCCACGGGCCGCGAAGAGGGAAAGATCGACGCCGCCTTCTACATCGTCGCCCACGAGGCGGGGCACCAGTGGTGGGGCAACATCGTCACGCCAGGGAAGGGGCCCGGCGGCAACATCATCTCCGAGGGGCTCGCCGAGTTTTCGGCGCTGATGCTCGTCCACCATGAACTCGGCGACGAGCAGGGAAAGACCCTCCGTCGCCGCTGGGAGCAGAGCTATGTCTTCGGCCGCCGCGCCGACAACGAACGTCCGATCAACCGCATCGACGGGTCGCGGCCGGGCGACGGCGTTGTGACGTACCAGCGCGCCGGCTGGGCCTTCTGGATGCTGCGGAATCTCATGGGGGAGGAGGCGATGCTCGCCGGTCTCAAAGACTTCATCGGCCGATGGCGCGATGGCGTCGAAACACTCGACGGCCTCGACTTCCCCCTCATCGAGGATCTCCTCGAGAGCCTCCGGCCTCATGCCCCCGATCCGGCCGCGTTCGACGACTACGTCGGCCGGTGGATCCTCGGCAAGGATCTCCCCGATCTCGAGGTTCGCGAGGCGAAGGTCGAGAAGACCGATGCCGGCTACCGGGTGACGGGAACCCTGGCCAACATCGGCACCGGCCGGGCCGCGGTGACAGTCCGCGTCGAGGGGAAGAAGCCGGACGACAAGGAGGCGAAGCGGCCGGGGAGCGAGGCGACGGTCGAGGTGTCTCCGGAGACTCCCGGCAGCATCGACATCGTCACCGACTTCCCTCCGGAGCGGATCGTCGTCGATCCCGATGTCGAGTTGCTCTTCGCCGGGCGGAAGCGGGCCGAGGCGGCACTTGCGGTCCCCTGATCACCCCCGTGATGCCATCCGAGAATGATGGCAGGGCCCTAGGCGGCCAAGGCGATCTGTCCCCTCCAACGGTGCAGGGTCTACACTCCGTACCGAGGGCTCTGCACCGTCATGCCCCGCCTCCCCCGTCGAGAGGAATCTGCGATGCGATCCCCACGCTTCTCCTTGATCGCGACACTGGCCGCCGCGGCCTGGCTGGTTTTGATCTCCCAGGTCACCACCGTCCGAGCTCAGCCTCCCTCCGGCGGCGACTGGCCGCAGTTCCGCGGGGGGACGGCGCTCGGGCTCGCCGCAGATGCCGTGCTGCCCCTCTCCTGGGACAAGTCTCCCGGCTCGAAGGGAGCAGTCGCGTGGCGGTCGGCGATCCCCGGCGCGGGCTGGTCACAGCCGGTGAGTGTCGATGGGCGGATCTACCTTACGACCGCCGTGATCCCGGGGGGACGGAAGCCGAAGGGAATGTCGGGGGGAGTGATGGATCTCTCCACGATGGGCTGGGGGAAGCCGCCGAAGGATCCGGTTCAGTGGCGGATTCTCTGCCTCGACGCCACCGACGGGAGCCTGATCTGGTCGAAGACCGTCGTCGAGCAGGCGCCGAAATATGCCACCCATGCCTCCAACACGTACGCCACGGAAACCCCCTGCGCCACGGCCGACGGCGTGTGGGCCTTCTTCGGCGCGACAGGCACCGTCGTCGCCCTCGACCGCGACGGCAACGAACGCTGGAAGCGCGAATACGGCCCGCAGCCAATCACGAACGCCTTCGGCACCGGAGCGTCGCCGGTGCTCCACGACGGCAAACTCCTCGTCCAGCTCTACAACGACGATGCCGGCGACCTCCACTGCCTCGACGCCGCCACCGGCACAGACCTCTGGACGGCGACGCGGAACAAAGGTGCGTCGTGGGCCACGCCGATCCTCTGGGACAACGGCGGCACCACTGAAGTGGTGACCGGCGGTCAGGGCTCGATCGTCGCCTACGCGCTTGCCGATGGCAGCGAGCGGTGGCGGTTCGGCGGGCTCGATACGTCGTTTGCCTGCTCGCTCGGCGCCGATGCCGAAGGGGTCTACTTCGGGACCTCGAGCCCCGGCTCGAAGGCTCCAGCCGCAGCCATCCTCGCCGGCGCCAGCGGCGACGTGTCGCCCGGGAAGGACGGGGCAAAAAGCGCCTCCGTCCCCTGGAATCGCACGAAGAGCGGGGCCGGCATGCCCTCCCCCGTCGTCGTCGGCGACCTCCTCTACTTCTTCGGCAACACCGCCGTCTGCTACGACAAGCGGACGGGAGAGGAGAAGTACCGCAAGCGCCTTCCCGGCGGGACGCAGGCGGTCGGCTGCCCGATCGTGGTCGGCGAGCGGATCTACGTCGTCAACGAACTCGGCAAGACGATCGTCCTCAAGACCGGCCCCGAGTTCGAGGTGCTCGCCGAATCGGATCTGGGCGCCGACGGGGAGGTGTTCTGGTCGACGCCCGCTGTCAGCGGCAACTCCCTCCTCATCCGCTCCTCAGACGCGGTCTACTGCATCCGCGGCGAGTGAGTCTCTGACCATCGCTGCTCTTCCCCCTTGGCCCCGAAGGCTCATCATGCGCCCCGTTCGCTTTTTGTGCGCCATCACCCTGGCCCTGGCTGCCTCCTTCACCCCGGAAACCGCCTCCGCGGCCCCTCCCCTCAAGGTGGGCATGGAACTGGCCTACCCGCCGTTCGAGATGACCGACGCGGCCGGCAAGCCGACGGGGGTGAGTGTGCGGATCGCCGAGGCACTCGGGAAACACCTCGGTCGGGAGGTCGTGATCGAGAACATCGGCTTCGACGGCCTCATCCCCGCCCTGAAAGTCGGCAAGATCGACTGCATCATCTCGTCGATGACGGCGACCCCGGAGCGGGCGAAGGCGATCGCTTTCTCGGAGCCCTACCTGAAAACGGGGCTCGCGCTCCTCGTGGGGGCGAAGTCGCCGGTGCAGGGCGCCGATGACCTCGACGTAAAGGGGCGGACGGTGGCGGTGAAGAAGGGGACGACCGGCCACCAGTTCGCCGCATCGACCTTCAAGCAGGCCCGCCTCCTCGTCCTCGACAAGGAGTCTGCCGCGGTGCTCGAGGTGGTGCAGGGGAAGGCCGACGCCTTCATCTACGACTCGCTCTCGGTCTATCAAAACCACAAGCGCCATCCCGACGCGACGCGCGCCTTCCTCCGCCCGTTCCGTGAGGAGGCTTGGGCCGTCGGGCTGCGGCCGGCCGACCGCGAGCTGCGCGAGCAGGTAAACTCGTTCCTCGAGGCCTTCCGGGCCGACGGGGGCTTCGAGAAGCTCGGCGACGAGTTCCTCCCCGAGGAGAAGGCCGCCTTCAAGGCCGAGGGGATTCCGTTCTACTTTTGAGCCCGCGCATGTCCGAGCCCCATACCCTTCCGACGTCGTTCCGCAAGGCTGCTGCGGCGAACTACCGCTGCTTTGTCACGGTCACCGCGATCCTTGTTGGGGTCTTCATGACGGCGTGCTCGCGACCGGCCGCGCCGCCGGCAGCGCCTGTCGCGGTGAAGGAATCGGTGCGACAAGCTCCACCGGTTACCCCCGTCGAGCCCTTCACCGGCCCGGTCTGGTTCACCGACGTCACGCCCCTCTCCGGGATCGACTTCGTCCATCACTCGGGCGACTCGCCCGACAAGCCGTTTCCCTCGGCCAATGGCAGCGGCCTCGGGGCGATCGACTTCGATCTCGACGGACGCCACGACCTCGTCTTCGTCAGTGGCGTTCCCTTCCCCGTCGACGAGGCGTCGGGACACAAAAGCGCCCGCTGCTATCGCAACCTCGGAGCCTGGCGGTTCGACGACGTCACCGAACGGTGTGGACTGCGCTCCGCCCGCTATGGCCACGGCGTCGCCGTCGGCGACCATGACAACGACGGCTTCCCCGATCTGTTCCTCACCGGCTACGGCGGCGACATCCTCTTCCACAACCGTGGCGACGGGACGTTCGAACCGAGCAGCCCGGCGGCAGGACTCGATGACGGCCGGTGGAGTTCGAGCGCCGCCTTCGCCGACACCGACGGCGACGGATTCCTCGACCTCTACGTCTGCCGGTACGGGAAGTGGACGCTGGAGAACAATCCCTACTGTGGCGATCGACAGAAGGGGAGGCGCGTGTTCTGCAGCCCGTTGACGGTGGAGCCGGAGCCGGATGTCCTCCGCCGCAACAACGGCGACGGCACCTTCCGCGACGCCACCGCCGAAGCCGGTCTCGACGGCCGACTCGGTCGCGGGTTGGGCGTGGTGGCCGCCCACCTCGACGGCGACGACCTCATCGATCTCTACGTCGCCAACGACATGAATCCCAATTCCCTCTGGTTCGGGAACGGCGGGGGCCGGTTCCGTGACTCGAGCGACATGTCGGGAACCGCCTACGACCACGAAGGCAAGGTGAAGTCGAGCATGGGGATCGATGTCGCCGACACCGGCAACCGCGGCCAGTTCGACATCCTCGTCACCGATTTCCAGGGGGAGGAGAACCTGTTCTTCGCCGGCTCCGCCGACGGGATCTTCCGCGACGTCAGCGACTCCAGCGGCACCGGCGGCCCGAGCCTACCGTTCGTGAGTTGGGGGGTGCAGTTCGCCGACGTCGACCTCGATGGCTGGGACGACGTGTTGATCTCCAACGGACACGTCGGAGATGACCGGATGAACACCGACGAGCCGACGGTGCTCCAGCAACTTCCCCTCTTCCTCCGCAATGAACGGGGTCACTTCAAGGTGCCGCGCCGTGCCGAGTTGGGGACCTACTTCACCGATGGCCACCAGGGCCGAGGCGTGGTGGCGGTCGATCTCGACAACGACGCCGACCCCGACTTCGTCTTCAATCACCGCGACGAGGCCGCCGCCTCGATCCGCAACGATCGCGGGAATGACGCGGTGGACGTCCGTCGAATCGTCCTCCGCTTCGTGGGGACCGCCGGGAACCGCGACGCCATCGGCACCCTCGTCACGGCGACGACCGGGGACAGCGTCCGCCGGCAGCAGGTCCAGGGAGGGGGTGGCTACCAGTCGTCCCGGGACCGCCGACTCCTGTTCGCGCTGCCGGCCGACTCCGCGACGGACTTCACCGTCCGCTGGCCCGGCGGACGGAGCGAGACGCTCCCGATCCCCGCTGGGGATGGTCAGTGGCTGGTGATCGAGCCCTCTTCCGCCGACACTGCCGCTCGAATCCACCGCGAGGAGCCCCTCCGATGATCCCGCAGGTGGTGCCTTTCGGCCAGACAGCGTCCTGGAAGTTCATCGCTGTCTTGATCCTCTGCCTCCTGCCGGCCAGCGGGTGTCGACGCGCGGCGGACGGTCTCGCCCCCGCGGAGAAAGCCGCCAAGGCGCCGCGGGCCGCGGCCCCTAAGGCGTCCGGGGGCGGGCCACAAGCCTCGGCCCCGACAGCCCGTGCCGAGCCACCGGCGCTCGCCGTGCGGCCGCGTTTCATCGATGTGGCCCGGGAGTCGGGAATCGACTTCAAGTACTTCAACGACGATGCGGCTGGGCACTGGCTGATCACCGAGGTCATGGGGGGCGGAGCGGCCTGGCTCGACTTCGACGTCGACAACCGGCTCGACCTCTACCTCACCGAGGGATGCAGGCTCGACCGCTCCGACGTCGGCGACGGAGAGCACCGCGACCGACTCTATCGCCATACGGGAGGCAGCGTCCGCTTTCGTGACATCTCCGCGGCGGCCGGCATCCACGACGACCACTACGGCCAGGGCATCGCCGTGGGTGACTATGACGCCGACGGCTTCCCCGACATCTATCTCGCCAATTTCGGCCCGGCTGTGCTCCTCCACAACAATGGTGACGGCACCTTCAGCGACGTCACCGTCGCCGCCGGCATCGACTTCCGCCGCTGGGGCACGAGCGCCGCCTTCGCCGACATCGACTGCGACGGCTTCCTCGACATCTACGCCTGCACGTTCCTCGACAACCGTCTCGACAACAACAAGCCGTGCGAATACACGCAAGGGCGGGGGTACTGCGGGCCGGGGAGCTACCTCGGCGAGCAGGATCAGGTGTGGATCTCGGGCGGCGACGGGAGCTTCACGGAACGCTCAGAGACGCTCGGCTTCGTGGAGCGCGAAGGGCGGGGCAAGGGACTGGCGCTGTCGATTGTGGATCTCGACGACGATCTCGTTCCCGAGGTGTACGTCGCCAACGACATGAGCCCCAACTTCCTCTGGGTGGCGCGGCCGACGGGCGGAACGCCGGGCGTGCGCTACGAGGATGCGGCGGTGGCGTCGGGATGCGCCGTCAGCGACGACGGTGAAAACGAGGCCTCGATGGGGGTGGTGGCAGAGGATTTCGACGGCGACGGCCTGCCCGACCTGTTCTTGACCCACTTCCATCTGGCGAAGAACACCCTCTACCAAAACCTCGGCCGGCTCCAGTTCGCCGACGTCAGCCGGCGGAGGCGGATCGCGGCCACGAGCCTCCACAACCTCGGCTTCGGCTGCGTCGGGCTCGATTGGGACCGCGACGGGCGGATGGAGATGTTCGTGGCCACCGGCCACGTCCTCGGCCCCAAGGTCGAGCCGTGGCGGATGCAGCCTCAACTCCTCCACCAGGAGGCCGGGGGAACGTTCTCGGACGTCTCCGACGCCGTCGGGGGCAACTACTTCACCGGCACCTGGCTCGGCCGGGCCGCGGCCGGCGCCGACTACGACGACGACGGCGATCTCGACATCGCCATCAGCCACAACACCACCCCGGTCGTCCTCCTCCGCGACGACACCGGCGCTCCCGGCCGCTACCTCGGGCTCGACCTCCGCACCCCGTCACGGATCCCGCCGGTGGGCGGCCGGGTTGAGGTTCGCTCGGGCGACCTACGGATCGTCCGCCCCATCGCCGCCGGAGGGAGCTATCTGTCGGCGCACGACCAACGGCTCCTGTTCACCCTCGCCGCCGGGGACGAGCCGGCCGACGTCACGGTCCATTGGCCCTCCGGACGGATTGACCGATTCGCGGTGCCCGGGAACGCCTACTGGCGGGTCACCGAAGGGGGCGAACCGGTCCGGATGCCGTAGGCCCGGCCCGCCGGGACACCGCCCCGTCCCGGGCTGGGCTGGATGGCGGTCCGGGTTTCCCGCGCCGGCACTCGCCCCCGAGCCCGGTTTCAGGCGAGAATGCCCGCTGAAGCCCCGTCCCGAGGATCCGCTCCCGCCCATGACCGCCACCCCATCGATCCTGAAAACCAAGGCCCCGCGCTCGCCGCTGCAACGCATCGGGATCGGGATCGGAAGCTTGGGAATCGCGCTGGCCGCAGCCCTCGCCTGGCAGTGGTGGCAGGAGCGGGCCCTCCGCACCGCGGAGCAGGAGCTCGCCCGTGGCAACGCGCCTCGCGCCCTCGCCTTGGCCGAGTATTTTCTCGACCTCCACCCCGATTCGGGCC
>Ga0007795_10000693_pt1 | contig 11370 bp, 10 predicted proteins | sample CryBogmetaGMA1M_FD_60369 | JGI IMG/M metagenome (GOLD analysis project Ga0007795, IMG submission 60369) | Freshwater microbial communities from Crystal Bog, Wisconsin, USA - MA1M | ecosystem: Environmental > Aquatic > Freshwater > Lake | place: Crystal Bog, Wisconsin, USA | collected 2009-07-06
CCTGGGGGGCGTCAGCGAACAAACCCTGGAACAACTGGGCCGGGAACTGGGGATCACCAAGGAACGCGTTCGCCAGATCGAAAGCCGAGCCCAGACCAAACTCCGCCGGATCGCCAGCGAACAGAAACTCGAACTGCCGATGTTCGAAAGCTGATCCTGAAACAGGCTGAAACTTGAACAACCTCGACCGCGAAGCGGTGACCCGTGACTCTCCCTCACGTGTCGCCCGCTTCGCGGTCGATTTCGTTGAATGTCGTGCCAAGAATTTTCACCGCAAAGAAGCAAAGTTCACGAAGGAAAGTAAACTACAATCTCGCGTTCTTCGCGATCTCGGGAGCAGAAGCGGGTGTTTTCCCCGCAAAGACGCGAAGCTCGCAAAGTTAAGACATCCTCACTTCTTCTTTCCGCACTTCGCGACTTTGCGGTAAGTAAGGTACGAATCTTCAATGCGGGCCTACTCGCGGTGAAGCATTGGCTCAGCCCAAGTAAACGAGTTTCCCAACCATGAACTGGCTACCTGGCCTGGAATCCGACGACGAGCCCCTGCCACTGTTCGCCTCCGGCCTGGCCCCCAGGCTTCAGGCCCTCGCCCAACGGGGGATCTACCTGGGCACCAGTTCCTGGAAGTACGAGGGCTGGTTGAGCAGCATTTATAGCCAGGATCAGTACCAGACCCGTGGCAAATTCTCGCAAAAGAAGTTCGAATCGGACTGCCTGCGCGATTACGCTCGCGTTTTTCCAGCCGTCTGTGGCGACTTCAGCTTTTACCAGTTTCCCAGTTCGAGCTTCTGGAGCCACTTATTTCAGGTGGTCCCGAAGCAGTTCCAGTTCGCGTTCAAGGTGCCCGAGGAAATCACCGTCCAGTCCTGGCCTAGGCATGCGCGTTATGGAAAAAGGGCAGGGGGGCCCAACGAGAATTTTCTGAACGCCCAGACTTTGAAGCGGGCCTTCCTGGACCCCTTGCTGCCGTACGCCAATCAGGCGTGCGTGCTCATATTCGAGTTTGGTACGTTTTCCAAATCGGCGTTTCCGCACCCGGAAGCGTTCCGGGACCGTCTAGCCGAGTTCCTGGACGAGTTGCCGCCCGGGTTCCGCTACGCGGTAGAGATCCGAAACCCCGAGTATCTGGGGGAGCCTTATTTCCAGACTCTGGCCGACCGGGAAGTAGCCCACGTTTTCAACGCCTGGACCAGGATGCCCGAGATGGATGAGCAACTCGCCATGCCGGGCGCGTTTACGGCCCCGTTCACGGTGGCCCGGGCCCTGCTGACACGCGGAATGGCCTATGAACAGGCCGTGCAAGGCTATTCCCCCTACACCCGCGTGCAGAACCCGAATCCCAGGGCCCGCAAGGCGCTGGCGGCGATGATCCACCACGCCCTGCGCACGGCCTCGCCCGCGTTCCTGTTTGTGAATAACCGGCTCGAAGGCTTTTCACCGGGGACCATTGAAGGGGTTCTGGGTGAGATCCAGTCTGATTGATGGACAAGTCACCAAGAACAAAGTCTGAAAGTCCATCACATGCATCCAGTGCACAGCGAGACACTCACAGATTCCCCCGAACATCTGGATCGCTTCAAGCTCAAGGATGGGTTGCTGCTGCTTTTAGCCATCGCGGTTGGCCTGGCAATCAATCGTGTTTGCTGGCCCTTGATCATGGTGGAATACCTGGAGTTTCGCGACCAGCAAACAACCGTATTCTTACCCGATTGGTTCAAGTCAGCCTGCCTGATCACCTATTTTTTGACACTTCCGCACTTGTGGAGCCTATCGGGGCTGATTGTGTTTGTCGCCGTTCAGCAAGGTGGGGTTTTACGCCAACCCGGTGTGATCGCCTGCCTGATCGGCTTCTCATTGACGAGTGTGCTCGCCGCCGGAACCGCAATAACCAGGTTACGCGAGGAGTTTGTTGCCCACGAGTTTTTGTACGACATCGGCCATGGCGTGGTACAGATGGATTGTTGCCCAGGGTGTGCCATCGCCGGCGGCTGGTTCGTACTGCTTCTGACAGGCCAATGGGATTCCAAACGATCGTGGTTTGACCGACTGGGTCGCGGGGTCGGAGTTCTGTGGTTAGTTCAGACCCTGAGCGTGGTGACCGAGGATTGGTGGTGGTCCTGGATGTTGCCCAGGTGATCACAAAAAGTTCAGGGCCCTAACCCCTACCACTTGAGGTCGCCGACGGGCTCGTTGATAATTTTCTTCCAGTCCGCTCTTGCAATCAAAAAAACGGCCGCTATAGTAAGGAATTCCACGGTCTGCATACGCTGGCGTAGCTCAACCGGCAGAGCATCGGTTTTGTAAACCGAAGGTTGTGAGTTCGACTCTCACCGCCAGCTTTGTCGCGAGTCTGTTCCAGACTGTTTGCGACGTGTGACAAATGGCTCAACGCAGTGCGGCTGCCCGAAAAGGCAGTGGCGACCTGGGTGGTTACCCAAGCGGCCAAAGGGGTCTGACTGTAAATCAGATGGTTCTACCTTCGCAGGTTCGAATCCTGCACCACCCATCGAACAGGGCTTTTGTCACTTCGGAAAAGTTCCAAGGTTTCATCGTTCAAGAAGAATTGGTATTCTGAGGAGGTCTGGGCTTCAAGGCGACGGATCAAACAACGGAATCGTGCAGGGTGGAAAACACTGGCACTGAACTGGAAACTGAGTCTTCTCAAGCATCCAGATCCGCGGGTGTAGCTCAATGGTAGAGTTCCAGCCTTCCAAGCTGGCTGTGAGGGTTCGATTCCCTTCACCCGCTCTACGCCAGATCACCCTGGTTTGACCCGAGACTTTTAGCTAGCGTGCTCGATACTCGGCTGTGTGTGGTATAGCACCAACCTGAGAGAGAAATATCGCTGTTGCCCAAAGACATTCGCTGTATACTAGTTCGCAAATCATGCTGCCGTGGCTCAGTCGGTAGAGCGCGTCCTTGGTAAGGACGAGGTCGTGGGTTCAAATCCCACCGGCAGCTTTCGGGTCAGTCCGTACGGATTGACGCGAAATTGTTTTTGGAATGCCGCCTTTGTGAAATGCTTGGTTGAGGTGCTCTGGCACAACAACATTTCACGGTAGGAAATCGGCCGGGTCGGGTGCCCGCCCCGTCTTCACTGACCTTGCTTCCGTGATCGGATCGACACGTAGGAGTTACGATGGCGAAAGAAACCTTCGTTCGAGCTAAGCCGCACGTCAACGTAGGCACTATCGGGCACATCGACCATGGCAAGACCACGCTGACGGCCGCCTTGCTGACAGTGCTCTCTCATCAGCCCTGGTCGGCTGGTGTTAAAACCAAGTCGTACGCTGAAATTGCCAAGGGTGGTACCGTCCGCGACGCCACCAAGACCGTGACGATCGCCGTCTCGCACGTCGAGTACGAGAGCGAATCCCGTCACTACGCTCATATCGACTGCCCGGGCCACGCTGACTACATCAAGAACATGATCACCGGTGCCGCCCAGATGGACGGTGCTGTACTGGTGGTATCGGCCGCTGACGGCCCGATGCCTCAGACCCGTGAACACATCCTTCTGGCTCGCCAGGTCGGTGTGCCTGCTCTGGTTGTGTTCATGAACAAGATCGATTTGGTTGACGATCCCGAACTGTTGGAACTGGTGGAGATGGAGATCCGGGATCTCTTGACCCACTACAAGTTCCCCGGCGACGAGATTCCAGTTGTCAAGGGTTGTGCTCGCCCCGCCTACGACAATCCAACCGATCCCAAGCACAACGCTTGCATTCTGGAACTCGTGAAGGCGATGGACAGTTACATCCCCGAGCCCGAGCGTCAGGTTGACAAGCCGTTCCTGATGGCCATCGAAGACGTATTCTCGATCGTCGGCCGCGGTACTGTGGGTACTGGTCGTATCGAACGTGGTCGCGTCAAGGTCGGTGAGGCTGTTGAAGTTGTTGGTTTCGACCGCAACAAGAATACGGTCGTGACCGGCGTGGAAATGTTCCAGAAGACGCTCGAAGAAGGCATTGCCGGCGACAACGTCGGTGTGCTGCTTCGCGGTGTGGCCAAGGACGACCTCGAACGTGGTCAGGTCATCTGCAAGCCAGGGACTGTCACTCCTCACACGAAGTTTGAGTGCGAAGTATACGTTCTTTCGAAGGATGAAGGTGGTCGTCACACCCCGTTCTTCAAGAACTACCGCCCTCAGTTCTACTTCCGCACCACCGACGTGACCGGCACGGTTGTGAACCTGCTGTCCGAAGATGGTTCCGAAGCAGAAATGTGCATGCCCGGCGACAACATCAAGATGACCGTCGAACTCTTGACGCCCATCGCGATGGAAGAAAAGCTCCGCTTCGCCATCCGTGAAGGTGGCAAGACCGTGGGTGCCGGCGTTGTGACCAAGATTCTTCAGTAAACCGGTCTCCCGGCAGTACGACGATCCTTGATCTTCTGAGTGGGTACGGCCGGGCGCGAACCCGGCCGTACTCCTTCTCGGATTCAGGGAATACTGATCCACAGAACTTCGAATAACCAGGTCCTGCGATGCGTGAATATGTTTGGCTCGAGTGCACGTCTTGCGGCGAACGGAACTACCGGACGCCCAAGGAAACCCGAGGCGCCGACCGGCTCGACCTCAAAAAGTATTGCCGACGTGAACGTAAGCACACGTCGCACAAAGAATCTCGCAAGAAGTGATTTCGCCCGAACGAAGGGTTGAGAGCGTGTTGCTTGGTATGGGTCTCTCGAACCTTCGCCGGGCGATTGCAAATCTTCTGGCCGTCCAGTATCTTAACTGGGTGGATCTCGGATACGAGCGTAGCTCAACTGGTAGAGCAGCGGTCTCCAAAACCGCAGGTTGGGGGTTCGATTCCCTCCGCTCGTGCTCGCGAATTTTTCTGGACACATCCAAACCGATCAGTCGGGTTTCGTCTGATCCTTGAGATCGTTGCCATACCCTTGAGGTTGCAGACGGCTTGGTACCGGGAATGGGGAACATGGGTAAGGTTCGTGAGGAAACACCGGCCAGGTCTTCTAAAGAGAGGAAACCGACCGTGAGCGAGGGTGCAAAGCCTTCCGTAAGTGCGAAGCCCGCGTATGCTCGTGCCGTCACGGGTTTTTTCTCGAACCTGGTGCGTACCGAACGCTACAAGCCCACCCAGGGGAAACGGGCCCGACTTTGGACAGCCATCGGACTTGGTGCTGTTTTTCTGAGCGGGCTTTACACGTTTTACAACCTCTATCTGGCGGACCAAGGTCCCCTGTATCGCTACAATACCGCCCTGGCCCTGGCAGCAGTGGCGGCATGGGTGATCTGGCGGATCGTCGAATATCCGCCCTTTGCCGAGTTTTTAATTGCCACCGAAGCCGAAATGAACAAGGTCTCCTGGACTTCCTGGGATGACCTCAAGCGTGCAACGGCTGTTGTGCTGGCTACTGTGTTTCTGATTTCCATGTTCCTGTTTGGCGTTGATGTTCTCTGGTCGGAATTACTCAAGTTGATTGGCGTTCTCAGCTACGACGGAGGAGGCGCCTTCGGTTCTCAGGCTGGTTGATCGGGCCGACTGACTTTGCCTGGCTTGTCAAGCCTGGCAACTACACGCGCCCGTTCTTAGCCAGGTACGTCCTCTCACCCGACCCCCGACGATAATAGACCGCCCGATGAGTGATCTTCCAGAGCCGAATACCGATTCCGACTCATCCCTGGATGAGTCCGTCAACCTTCACGACGCTCATTCCGCCGATTCTGGCGATGATGAAGCGCCGCCGCAACTGGTTTGGTACGTATTGAAAGTTCAAAGTGGTCGCGAAGATACCATCCGCGATGCACTTGAACGACGTGTCAAAATTCAGGGACTCGACTCTTACTTCGGCCGCATCGTTGTGCCCAAGGAAAAGATTACCGAGATTCGCAACAACAAAAAGCGGGTTGTTGAGCGTAAGAGTTATCCTGGTTACATCATGGTTGAGATGGAACTCAACGAAAAGACCTGGTTTGTGGTTCGAGAAACCCCAGGCATTGGTGACTTTGTTGGTGCGCACGGTCAGCCCAGCGCTATGCGTGAAGACGAAGTTAACAAGATGCTCGGCCACGAAACAACTCAGGCCGAAATCAAGACGCCACAAGTGCGGATCGAAGTTGAGCGTGGCGATCGTGTGAAGATCAAGGACGGTCCATTCGAGAACTTCGAAGGGACTGTTGAAGAGATCATCGAACAGCGCGGCCTGGTGAAGGTGATGCTCATCATTTTCAACCGACCAACCCCTGTCGATCTGGAATACTGGCAAGTGGAACGCCTGTAAGCAGCGGTCATCCGAGCCTGGCGTGGATGCCCTGTTGCCCGGTGTTCCGACTGACCCTGATTTGAATGATTGAAACCGCTGTGGAGTGGAGTCGAGACGATGGCGAAGGTAATGACGGCGAAGGTCAAGTTGCAGTGCCCCGGCGGTCAGGCGACGCCTGCCCCACCAGTTGGCCCCGCTCTTGGTCAGCACGGTGTGAACATCGGTCAGTTCGTGACCCAGTTCAATGATCGAACCAAGGAAATGAAGGGGACGATCATCCCCGTCGAAATCACGATCTACAACGATCGTACGTTCGAATTCATTACCAAAAGCCCACCGGCCGCTGTCCTCTTGAAGCAACAGGCTGGTGTTGCCTCTGGTAGCCCCACCCCACATAAGACCAAGGTCGGTAGCGTGACCCCCGACCAGGTCAAGAAGATCGCCGAGACCAAATTCAACGACCTCAATGCCCGCGACATGGAACATGCCTGCCGGATCATTGCCGGCACAGCGCGAAGCATGGGGATTGAAATCAAGGGATGACAGGTTCACGCTGAACAAAGACGCCCACCTGCGACCCACGGTTCAGGCGGGTGTCTGTGTTTGGTGCGACTGAATCTGCCTGGGTGGCGTGGAACTGTGTTTCTGCCTCCTGGTCCCAGCAAGCTACCCGATCTGGTGCGACCGCCCGCTGGAACGGGACCTGATGAGTAAAGGCGGCAGCTTCCGTGTGACGCGGAAGCGAGAGGAGTGAGCATGCGGTATCGTTCGAAGCGTTACAGGAGTCTGGCCTCAACGGCCACGGCTCCGGAACCGGTCGCGGTGCCTGAGGCGGTCAAACGTCTCAAGCAGTACGCCACGACCAAGTTCAATCAGACAGTCGAGGTTTCCACGAACCTCGGCATCGACCCTCGACAGAGCGACCAAAACGTGCGTGGTAGCGTTGCGCTGCCCCACGGCATCGGAAAAACGGTGCGGGTCGCTGTGTTCGCCAAGGGTGATGCCGCGGAATCGGCGAGAGCCGCGGGTGCCGACATTGTCGGGGCCGACGATCTGGCACAACAGATCAAAAGCGGAACCATGAACTTCGATGTGGCTCTGGCAACCCCAGACATGATGGGATTGGTTGGTCCGCTCGGTCGAATTCTCGGTCCCCGAGGTTTGATGCCCTCGCCCCGTTCCGGCACGGTTACCACCGACATCGTCGGCGCCGTCAAGGAATTCAAGGCAGGCAAAATCGAATTCCGTAACGACAAGGGTGGTAACGTCGCCGCCCCGGTCGGAAAGCTGAATTTCAGCGATGAACAGCTTGTCGAGAACATCAACGCGTTCCTGACACATCTGAGGTCCCTCAAGCCCAGCGCGGCCAAGGGAACTTACATCAAGAGCGTGACGATCTCGGCAACCATGAGCCCGGGTATCCGGGTTCTCGCCTAAGGAGCACCACTCATGAGCAAGTACGTCAAAGAACTCATGATGGACCAGCTCCGTTCCGATCTGGACGGGACGCGCTCGGTCCTGATCCTCGACCTCAAAGGGGTCGATGGAGTCACCGAGAACAAGCTGCGGTTGGATCTTCGTAAGAAGAAGATCCACATGCGGACCGTCAAGAATACGCTGGCTCGTCGCATTTTCGGTGAACTCGGCCTGAACGGCCTTGATCAGTATCTTAGTGGTCCTAGCGTCGCCGTTTGGGGCGGTGATGGGATCGCCGAACTGACCAAGGAGATCGCCGACCAGGTCAAGAAGCTGAAGAAGCCTGAAATCAAGGGTGGGGCCGTCGATGGTGTGATCATCGGTCCCAGTCAGATCGACGACATCACCAAGCTGCCAAGCCGAGAAGCTTTGATTGGCCGCGTTGTCTCACTGGCCTTGGCGCCCGTGCAGCGCGTGGTCAGCCTGGCCAACGCACCAGCAGCGGGATTGGCTTCCCAGCTCCAGACGCTGGCCGAGGGTGGACCCTCAGCGGACGTGGAAACGGAAGCCGAAGCAACCGAACCGGCCGCCGGCTAAGCAAAGCCCTGGCTACCCGTAGACCTCATTCTTTCCTACAGACTCGCGTCTTTTTGAACTGATTTCCCGGGTGCAAAACCACCCTTTTTGAGAGGACCTTTTGAACCATGTCGACCGAAACCGCCGTCTTCGCCGAAAACATCAAGTCCCTCGGTGAGTCGATCGTCAAGCTGACCGTGCTCGAAGCCAAGTCTTTGGGTGATTACCTGGAACAGGTTCACGGGATCAAGGCCGCCGCCGCCGCTGTGGCCGTGGCTGCACCGGCTGCTGCCGCTGCTCCTGAAGCCGCTGCCGAGAAGACCGAATTCGACGTGATCCTTGAGGCCGCTGGTGCCCAGAAGATCAACGTCATCAAGGTCGTTCGTGCGGCCACCAGCCTGGGCCTCAAGGAAGCCAAGGACCTGGTCGATGGCGCTCCCAAGCCCGTCAAGACCGGCATCTCCAAGGACGACGCCGAGAAGCTGAAGAAGGAACTGACCGAAGCCGGCGCCACCGTCTCCGTCAAGTAATCACGGTCTTCCACACGTCATCCGACCCGGGCAGGTTGGGTACAACATCCCAGCTTGCCCGGGCTTCGACATCGTGGCGTTCGCCTTCCGATTCCCTGAACTCAACGCGTTTCCTTACCTGGATACGACCCCGCGATGTTCAGTCGATCCGAACCGATCTCGCCCGCACTCCGAAAATCTGATCTGACACCGATTTCCCACCTGGAAGCGTTTTGCCTTTCCGTGGGAAATCTCGTTTGCATTCGAGACAGTTTTTCAGCTTGAACTTTGATCGGGTCACGCGGAAGACCCGAAACCTCGCCGCGTTGCGCCGGCCTACTCCACACCAAGGAGCGAGAATATGTCCAGCACGACCCCTAAAGCACACGCCAACGCGAGCACAAAGAAGAATATGTCGGGGCAGCCCATATCACGGGCCGTTCGTCGCATCACCCCGCTACCGCCCAATAACTTCGGCCGGATCTTGGATGAATGGCCAATTCCCGACCTGACCCAGATTCAGACTGAAAGCTACGCCCGGTTCCTCCAGGCCGGCGCTACGCCCGAGACCAGGACCGACTCGGGTCTCGAAGGGGTCTTTCGCGAAATCTTCCCGGTCGAAAGCTACGACAAGCAGCTTCGTCTCGAATACGTTCGGTACGACCTGGGCAAACCCCGATACGACACCGATGAGTGTCGCCAGTTGCGCCTGACCTATGGGAAACCGCTGCATGTTTGGCTGAAACTGCATAAGGGTGACAAGGACATTGAGGAATCGGTCTACCTTGGCGACATGCCGATCATGATCGGTGGCGGCGAATTTATCATCAATGGCGCTGAACGCGTGGTCGTAAGCCAGTTGCACCGCTCGCCTGGTGTCGATTTCGTCATGGAAATCGAAGCCGGAGATAAGCGTTTGCACGCCTGCCGCGTGATTCCGGAGCGTGGAAGCTGGATTGAGCTTCAGGTCACCAAGAAAGACACGCTCGATGTTCGCATCGACCAGTCTGGCAAGTTCTCGGCCATGACTCTGCTGCGTGCCATGGATCCGGCGTACTCCTCGAATGACGCTATTCTTGAAACCTTCTACGAGACGGAATCGGTTGAGACCGGCAGTCCAGACACCGCGGCCCAGCTCGAAGGCAAGATCGCCTGCGGCGACTTCGTGGACCCCGCCACCGGCGAGATCCTGATCGATAGTGGTGTGACCATCTCCAAGACGATGGCGCAGGTGCTTGGCGATAACAACATCGGGACGGTAAAGATTCTCAAGGATGCCCGCGACACGCTGATCCTCCAGGCCCTTCAGGCCGATCCGACCACCGATCACGAAAGTGCTCTGTTGCGAATCTATCAGCGGCTCCGGCCAGGCAACCCGCCCCAGCTCGAGAAGGCACGCGAACTCTTCGCCGAGAAGTTCTTCGACACCAACCGCTACCGGCTGGGCAAGGTCGGCCGGTTCCGCATCAATCGCAAGTTCAACCTCAATCTCCCCGAAGACCGGATGACGCTGGATGTGCTGGATTACGTGCACGCCATCAAGTACATCCTGAATCTTCGAAAGGGGATCGGCCAGGTTGATGATATCGATCACCTGGGCAACCGCCGACTGCGGACCATCGACGAACTCGCGGCTGACGAACTGCGCAAGGGGTTCCTCAAGCTCCGCCGTACCGTTCAAGAGCGGATGAGCCTGAAGGACGCCGAGGATATGACCCCGCGTTCGCTGATCAATCCCAAGAGTATCAGTGCTGCGATCGAATACTTCTTCGGGCGTGGTGAACTTTCTCAGGTGGTGGACCAGACCAACCCACTGGCCCAGCTCACGCACGAGCGGCGTCTTTCCGCACTCGGTCCTGGCGGCTTGAATCGGAAACGGGCCGGCTTCGAAGTGCGTGACGTGCACATCTCGCACTACGGCCGAATCTGCCCGATCGAAACGCCCGAAGGAACGAACATCGGGCTGATCAGCTCGCTCGGCATCTACGGCGGTGTCGATGAATACGGCTTCCTGGTCACCCCCTATCGTCAAGTCCAGAAGGGGAAACCGGGCACCGAAGTGCTACCGATGCGGGCCGACGAGGAGGCCGATTACTACGTCGCGCCGGCCGACGCCCCGCGTGACGACCAGGGTGTGATCAAGGGAACCAACCTGACCGCCCGGTTCCAGACCGACTTCGTGTCCAGCTCGGTCGATCAGATCCAGTATATCGACATCAGCCCCAAGCAGATGGTGGGCGTATCGGCCGGTCTGATCCCGTTCCTGGAGCACGACGACGCCAACCGCGCACTCATGGGCTCGAACATGCAGCGCCAGGCTGTGCCGCTGCTCATCGCCGAACCGCCTATCGTTGCCACTGGCCTGGAACGGGCCGTGGCCATGAACAGCGGTATGATTGTCAAGAGTCAGCATGAGGGGACGGTGACGTTTGTCGATGCCACCCGCATCGTGATTGACGACACCCACACCTACAAGTTGCGCAAGTATGTTGGCCTGAACGAACGCACCTGCCTGAACCAGAAGCCGGCTGTTGCCGTGGGTCAGCTCGTCAAGCCGGGCGACCTGTTGGCCGATGGCGCATCGACCTTCAAGGGCGAACTGGCGTTGGGGCGTAACGTGCTCGTTGGGTTCATGGCATGG
>Ga0007795_10000696_pt1 | contig 11356 bp, 9 predicted proteins | sample CryBogmetaGMA1M_FD_60369 | JGI IMG/M metagenome (GOLD analysis project Ga0007795, IMG submission 60369) | Freshwater microbial communities from Crystal Bog, Wisconsin, USA - MA1M | ecosystem: Environmental > Aquatic > Freshwater > Lake | place: Crystal Bog, Wisconsin, USA | collected 2009-07-06
TTGTCAAGTAAAAACAAACAATTAAAAGAAAGAATAAAAAAATTAACAATATAATATATGTCAAGTGTTTTAATATCTTCGTTACCTAATATACAATCTAGTGCATATACTAACAATGATTTATTAGTAATTGTTGGTTATTCCGGAAATACGTCAGGTGCTACTTATCATACACCACTAACATCATTTACGCAATATGTTTCGGCACATACCGCAACCTTAACTGGTGCATCCCTATCAAATGGGGTGTTAACAATAAAAACACCTGTAGGTAATTTTTCGGTACCAGGTTTATATGACATTTATGTTACCGGTGGTACATATAATGTTTTAAACGATACCGCAACATTTACAAACACAACAGGTGGTACATTTTCAGTAACAGGATTTACTGGAGCAACATTACCGGCAGGTGTTAATGAAGATGTACAATTTAATAGTAATGGGGTTTTTGGAGCTGCGAGTTTAAAATATAGACCATCAAATTCTAGTACTTGGAATAGGGGTGTAAACAACATTTCAAGTAACACTGTATTTGGTGAGGATGCGATGAGAAGTACTACAGGTAGTGGTAATACTGTTTATGGGTATCAATCATATTATACAAGTGGTTCTACGGGTGGTTATAATTCAGCTTTTGGGTACCAAACATTATATTCAAATTCAGGAGGAAGTTACAATAGTGCTTTTGGATATAAATCTCAATATACTTCCACTAATTCGTCTGGTAACACATCAATGGGTGCTAATAGTTTATATTTTAATTTATCTGGTAACGACAATGTGGGTATAGGGGTAAATTCTTTATCAGCTTTAACATCGGGTTCAAGAAACGTATCAATTGGTTACGAAGCATCAAAAAAACTTACAACCGCGAACGATATTGTTGCAATAGGAACACAATCCCTTTATAGTAATATATCGTCAAGCGGTCATACTGCGGTAGGGTATCAAACTTTATATTCATTAACAGGTTCAACTAACCCAACCGTTGCTATTGGTTCAGCCGCGTTAAAAAACTTTAACCCAACAAATAATGAATCAAATTTGGCGATAGGTGTTTTATCATTGCAAAGTGTTGTTAATTTTTCATCAGGAAACACCGCGGTAGGTACTTCTTCATTATATAATTTACCTAATTACTCATACGATAATACATCAATTGGGTATTATGCCGGTTCCAATATAACAAATGCGGTATCTGGAAACACATTAATTGGTGCTAAGTCAGGAGATTATTTAAATGGTTCGTATAACACACTTATAGGTTATTACGCAAACACTAATTTAACGGGTAGTAATAATATTTTAATAACAACTAATACAATAAACTCTGCTACAGGTAATACAAACATTGGTGTTGGGTCGGTGTTAGGTGGAAACTTTAATGTTAATAATACAATTGCATTTGGTGTGTCGGTACTTAATGGTAATTTAACAGGTAGTGGTAACACAGCTTTTGGTTATAATGTTTTAAACTCTTTAACCACAGGCTATAATAACATTAGTTTTGGTAATTATATTGCCAGTCAATCATCATCAACAGGATTAACAAATAACGTTTTAATAGGGTATGGTATTCTAAATAATAGTTTAGCCAAAAATGTGTCAGGAACAACCGCGGTTGGTTTATCAACATTAATTAGTGCATCAGGGAACAATAACACCACATTAGGTTACAATACAGGGTTTTATTTAACGGGAGGTTCAAATAACACACTTATAGGGTATAACGCTGGTGGTATTGCAAATTTTTCCGGAAACTCAAACGTAACTCTTATAGGTTACAACGCAAACCTACCAAGTTCAGGTTATACTGATAATAACGCAATAGTTTTAGGTGATACAAATGTAACAACTTTAAGGTGTAATGTTACTTCCATAACAAGTTTATCCGATGTAAGAGACAAAACAGATATTCAAACAATACCTATTGGTATAGATTTTGTTAATAAGTTAAATCCTGTTACATTTACTTGGAATAGAAGAGATGGTAGTATGATTGGTGAAAAATCTTCAGGATTTATTGCACAAGAATTAAAAGAAATTGAAGATAAATATGGTATGAATGAATGGTTAAACTTGGTTAATTCAAACGACCCAAATAGATATGAAGCAACTCCGGGTAATTTACTACCTGTATTAGTTAAAGCAATTCAAGATTTATCAAAAGAACAAAAAGAATTGGAAATAATTTTAAAAGGTTTAGAAAACAAATTATAGAAAGGTGGATTAACTCCACCTTTTTTATTTTTGACTATTTATTGTTATGGAATTTTTTATCAAGAAAAACGCAACACTCCCATTATTGAAAATGCAAATTGTAAATGATGGTAAAGGTGATATTAGGTCCTTTATGGAAAGGATTGAATTATCAACCATTTTTTTTTCTATGGTAAATGTAGATACGGGTATTTCTAAAATTTTAAATAAGGGTGGTGGGTTTGTTGAAAAAACATTTATTGAACCAAATGCGGAACCCGAATATTATGTTTATTATAGATTTACTAGTTCAGACACAAATAAAATAGGTAGATATGAGGGTCAATTTTTAATGAAATGTGATGATGGAAATTTAATATTTCCAATAAGAGAACCACTTTATATAAACATAAGTGAATCTTATTCATCCATAGATTTAACATATACCACCAATTATTCATCAAACGGATTAATTTGTTAATAGAATGGAGTTTTATATAAAAAAGAACGCTACGTTACCTGTCTTAAAAATGAAGGTCATTAAGGATGGAAGAAACGACTATAATTGGTTTGTTAATACTACCGATTATACCGGATTATTTTTTTCAATGGTGAATGTTGATAATGGTATACCAAAAATAACATCTCGTCCAGCTAAATACCAAACAGTGACCGGTACGACTAATGGTGAGAACGAGTATTACATGTACTACCAATTCCAATCTAAAGACACTAATAAGGTAGGTAGATATGAAGGTCAGTTTCTTTTAAAAGATGGTGATGGAGTTTTATTTCTTCCTTTAACACAAAAAATATACATAAATGTACTAGATTCATTTATTGCGGATGATTTATCGTATACAGGTTGTTATGTTTCCGAATTTCCTTGTTGTTCATAATTTTGACAATACCAAATTTATAGATTATAATTCGGTCAAAGGTTAATGTCGTTTTACACGGCAGCCAATAAAACCAAAAATATAATTTATGATTAGTCCTGAAGAAATCCAAGAATTCTTGGAAGGTGCCGACCCAGAAGAGCACATCGTATCCGTAGAATATGACTACGCAACTGACGCAGTTTACAAAATTAAAGAAATCCCCCTACAAGGTAAAAGAATTATTAAAGACACCTTCACACCATTTGCGTGGGTTGGTGATTTAAAAGGTTTGAATTTTTACCAATCGTCAAAAGACTTACAGAAGAAAGCAATGTCCGAGCATGGGATTATGATTGAAAAATTAGAAACCGGTGGTAATGATAGAATGGAAAGGGGGTTAAAATATATGGTGAAATCCCTTAAAGGTTATAGACATTTAATTAACTTCTTTAAGGAAGGTGGTGTTGACCCTTGGGGTGAAAAGACAAAAGGATTGGTATTGGTGTTACCTCCTGTGGAACAATACCTTATACAAAAAGAAAAACGATTATTTAAGGGGTTTGAGGAATATAATGATATTACCCGTTTTGTATTTGACTTGGAAACAACTTCGTTGGAGCCAAAGGATGGTCGTATCTTTATGATTGGGGTAAAAACCAACAAAGGATTACAGAGGGTTATTGAGTGTTCTGATGAGGAACAAGAAAGAGCCGGTCTTATTGAGTTCTTCAAGATGATTGATGACATTAAACCAACAATTATTGGTGGTTATAACTCCTTCAACTTCGACTGGTTTTGGATTATGGAAAGATGTAAGGCATTACTCTTGGATGTTAAAAAGATTTGTAAGACACTTAATCCGAATGTTAATATGTCCGTTAAAGATGGGATGTTAAAATTGGCAAACGAGGTTGAGAATTATAAACAAATCCAAATGTGGGGTTATAATGTTGTGGATATTATCCATGCTGTTAGACGAGCACAAGCCATCAACTCCGGTATTAAGTCTGCTGGTTTGAAATACATTACCCAATACATTGAGGCTGAAGCCGAAGACCGAGTATATATTCCCCACGAAGATATTGGTAAGATGTATAGTGAGAAAGAAGAATATTGGTTAAACACCAAGAACGGAAAATATAAGAAAGCCGATAATCCACAATATGATGATTTGGATAAAAAGTTTCCGGGGGTTTATATTAAGACAACAGGTGATAATATCGTTGAGAGATATTTGGATGATGACTTGGAGGAAACATTATTAGTGGATGAGGAATTTAGTCAGGGTTCATTCTTACTTGCCCGAATGGTTCCGACAACATATGAAAGGGTATCAACAATGGGAACCGCAACTTTATGGAGAATGGTAATGCTTGCTTGGTCTTATAAACACAAGTTGGCAGTCCCTGAAAAACAAGAAAAACGAGAGTTCGTGGGTGGATTGTCTCGTCTATTAAAGGTGGGATATTCAAAGGATGTTCTTAAATTGGACTATTCTTCACTTTATCCGTCCATTCAGTTGGTTCACGATATTTTCCCCGAGTGTGACATTATGGGTGTGATGAAAGGATTGTTATCTTATTTCAGAGCAACTCGTATCAAGAATAAAAACTTGGCATCCCAACATAAAAAAACAAATAAGAAGTTATCACAAAAGTATGACCGACTTCAATTACCAATCAAAATCTTTATCAACGCCTTCTTTGGTAGTTTGAGCGCTCCTCACGTATTCAATTGGGGTGACGTAGATTGTGGAGAACAGATTACCTGTACCGGAAGACAATATCTTCGTATGATGTCCAAATTCTTTATGAAAAAGGGGTATACACCACTTGTTTGTGATACGGATGGTATGAACTTCTCTTTACCTCCCGGTGGTGTAGATGATAGAAAATATATCGGTAAGGGTAATAACTGGTTGGTGGAAAAAGGTAAAGAATATCAAGGATTTGATGCGGACGTTGCAGAGTTTAACGATTTGTTTATGAAAGGTGAGATGGGATTAGATTGTGACGGAACTTGGGATAGTTGCATAAACCTTGCTCGTAAAAACTACGCAACATTAGAACAAAATGGTAAGATTAAACTTACTGGTAACACAATTAAATCAAAGAAACTACCTTTATATATTGAGGCGTTCTTGGATAAGGGTGTTAAACAACTACTTAAAGGTGAAGGTCAGGAATTTGTGGAATGGTATTATGAATACCTACAAAAGATATGGGATAAACAAATTCCATTGATGCAAATAGCACAACGAGCAAAAGTTAAATTGACAATCAAAGATTATATTGCTCGTTCCAAACAAACAACCAAGTCAGGTGGGGCAATGTCTCGTATGGCACATATGGAATTGGCAATCAAGTTAGGGATGCACGTAAATTTGGGTGACGTAATATATTATGTTAATAATGGTGTTAAAGCATCACATGGAGACGTTCAAAAGAAGAAAGATGATATTGTATTAAATTGTTATCTTCTTAACCAAAAGGATGTTGAAAATAACCCTGAAATGTTAGGAGAATATAATGTTGCAAGAGCAATTGCAACCTTTAACAAACGAATAGAACCATTATTGGTTGTGTTCGGTCAAGAAGTCCGTGATAACTTATTAGTTGATGACCCGGCAAATAGGGGGTTATTTACAAAAACACAATGTGAATTAATTAATGGTGTTCCTTTTGAGGAAGGTGACCAAGATAGATTAAAAGAAGATTTAATGGATTTAAGTCCTGATGAAATTAAGTTTTGGGAAAAGAAACAAATGAGTTCTGACTATATGTATGAATTGGCAGAACCGGGGTGGGAAGATTTTGTTTAATCTAACTTTAATCCGTCAGAGCTAACGATATACCAACTACCTAAAGCAAAGTAAAACTCAACACAAGCACCCTTATCTATAAGAATTTCTTCATATTCTTCATCAATAAGACCTTGTGTTGTTTTTATTAGGCATTTAGTTAGGGTTTTAATGATAATATGTTCTGTGGTCGTTGATTCCAATAATATTTCACATTGGTCAATATCCTTAACAATAATTAAACTCTCACCACTTGTTGTGTAAGTATGTTCAGATATAACAACTTTATCAGACACCATAACTTGTTGTCCGTTTATATTTGTTAATTCGGGTTTGCTTTTTACAATTGCCATAAAATTAAATTACATAGATACCCCTAGGCATCGCTCTAAACTTTAATTGTTTGTTTAGGTTTTCTGCAATTAGAGCTTCACGTTCCATAACCTTCTCAGGTTTAAGACGAGTAAGACGACCTTCAGCACCAATTAGTTCTTCAATTAATTTAGTTTTTTCATCTTTCGCTTCAGTTGCAATAGTTTGATAATCCAATGTTAACTCAGAATCCGGAGTTTTCAAGTTACCACTATATTTTCCACGAACTTTTGCCAATGTTTCTTTTGCGTAAGCGAAGAACCAACGACGAACCCATATTTGTGCTGGATTATTTAAGTCAATCCAACTAATTTTTTCAAAAGGAACATCTGATGGTAGACGAATAATATCAGGATTTGCTTTTAAGCATTTATCTCTGTCGGCAGGACCAACATCATAATACCAATACCATACCTTACCTCTCATTAGAGTTGAGTTACCAAAGTCAAATTTACCACCCGGTGTTTGCATTAAATGAACAGCCTTTTTACCTTCAGGAAGTGCAGTAACTCTATAAGTTAAATCACCAGCAATAATTCTTCTTTGAATATTGATTTCTTGCATTCTCAATAACATATCAAATGCTGGCATCATAAAATATGAACCTGAATACCCCATTTGTGAATAACCGGCAGGACCTCCTAAACCAGGACCTCCTATACCCCCAAAAGACCAAGGGTCAAACATAATATTATTAAGTGTTGCAGGGGTAAACCACAATAATTCATTTAATTCTCTTCCTGCGGGTATTTCATATATTTGTTGGTGAGGAACTAATTGAATAAAATCTTTCTTTAAAACATCATCACCACCGGCTTGTAAACCAACAATTTTAGAATAAGCATAAGTGTATCTCGTTTCATAATCCAAACTACGAGTAATGAAAGCTTTAGATAATGATTGTTCGTTCAAATTAAGATTATACAATGAAGTCCATTGTGATTCAATTAAAAAGTCTTGAACGTATTGTGAATAGTCCTCAATGGATAATTCCAAAAGGGAATCCAATTGTTCATCTTCCAATTCTACACTTCTTAATGGTGCACCCAATAAATGTCTTAAACGAGTATAAAGTTGGGTTCTTTCTGGTTCAGCAATAACAGCCATAGTGATATTATTTTATACTAATAAATATCAACAAAATTATAATGTTGTCTTTAACATACTCAAAACCAAACTCTCATTTAGTTTTGTTTTCTTTTTCATTTGGTAAAGTTTGTCAACAAACTCCCAATTTACAACATCCCAAAAGTTTTTGATGTATTCATCTCTTTTGTTTTGATATTTTAGGTAATATGCGTGTTCCCACAAATCTAATCCTAAAATCGGATATCCACCTCTGTTAATAACGTTCATAAGTGGATTATCTTGATTTGGTGTGGACATAACTTTTAATGTGCCTCTTTTTGTTATTACCAACCAAACCCATCCTGAACCAAATCTTTTTTTGGACATCATTTCAAATTTATTTTTGAAATCTTTGTAACTACCAAAATCTTTTTTGATTTGTTTTAATAATTCACCTTTACATTCTTGTTTCGTTGGTGATAACATTTTCCAAAACATCGCATGGTTAAACGCTCCACCAGCGTTGTTTCTAATATCTTTTGGGAAACGTCCAATTGAACGAATAATTTCTTCTAAATCCAAATCACCGAAATCTTTTTTGGATAATGCTTTGTTTAACTTATCCACATATCCTTTATAATGTTTGTTGTAATGGATATTCATTGTTTTTTCATCAATGAATCTTTTTAATGCGGAATAAGCGTAAGGTAAGTTCTCAATACCAATCTTTTTCATTTCTGTTAAAAGTTCGGTGTTGTAGTTAATATTATTATTTTCGTTGATAAGGGAAACTAATTTTTCAGCCTTTTCATAAAGTTTGTCTTTTTCTTGTGGTTTTTCTTTTTCAAACATTTTCATCAATCTACCTGCCATAGCATTTGCCTCATCTTCGTTTTTACCACCAATATCAGGACCTTGTTCTCTACCTAAATTTACTCTTTGGTATTCGTGTGTCCATTCGTGAGCAAGAGTTCTTAAAATATCTCTATTCATTCTACCTTTAACCAAGATGTTCAAAACACTATCGTCAGTTCTACTTCCGGTAGTCATATCTTTTTGTTTTTTACCCAAAAAGTTTATGGTTACATTGTGATGTAACTTGATGTGTTTTTGTAAAAATTTAATGAAATCTTTAGCCAATTGTTTATCTGGCTCGTTCATTCCACAACCAATATGTCTAATTCTGACTTTCATATACAATATAAATATCGTATTATCGGTTATTTATCATCGACATAATCTCACCAACAACATCAGCTGAACTATCCCCCATATTGTCACCCATAACGGTTTCAAATATTTGTTTTTTCTTTGCCAAAATATCGTAAATCGCCCCTTCAATCGTATTCTCAAAAATAGGATAATAGATTGATACGGAGTTTTTCTGTCCGTATCGATAACATCTATCTTCACCCTGAAGATGTTCAGATGGAACAAAAGACAAGTCATTCATAATAACCGCTTCACCAGCAGTCAATGTAATACCAACGCCAGCGGCTTTTAAATTACCGACAAAAACTTTGATTTTATCGTTTTCTTGAAACTCGTCCACAGCATGTTGTCTTTGTATTTTAGAACAACTACCATCCAAATAAACGGATTGTTTTCCAAAATGTTCGTGGATTTTTTTGAGTGAATCGGTGAAATTTGTTAAAATAACCACTTTCTTACCCTGTTCTACAATGTTTTCAGCAAGTTCAATCGTGGTAGCAATTTTCTCTTCAGCAATTACCTGTCTAACTTTCATTAATTTACTAAACTGAATGGTTAGTGAAGACGACTCCTCTTTTTTTGTGTTATACCAATCATAGTATTCACCCATCAACCCTTCATACATTTTTGATTTTAATCTCAAATAAACAGGGGTGATAATCTTTTCAGGTAAATCCAACACATCCGTTTTCAATCTACGAAGAAGTTGTCGTGAAGTTCTGTCTCTCAACTCTTCCAAATTTGACGCACCTGTTACATTCCAAATCTTTCTACCTTTAACATTAAACTGATAACCGGCACAATATCTTATCGCATAAGCCATCCAATTTGCTGAAACGGGTGATTCAATAAGATTTAACAAATTGTAATAGTTCATTGGTCTATTAGTCATAGGTGTTCCCGTCAATAACCACAAATACTTTGCGTTTTTACAAAATGAATTTACAATCTTTGTTCTTTGGGCTTGTGGATTAGATATCATATGAGCCTCATCCAAAATTACCAAATCAAATCTAGCGTTTAGAATAGGTGAATTCTTTAAGTCTTTTGTATCGTGGAAGTTTTTTAGGATATCATAATTTATAATTATAAAATCCTCATTCGTTGAAAAGTTTTTACCTTCACAGATATATGATGGTCTGTCCGTATAGTTTTTAATCTCACGTTCCCAATTTATCTTTAACGATGCCGGACAAACAATCAATACCTTCTTTGCTCCTGTTTCCAATGCTGCAATAATCGTAGAAGTCGTTTTACCCAATCCCATATCATCTGCCAAAATAAATCTTTTACAACCAACTAATTTCTCAATTGCTTCTTTTTGGTGTTCTAACGGGGGACGATGTGAATACTTTGTATAATCTACCTCAACTTTTTCGATAGACACATTCTTAACTATGGAACCCTTTGGTAACCAAAAATCATACAATTGTTCGTTCTCTAAAAATCTACCCCAAACGTGGTAAGCCTTATCCTTTTCAACCAACAACTTTTCAATCCAAACTTTTTCAGGTGTGGTCATTAATAGTTTTTCATCTGCAAATTTTTCAGCAAAATAGGTGTCTAATAATACCCATTTCTTAGCAACTTTTGGTTGTGTGTTTTGATAGGTAATAATATAGTCCGCCTGATTACGAGAAGGGAAGAAGTTTCTATTTGTCTGAAACTTTTGTTTTAGTTTCAAGATATAGTTGTTCGCACCCTCGTAAGTTTCAAGGACTTTTAATGACTTGTGTTCTATAGATAAGTTAGGTTCCAATTTGCATTAAATATAATCAAACTAACGATATTTATCAAATAAAATCTTCTATGAACAACAAAGTCCCTATTACAAGATTGGGTAAATTTTTTGGTGACACTGACTATAATTTGGATATTCAACTTGGTGAAGAGTGGTTATACGGTGATATGAACTTTACTCTTGTATTGTATCGTGTTGATAGAATTAAAACAAAAACCGACGATGTTTATGGTGAAACCGTAACAGATGGTATAAAATTTTTACCTCCGGTTGAGTTTAAGGGTTATGTTCAAATAATGGCACCAGAAAATAAAGCTTTAGGTAATTCAAAAGTAGAACAAATGGAACCTGGTAATCTAAAAGTATCGGTTTATCAGAGACATTTAGATGAATTAGAAATCGATATTCAATTTGGGGATTACATTAAATACTATGAAACTGAAGATAGAGTTAGATTTTATACTGTCAATAATGATGGTCGTGTGGTTTCAGATAATAAACACAATTACGCAGGTACGAGACCTTATTATAGAACAATTATGGCTTCGTATGTTACGAATAACGAATTTAGAGGATTGTAATTATGGCTTTACCATCAAAAATAAAGAAAAATTTACCTTTAACTTCACCCAAAACTTTGTTGGGTAGAAGACAAGAGTTATTAGAAAAAATTAATAAAGACGGAACCTATCTTCCAAAGTCTTTATTACATGCCGATTTAGATAGAGGGTTTTTAGATTTTGTAAAAAATGATTTAAGAACCGTTGTTGAAGGTAAGTTGGTCCCAACCGTAGATATTTTAATTACAACACAAAATTGGACACAATTCACCGAAACATGGAATTTTCAAAATATTGATAAAAACGCTGAACCACCATTTATTGCTACTGTAAGAAACCCGGAAGTTAAGTTTGGAACTAATCCTGCGTTAATATACAATATACCAAATAGAAAACAATATTTTTATGCACAAGTCCCTACTTGGGACGGACAAAGAGCTGGTATGGACATTTATAAAATCCCACAACCGGTTCCTGTTGATATAACTTATTCTATTAAAATAATTTGTAACAGAATGAG
>Ga0007795_10000697_pt1 | contig 11346 bp, 8 predicted proteins | sample CryBogmetaGMA1M_FD_60369 | JGI IMG/M metagenome (GOLD analysis project Ga0007795, IMG submission 60369) | Freshwater microbial communities from Crystal Bog, Wisconsin, USA - MA1M | ecosystem: Environmental > Aquatic > Freshwater > Lake | place: Crystal Bog, Wisconsin, USA | collected 2009-07-06
GAACGAATTGACTCCGAATTTCGATAGCCGGCAATTTGCAAGCCCCAGATCCGCATCGATGCGGCCGGGTAAATCTCCACAACTAGACCGCCGCCAGACCTATCTATCGGCGTGCCTGAAGCCTGAAGCTTTGATAGCAGACCGGCGCACCTCAGGGCGGTCATGCCGAGTCGATCTGTTGACACGCTGAGGGGCCATCTTCCGGTCACGCGATGAACCTCGCGATCTGTCTCGCGATGTGCCAAGCGGCGACGCCAATCGATGTCGCCTTCAAATACTTCTCCTGCGAGAGATTCGGAAGAATAGCGTTTCAGGAAATCCACGAAATCAACTGGCCAACCCAAAGCGCAATCGATTCCGAGTTTGTCCAAGGTCGATGCTGCATCGATGATTCTTTGATCTTGAACATTTTGCTCCAGACTGAGCAACTTGACTCTGCTCCGAGACCAGTCCAAAACGGCTAGCGCTGTGCCTTTTGGTTCTGCAGCTAGGTCCAATCCGGCAATCAACATAGGTAAACCCTAAACCAAGAGTCCATCAAACTTTTGGGCTCCCTTTTGCCATAGGCTGGGCCAAACAGCTGTTTTGGACTTGCTAAGTGATCGGGTGGCACATGAACGTTGTGACCAGAAAAGCACTTGCTCTCGTACGATCATGCCACCCCATTCCCTGCTTGGCGGTCTCGTTATTTGTTGGTCTTTTTGCAGTGGGTTCGGGCATTCCAATAATGCGTGGCATGGAGATTGCATCAGCGGTCTTGCTTCAGCAAATATCGGTTGGCCTATCTAACGACTGGCTCGACCAGAAGCGTGACCTTCTGGCCGGACGCACGGATAAGCCAAGTTTCGGCGGCCTTGTGACGCCGGCAGAGCTTCGCTTTGGTTCACTCACCGCGGCAATCCTTGCTGAGGCAGCCGCATTTGCGCTCGGGTTTAGTGCGGGGATGCTGATGGTTTTGATGCTGGCAATTGGTTGGGCTTACAACCTAGGCATGAAATCGAACTGGTCTTCGGCAATTCCCTATGCACTCGGCTTTGGCACTCTGCCCGTTTTTGCGGGATTGGCAGCGGAGACACCTTTTTGGCCACCTGTCTGGCTAGTTTCGGTGGCAGCGCTTTTGGGCGTCTCGGCACATTTCGCGAATGCCCTTCCAGACATGATGGACGACAAGCTAACCGGGGTAAACGCGCTACCTCACATATTGGGCCAGAGAGTCTCGGCTGTTGTGATTGCAGTGACTGCAATGCTTGCAACCGTTTTGGTAGTTACTCTGTCAAAAGCATTAGAGCCGCTGGTAGCGGTGATTGGTCTCGTTGCAACCGCGTTGCTGGTTGGCTTTGCCAGCGGTCTCTCACTCAAGACCAACCCACCAAGGGTGGTGTTCTACTTGCTTGTGGCGGCTTCACTAGTCAATGTTGTGCTGCTTGTCTTGGGAAGTGGGCGGTAAATGGAAAATGCCCTAATTTCTAGGGTATTTTTTATGCGCGAGGAGTGAACCCAAGGAGTTCACCTGATCCCGAGTTGGCAAATTCTTTTTGGTTCAGGTCGCTGAGCCAATTTCATCCACCAGTATGAGTCTTTTCGTCATTCCATGTCGGCTGCTCCTGCACGCCCTAATAGCTCGCTTCAGGGCCTAGATTGTTAAAAACGTTTCTTTACAAAGGATTCAGTGGAATTAGACGATGAAGAATATCCCCGTATCAAAGGTTTTTTCGCTCAGTGACGGCATTTTTTCGATAGCAATCACGCTTCTGGTGCTGGACCTAATTCCAGTTGGAGCCGAATTAACGTCTGCTGCTAACTTCAACGAGGCCATGGCTAGCAAATGGCCGGTTTTTGCGGCGTTCACGCTTGGGTTTCTGGTCATTGCTTCAATCTGGTATGACTACCACGCACTGGGTCAATACCTTGTGGAGACAAACGAGATATGGGTCTGGGAACAGATTTTCACGTTCTTCACGGTAACGCTGGTGCCTTTTGGCGTATCACTTCTTGGTCATAGCGTGAACACTCCCAACATGACTTGGCCCGTGTTCTACTTTGGCGTGATCCTCTTTGCTCGAAGCCCGGTAACGCTCATTGCTATTTACCTGGCTCGACGCAAATATGGCGGTTTGAAAATGGCCGCGGACTTTCCTGTCGACGTCAAGTCGTTTGAAAACTATTCAATGATTGGCCTGGGCATCACGACTGTTTATGGAGGCCTGGTGATCTGTGTTTCACTAATCAACGCATGGCTTGCACTGATTTTGTACTCGATTTTTGTACTAGTGAGGATGAGCCCTATATCGAGCTGGACCAATACCTTTAGGTTTATTGAGAAACGGAGTTCTGCAGCCAGAACTGGTCGATAGGTGTTGGTGCTTGGTGCGCTTGGAGTGAAGCCGTGGCTGGCTTGCGACCAAGCGAGTCAGCAGGCTGAAAGTCCCGATAAGCGCGAAATGCCCTGATTTCTCAGGGCATTTTTTGTGCGCTTGGAGGGACTCGAACCCCCAACCTTCTGATCCGTAGTCAGATGCTCTATCCGTTGAGCTACAAACGCCTGCTTTGGCACGTTGGGTGTTGTTTTTGAACAACAAGAGATTATTTTAGCCCAGATTGGGGCTACTGTCTAACCCGAGTTTTCAAGCGCAAACGCAATCCTGGAGCCTGCTTAGGCATCCCTAACCAAGTGCAATCGCGGTTTGGTGGAGCATTACTCCTTGCGGTGTTAGGTTCAAATTGGGGCATCGATGGCCCTGATTTAAAGAGGCTACAAGAAGGAGCAAACCGTGAAGGTTGCTAACAAAGTACTTGTAATAACTGGTGGCGGGGCGGGAATCGGTCGTGAGACGGTGCTCGAGGCCTTGCGTCGCGGGGCCAAGGTTGCAGCCGTTGACCTTAGTGCCGATGGCCTTGCCGAAACGCAAAAGCTTGCTGGCTCACTGGCCAAGCACCTGACCACACACGTGGTGAACATCGCTGACCGAGAAGCCGTGGCCGGGTTACCAGATGCCGTGGCCAAAGCTCACGGGGCGGTGGACGGCTACATAAACGTTGCCGGCATCATCCACAAGTTCAAGCGCGTAAACGACCTGGACTTCTCTGAGATTGAGCGAGTTGTGAACGTGAACTGGTGGGGCACCGTGAATCTGACCAAAGCGTTCCTACCGGTTCTGCTGAAGCGCCCGGAGGCGCACATAGCTCACGTTTCCAGCATGGGTGGGTACGCGCCAGTTCCCGGTCAGACCATTTACGGCGCAACAAAGGCTGCGGTGCGCTTGCTTACCGAGGGTTTGCACTCTGAGCTAAAGGGAACCAACGTTGGCGTGACTACCGTTTTCCCCGGTGCGGTAAAGACCAACATCGCCACCAACTCCGGCGCTACAACTGCCGCGGAGGCCGAGAAGATGGCTGGTTCACCTGATGCGCCCAAGTTCAAAATGACGGAAGCCAATGTGGCGGGCAAGCTGATCATCGATGGCGTTGAAAACAAAAGCTATCACGTGTTCATTGGCAGCGACGCAAAGCTAATGGACCGACTGATTCGCCTGATGCCTGAGCGCGCAGCGGCACTCATCTTTAAGCAGATGGCTAGCCTGCTGGGCTAAAGCCCACGGACGTGCAAAATGGGAGCCGGTTTACACCGACTCCCATTTTCCGTTTTGCTAGCGTGCGGCGTGCTTTGGGAACGCCGGGGTGATTGCAAGGAACACAACCGAGATGACAAGTTGAATCAGCAGCGCGGTGTGGAAACCGGTAACCGACTGCCCAACCAATCCGTAGGTAAAGAACGCGGTTCCAAAAATGGCCACGCCCACCGATGAAAAGACCGACTGCACCGCAGACATGACGCCGCTGGCTGATCCGGTTTGCTTGCCGCTAACGGAGGAGAGCACGATGTCGAAGATTGGCGCGGCAATGAGCCCGGTGCCGATTCCGGCAACAACTAGACCTGGAACAATCTGCCAGATGCTGAAGTTGTCTCCGTTAGGAAGCGCAAACCAAAGCAGCGCAGCGCCGATGAGTTGAACCACGCCACCAATTTGCAGCACGCGGCTACCCAGCTTCTCGGCCAGGAAACCACCGCTCACAGCACCACCGATAGCCGAACCGATTGCGATTGGCAGGTTACCGAGTCCGGCATCGCCAGAACTAAAGTGCTGGCCAAACTGAAGAAAGAGGCTCAGGGTTAGGAACAAACCGGTGAACCCGGCAAAGTAAAGTGCGAGTCCTGTGATACCAAGTGTGTAGCCACGGTTGCTGAAAATCGATGGGTCAATGAGCGGGCTCTCGCCGCGCTTCGACGCTGAACGTTCCATGAGTGAGAACAGGTAGAACACAACCACGGAGCCAACCAGCATGGCATAGGTCCAGAATGGCCAACCAGCCTCCTGCCCCTTGATCAACGGGTATACCAACATTCCAGATGCCAAAATCACCATGAGCGCACCAAACAGGTCTATCTTGATGGTCTTGTCGGCTTGGCTCTTTGGCAGGTACTTCCAAGACAGCACGGCAGCCACAATGCCAATTGGCAGATTCACAAGGAACACCGTACGCCAACCCATTCCGGCGATATCCGCCTGAATCAGGAATCCACCGATGATTGGGCCCAGGATTCCTCCCAAACCGAATGCGGGTCCGTAAGCCGCGAAGGCCTTACCGAACTCCTGCGGAGGGAAGGTCTCGCGAATCAAACCGAAACCCTGAGGGAGAAGCATGGCTCCCAAGAAGCCTTGGATGAAGCGAAAAATAATTAGCGCGAAAACCGTTGGCGCAATTGCGCAAAGCAGCGAGGCCAAAGTGAAGCCAATCAGGCCAAACAAGAACATGTTACGGCGACCAAAGCGATCTCCCAGGCGACCACCCAGGATCAGACCGGAACCAAGCGCAAGGGCGTAGCCGCCAATCACCCACTGCAGGTCGGTGCTGCTGGCACCAAGCTCAGTGGCAAGTGTTGGTCCCGCAACATTCACAATGGTGGAATCCAGAAGGTCCATCATTTCTGCGATGAGCACCACGGTGAGCACCAACCATCGATGCTTGTAACCTGCGTTCAAAACTTCATTCATTAGGGGTTTCCTGTCAACGTTGAGTGGCCCGAGCTGGGCGAAGGCATTGCCTAACCAAACCTAGTTGGCGGTCAGGGTATTCCTATTTGACCGCGCCAACCGGAGCGAGGATAGCCCAGGCGTCTTTGGCTTTTCCGCTTGTGCTGGAAGCGGCTGGGTAGAGCATTACCTGCGGGTCAAAGTTCCTACCGCCAAAATCAACGGCAAAGTGGATGGTTTTAGGACCGAAGCACTTGAAGTTGTGCTTCACAAACTGCTTCAGGTTTTTGTCATTACGTATTAGGGCAGTGTAGGCCAGGGGCTTGCGCGGAGTGATGCAGGCAAAACTTAGCTCGTACTTCTTAGTTGGATCGATGGGCAGGTTCGGATTGTAGAAGTAAGTGCCCATGCTGCCATTTTCCGGGTCGAGGTTCCAGGTGCCACGGGCCAGTTCACCAGGGGCAAGGTCTGGAAAAATGCCGGCTCCAACCGGAGCATTTTGGGTGACCCTTGGAATGGCTGGCCCCAGCAGAGCCGTAATCACGAGTGCTATTGACAAGAAGTACGTGGTCTTTGGAATCTTGAGAAACAGTGGGTAAAGCAGGCGCGCCACAAAGGCTACCGCAGCGCCAACCAAACTTCCGATTGCAAGCGCAGCTCCCAGTGTGCTTTGCGGATAAGGAAACAAAAAGGCGCTCGCCCAGAACATAATGCCAAGCCCAAAAAGAATCACCGCGTACCAGGCAGCAGTCTCTAAAGAACTGCGGGTCTTTCCCAGCCAGCGTTCAATCGGGTACGCAATCACGAACATCGCAACAAAAACGATTGCTAGGCATATTGCCAAGAAGTCGAGGCCGTTGGTCAGGTTGTTGACCAGGGCAAGAGTTCCCACACTGGACTTCACCAGCTGCGGCAAGGTGAATGACAAAAAGATAGCCAGGAACACCAGACTGGAGGACACGAAGGCCGCAGAAAGTCGGCGCATAAAGCTTGGCATGAGTCCCCCATCGATGGCCGTTTAGGCAATGACTCAAGTCTAGGTAAAGAAAAACCGCCGACCTAGCGGGTTCCCAGATGTAAAGAAAAACCCCCGAACGAATCGGGGGTTTACTTTTATCCGGAGCTAATCTCGGATTTGCGAGCGGAGACGAGAGGATTTGAACCTCCGAACCAATTTCTTGGTTACCTCATTAGCAGTGAGGCGCACTCGACCGGGCTATGCGACGTCTCCTTGCAGGCATAAGTTTAGCGGACATTGAGTTTGGCCGCCAATGCGCAACCTGGTTCTTAGCCCAGGATAGTTGAAACCGTAACCGAAGCGTCGCCCACGGCATTCTTGAGCACAAAGTAGGCACCAAGTTCCGATGGGAATACAACGTAAGTCTGAGCAACGCCGTTCGGATTTGCTATGGGGTCACTGATATTCGCAATCACTAATGAGTAGTTGGTTTGATTTCCAGACATGGTGAAAAGACTCTCAAGATTTGAATAAGGGATTACCTTGTAAGTCACACTGTTACCAACAGCAATCGGGGCTTGCTGAACCCTATTTGCTGGGTCCGACACCAGGTAGACAAGCCCGAAGAAAGTTGAAGGCGTACTTGGGCCATTTTGAGAAATGTCCAGTGACGACACAGTAACAGTCAAATTGAAATACCAAATTGCGTACAGCGTACCCGGGGCAGACAGGGTAAACGAGTCGCCTGGTTGATAAGCCGTTCCTGTTCCATCGGCTGCCGTGTTCCAGCCAAAAAAGTGGGCGCCGTTCACTGCCGTGTATGAGTTTGCCTCGAGCGAAATAGAACCAGAGCCGCTTTGAGTTTGCGAGGTGCTGTTTGTGCGACTCAAAGCATAGTTAGCGTCATAGGTGAGTGTGAATCCATTTATGGCGAAGGAAACAGAAATTGAGTGGTCAGCCGTAACGTTACTGAACGTGTAACCGTTGGTGATGGCGTTCGACAAATCTGCCCCAACTAGGTCGGTGTTGTCAACACTCACGGAACTAACGTGGTAACCCGCATCTGGGGTAAACGTAAAGTTGTCAGAGTTTGATCCGCTGTTGTAGCTGTTTGGTCCAGCTTTACTGATGGTGCCGTGCCCACCAACAACACTTGCAGTAATCGTGTATGTGTTGATCACGAAAGAGACCGCGATCGTGTGATTCGTCAGCACGTTATTAAAGGTGTAGCCACTCGATATTGCAGTAGTTAGATCTGGGCCGGTCAAAGCTGTCCCATCGATCGAAACTGAAGTTACGGAATAGCCGGGGTCGGCAGTAAAGGTGTAGGTGGAGCTCGCCGAGCCTGAGTTCACCGTCTCCACTGCGCTTGGCGTAATGACTCCATGACTTCCTGCTGAAGGGGTTACCGTGAAGGTGTTGATTGCGAAGGACACCGCGATGGTGTGGTTGGCCGTCACGTTACTGAAGGTATAGCCGCTAGCGATGGCGTTTGCTAAGTCGAGCCCCGCCAAATCGGTGCTGTCCACACTCACAGAACTCACGTGATAACCCGTAGCCGGAGTAAAGGTGTAGGTTGCACTTCCACCCGAGTTAACCTGGCCAACCCCAGATGGTGTGATGGTTCCATTCGCACCTGCGGAAGCAGTGATTGAGTAAGTGGTTGGCGGTGGTGGAGTGGATTCCGAAACCGTGATGTTGACTACAGCAACTAATCCGCTTTCAGATGAGCGTTTGTCGTCTCTTCCCGAAGACACATACAAGAAGAAATTCTTTGCCACCTGAGCAGAAGTTGGGGTACCTGAGATAACACCGGATTGCCTATTAAGGCGAAGGCCGGCTGGCAGGGATTGGCCCTTGAGTGCAACGCTGAGATTTTCCCGGATACCCGAGACCACGAGTCTCTGAGTTGGCGTAACTGCGGAACCAACGGTTCCAGTTAGCGTCTGAGTGCACGGAGCAACCGTGGCTCGGCTCTTGGAACAGACCGCTCTTTGCTCGGATGGGCTAGCACTTGCCTGAACCGCGGGAGAAGCGATGGTGAGAACCAGAGCGAAAGCGAGTAACTGCTTGAAGTGTTTTGACACAGACATATTTGCCAGTTTAGAGCCAAGCAGGACCAAAAGTAGACTATTAGTCTATTAAAAGCGAACTTTAGATTTGCCCGCCAACCCCAGGTAGTGGGCTCGCTGTGCAGGCGTGAGCTTCTCAATTGCATAGCGCAACATTGTGCGCGGCATAGTGGATGCTTGTTCGCCTAGGTAAGCCAATAGCACATCGATGTTTTGCTTGCCCATCTCCCGCAACATCCAACCAACAGCCTTATGAATCAGGTCGTGTTTGTCGGTGTGCAGGATTCGCGCGATTCGAAGGGTTGGCTCCAGGATTCCCGCGCGAATGTGAGCGAACGTAAGCATGATTGAGATTCGGCGATCCCAAAGCGAATCGGAATTCGCAAGCCGAGTCAGCAGGGCATCGTCTGGGTGGTCGATTAGCCACAGCCCAAAGTACGGAGCGCTGGTGTCAATCAGGTCCCAGTTATTCCAGCGTTGCTCAGCCGCCAGCTTGAGCCAGAACTCAAACAGGGTTCGGCGAGCGCCGTCATCGATGCGTCCGGGCTTTGAAGCTTTGGCAAACCTTTGGCTCAGAATGATGGCGGCTAGGAGCCGTTCCTCGTGAATCCCGCTGTGGGCCAAAACACCGATTTCTGGTAACTCCAAGTTGTGGAACTGCTTTGCCACGATTCGCACCTGCGGAACGGTGGCACCCATAAAGAAGTCACCCTCACCGTATTGTCCGGGTCCGGTCTTGAAGAACATGCTGGAGTGGCCAGCGCGATCCGGATTGCCAAAAGCGGCCAACGCAAGTTTTGCATCGGCCGCCGTTTGGTGATTCATTCCTCTAACCTAGCGATTTGGGGGCGCCCTCTAGAGTTCGGCCTGAGTCGGAGTCACGCTGAGTCCCGTTTGGTCCCCGTTTACGTCAACTCGCACAAGAGAGCCATCGATGGCCTCGCCTGCCAGAAGCAGATTGGCAAGCTGGTCGTCGATCTGCTGTTGCATTAATCGACGCAGTGGACGTGCTCCGTATATTGGGTCGTAGCCGTGCTCGCTCAGCCAGGCGCGTGCCGCCGGTGTCACAGCTAGTTGCAGGCGACGCTCTTCTAGGCGTTTGGTTAGGCGATCGATGTTTAGCTCCACGATCTGGCCTAGTTCAATCCGATCCAGCGCGCTAAAGATCACTATGTCGTCTAGTCGGTTCAAGAATTCTGGTTTGAATGCTGCACGAACGGTGGCGTTCACAGCCATGTCCTTCTGCTCCTGGGTCAACTCTGGGTCAACCAGGTACTGGCTGCCCAGGTTGCTGGTGAGAATCAGAATCACGTTCTTGAAGTCAACGGTGCGACCTTGGCCATCGGTGAGACGGCCGTCGTCTAGCACCTGAAGCAGAACGTCGAACACCTCGGGGTGTGCCTTCTCAACTTCGTCAAGCAAAATGACCGAGTAAGGGCGGCGGCGCACCGCCTCCGTTAGCTGACCACCCTGCTCGTATCCCACATACCCTGGGGGAGCACCAAGAAGACGGCTAACCGAGTGCTTTTCGGCGTACTCGCTCATGTCTATTCGAACCATGGCTTTTTCGTCGTCGAACAGGAACTGAGCCAAACTCTTAGCCAGTTCTGTCTTTCCAACGCCTGTGGGTCCAAGGAACAGGAACGACCCGGTTGGGCGATCAGGGTCTGCGATTCCCGACTTGGTGCGACGAACCGCATCGCTAACACTCTTCACCGCACGCTTCTGACCGATTAGACGTTTGCCCAGTTCGGCCTCGAGGTTCAAGAGCTTCTGTGTCTCGCCGGCCAAAAGGCGACCGGTTGGAATACCCGTCCACGCTGCCACCACTGCGGCAATGTCGTTCTCGGTGACCTGGTCGCCAACCATGCGATCCATGTCCACAGCCTCGGCCGACTCGGCCTGACCCAGTTCTTTTTCGAGCGTGGGAATTTCTCCGTAAAGCAGGCGGCTAGCCTTCTCAAGATTGCCCTCGCGCTGGGCGCGTTCCGCATCGATGCGCAGTTGATCCAACTTGGTCTTGAGCTCACCGATTCGGTTTAGCGCAGCGCGCTCTTTCTCCCAACGAGCGGAAAGCTCCTTAAGGGACGCACTCTTGATCTCTAGGTCTTCACGAAGTTTGGTTAGGCGCTCCTTGCTGGCAGCATCCTTCTCTTTGGCGAGAGCCAGTTCCTCAAGCTTGAGCCGATCCACCTGGCGACGCAACTCATCAATCTCAACCGGCGCTGAGTCAATCTCCATGCGCAGACGAGACGCCGCTTCGTCCACAAGGTCGATCGCCTTGTCCGGAAGCTGGCGGCCGGTGATGTAACGGTTGCTCAGGTTTGCGGCCGCCACCAGAGCGCTGTCTGCGATTGCCACCTTGTGGTGCGCTTCATAGCGCTCCTTTAGTCCGCGCAGTATTGCAATGGTGTCCACCACCGATGGCTCCCCCACGTACACCTGCTGGAATCTGCGCTCCAGTGCTGGGTCTCGTTCGATTCGCTCGCGATACTCGTCGAGCGTGGTGGCACCGATGAGGCGAAGCTCACCGCGCGCAAGCATTGGCTTGAGCATGTTGCTGGCATCCATTGAGCCGTCGCCTCCGCCGGCGCCAACCAGCGTGTGCAACTCATCCACGAATGTAATGACCTGACCCTCGGCAGCGTTGATCTCCGCGAGCACGGCTTTGAGGCGCTCCTCGAATTCGCCGCGGTATTTTGCTCCTGCAACCATCGATGCTAGGTCAAGCGAAATCAGTTGCTTGCCCTTCAGGCTTTCGGGCACGTCTCCCGCAACGATGCGTTGGGCAAGACCCTCAACCACGGCGGTCTTTCCCACTCCGGGTTCACCAATCAACACCGGGTTGTTCTTGGTGCGGCGACTAAGTACCTGAGATACCCGGCGAATCTCGGCGTCGCGGCCAATCACCGGATCGAGTTTGCCAGCCTTGGCGATGTCGGTTAGGTTCACGCCAAACTGCTCGAGTGCAGATTTTTGTTCTTGTGGATTCTGTTGGTTCATTTGTTGCTCCTTTATTAGCGAGCCGGTAGCTCCTGGTTAGAGCTGTGGTTATTTAGCGCGCCAAAGCACAACCGAAGTTTGCTTGGCTGGGCGTTTGCCTTGGGCAAGGCTAACGACGCCCTGGTCTCCCGCAGCAAAGACGCGGGCACCGGGGCGGTTCATGAGTTCGTTGGCGAGGGTGGCTTCAAGATCACGCACCCGCTTCCTAAGTTCGGAGTTTTGATTTTCGAGTTCGAGTATCCGCCGGATACCTTCAAGACTTACGCCCTCAGCGCTGAGC
>Ga0007795_10000699_pt1 | contig 11338 bp, 9 predicted proteins | sample CryBogmetaGMA1M_FD_60369 | JGI IMG/M metagenome (GOLD analysis project Ga0007795, IMG submission 60369) | Freshwater microbial communities from Crystal Bog, Wisconsin, USA - MA1M | ecosystem: Environmental > Aquatic > Freshwater > Lake | place: Crystal Bog, Wisconsin, USA | collected 2009-07-06
GGCATCACCAAAGGCCACGCTGAAAGGCTCTGAGGCGGTAAAGCAGGTCGCGACCCGAAAGGCCGCATTCCCACTGCCCAGGCCCTTCCCCTTGCGACGGAAGTGCCCGAACATTTCAATGGGCGTATCGGCGGGCAGGCGGAAATCAAGGGTATAAAGCCAGGCATCCTTGTCCCAATCAGGTGCCTTGCCAGCCTCAAAAAGCGGAAGCTTCGGCCCGAAGGCGGCGTCGGCACCCGTGCGCTCCAGGCACTCAAACAGGGCGTTGAGCCAGTTCGGCTCTGGGGCTTCATCATCGTCGATAAAGGCCACATAGCGGCCCTGTGAGGCTGCAATTCCCTTGTTTCGCACGATCGAAATATTGCGCCGGTCGTCAGCAAGGTAGGTCAATGGCGCGCCACTTGCCGCGAGTTCTGCCACAAGGCCCTCAGCCAGCCGATCGGGATGATTATCGACCACGATGAATTCATAGGAACGCCCGGGGGCCATAGACTGCTTCAAGCCCTCGACCAGGGTGCGCCTTAACAGGTGAACGCGATCATAGCTTAGGACCACGACGCTGATATCGGGACCGCTCATACCCCCGACCCCTGAATCACCACTAGGGCGGTACGGGCCAAGATCTTGATGTCCAACCACAGGGACCAGGTGCGGATATATTCCAGGTCCAGCTCGACCCAGCGGTCATAGTCATTGATACGATGGCGGCCCTGCACCTGCCAAAGACAGGTGATCCCCGGTTGAACGGCCAGTTTCTGACGCTGAAAGTCTGTGAACTGGTGGTATTCGTGTTCACGCGGTGCCCGAGGCCCGACCAGGCTTATATCGCCCTTCAGGACGTTCCAGAGCTGGGGCAATTCATCAATGCTATAGCGGCGCAAGAACCGGCCAATAGGCGTCACCCGAGGATCATTGGTGATTTTGAAGGCCGGGCCGATCATTTCGTTCTGCGCCTTTAGTTGATCCTCCAGGACGTCGGCGTTCTGAACCATGGTGCGGAACTTCCAGCCTTTGAACGGGCGGCCCTCATGACCAATCCAGTGGCAAGTATAGAAGACTGAGCCCTTAGATGTGGTCTTCACCAAGAGGGCGACCAGCAGCAGGAGGGGGGCTAAGACCCCTAAGAGACAGGCCGACACGCCAAGATCCATGGCGCGCTTCATGGCCAGTTCGAAACTGACATTTCGACCTCCGGCGAGAACGGGGCGTAAACGGATGGTGTGGCTCATAGTGAATCGCACGACTCATAAATCTAGACGCTGACGTTTAAGGGCAATGCGTTGACAACCGGTTCCGACGAAGTTTCAGCTTTCGCTCAGGTTCGTTTCGCCGGACTGCGCTTTACGCCCCTTAGCGTCGCCGAGACTGTGGCGGCTCTGATGGCCCGGCCGCCGACTGCGCCCTTTACCGCCTTTGTCACGCCTAATGCCGAGCACGCCTTTTTGCGTCGCCGGGATGCGCTATTTCGGCAATGTGGAGACACCTGCTGGATCAGCACCAATGACAGTCGCATATTAGGCCGTGCGGCGCTTTTGGCGGGATTGGACCTGAAGTTCGCGCCAGGTGCCTATGTGGTCGACCAGCTCTTCAGGAACGGCATTTCGCCAAATGACCCCATCAGCATCATAGGCTGTACCTCTGAGATTGTTGCCGACCTGGTCGCCCAGTTCTCATTGACCAATGTGGTGCAGCACATACCGCCCATGGGCTTCATTGATATTCCCGAGGCTGTCGATGCTGCGGTGGCCTTCGTGGTGAGTCATCCGGCCCGATTTGTCTTTGTCGCTATGGGTCCGCCCCAATCGGAAAAGTTTTGTCAGCATGTGGTCGCCGACGGGCGCGCCCTTGGTATTGGCCTGTGCATTGGCTCGTCCATCAGCGTTGTGACAGGAAGGCTGGACGCTGCGCCCGACTGGATGGAGCAGGCAGGGCTGGTCTGGCTTTATCGTCTGGTGCGTGAGCCAAAGCGTCTGTGGCGGCGTTATCTGGTGCGAGGCCTGGTTGGGCTAGGCCTTGGCCTCAGGGACGTTTTGGCCATTCGGCTGGGTTTACGGTCGATCGGTGGGGGCGAGCATGGCCGTGACTGAGCCACGGATCGATGTCTTGGCAGACTGGAGGGCGAGCCAAGATGCGCGCCGCAGCGAGATCTCAGACTTCGCTGACGATTGGTTGGGCCTGCTGGGTCAGGGCCTTCTGATCTTTATGCTGCTGTACATGATGATTGGGGTGGCACCCTATGAGCATGACACCGTCCTTGATCCGCAAACTGGTGTATCGCCCGTGTCCCCCTGGGGGCGTTTGGTCTGGCTCTCACTTCTGGCCCTCTCCCTGCCGGTGTTTTGGTTTCGGCGTCAGGTGCTTGCAGAGGCCATCGGGCGGATATGGCCCTTGGTTCTGCTGTTCCTCTGGTTTTCCGTCACCACACAGTGGGCCTTAGACCCCGCCGTCTCGTCAAAGCGATTGGTACTTTTTGTCATCCAGGCCCTGATCTGTCTGGGGATGAGCTTATCCATTCGCAGGGGTGATCGCATTCTCGCTGCCATGGCAATTGCCTGCGCCATCATGGTCGCGATTGATTTCTTCTCGTGGATATTTGCCCCCACGGCGAGCATGACCGAGATCGGCCTTGCGGCGATCCACACTCACAAGAACACCCTTGGCAGCGTGATGATGTATTGCTGCTTGGTCAGCATGGCCTTTTTACAAGGGCAGAAAAGCCTCGCGGGGCGCGCTTTCTGGATCAGTATTATCTTGGCGGGGCTCGCGCTTCTGGTCGCCTCAAAGTCTAAGACGAGCCTTGGCATTCTGGTGGGCGCTGCTCTGGCTGGTCCGGCCCTGATCGTGGTGCTGCGTCAAAGATCAAGCCTGATCTGGGCTATGCTCGGCGCTGCCCTGGCCTTTGTGCTTATCCTGGTTCTCGCCTGGCTTGGCTGGAGCGCTTTGGAGGGGAGTGACCCGTTTGCCCCCCTTTCCAAGATTACCTTCACCATGCGTACCGATATCTGGCGTTTTGTCCTCGGTATTTGGGCCGAGCATCCCTGGAAGGGGGTGGGTTTTGGATCCCTATGGGACGTAGATCCGGCTGTCCAACCCAGCCTGCAGACAGATGAGTGGTTCGCCAGCCCTGACGCCTTCACCAATGAATCTCACAATGGCTATATCGACCTCTTGGCAACCACAGGCGTCATAGGATTGTTGGGTGCCCTTGCCCTCTTGGCACGCTGGATTTGGCGCGCCCTTGTTCTTCTAAGAATATCCCTGCTGTCACACCGCGCAGAGGACAGTGCTGTTTTCCCCTATGGGATCTATCTGGGACTTTTCCCCGTGCTGTTCTTGTTCCACAATTTCCTGGAGAGCAGCTATTTCACCGCCAATGCCACCTTTGGCATTCTGATCCTATTGGTCGGACTTGATATTGATCTGCGCTGGACCAGCCGCAATCGACCTGGGGGTTTTAACCTGTGGCAGTTTGGGCGGCCCTGATTGCAACAGTCAAAAGCACTCCCATAACCAGCACCTCAACCAGCTGGCCGATTGAGGTGCCGATGATCGCGCCTGCAGGTCCGATCAAGCTAATACCAACCAGAATTCCGATCGCTGCGACCACAGAGGCGATGGCGTTGGCGATGGCTAGGGCGCGAAAGTCCTGCAAGACCTGCAAGGGTGTATTGATCACCACCTGAACCAGGCTCAGGGCGGCAGACCCGCCCCACAGCATGACCATCCAGCGGTCTTCCAGGTATTTGCCCTTAAAGGCTAACTGGGCCAGCCATGACCAGGAGAGGTTCACCAAGCCAGACCAGATGAGAGAGGCCATAATACCGAAGGCCAAGGCTAGGCCAATCATCCCCATAAAGGCGCGCCATTGCCGCGCTTCACGATGACGGACCAGGTCCATTCTGGCGACCTGAGACCAAGATGTTGCCAGCAAGGGAATGGGGCGGAGCAAGAGCTGTGTCGCCGTAAGCGAGGCCAGGGCGACGGGGCCAAAGGCACCGGCGACGGCAAAGGCATAGAACCGGGTTAGGAGTTCTGTCGACGTCACCCCCAGGAATAGCCAGCCCGTTGGTTGCAGATAGCTCCGAAACCCCGCCAGGGCCGGTCTGGCAAGGCTAAGGCCCTGATGGCGTACAGCCAGCAAGCCCGAGACAAGGCCCACCCCCCCATATGCGGCACCCAGCAGGCCCAATATGGTATTGGCCGACAAGGATGTCGTGGTCATTGAGCCCAAGATGAGGAGGGATGTCGCGCTCACCAGAACCGCTATGGTTTGAGCCAGGGCCTCCAAAGGGCGACCCCTGGAAAAACTCACAAAGCGAAAATACTGCTGCAGTAGAAAGGCCGGGACGAACAGTGCGGCCATGGGCGCGCCAAGGTTCTGCCCTCGGCTATGAAGATAGAGGGTGATCCCCAAGATAGCTGCCGCGGTGAGGCCTAGAAAGATCGCTGTTACCCCGTGCATGATCCGCTCGGTTGGCAGGCGGCGACCATCGAGGCCGTCTCCGGGGGGCAAAACCGAGAGATGTGTCACCGTCAGCGCGTTTTGCAGGCTGATAAAGATAAACGCCACATTGGCCCAGAAGGCGAAGGTGCCATATTGCTCCGGCGTCGCCACCCGAAGCAGCAGCATATTGATCCCGAGGTTCAGGATCGACCAAAGGGCCTGCTCGACCGCCGCCGTCAAATATCGGGTCACGGTAAGGGGCGATCTTTCAATAGAGTCTTGGGGTTGGATCGCGGTAGCCTAGGACCCGTCCCAGGGGCAATAGGCCCGTAATATATTGGTCAACAAAGCGATCTGCCTCGGCGATAGAACTGCGGGGAACGAAGATCAGATCGCCTGGAAGAATGCTGAGGGCCCCGAGATCTTGGCCCTTGGTCAGGTAAGCCTTCAGGTCGACCTCCTTCATCAGCATCTGACCATTGGGCCGCTGGCGGATAATGGCGATCCGGCCCAGTCGAGCGGTTGATGCCAGGCCGCCCGCCATCATCACCGCTTGGGCCGGTGTCAGTTGCCCACGCATCGGATAAACGCCCGGGGTCCGCACCTCGCCGCCCACATAGACCTGTGAGGACCCATAGGCGGTAATCATCACCTGCAAGTCTGGCCGTCTTAGCACCTGTGCATAGGCCTCTGAGAGGACGCCATTAGCTTCTTCAACGGTCATGTCGGCAACTTTGAGCGAACTGATCAGCGGAAAGACTCCACGACCATCGGGGCCCACCAGGACGCCGGTATTCAGATCCGAATTGAGCAGAAACCGAAGGGACAGCTCATCTCCCGCATTGATGCGATAACGATAATCGCTGTCCGTCCAGGGGGCGAACCGGCCTCGACTATAGCTGGAGCTTGCCATGTTGACCGGGTTGTCCAGGTTTTGTCCAGGAGCCGGCGGAAGCGTTTCGTTTGGGCGAGGCGGGCCTTGTGGCGCATCATAGGCTTGCGGCACCCAGGCGGGGTTATAGGGCGGTGGCTGATAGCCTTGAGCTTCGAGAGGCGTGCTGAAAACCAACGCGCTCATGACTGCTGCCAGCCCAGCGCAAAGGGATAGACACGCCCGTGATGGATTCAACATGATCCGTTCCAGAGGCGCTTGCGACGGTGCGCCCAGTCCAATTTCCCCGAGTTTCGCTGTTTAGGGTTATCAAAGGGTTGGCGAGGTCTCCTTCAGCAGCTTTTTGTTAACTGCAAATCTTTACCATTTCAGAGGAACCTAAAATCCCGGCGTGCGTCGCCTCAACCCCTGTCGCCCAGCGCCTTGATGAACTCTGCGGTCCTCGATCAGACATCGTACGCCGCACCGCCTCAGAAGCGTCGAATTCGTTCGCCTCTGACTCTGCGCGAGTTGCTGACTCCGGCATTTTATTATCAGAAACAGGCGTTTCTGGCGTTCCTTCTGCCGGTCTTGGCGGCTGCTGTCGCTATTTTCTTCGCCCATACCGTCTATGTCGCTCAGTCGCGGTTATTGATCCTGCTGGGTGGGGATTATGTGTTCAAATCCTCCGCTGCGGATTCAGCGTCCGCGCAATCCTTTGACCGGTCCCAGATCGTCCATGCGGAAATGGAAATTCTCAGCTCCCGGGGCGTGCGGTCTGACGCCCTAAAGGCCATAGGGCTGGCCCGGGTCTATCCGCGCCTAGCGACAATGCCAGATGGCTTGGGCAAGGGGGTGGATCAGCTGGAAAAAGATCTGACGATTGAAAATATCCCCACCTCTAATGTGATCGAATTGAAGCTTAAGGCCGAAGACCGCAGGGTGGCCGCCGACCTTCTGAACAAGTTGGTCGAGGTCTATCAGGTCCGTCGAAGCGAGGTCTTCAAGCGCGCAGATCCCACAACGGTCAGCGTTCAGCGCGACATACTCAGCCAGCGCCTTGGGCAAATCGAAGCGCAAATCACCGACTTCTCAAGCCGCTATGGGTTTGGCGACTACACTCAGGAATTTAACGCAGTCCAGGCTCAGCAGTCCCTCCTCCAAGGGCAATTGCAGTCCCTCGATCAACAGATCGCGACCCGCTCTGGCCGCGCATCGCAGCTGTCCCTCCTGCGTCAATCAACGCCACAGGAAATTCAGGTTTCGACCGACCGCTCGCGCTCCACCGTGATGGAAGGTCTGATGCAAAACCTGATCACCTTGCAGGCGCAAAGACGCGAAGCTGCCGAAAAATATCGAGATGGCTATCCGTTAATTGCCGACCTGGATGGGCGGATCGCCAATGTTCAGGCTGAAATGCGCCAAGTTCCCGCCCAGCAGGTGTCGGTTGAGCGCCGCGGGCTTAATCCTGTCCACCAGCAAATCGACACTGAACTCGCCGATTCCTTTGGTGATGTGGCCGGCCTGCGGAATGGGCGCGCGGCCTTGACCCAATCCTTGGGTCAAGTCACCGCCAGGCTCGATGACCTGGTCCGTATCGGACCTGAGTACCGCGAGCTTATGCGGGCGCGGACCGTGGTTGAAAGCGCCTTACAGGATCTTGATCGCACAGTTGAGGATGGCGGGCTGGCGAATTCCACTGCCCGGTCTCGCGCCAATGTTCGGGTTATTCAGCCGGCAGAACCTCCGACCCGGGGCAAGACTGGCCGTACCCTTATGCTGCTGGCGGGCGTCGCAGCGGGGTTGGCGGCAGCCTTCGCCACGGTGGTCCTGGCATCCGCCCTGTCCGAAGTGATGGTCACCCCCCGAGACCTGGAAGACAAGGTCGGGGTACCCGTTCTGCTTTCCGTCCCTCTGAATGAGGCCACCCCACAGCGCCGATCTGGGCGCCTCATGCCGACCCGCCTTAGCCAAGATGAAGGCCGACTCTTGCTGCGCCTCATGTCGACCCTGAGACACTCCGGCGGTAGCGTGATGCAGGTTATTTCAGCACACGAAGGCGAGGGCGTTTCCAACCTGACCCGTGATCTTGCAGCGATCGCGGTCTCTGGGGGGATGAGGAAGGTGCTTCTGCTGGATATCGAACCGCCAGAAGGGCGCGGGGCCGCAGCCATGTTCGCCGCCCAAGGCCACGACCTTATTCCAATTTCTATGGAACGCCGGACGCTTCAGGTGGGCGATTCAACCTTGTACGTCTCCGCGCCGATCGGTGCCGGGGGGCTCAAGGTTGAGGAAGCAAAGTGGAGCACGATCATTCAAGCCGCCCGGACGAGTTTTGATCTGATCCTCATCGACTCGCCGGCCTTTGAGAGATCTTCAGCCGGGATCGAGGTGGCGGCCTTGGCTGACGCGACCCTGGTGGTGGTTGAGGCCGAACTTACCCGCGCCGCTGTGGCCCGACGTCTTGTTGAACAGATTGATGATGCCGGTGGTCAGGTCATTGGCGCGGTCCTGAATAAGCGTTCCTTCTATATTCCGCGCTGGCTGTATAGGTCGCTCTAGGCTGCAGAGGCGAAACCATCTCCGACGTCCCATCTATGTCTGTGCCAAACCTGAGCCGACGCACTGCCCTGCTTGGCGGACTTGGCCTGCTGGCTGGCCCGGCCTGTGGGCAGACCATGCCGGCACTGAAGCTTGCAGCCAGTCGCAAGCGCATCCTCTTCGGGGCGGCCATCGAACCTCAGTCTGTGGAAGGTGATGCCGACTTTGCGGCCTTGGTCGCCCGCCAATGCGCCATACTGACCCCCGAAAATGCCATGAAATGGGATGCCCTAAGGCCAACAGAGGCAGGGTTCGACTTTGATGGTGCAGATCGGGTGGCGGCCATTGCCCAGGCGAATGGTGTGCCCCTGCATGGTCATGGCCTACTTTGGCATGAGGCCATGCCAGACTGGCTTGTGCCAGCACTCCGGGCCGGTCGAGGTGAGGGCTTGCTGCGGGATCATATTGATACCGTCGTGCGCCGTTATGCTGGCGCGGTTCGCTCTTGGGACGTGGCCAATGAAGTCGTTGAGCGTAATGACGGGCGGCCTGACGGCTTACGCATGTCCCCATGGCTGAAGGCCCTAGGTCCAAGCTATCTCGAGATCGCTTTCGCCGCGGCGCATAAGGCCGACCCCGGTGCCCTACTGGCCCTATCGGACTATGGGCTGGAGTATGATGACGAGCCCTGGATGGTGGAAAAGCGACGCACCATGCTGGTCTTGCTGCGGGAGCTTATACGGCGGAGAGTCCCGGTGCAGGCCTTGGCCTTGCAAGGCCATCTCATCGGCGATCGACCCGCCGCCTTCGGGTCACGCCTCAAGGACTTTCTGGACGCCGTCAGAGGTCTTGGCCTTAAAATTCTGATCACAGAACTCGACGTCAGCGACCAAAATATCCAAGGCTCGGCTCACCGACGCGACCAGATCGTGGCTGATATCTATGCGCGCTTCTTGGATGCCGTCCTAGCCAGCGGCCCAGTTGAGATGGTGACCACCTGGGGCCTGTCGGATCGCTATACATCGAAGTCGACCTTTTTCCCGCGGCCGGATGGCGATGGTGTTAGGCCCTTGCCCTTTGACGCCGATCTTAGGCCAAAAGCGGCAGCCTATGCCCTGGCGCGCGCTTTCGGCTCTAGTTGAGCTTTAAGAAGGCCCTTAGGTCAGCCAGGATCAGATCTCGGCTGACCGCCTTGGCGACCCCGTGGTCTAGGTCAGGGATGATGCGCATGGACATGCCGGGCAGGGCGGTCAGCCTGCGGCCCTTAGACCCAAAATAGGACTCAAGTTCGTCTAGCGCTGAGTCTTCCAAGCCCATGACCAGCCTAAGGGATCCACCTCGGGCTGAAATGGCGGCGACACCGTTGCGAAGCGGCGCGCCAAGCCTGTCATTTAGCAGGGCCATGGCTCGCTGTGCCGACCGCCGGGCGAGGGTGCGCAGGACGGCAAGGACATCAACATCGCGCCGCAAGAGACGCTGCCAAGTGTCGCGATCACGGAATTTACCCAGGTAGCGGGCTGTTGCTATGCCCTGGTCTCGAACCTGTGGCTCCAGGCTGTCGCCCGCCCGCCAGACAAGTCTGGAGCTGACACAATAGCCCTGATCGAGGCTTGAACTCGTGCTCATGGCGCGAATGACATGAAAGGCCCCAGAACATACCCCGATCAAGGTGACCGACTCACAACCCTGGCGGCGCAGGTAATCTGCAGAACGGGCGAAGTCCTCGGTCCAGTCAGCAAGATACATGTGATCGCGACACTCGATCTCGCTGTCGCCGATCCCAGGGAAGTCGAACCTCAGGGTCGTCACGCCGTCCTGGGCAAGATTGCGCGCGATCTTCACCGCCAATCGACCGATCCCAGCCCTAGGATCGCGGCTGGTATTGCAAATAATGACCCCGAGTTTTCCCGGTTTCTCGGGGCGTGTCAGAAGTGCTGTCGAACCCCGCTCCAGGTTTACGGGCCACTCTTCGAAGCCCGTTCCACATAGATGGCCGGTTGGTGGCACCTCGAGGGCCTGTGAGGTTTGGATCTCAGGATAGTGCGCCAAGGTCCATTCCAGGATTTCATCAAATACGACCTGCGGGGCCTTATTGCTGTGACTGTCCTGGAGGAGGTCCGCATAGCCGGGAAAGGCCTGGATCTTGGTATTCATGCCCCGGTTGGCCAATTGCGTCCCGAGGGCTTTGGCTTGTAAATTCTGCGCGAAAACCAGGGCTTCACCCTGGACGTTTTTCAGACCATCGAGATCGACGGCGGCCAAGCCACGCACAGCTGCGGGGCTCAGATAGAGGCCTTCAGACTCTAAACCCTCTGCCCCTTCTGACTCTCCTGTGCCGCTCATGGCTGCAGCCAGCTTTAATTCCCGAAGCCAGGTGGTCCCTGATGCGACGGGCGCGAGCAGAACAAGACCCTCTGCGGCCACCTCTGCAGCCAGCCGTCCAGCGATCCGAAGCCCGGTCATCACCGCACGGTCAATGCCGGTTTGGGCCTTTAGAAAATCCCGGCCAGCTTCAATCCCCTGTCGCCAAACCGGCCAGGGATCATCGCCCTCGCCGAGGTCAAGGGAGTCCCCGACGCCGAGGGGATCAAGTCTCAGAACGGGATAGCCCAGCCTGGCAAGAGATTGTGCAAGGTCGCGCATCGGGCGATGGGCGCAGCGACCGTCCCGGTCTGGCGGTGTGCAAAAGACAAACCCAGTCCGTCGGACAGGGCTGGCTGGGCTGATATGTAGCCAGCCAAATTGGCCCTCAATCGCCACAGGGGACACAGTGGGTCCCACCCCAAACGCGGCCGCGGTGCTCAAGGTAGATATGCCAATCGATCCTGGAGGTTCAGATGACATCAAAGCCTCCCCGCAGCTTAATCGCATAAAGAAGCTACAGCAGAGACCGTGCTGGTTCTAGGTTCGGATATCCCAAGTCTATCTGCCCTGCCAGGGCACCAATTCAGTCAGACCGCTGAGCGGCGGCCTGTGGCCGTCCTAGGACATGTCGGCCAGGGCGCGCCAGGTCGGGGCGAGGTCAATAAGGTCTTGATCTGTAGAGCCTTCGATCTGTCGGCGACCCTCGATGGCCAGCCCGGCCAGATCGCCCCGCCGCCACTTCAGACGTACATCAAAGACCATCCCTCCACGGATCTGCAGAACGAGAAACCTCGGTGAGAGAGGATAGAGCCCCGGCACCATCAACTTGGCCCCGGATGTTGATAGATCGACAATTTGCCCATCGGCCCACATGGACCGGCTGGGCCCATAAAAGACCCTCGCACGCTGGTTCACGGTCTCCCGTGGGTCGGCGCGGCGGTCGTGATTTGATAGCGGATTGTTCACAGGGAAAACGATACCACTAGGTTTATCAACACTCTATGAACGCAAGTGTCCCTAGGGCAGGTACTGAGATCGCAGAGCCCGCTTCAATCCTAGCTTCCCATTTATCAGAACTGGCTCTAGCGCGACCGTCCCCGGGCACTGACCGGCCAGAT
>Ga0007795_10000700_pt1 | contig 11337 bp, 12 predicted proteins | sample CryBogmetaGMA1M_FD_60369 | JGI IMG/M metagenome (GOLD analysis project Ga0007795, IMG submission 60369) | Freshwater microbial communities from Crystal Bog, Wisconsin, USA - MA1M | ecosystem: Environmental > Aquatic > Freshwater > Lake | place: Crystal Bog, Wisconsin, USA | collected 2009-07-06
AGCGCCGCCTGCTGCGCCTTGCGCATCTTGGAGGCGGCGACCATTTGCATCGCCTTGGTGATCTGGGCGGTATTCTTGACCGATTTGATACGTCGGCGTATGTCGCGGGTGTTTGCCATGGATTGCTAGGGTTACCCTGCTGCTTGTTCCCTTGGATTCTTAGCGAAAGATGACCTTAAACTCGTCGACGGCAGTCGTGAGTTCCTTCTCAATTTCGGCATCGACGGCACCCTTCTTGAGGATGGAGGCCAGAACAGCCTGCTTCCGGGTGTTGAGGAAATCAGTGAGCTGCTTCTGGAAATCCTTCACGCGATCGACAGGGATTGCATCGTAGTACCCCTTCTGCATGGCCCAAAGGATGGCGACTTGGAGTTCGACGGCCTGGGGATTGTACTGCTGCTGCTTGAAGAGCTCCACGATGCGCTGTCCGCGGTCGAGTTGGGCCTTTGTGCGGGCATCAAGGTCGCTGCCAAACTGAGCAAATGCGGCCAGTTCACGGAACTGTGCCAAATCACCCTTTAGCTTGCCTGCGACCTGCTTGATTGCCTTGATTTGAGCTGCAGATCCCACACGTGAAACGGAGAGACCAACCGAGATGGCTGGGCGAATTCCTTGGTAGAAGAGATCCGTCTCGAGATAGATCTGGCCGTCAGTGATCGAAATCACGTTGGTCGGGATGTAGGCCGAGACGTCACCAGCCTGGGTCTCGATGATTGGGAGCGCAGTGAGAGAACCATTACCGGCCTTCTTGCTAAGGCGGGCAGAGCGCTCAAGAAGGCGACTGTGCAGGTAGAAGACGTCGCCGGGATATGCCTCGCGGCCGGAGGGGCGCTTGAGGAGCAGGGAAACCTGACGGTAGGCCACGGCGTGCTTGGAGAGATCGTCAAACACGATCAACGCATCCATACCGTTGTCCATGAACCACTCACCCATGGAAGCACCGGCGAACGGGGCAAGGTACTGGTTGGTGGCACTGTCGGAGGCGGGTGCGGAGACGATGATGGTATCTCGGAGCGCATCGTTGGACTCAAGAATATCGACAACACGGGCAATGTTGGCGTTCTTCTGACCTACACCGACGTAAATACTGTAAACCGGACGGAAGGAGGGGTCACCGGAAGCCTCACCAGCACGGTTGATCTTGGCCTGGTTGATGATGGTGTCGATGGCGATCGTGGTCTTGCCCGTGGCACGGTCACCGATGATGAGCTCGCGCTGGCCACGACCAATGGGAATCATCGCGTCGACGGACATGATGCCTGTGGAGAGAGGCTGGCTGACGCTCTGGCGCTTGATGATGCCGGGAGCGATCTTCTCAACAGGATAGAAGGTCTTGGACTGGATGGGGCCCTTCCCATCAATGGGCTGACCGAGCGAATCAACAACGCGTCCGAGGAGCTCCTTGCCGACGGGGACTTCGAGAAGACGGCCCGTTCCCTTGACCTCATCTCCCTCAGAGATGGAGGTGTAGTCACCGAGCACAACAGCACCGACTTCAGTCTCCTCAAGGTTCAGAGCGATACCGAAGACACCACCTGGAAACTCAAGCATCTCGTTGAGCATGACGCCACCGAGGCCTTCGATGCGGGCGACGCCATCCCCGATCTCGCGGACGGTTCCGACGTTTGATTTGGTGACGTTTGTGTTAGCGAGTCCATCGATCTTCGCTTCGAGTTCTTGCAGGAGGTTGCTCATAATTTGTGGGTGTTAAGAGGAAGGTGGTTTGGGTGATTATTGGTGAAAGGATCAGGAAGCAAGGGCGTTCAGGCGGGATGCCACAGTGGCATCCCAGACCTCGCTGCCCAGGCGGATACGCGAGCCGCCGATGAGCGCAGGATCAACCTTGGTCTCAAAGGTGACGTTACCGCCATCCCTCTTCTCGAGGGACTTGATAATGGAGGAGCGTGTCGCTTCATCGACTGGAACTGCACTCTCAATGACTGCATGGTGCTTTTCCAACTCCAGACGGATCAGTTTGGTGTATTCCTTGAGGATCTGCAGCGTGTGCCTGGGAGCTGCCTTGACGAGGACATCAGCGATCGACAGCGCCTTGGTCGCATCGGGGCGACCGGAGCCATCAAGGGCTGCTTCAAACAACTCGCGTGCTTGGCGGCGTGCTTCCTTAGGAATCTGCATGGTCGTCGTCGGTTACTTCGGGATTTCTTGAAAATTAGGCCGCAAGGTCCTTCGCAGCCTCTTCGCTGAGACGCTTCTGATCCTCGGGTGAGAGAACTTTACCAGCAACCTTGGCCGTGGTCTTGACGATGAGTGAAACCATCTCGCGCTTTACTTCGTCGACCATGCTGTTGCGCTCGGATATGATCTCGTGGCGTGCACGCTCCACGATGGCGGCAGAATCTTTGGCTGCTTTCTCCATCTGCTGCTGGGAGAAGGCTTCGTTGTTCTTGCGAGACTCCTCGAGCAGGACCTGGGCGTCATCATTGGCCTTGCGGAGAATTTCCTGATAGCGAAGCTCGGCCTCAGCCAACTGCTTCTTGATCTTCTCTGCGTTGATCTGGCCTTCCTCGATGCGCTTACGGCGCTCATCAAGGATCTTAAGCAAGGGACCGAAGGCGAACTTGTTGAGAACGAAATAAACGATGAGAAAGAGAACCAACTGGGCGATGAAGTGCGGCCAATCGACTCCGAATTTGCTTAGGATTTCAGTGAACATCTGCTGGGTGACTCTCTTGGGTTGTTACAAAAACTGTCGAATAACGCTTCGGGGTGCCTTCCTTCAGTTGAAAGGCACCCCTTGGCGAAGGATTTTTTCTTATCGGCCCTGGAAGGCGAAGATCAGACCGAAGATCGCGATGGCCTCAGCCAATGCGATAGTCAGAATGCCGATCATGAGAACCTTGGGAAGAGTTCCGGGATTACGGCCGATCGCCTCAACCATGCGGGCTCCGATGAGACCGATGCCGATGGCGGATCCTGCGCCTGCGACGCCGAGGGTGAAACTTCCGGTCACTCCTGCCGTTGAGACGGCTTCAGCGATGATGGTGGTGAGCATGTGGGTGTTGGTTTGGGTTGGTGTTGTTTCCGAACATCGTCCACGTCTCGCATGGTCCCGACGTTCAAAAGTGTTTTCTAGTCTACCTCGTGGGAGGTCGAAAGTTGCAGGTAAACTAGTACTAGAAGGGTGAAAACCATGGCCTGTAAAAAGCCGATAAGCAATTCCAGAAAATAGAAGGGAACAGGAACAATGCAGCTCAGCACGGAAGTCAGCCACTGAGGGCAGTTGAAGAGGTGTCCAATATTGATCATGGTCGCCAGCATATTCTCACCGGCGAAGATATTGCCGTAGAGACGCAGGGAGAGTGAAACAGGACGAACGAGGATAGAGACAACCTCAAGGACACCTACGAAGAGAAAGAGCGGCACCAGAAGAAAGAGAATAGGGCCGGTCATCCCCCCCTTCACCCCGAAGAGCTCCTTTATAAATTCGACCGGCCCGGTGACCTGCATCGTCCAGTAAAACCAAAGAACCATCGACACCACAGACATGGCGATGGTCATGTTCATGTCGGCGGTACCCGGACGGAGCAAAGGAGTCTGTAGGGAACTCAGGGAAAGAAACCCATCCTTCACCCCCCAGCCGATGCTTCCCACTCCGGGGAGAAGACCAAACCAATTGGAAATTAGAATAAAGATGAAGAGCGTTCCGAGTAGCCCGAAGGATTTGTGAGCCATCTTGTGACCCAGGATACCCTCAACTGCTCCGTAGAAGCCTTCGACGACCGCTTCCAAAAAATTCTGCCTGGCACCTGGGATCACCTCGATTCTACGGGTGCAGGAGCGGACGAGCCAGACGATCAAACCGAGCACGATCGCCGTCACGAGGATCGAGTTCGTCAACCACGCCAAAAAGGAATGCTGGAGGAAACCGGGGGTCTCGGCCGAGAGCTCGGCACTGGCGATGAAAGGAAGGGAAAAAACCATGGAATGGAAAATCAAGATCGTTAAAAACGAGACGAAGATCAAAATCAACGAAGGGCCCTCTGGCAAGAGCTTTTTGACCGCTTGTGAAATTTTTCACAAAGTCACACTCCCCGCCCTGAAAGTGGAATTCTGTCTTTTTAGCGAATTCCGGAGTTGTGATCCAACCAATCCTTTGAAAAGAGGCTACGCATCTTCGAATCGGTTCGATACGGATCAAAAGCATTGTCCTTCATCAGCTCTGCAAAAACCGTCGGGGTATAGAATTCACGCGCCCGCTCAAGGAAAAGCAATGCCTCGCTTTGCTGACTCATCTGGAGCGATTCCAAGGCGGATGCCAGAGCTAACTCACCCGACATGGAGGTGATACCAGAGAGTGAAGGCACTTTCTTAGAGGGATTGTTCTGTAGTCGCGTGAGAGCTTCCTTGGCCGAAAGAAGGGACTGACTTGATGACAGGTCGGAGCGAAGAACCCCTTTGTGCAATGTTTCAGCGGCAGACCTGTAACTGCCGCGAGAGCGTAAAGCCTCCGCCCATTGCAAGTAGACGTTGGAGTCCATCGGGCGCAATGCGGAAAAACGCCTAAACTCTCCCTCAGCATCAGTAAGTGGGTCTGAGAGTTGGGATCCCCTTGAAGCGCCCATAGCACTCTGAAATAAATGGTTCACTGCAAGCGCAAGTCGCGCCTCTTCAGCCATCTCGTTTTTGGTCAGTGAGCGCTGAAAGGCCTCCTCAGCAATCGAGGATTCTCCGGCATTCTGGGCAGCATGACCGATCAGGTAATCAATGCCATTGAGCGACGGTTGAGTTTCTTGGATTTTTTGAAATGTGAGGAGCGCTTTTTTGGGGTAGCCATCTCGCAATGCGCGAAAGGCATCATCGAGTAGCGCCTCGGAGGCCGAAGTAGGTTGTGTGACTTCCAAGGAAACAGAATGATTAGGAAATGCGGATGCGGCACTCGATTTTTTACCAACCATGAAACCGACCAAGGTCGCCAAGCAAAGTAAGAGAAGCCCACACGCCGTGAACATCAGACGCCTTACTTTATCTCTGGATATCCTCATGCCCCTACGTTGCCCCCTGCCCCCCCTAGCATTTCCCATAGGGCGATTACCAAATCCATTCCCTTCGCCGTCCCTACTCCTACCCCTTCCGAATTGACGACTTCGGCGGCGGCGCTTCCCGGCCCACTCATCGGGAGAGTCAATTCCCGATGGCTTCACGACGTCAGGGCTCGGGATAAGAGGCGACTGGCTTTCGTCACTGTGAGGATAATCCATGATGTGTTGGTTAGGAAATCGGACAACGAACTCGTAGCACTTACAACAAACTGGATCTTTGCGAGGAAAGCCAAGAGGAAAGCAGTCCGATCGGTCGATTTTTGTGTTTCCAGTTTGCGGACACAGCCAACACCTAGTAATTCTTTCCGTCCTCAATCTTAACTCCTTTTGGGAACGCCTTACCGCGTTGCCCCGAATACCAACACAACACCACCCATCTTCATCATGAGCACCATACCAAAAGTTTTTGTCGCAGACCCAGTTTCCCAGCGCGGAGTTGAAGCACTCGCCGAAGGTGGCGTTGTCGAGGTGGTCGTCAAGACCGGCCTCAAGGAAGAGGAGTTGATCAAGATCATCCCCGAGTTCCATGGACTGGTTGTCCGCAGCCAGACCAAGGTCACACCAGCGGTCTTTGCCGCAGCCAAGAACCTCAAGGTAGTGGGACGAGCCGGCGTCGGGATCGACAATGTCGATGTCGAGGCAGCGACCAAGCACGGCGTCATCGTCATGAATGCCCCAGGCGGCAACACGATCTCTACGGCTGAACACGCTTTCTCGCTGATGCTCTCAGTAGCGCGCAACATCCCCCAAGCCAGCGCCAGCATGAAGGCCGGCAAGTGGGACCGCAAAAAGTTCGAGGGTGTGGAGCTCTACGATAAGACCCTCGCCATTCTCGGTATGGGACGCATCGGCACCGAGGTCGCCCGTCGTGCCATTGCCTTTGGAATGAAAGTCCTCGCCTACGATCCCTACATCTCCGCAAGCAAGGCCCGCTCGCTTCAAGTCGAGGTGGTCGAGAAGATCGATGACATCCTCCCGCGTGCCGACTTCATCACCGTGCACATGCCCCTCACCGAAGAGACCAAACACATGATCGGCGCCAAGCAGCTTCCCCTGCTCAAGAAGGGTGTCCGCATCGTCAACTGCGCTCGTGGTGGCCTCATCGACGAGGATGTCCTTGCTGAGGGACTCAAGAGCGGCCAGATCGGGGGTGCAGCACTCGACGTCTTCGAAGTTGAGCCACCTCCTGCCGAGTGGCCTCACCGTGACATTGATAATCTCGTGATCACCCCTCACCTTGGCGCATCCACCGCCGAGGCTCAGGAGCTTGTCGGTATCGAAATTGCAGAGGCAGTACGCGCTACCCTGCTCCACGGTGAAATCCGCAACTCGGTCAACATGCCGAACATCGACGCAAAGACCCTGTCTTCCCTCGGACCCTGGATCGAGCTTGGCGAAAAGCTTGGTCTTTTCCTCGCGCAAATTGCTCCGAAGCGCGCTGAAAAGCTCAACATCCGCTATAGTGGTCGCATGGTTGATCTCGACCTCACGGCGGTCACCCGCTCACTCATCACGGGATTCCTCCGTCATATCCACGGCGATGAGGTTAATCCTGTCAATGCCCCCGCGATCCTCCGTAACCTCGGTTTGGAGATCGTGGAGACCAAGCAGAGCGAGGCCGGTGAATTCACCGACCTTCTCGAGGTCAGCATCGAACAGGATGGCATTACGGCCTCTGTGGGCGGGACACTCTACGGTTCCAAGCCACGTATCGTCACGGTCAACGGCCGTTTCGTCGAAGGAGTTCCATCAGGCACCGTTCTCCTTCTGGAGAACCGCGACCGTCCAGGCATCGTTGGGCACCTCGGCACCCTCCTTGGGGCGAGCAAGGTAAACATCGCCAGCATGTCACTCAGCCGGAACGAAGTCGGTGGTCAGGCACTCACCCTGCTCAACCTTGATTCGGCTCCTGATGAGGCGCTACTCAACAAGGTGACCTCGGATCCCGACATCGCCACGGCAAAGGTCATCCACCTCTAGGGGACTTCCTAGTCCGATCACTAGAATCGTCATGTCAGGCCCCCCTGCCCTGATTCTTGCCGGAGATCTCGGCGGTACAAATTTCCGGGTCGCTGTTTTCCGCAGCGATCCGGAGATGACGAGGCTACATTTTGCGAAGTTCCGTAGCGCAGACCACTCCTCCCTCGAGGAAATGGTTCACCTCTTTCTGGATGGAATCTCTCCCGATCTGGAGACTCCCCTCCAATCCGCTTGCTTCGGAGTCCCTGGACCCAATGTTGCTGGCGTCGTGAAGCCTAGTAACCTCGGCTGGAAGATTGAAGTCAATGCCCTCCCAAAGCTCCTAGGCATTCCCCGCGTAGCCGTTCTGAATGACCTTGAGTCCACGGCTTACGGAGTCGCTGCCCTGCGGCAGACCGACTTTGCACCGCTGCAGGCCGGATCAGGATCGCATGCCGGTAATCAGTGTGTGATCGCACCAGGAACAGGGCTCGGTGAAGCCGGCCTGTTTTGGGATGGAGAGCGCCACACGCCATGGGCTTGCGAGGGGGGGCACTCCGACTTCGCCCCCACGGATGAACTCCAGCATGACCTCCTGACCTTTCTCCGCCGGGAGTATGGGAGAGTGAGCTTCGAGCGAGTTGTCTCAGGAATGGGTATTGCCAACATCTATCGGTTCCTTCGCGAGACAGGACGTGGCGTAGAGACCCCTGAGGTCGCCCGCGAAATGCTTGCCGGAGACGCTGCCGCTGTGATCGATCAACACGCAGCAGCAGGCACCTGCCCGCTCTGCCGCTCGACCATGGATCTGTTTGTTCAGTCTCTTGGGGCCGAGGCCTCTAACCTCGCTCTGAAGACGATGGCCACGGGTGGAGTCTTTCTCGGAGGTGGAATTCCCCCAAAGATCCTCGGCCTACTTCGCAGGCCCCTCTTCCTGGAGAGCTTCCTCAACAAAGGGCGCCTCAGGCCACTCCTTGAGACCATGCCGATCAATGTCATCTTGAATGACGAAACCGCTCTCCTTGGCTCGGCACGTAATGCGCTCCGAATGCTCGAGAAGCAGAGAGGCTAGCCCTATTCAAAGGCCTACCTCGTTCGGCAGACCTCCAGAGCACTAAGCCAACGTTGCAAGCGTGGCAGCGACCTTTGAGAATTGTGCCGCGACTGATGACCCTGGCGACGACACCACCAGCGGGGTTCCGGAGTCAGAGGCGATACGAATCGCAGGATCCAGAGGAAGGGATCCTAGGAACGGCACCCCAAGTCGATTGGCCTCCTTCTCACCACCGCCACTGCCGAAGATCTCATGCTTGCTTCCATCCGGAGCGATGAAGCAGGCCATGTTTTCAAGGATTCCCAGAATCGGGACATTGGTCTTCCGGAACATGGAGACCGCTTTGCGGGCATCGATGAGAGCCACCTCCTGCGGTGTCGTTACAATCACGGCACCTGCCAGAGAAATCGTCTGCACGATCGTCAGCTGGATATCACCGGTTCCAGGAGGAAGATCGAGAAGCAGGATATCAAGGTCACCCCAGAGGACATTCCTAAGGAATTGCTGCGTGTAGCGCGAAACCATGGGGCCACGGAGCACGGCGGGGGAATCACCCTCCAGGAGCAGGCCCATCGACATGATTTTTATTCCATGGCGCTCAGGGGGTATGATTCTTCCCTCATCATCAGCAAAGGGTCGTTCGCTGGCACCACACATAAGCGCCACGCTCGGCCCATGGAGATCGCAGTCGCAGAGGGCGACCTTGAGGCCCTGTGCAGCAAGGGCTACCGCCAGATTCACGGCAACAGTTGACTTCCCCACCCCACCCTTGCCACTTGCCACGGCAATGATCCGACGCACACCGGGAATGGGGGCGGGCCCTTGAGCCGAGGCCTGAACCGGCGCTTGGACATCCACCAACACCTTGACCGGAAGATCTGAGTCGAGAGATGTCATGGCCTGAAGCACTAGCTCACGAAGCTGTGACGCAACCGAGGTGTCATTTGTCGCGACAACAAGCTGGATGCTGATCTCAGAATCAACCGTGATCCCGCGGACAACTCCGAATGAAATGATATCACGGCTGAACCCCGGATAAGGGACCTTGGAAAGGAGATCTCGGATCTGTTGCTCGGTTGGGTTGCTTTTCATCGGGAAATAACTCTAGCAGGTTTTCCGAAGATGACTTGGCAGAATACCGAGTTGATCGCGATATTTTGCGATGGTCCGACGGGCAACTTTCAGCCCCCTCTCCTCCAGTTCTGTCACGATCTCCTGATCGCTGAGTGGCGATCGCTGGGATTCCCGGTCAACCATTTCGCGGATTGCCCCTTTGACCATCTCATTGCTCACGGCGCTGCCATCGGTGTTCTGAAAGCCGGGAGTGAAGAAATAGCGCATCTCAAAAAGCCCCTGAGGAGTCTCCATGTATTTGCCCGAAACGGCACGACTGACTGTCGTGACATGCAATCCCACGGCATCTGCAATCTGCGCCATGATGAGCGGCTTGAGGGCGGAGGCACCCTTTTTAAAGAACTCCTCCTGCCGTGAGACGATCTGATTGCCGATCGCAAGCAGCGTCTGCTGCCGCTGCTGCAGGCTACGCAGAAAGACACGTGCACCACGGATTTTTTCACGCAGATAGAGCAGCAGCTCTTCATTCTCACCCCGTCCAGCTAGTAGATCTTTGTACTCGCTGCTGATCCGTAGTCTGGGCAAATCCTCCTCATTAAGTCGCACCACAAACCCCTCTTCCCCGCTACCGCTTGCGATCACGATGAGATCGGGAATGACCCCCTGCTCATCAGCCTCGGCAAAAGGCCTTCCGGGTTTGGGTTCTAACGTTGAAATCAGTCGGGATGCAGCGGTTACATCGGAGACTGGAACCCTCAGATCCTTCGCAATCTCATCATACCGGTGACGAGCCAGCTGTGGCAGATGATGACGAAGGATCCGCGCAGCAAGACTATTCCCCTCCCCTCGGCGTGAAAGTTGCAGGAGGAGGCATTCAGCAAGGTCGGATGCCGCGACCCCCGCGGGCTCAAATTCACGAACCTTGGTCAACGCCTTTTCGAGCAGGAACTCGGACACTCCCGCGGCTGAGGCAAGCTCACTCAAAGGGACACGGAGATAACCATCCTCATCAAGGCTTCCAGCGATGAACTCAACAAGATGAAACTCCTCGGAGGGGAGTCCTGCCGCCTGCTCAATGAGATGATTTCTCAGCGTTTGACGACTGGTTTGGGAATCGAAAAGAAAGCGGCGCCTCTCTTCATCCTCTGCGGAGAAGTGGGTGGGTGCTGAAGACTGAGGAAGGTAGTCACGCCATTCGTCTTGCAGTGAGTACTCATTGGGGCGTTCGCGTGGTTCCTCTTCCCCAACTGGCGGATCTCCCTGATGCTCCTCCGACTCCTGACTTTCGAGTCCTGGGGGCTCCTCTTCAAGAACGGGGTTTGAGGCCAGCTCCGCAGAGACCATTTGACGAAGCTCCGCAACAGGTGTCTGCAAGAGTTGCAAACTCTGCTGCATCTGAGGCGAAAGTGCCTGCTGCTGCGCGACTCCGAAGCTGAATTCCAATCCGGCCATTACCTAAGAGGAAAGCCGACAGGAATGAAGTGCAAGCAACTTTTAGGCCAATATTTATAATTCTGAGCTTTTGATCTAAAAAGCAGCCTAAAAAGAGGAGCTGCCCCGCATGGATTCGAACCATGAATAATGCCTCCAAAGGGCACTGTGTTACCGTTACACCACAGGGCAGTCTATCTCTCTGATTTTCAGCTACTTACACCGCAGTTCCCTATGAGTTCCCTAAAGGAGTGTGGTGTAAACGCTGAATCAGATCAGAAGGATGCCGAAAGAGGGACGGCAGGGCAAGACGATCTTCGCGACCAGATAACGGCCCGACTGGAAGCAACCTCATAGGGCCACAACAACACCACCACCATGACCATGAGTGAAAACACAAACGGAGCCGAAGAAGCTCCCGAAGAGACCACGACGCCGGAGGCATTAACCCCAGAGGTTAACGAAACCGAGCAGCCCCCCGTTGATAACAACCACGTTGCCGAGGGGTGTGAGAAGTTCAGCGAGGACCCAACTCCGGAGCCGATCCATCTATCCAAGGCTGAGGCCTTCATCAAGAAGGTGGAGGGCAGCCCCTACGCCATTGCTCACGAGGCAAAGGCGATCATTGAGGAGCTGGTTGCCTTCCTCAAAAAGGCCTAAGCCATGGAAGATGAAACGTCTGCGGGGATTATTGCCAATAAAGAACTGCGTGTCGCCATCGACGCGCTGATCCAGAAAGCAAAAGACCTCCCTTTAAGC
>Ga0007795_10000701_pt1 | contig 11336 bp, 9 predicted proteins | sample CryBogmetaGMA1M_FD_60369 | JGI IMG/M metagenome (GOLD analysis project Ga0007795, IMG submission 60369) | Freshwater microbial communities from Crystal Bog, Wisconsin, USA - MA1M | ecosystem: Environmental > Aquatic > Freshwater > Lake | place: Crystal Bog, Wisconsin, USA | collected 2009-07-06
GCCTCTTCCATGCCATGGAAGCGCTCTACCAACTGAGCTATAGCCCCTTGAGGAAGGCGAACATTACCGGCGATCGAGCAGTTCGCAAAATCGCCGTCTCGAATGAATCACAATCGCCGTTTGGAACACGGTGTCACCCTTTCGAAGCATCTTCGGCGAACAGGTGGGTGGGGCAGGTCGCCTACCATCAGGCACATGGCTGACGTGTACGACCCGCAGGCGATCGAGCAGAAGTGGCAGTCACGCTGGGACGTCGAGGGCACCTACCAGGTTGACAATGCTGACCCCCGTCCTCACTGGTACACGCTGTGCATGTACCCGTATCCGAGCGGTTCTGCGCACATGGGCCACGTGCGCAACTACACGTTTGGCGACGTGATCGTTCGCTATCGAACGATGAACGGGTATGCGGTTCTTTCACCCATGGGGTTCGACAGTTTCGGCCTCCCGGCGGAGAATGCCGCCATCAAGACCGGCCGTCATCCGAGAGAGTTCACCGACGAACGGATCGTGCAGTTGCGCAGTTCCATCCTGCGGATCGGAGCGGTGTATGACTGGCGCCGGCAGGTCACGAGCCACAGTCCGGAGTACCAGCGCTGGACCCAGTGGATATTCCTGAAATTTCTCGAGGCGGGGCTCGCATACCGCAGGAACGCGCCGGTCAACTGGTGTCCTGGATGTCAAACGGTACTGGCGAACGAGCAGGTGCTCGCCGACGGGAGCTGCGAGCGATCAGGGGATCTCGTCGAGAAGCGCGATCTCAACCAGTGGTTCCTGAAGATCACGGACTATGCGCAGCAACTGTTGGATGATCTCGACGGGCTCGATTGGCCCGAACGGGTCAAGACCATGCAGCGCAACTGGATCGGTCGCTCCGAGGGAGCAGAGTTCTCCATGGAGTTCACTGATGCGTCGGGGATCCTGATCGAAGGTGTCGCTGCTCTCCGGGTCTTCACCACTCGACCAGACACGGCATTCGGTATGACATATGCGGTGATGGCCCCGGAGCACCCTCTCGTGAGCGAGATCGTGTCGGAGGGGCAACGGCAAGCTGTTGAGGAGTTCATTGCCATCGCTCGGCAATCGAGCGATGTCGAGCGCATGTCCTCGGAGGGTTCTCTCGACAAGCGCGGTGTCTTCACCGGTGCGCATGTCCGCAATCCATTCACCGGCCGCCCGGTCCCGGTCTACCTGGCTGACTATGTGCTCATGGGGTACGGCACCGGCGCCATTATGGCGGTTCCGGCCGAGGATCAACGCGACTGGGACTTCGCACAGGCGCATGGATTGCCGATCATCCGCACGATCGCCACACCTGAGGACTTCGACGGAGAGGCGTTCACCGGTGATGGCGTGCATGTGAACAGTGAATGGCTCGATGGGTTGGCCAAAACCGAAGCCATCGAGGCTGCCATCGCATTCCTCGAGCAAGAGGGGATCGGCGAAGGTCGGGTCAACTTCCGTCTGCGCGATTGGTTGGTGAGTCGCCAGAGATTCTGGGGCTGTCCGATCCCTGTTGTGCACTGCGCGTCGTGCGGCGTCGTACCCGTCCCGACTGATCAGTTGCCGGTGCTGGCTCCCGACGATGTCGAGTTCCTCCCCACCGGCGAGTCGCCGTTACGCGCCCACGAAGGCTTTCTGAACACCACCTGTCCATCATGTGGTTCGGTGGCTCAACGCGAGACCGACACCATGGACACGTTCGTCGATTCCTCTTGGTACTTCCTGCGTTTCACGGAACCGTGGAACGAGGAGGCGCCTTTCTCTGCCGAATCGGCGAATTCGTGGATGGCGGTCGATCAGTACATCGGCGGTGTTGAGCACGCGATCCTTCACCTGATGTACGCAAGATTCTTCACGAAGGCGCTTTCGGATCTCGGTGTGGCCCCTCCCGAACTTCGTGAGCCCTTCACGCGTCTGTTCACGCAGGGCATGATCCGTCTCGGTGGTGACAAGATGTCGAAGTCGAAGGGGAATCTCGTTGCTCCGGAGGAGATCCTCGACAAGCAGGGTGCCGATGCTCTCCGTCTTGCCCACATGTTCGTCGGACCGCCGCAGGACGATGTCGACTGGGAAGGTGTCGGGATCGATGGTTGCGCCAGATTCCTCCAGCGTGTCTGGAGACTCGCGAGGGGTGAGGTTGGCTCCCTGCCGATAGATCGGGAGCGCACCGCTGCCGACCTCGACATCCTGCGCGCATGCCATCGGCTCATCGTGAAGGTCGACGAGGACTTCGAGCGATGGTCGTACAACACCGCAGTGGCTTCGTTCATGGAGTTCACCAATGAGCTGTACCGATACGCCCAAGCTGACCAAGGTCCGCAGTCCTCGACGCTCGATGAATGCATCGACACGTTGCTCCTGCTGATGGCTCCCATGGCGCCGCACGTAACCGCCGAGCTCTGGGAGAACCGAAGGGGCGGACACATCCACCTGGAGTCCTGGCCAGTGGCGGATCCGTCGCTCCTGGTGGTCGATACCGTCACGCTCGTGCTCCAGGTGAACGGCAAGGTTCGTGACCGCGTTGAGGTCAACGCCTCGATCACTGAGGATCAGGCCCGAGAGGTCGCCCTCTCCAGTGAGAAGGTGAAATCCTTCCTCGCTGGAGCAGAGGTTCGCAAGGTGATCTCCCGGCCTCCCACGTTGGTCAATCTGGTGATCTGAGCGCTCGATTCACTCCTGTTCGCGCAGGAATTGCTCGAGTTCAGCAGCGAGATCATCCCCGCTGGGCAGGGGAGCCGCAGGTGTTGTGTCGACGACGGCATCAACCTGCACCTCAAGCTGTCGGACCATGGCGACATGCTCTTCGCTGTTGGCCACGAGCTCGTCGAGTCGGTGGCGAGTGGTTCGTGCGTCGTCGACGAGAGATCCAAGAGGGAACTGCAAGCCCGCCACGGATCGGAGCCCCTCGATGAGAGCAAACGCTCCATCGGGATAGGGCATGCCAGCTGCGTAATGGGGGATCTGCGCCCACAGTCCGGTGGCGGGCAATCCTTCGTCAGCGGCGCACCGCTCGATCGCCGCATGAACGCCTGCGGGGACGTCCATGCGACCTTGGACATTTCCGATCCGCGTCGCGAGCTCGATCGTGGTGGCGGTCGAGACCAATCTTGTTGCGCGCGTGTGGGGAACCGGTGCGGGATACGCACCGAGTCCGAAAACAGTCGAAACTCCGAATTGGTGTGCGAGGTCAACCACAGCGGCCGAGAACGCTCGCCAGCGATGGTCGGGTTCGACCCCGACGAGGAAAAGGACCTCGTTGCCCACGCGATCGACGCCACCACGCAACTCGATCGATGGCCAGGTCAGCCCGGTGTTGATGCCGTCGAGAAGATGCATGGTCGGACGTCGGGAACGATGGTCGAGCAGTGAATCGGTGTCGAACACTGCGAGAGTGACGGTGTCGAGGTCCTCGAGCATGGTTCCGAGGGCGTTTGCGCAGGCGAACCCGGCATCGATCCAGCCATCGAGACCAAGGATGAGCGTTGGTGAGTCGAGATCGGGGAACTCGAGTAGCTCGTAGAGCTCAGCCATTCTTCGCACCGATCCTTCCGTCGAGCGCCTCTATCCCGGCCTTGCCGAGTGCGGCGACCTGTGAGGAGAAGGGGTCGTCGTCAGTTGCAGCCGTACCCATGGCTCCAGCGCGGTACCGGACCAGGACGCCTTGGAGGATGCATGCCAGTTTCCAATAACCAAGCGCGACGTAGTAACCGATACCGGACAGATCTCGACCGGTTCGATCGGCATACATGTCGAGGAGCTGCGATCGGGTCGAGAAACCCTCAACCGTGGAGCCCTGCGGGAGACCGATGGAGACTGCGTCGTTCGCTTCCGTCCAGTACACGAGCATGAGTCCTACATCAGCGAGGGAGTCTCCCAATGTGCAGAGTTCCCAGTCGAGCACCGCTGCGATTGATCCGTCGGGATTGAGGATGCAGTTGTCGAGGCGGTAGTCGCCGTGGACGATTGTGGCAGCACCCTGAACCGGTACCGACGCGGCCAAGCGTGCATGTAGCTCTTCCATGACCTGGATCTCGGCATCCTTTGTGGCTTCCCACTGTTTGTGCCAGCGTGAGAGCTGACGTTCTACGTACGCCTCACGGCGACCGAGATCGCCGAGTCCGACAGCGTCGATATCGACATCGTGGATCGCACCGAGCACGTCGATCAGGTTTTTTCCAGCAGCGGCGCGCCCGGCGAGAGGCATGGATTCAGCGGCGGGAATGTCGCGAGCGATGATGCCGTCGACATGATCCATGACGTAGAACGGCGCTCCATTGATGGTGGTGTCGTCAGAGAAGCCCACGAGCGGAGGAACCGGTACTGCAGTGGACTGGAGCGCCGAGATGATCCTGTGCTCACGACCCATATCGTGCGCAGTGGCGAGCACGTGTCCGAGTGGCGGACGACGAAGAACCCATCGTCCACCATTTACGTCCTCGATGCGGTAGGTGAGGTTCGAGAGACCACCGGTGATCAACTCGAAAGAGAGCGGTGGAGCGAGATCCGGAACGCGCTGGCTCATCCAGTCGGTGACCTGTGATGCGTTGATTCCTGCCACTTCGACGTTCGATTCCACGTGTCCTCCCTCGGGTCCTGACACGCTACCGGCCACCAGGCGTCGTGGCGGCGAGAGTCCAGCTCTATCCTGATGAAGTGACCTTCGATACGACCGACGCAACTTTCCAGTCCGATGTTCTCGAGCGTTCTCTTTCGACCCCGGTGATCGTCGATCTTTGGGCGCCTTGGTGCGGTCCTTGCACCACGCTCGGACCGATACTCGAGAAGGTCGTCGCCGAAACTGACGGCGCCGTCGTGCTCGCGAAGGTGAACGTGGATGAGAACCCCCAGATTGCGCAGGCGTTCAAGGCGCAGAGCATCCCCGCTGTGCACTCGATCATCGACGGGAAGCTAGGCCCGGGGTTCGTCGGGGCCCGACCGGAGTCCGAGGTCCGCGAGTTCGTGCAGTCGATCCTCCCGAACCGCGAACAGACAGAGGTCGAGAAGTTGCGCGAGATCGGCGACGAAGAGTCGCTGCTCGCAGCGCTCGAGCTTGAGCCAGCCGACGAACTCACGATCTGCGATCTCGCTGAGCTCTATGCCGGAGATGGCCGATTCGATGAGGCTTTGCGACTTCTCGATCGCGTGCCAGAGTCAGCCGACACTCGCCGGATTGCCGCATACGCCCGTAGCGAAGGTCGCTATGCAACAGATGAGTCCATTATCGACCGTTTGGCCATGCTGCTCGAACAGGTCAAGGGTGATGACGACGCACGGCGGGAGTTCCTCGACCTTCTGGAGCTTCTCGGTCCGGAGGATCCCCGGACGGCCGGGTTGCGGCGCCAACTCACCTCTCGGCTCTTCTGAGAGCAGCCGACACGGTGTCGGTTCGGGTCGATCGCCCCTTCATCACACGGCGCTGACGGCATAGATTTCCTCGGCTTCCCCAAGCACAGTCCTGAATTCGGAACGTGAGTGGAGAAGGTTCGATGATCGACAAGGTCGCCGGTGGTGTGCAGCGATTGCGGGCGAGGTTCGGGGACCGCCCCGTGATCATCGGACTCGTGAGCGTGGTTGTCTCGTGTGTGTTGGCCATTGCTCTTCTGGTCGGGATCACAGGCAGAGGTTCGTCTTCGGGCACCGCAACGGAGCTAACGGCTCCGTTGCTCTTCGATCCTCCGTCGACAACAACGACGGCGCCACCCGAGGTGACTGTCCACGTGCTCGGTGCCGTGCGTTCGCCGGGCCTCTATCGCTTACCCCTTGGTTCACGGATCGCGGACGCTGTCACTGCAGCTGGGGGCGTCGGTGAAGATGTGGATGTCGAGCGGGTGAACCTTGCCGCCGCTCTCCTCGATGGGCAGCGTGTGTATATCGCCCGGCTCGGACAGCTGACGGCCCCAGATCTGGCAGCAGACCCTGTACCCATCGTCAGTGGCGATACCGGTGGAAGTGCGAATGGCGCTCCAGCTCTGGTGAATCTGAACTCGGCCACGGAACAGGAACTCGAATCCCTCCCGGGCGTAGGCCCCAGCACTGCGGCGGCAATCGTCGCGCTGCGGCGCCAGGTTGGTCGATTCTCGAGCATCGACCAACTTCTTGACGTTCGGGGTATCGGTGAGGCGAAGTTGGGCGCCATCCGCGATCTCGTCCGGATCGGATGACTGGCGCATCGGGAAGTCGATCGAGGTTCGGGTCCAATCGCGTATGGATGGATTCATGGCCAGTCGCTCTCGCGGTCTCGGTCTTCGCAGCTGCGCTCCATCCAGTTGAGATCCCGCTTTGGCTAGCGGGATCGTTGATGGTGGTAGCAGTGCTGATGACACGACCATGGCCTGCACTGATCGGAGCGGCGGTCCTGAGTTCTGCGCTTGCGTCTCAGGCGCACATTGGTTGTCGGTCGCTCTCGCCCGGGCCTTTCAACGGAATTGTGCAACTTGCAACTGATCCTGCGCTGGAGGATGGCAGAGTCTCGGTAGATGTTCGAACCCAGATGGGACGGTTCAGGCTGGGGGCCGAGGTTTCCGAAGCATCAGCGATATCCAATGCTTCGGCCGGGGATCGATTCATCGTCAGAGGAAGGATCGGGAGTCTCCAGTATCCGATGCTGTGGAGGCACCTCCGAGGTGCACTCTCCGTAGATCGAGTTGAAGCCGCGCTCGATCCTGCGCCAGCAGTTGCGCTGATCAATCGAATCCGCGCCGTAGTCGAAAGGGGTGCGGTTCCGCTTCCCGCTGCACTGCGACCCATCCACCTTGGGCTCGTGCTCGGCGATGACCGGGGAACATCGCCAGTACTTCGCAATGACTTCGAGCAGGCCGGACTTTCTCATCTCATGGTGGTGAGTGGTGAAAACCTCGGGTTCCTGCTTGTTCTTATCGGACCAGTGCTCAGACGGGCGGGATTGCGACGACGATTCCTCTCGGTGACGGTGATGTTGGCACTCTTCGTGGCTGTCACCCGATTCGAACCGTCGGTACTGCGAGCGTCTGCCATGGCGGCGGTTGTTGCTGCCACGATCCTCACCGGTCGTCCATCGAGTGGCGTGCGAGTTCTGTCTCTGGGAGTGACCTCGGTGATCCTCCTGGATCCGCTCATCGTGCATTCCGTGGGATTCCGACTCTCGGTGGCGGCGACGGCGGGAATCGTGGTTCTGGCCCGTCGACTCGCCGGAGTACTTCCTCTTCCTCGGCGCATTGGTCTTGCATTCGCTGTGCCGGTTGCGGCCCAGATCGGCGTGGCGCCAATAGCCATCCTCACCTTCGGTCCGCCATCGCTCCTTGCGATACCTGCGAATGTTCTCGCTGCGCCAGCTGCCGCATTCATCATGATGTGGGGGTGCACGTTTGGAGTCGTTGCCGGACTAGTCCCCGGAGCACTTGCTGCTCTCATCCAATGGCCGGATCGTCTGGCGTTGGAATGGGTGACCTGGGTTGCGACGAGCGCCGCTGACCGCCGAACGATTCCGTTGGCTGCAACTGGGCTCGTCGTTCTCGTTGCGGCGCTTGGGTTCCGGCTCCTTCGCCAGAGGGGTGAGAGATGGTTGGTGGTCTCGTTCGTTGCCGTGTTGGCGGTTCCACTTGTTGCGTTCGCCACGTCGGTGATGAGCGCGACTGAGGTTGGTTGCTTCGATATGGCACGGGCCCGCGTCTGTCGTTCCTCGGGGTCGGACCAATCGGTCGTGGTCGCTGTTGGAGGCAATGTCGATGTCGCCGCATTGCTCTCGAGTCTTCGATCCCACCGAATCGATCATGTGGATCTCCTCATCCGGACGAGTTCATCCCCGTCGGCGGCGGTGGTGGCTGATCAGGTCAGCCAGCGCGTCGATAGTCGTCGGACTATCAGCGCCGCTGAGGCTGTAGTTGGCGGTCCGACGACCCAGCGCACGCTCTGGATCGGCTCGATCGAGGTGACGCTGCGAGGGTCCGGCGAGCATCAGCAGGTGACTCTGGAGAGCCGGACAGGCCGAGCCAACTGAGGACGGGGCCGGTAGTGTCGCAGCGTGAATCTTGACCTAGGAACCACTCGTTTCGACATCACCCACAGGGCAGTGGTGATGGGAATCCTGAACCGAACTCCGGATTCCTTCTTCGACCAGGGTTCCTATTACGCGTTCGACGACTTCCTACGGAAGGCAGAGCAGTTGGTCCTCGATGGGGCCGATTTCCTCGATGTCGGAGGGGTGAAGGCTGGCCCCGGTGAGGAGGTCACCGAGGCCGAGGAACTTGAACGTGTCGTCCCCGCAGTGGTTGCACTCCGGGCTCGATTCGACCTCCCGCTTTCTGTCGACACATGGCGGGCGTCGGTTGCGAAGGAGTGTTTCGAAGCCGGCGCTGTGGTCGGTAATGACATCAGCGGATTCGCTGATCCGGACTACCTCCCGGTCTGCGCAGCAGCAGGAGCGTCAGTGGTGGCAACGCATATCCGTCTGCAGCCCCGGGTTCCGGATCCGGACCCGCACTACGACGATCTCGTCCCTGACGTCTGTTCCTTCCTGGCCGACAGAGCAGCCCGAGCGAAGGCCGCGGGTATCCCAACGCAACGAATCATGGTCGACGCCGGTCTCGACCTCGGAAAGACGGAACTGCAGTCGTTGGAGTTGCTCCGGCGCTCAGATGCGCTTGTCGCGCTCGGTCACCCTGTGTTTCTCTCTGCGTCGAACAAACGATTCCTTTGGACACTGCTGGACGTGGAGCGAGGATCTGCCGGGGATGGCACGATGGCAGCGCACGCTCTCGGGATTGCTCTCGGATGCCGCATCCTGCGATCCCACGATGTCCGCAATGGTCGGAGGGTCGCTGATATGATGTCGGCGATCCTGCAGGCGGCATGACGGAGTGAGTCGTTCACCGATCATTGTGCTGAAGGGGAGTGACGAGGTACTGATGAGCACCGGGCTCACTGAACTCGTTCGTGAATTGGTCGGGTCCGATGATCGGGCGTTGCTCGTCGAGGAACTGCTGATCGACACACATGTCACCCCTGACGACGACGGGTACGACATCGCACGACTTGTCGACGCAGCACAGACTCCGCCGTTCCTCACCGATCGGCGAATCATCGTGAGCCGACACAGCGGCGTGTTCTCGACGAAGGAAGCCGTGGCGCCACTCGTCGCATACCTGGAGGATCCGCTCGACACCAACACGGTGGTTCTGGTCTGGGAGAAGGATCCACGTCCCCAGCGACAGTCGAAAGTGCCGGCAGTTCCCAAGTCGCTCCTCGACGCAGTCACCGGGTGTGGAGGATCGGTGATCGACACCTCGGGCGGGAGCGGCAAGGCTCAGGAGGGATGGATCCTCGATCAGGTTCGTTCGAGCTCGGTCAAGCTCGATGCATCGGCACAGAAAATGGTGATCGATCACGTCGGGAGTGATGTCGGCCGACTCCCTGGCATCCTGACGACCCTTGAAGGCGTGTTCGGCGCAGGTTCTCGTGTCTCAGCTGCAGACGTTGAACCATTCCTCGGTGTCGCCGGCGACATCGCTCCCTGGGATCTCACAGACCCGATCGACAATGGCGATGTTTCCGGCGCGTTGGACGCGCTTCAACGGATGTTGATTGGGGGTTCGCGGCACCCACTTCAGATTCTCGCCACACTTAACAACCACTACTTGAAAATGGTGCAGCTCGACAGCCCGGATATTCGTGGCGAGAAGATGGCCGCTGAAGTACTCGGCATCAAGGGAAGTACCTATCCGGCGAGGAAGGCGCTGAGCGGCGCACAGCGCCTTGGTTCGGCGCGTCTGGAGGAATTCGTATCGCTGCTCGCCGAGGCAGATCTTGATCTTCATGGGGCGAAGAACTGGCCGGCTGAGCTCGTGGTCGAGGTGCTCGTTGCTCGACTCGCAGGTCGAAGCCGATCTGCTCGCGGATCTCGCCGCTGAGCGTCGACGGACGAGATGTCCAAGGCTGTTCTACTGCGTCGGACAGGCGTTGACTCCGTGGGATGCTCGGGCGACTGTTGGCGATGAAACGACGAAGGGTCGGACCCTGAGGTCCGACCCGTCATGAGATTTTCGAGAAGAACGCCCGCAACAGGGCAGAGTTCACTCTGCGCTGAGCGAGGCGGCAACACGCTTCATCAGACGGCTCTTGCGCCGTGCTGCGGTGTTCTTGTGGATGACGCCCTTGGTCGCAGCAGTATCGATTCGCTTGACGGCTTCACGGGCTACCTCAGCGGTGTTCTCGGCGCCAGACTCGGCCGCCGCAAAGGCGCGCTTTGTGCGGGTCTTCATCTCCGAGCGGACTGCCTTGTTGCGCAGGCGGGCCTTCTCGCTCTGACGGTTGCGCTTAATCTGGCTCTTGATGTTCGCCATGGGACACCTTCGGGTTGAGTCAGCCCTCACGGGCTCGATCGGGGGAGCGGGCACGGGGGTGCCGCACACGGACCCTGCATCATAGCCGAGGTGCAGCCTTGGGTCACAGTACGGACCCTTCATCGGTCGAGAAGTAGTCTCGGGTATCCCCTCTTCCCAAGGAAAGCGTGCCCGTGGCCTCGCTCGACCGGTTCCGCAACCTCTGCATCATTGCTCATATCGACCATGGCAAGTCGACTCTCGCCGACCGTCTCCTTGAGTTGTGCGGTGCTGTCGATCCGCGTGAGATGCGAGCGCAGTATCTCGATTCGATGGATATCGAACGGGAGCGAGGGATCACGATCAAGCTCCAGAGCGTCAGGCTCGAGCACCGCGGATACACAATCAATCTCATTGATACTCCGGGTCATGTTGATTTCGGATACGAGGTGAGTCGTTCGCTCGCCGCCTGCGAGGGTGCGATCCTGCTGGTTGATGCGGCGCAGGGCATCGAGGCCCAGACCTTGGCGAACTGCTACCTCGCCCTTGAGAATGATCTTGAGATCGTCGCTGCACTGAACAAGATCGACCTTCCGGCCGCTGACCCGGATCGCTATGCCGCGGAGATCGAGAAGGTGCTGGGAATCCCGGCGAATGAGATCCTGCGTATCAGCGCAAAGACGGGCGAGGGCGTCGAGGAATTGCTGAACGCGGTGGTGGATCGCATTCCTCCGCCGATCGGTGACCCTGATGCTCCATTGCAGGGCCTCATCTTTGACTCGCACTTCGATCAGTACCGGGGGGTCATCTCGTCGGTTCGGGTGATGAACGGCACGCTCACAACCGGAGCTCGCCTCCGGTTCGTCCAAGCCGGAGCCGTCTACGACGCCGATGAGGTCGGGGTTCGAATGCCGGACCCGACCCCGATCGCATCGCTTGGTGCCGGAGAGGTTGGTTACCTGATCGCCGGAATCAAGGACGTCGGTGAGGCCCGCTCCGGGGAGACCATCACGACTGCCGCACGCCCGGCCCCTGCCC
>Ga0007795_10000702_pt1 | contig 11335 bp, 11 predicted proteins | sample CryBogmetaGMA1M_FD_60369 | JGI IMG/M metagenome (GOLD analysis project Ga0007795, IMG submission 60369) | Freshwater microbial communities from Crystal Bog, Wisconsin, USA - MA1M | ecosystem: Environmental > Aquatic > Freshwater > Lake | place: Crystal Bog, Wisconsin, USA | collected 2009-07-06
CAGTTCAATTCCTGTGATCCTTGCGGATCGTCGCACTCATTCAAGAAATTGACTTGGTAATAAAACCAAATCTTTTTACTGTCTATGAGTACTATTTATTTACATCTGTCCCGAAGGACTTGATGCTTTCACTTAGTACCCACAATTATCGGTTGACTAATTTTTAAAGAGGGCTGACTTGTTTTGTATTTCAAATAACATTCAGCAGAGAGGTGAGACTATAGCGTACTTATGAGGGGTCGTCAACACCTTTCGTAGTCTTTTTCTTAAAAAGAGCGGGGGTTTTCCTGATTCCAAAAATAAAACGAATGAAATCAAAGGGATGTGTTTTTGAAAAAATTTGAACTTTTTTTCAATTTCACTGGTTTTTAAGCAGTTTTGAGTTCGGGTAGACCCTAAAAAGCTGCATTTTTGATGCTTTTTTTGCACATTTTCTACATATTAGGGAAAACCCTGAAATATCCCCATATTCCTGCTAGTATGGTGAGATGAATAATCAATTAGCAAATGGTCACTTACCTAGAGCCCCATATACCGCTGGGCAAGCAGTCCCCGTAAGAGAGCTTCATACTGGACATAGAGAAGAAATTCTTCAGCATCTATTGCAGCTTGGAGAGGATGACCGTCGCCTTCGATTTGGCACGCAGACCCCCGATGAGGTCATTCATCATTACGTAGAACGCCTGGACTTTAATAGGGATGCTGTCTTTGGCGTCTTCGACCTGAATTTAAAGCTCATTGGTATGGCACATTTAGCGTATTTGCCAGAAGTTAAGGGCAAAGCCCATGCTGCTGAATTTGGTGTATCCGTATTGCCAGAAGGGCGCGGGCAGGGTATTGGTACAGCGTTATTGCAGCGCTCGGCAGTTCATTCCCGCAATACCAACATCCAAACCCTATTTGTTCACTGCTTAGCAAACAATAAAGCGATGATGCATTTGGCACAAAAGGCTGGCATGTCGGTTGAATATGCTTATGGCGATGCCGATGCCTATCTAAAGCTGCCTCCAGCCAATCCTGGAACCATTGTGGAAGAAGCAGCCAAAGAGCAATGGGCCGATATGGACTACGCGCTCAAAGAAAATTTAAAACGTACAAATCAAGCCTGGTGGTGGTTTCTGGGTAGGCCAGGCTTGAGTCCTTAATTTTCGTTTGGCGCGCCACGCAAGATCCAGTTCGCCAATAGAGATAAATCTGCATCGCTTAACTTAGCATTGGCAGGCATGGGTACAACACCCCAAGAGCCTGATCCACCTTTGGCAATTTTATTTTTCAAAAAACTTTGCGCATTGCTATCTTTTTTATATTTCTGCGCAACAGATTGAAAGCTGGGGCCAACAATTTTTTTATTACTTGCATGACAACCTAAACACGCGTTTTGTTTTGCAACAGTAATTGCTTTTTGATCTTCACTACTGGCTTGCGCATGCGGAAGATGCAATGCAAGCGGAGCAAATAAAAAAACTATTTTTACTACGCCATGCAAAGCTATCACTAACAGTCTTCTCTAAAAATTAGTTCTTTGGAGGGCTATCAGGCTGGGACTGATCAGCTTTGCCTTGCTTTTCAAGACGTGCTTTCTCGGCATCAGAAATGATGTCAAAGTAAACATACACATCTTTCACGCCGCTGGTATTGCTTGCGATTTTTTTCGCAAGATCCGCTTCACTTTGCGTCAAGATACCCATCAAATAAACGCTACTGCCTTCGGCAACAATAGCCATGGAATTTGATGGCAACTTATCAGTAAAAATCATTTGCGTTTTGATCTTCGACTCTAAATAAGAATCGTTAGCGCGAGATGTGTAGCTGCTATTGGGGCCAATCATCAATTCGTTAAATACGGCATGTGCATTCTTCATTGCCTTTACATATGCACCCGCCTCACCTTTAATATCAGCATCTTTTACTTCACCAGTGAGCAATACTTTTTGATTAAATGAAGTTACGTTGATATGCGCGTTATCACCGAATTTTTTGGCCAGTGCGTTACTAGCCTCTAGTTCAATACCTTTATCGATGGCCTGTACGCCAGGCGTACGACGATCCGCCATAATGGCTGCGCTGGTAGCGACACCGCCAACGGCTACAACCGCACAAGATGAGAGTTGCAATACAGCAAGCGCAACAATTGCCAACTTACCTAGAGAGTGAATTTGCATTGGATATTTTCTTTATATAGATGTTTAGTCGTACAACACGTGATCTACTCCATCGCATAAGGCGTGAAGTAAAACCAAATGGGTTTCTTGAATACGGGCGGTGCGAGTAGAGGGCGCACAAAGATGAATATCATCTTTATCCAACAAGGTCGCAATCTTTCCACCATCATTGCCAGTAAACGCAATAATTTTGATGCCCATTTTTTTTGCTGCCTCTATTGCCTTGACTACATTTTTAGAGTTGCCGGATGTAGAAATTCCTAAAAGGATATCTCCCTTTTTTCCAAGGCCGCGCACTTGCTTACTAAAAATTTCATCGTAGCTGTAATCGTTGCCAACGGCAGTAAGAATTGAAGTATCTGTAGTAAGAGCAATCGCAGCCAATTCTTCGCGCTCCCGCTCAAAACGACCAATGAGCTCTGCGGCAAAGTGCTGGGCATCTGCTGCAGAACCGCCATTGCCACATGCCATTATTTTGCCGCCGCCCCGCAAACATTCGACCATTGACAGTATTCCACGAGCCACTGACTCAGGAAGAACTTTCTCAGCCTCTTGCTTTACCGCAATGCTGTCTAAAAAATGTTGCGAAGCGCGCTTGCGCAAACGTTCGATAGTGTCTTTATCCATGACAATATTATGCGCCAAAGCTGCCGTATTTTCTAATGCGGCCAACTAAAGCAAAAGCAACGTATCCTCTTGTTTATTGACCAATCTTACGTAAAAGATACCCTTCATGGAATTAGGCCCATTTGATTTTCTAAAACAACAGGATTTACCAGTTGGCTCGCTATACATGATTGCTACGCCTATAGGGAATCTAGGCGACATTACATTGCGCGCCCTTCATGTGCTGAATGCAGTGGACGGCATAGCCTGTGAAGATACGAGGCATAGCGCGTCGCTTTTGCAGCAATTTGGGATTCATAAGAAATGTTTAGCCCTACATGAACACAACGAAGTAAGTGGGGCCCAAACGGTAATTCAACACCTCGCCAACAATGAGCGCTGGGCCTATATATCCGACGCAGGCACCCCTGGAGTTTCAGACCCAGGCGCAAGATTGGTTAACGAAGTTCAAAAAGCGGGTTACCGAGTAATCCCCGTACCGGGGGCAAGTGCTGTTTCCTGTGCCATCTCAGCTGCTGGTAACGTCATGTTGAACTCAGAAGGGCGCTTTCAGTTTCTAGGCTTTTGGCCAAATAAAACAAAAGAACGCGATGCTGTGATGCAAGAAATTTGCAACGGCAAAAAAACCAGCGTCTTTTTTGAGTCACCCCATCACATTCGTGAAACACTGCTGTCTCTAGCCAACACTTTAGAGCCTGATCGTGAGATATTTATTTGTCGCGAGTTAACCAAAAAATTTGAGCAACTCGTTTCTCTTCGGGCTGCGGAAATTGCCTCATGGATCGAAACTACGGAAAGCCTAAAGGGTGAGTTCGTTGTTCTGGTCGCAGCCCGCCAGGCTAAGTCTGATGAGGCCCCAGAGCATGCCACGCTCTTAGGGTGGGCAAATGCATTAAGCCCCTATCTCGGTAGCAAAGAAATTGCTGCAGTTTTATCGCAAGCATTAGGGCTAACTAAAAAAGAAGCCTATCAAATTGCATTGGATGCCAAAGATGAAAGTTCTGAGAAATAAAAAAGCTGGCATATAGCCAGCTTTTTTACTGAATGCTCAATATCTTTACTTCGCATCTGGTGCTTTACCATCCGCCGGAATGCTGGAATCTTGGAAATTGAGCTGTGCAACCGGCTTAATTAATTGCTCAGCAGAAGCTGAGCTGTCGCCGCGCTTGCCATTGTTCACAAACACCATCAACAATAAAATAATGATCAATGGTACAAAAAAGCTCGCGAACACCATGATGATTAGTTGTTTTGGGGACTTAATTAGATTTCCGTGCTCGTTGCTCATAGGAATTTATTATTTGGCAGGTTTTAGGGTTGTTTTGCGGTGATTATAACTAGAGAGTAGGGGTATAGGCACTTACAATAGCAAGGTATCCCGTTTTTACCTCTGGCGCCCGTAGCTCAGTGGATAGAGTATTGGCCTCCGAAGCCAAGGGTCGCAGGTTCGATTCCTGCCGGGCGCACCAAAACAAAGGGGGTTTTTGACCTACATCATGCATAGAAAAGCAAAAACCACTATCATTTGGGTCTAACTTATTGATTCTTATCGTGTCTACACATCTAAATACAGCCCTTTCAGAGCCTTCCCTGACAAATCCTTTGCCCCCTGAGGCACCATTACCTCACCGAAAAATTATTCGGAGTTGGTTGATCCCAATGGCGCAAGGTGAAACAGGGCGTGCGATCATGCTTCTCTTCTTTGATGCTGCTTTATGGCTTGGGTGTATTGCTGGCACAGTATTTGTTGAAAACATTCTGCTCAAAATCATTTTTGGTTTGGCCGCCGGCTTTGTAACTGGCCGCATTTTCATTCTGGGTCATGATGCTTGCCATCAAAGTTTCACGCCGAATCGTGAGCTCAATAAAGTATTGGGTCGCATTGCATTTTTGCCATCACTTACCCCTTACAGTTTGTGGGATGTAGGTCATAACGTTGTGCATCACGGTCAAACTAATCTCAAGGGCTTTGACTTCGTTTGGGCGCCGTTATCTAAAGCAGAATTTGATGCCTTGCCCTCATGGCGTAAGGCTTTAGAGCGCCTTTATCGTAGTGGCTGGGGTCCTGTTTTCTACTACCTCATTGAGATTTGGTGGAGACGCGAGTACTTCCCAAATGCTCAAAATAAACCTGGTGATCGCCCGATTTTCCTAAAGGACAACTTGCTTGTTACAGGCTTTGCAATTGTGTGGATCACCTGCCTTATTGCTGGTGCAATCACTACAGGACAATCCATTTGGATTGGTCTAATTACTGGCTTTGTAGTTCCATTCCTATTTTGGAACGGCATGATAGGTTTCGTAGTCTATGTGCACCATACCCATCCAAAGGTGTCTTGGTATGACAAAAAGTCAGAATGGTTGCGTGCCCAGCCATTTGTTTCGACTACTGTGCACCTGACTTTTAACTGGATTTGGGGTTCTTTGATGCATCACATCATGGAGCACACTGCTCACCACGTCGATATGAGCGTGCCTCTCTATCGCCTTCAGGAAGCCCAAAACACCCTGGAAACCATCCTTCCTGAGCGCATTTTTGTGCAGAAGTTCTCATGGGACTGGTATTTCGATACCGCCCGCAAATGCAAGCTTTATGACTTTGAAAACAAGGCTTGGCTCGATTTTGATGGCAATAAGACGGCCGATTCTGTCCGGGTTGTCCTCAGCCCAGCCCCAGTGGGACAAAACGGGTAAAATAGATCTTCTGTATAAAAGATTTGCCTTACCCGGATTGCCCATGACTACATCGACTCCAGCTGCTACCCAAGATACCTCTCAGAGCCTCAAGTTTTGCTCTTCTTGCAGTCGCGAAAAACGGCTCGAAGGTGGTACATGGATTCCAACCAGCAATCGCAAGCAACGCTGGATATGCGCTAGCTGTTTATACAACCGTACGCATCGTACGGGTTCAGCAAAAACCTAATCCCCTGTTTTAAATCTGAGTGCCAAATTGCTTAGGCACCATCCCCAACGTAAGGGTTTGTTTTGCGTTCAGTGCCGAACGTGGACATTGGCCCATGTCCGGGAACAAATTGCACATCATCTCCCAGTGGCCATAGTTTTGTTTTAATTGCGCTGATCAGACTCGCGTGATCCCCTCGCGGAAAATCAGTTCTACCTATCGAGCCCGCAAACAAAACATCTCCAACGATTGCTAGGCGGCCTTCTTTATCAAAAAAGATGACGTGTCCAGGCGTATGGCCGGGGCAATGAAATACCTCAAGATCTACATTGCCAACTTGAACGTGATCGCCATCATTTAACCAGCGATCTGGCTCAAATGCTTTTGCTTGTCCAAACCCAAAGCGCACTGTTTGCTCTGGTAGTTGATCAATCCAAAATCGTTCTTCTATTTGCGGGCCTTCAATAGGTACCTTGAGCATTTCTGCTAATTCTTTTGCCGCAGCACAATGATCGAGATGTCCATGAGTCAGTAAAATCTTTTTCACCGTTCCGCCCATGTGCTTTATACCGTCAAGGATCTTGTCGATATCGCCACCAGGGTCAACTACAGCAGCATCTCCAGTTTCTTGGCAAACCAAGATCGAGCAATTTTGCTTGTAGGGCGTAACTGGGACAATTCCTAATTTGATTGGCATATAAGAAGGCAGATGACTACATAGATTGAATCAGCGCTAGTGTATGAGAGTCAGCATAAAATGTATTCAAAGGATAAAACATGAATAGCCAAGATACATTTAAATTTGCTGAAACGCATGAGTGGGCCGATCTAGAAAATGATGGCTTAGTTTGGGTTGGCATCAGCAACCATGCCCAAGAGGCCTTGGGAGACGTTATGTTCTTTCAGGCACCCAAACTTGGCCAACAAGTGAAGCAAGGTGAGGCTATCGCCGTCATTGAGTCCGTAAAGGCTGCCAGCGATATTCATGCGCCCATCAGCGGAGAAATCATTGCACTTAATGAGGCAGTAGATGCCTCACCCGAATTGGTGAATGAGAAACCTTATGCTGTTTGGTTATTCAAAATCAAGCCCCAAGAGGGTGCTCTGGCTTCAGAACTCGATCAATTAATGGATTTAGATAAATACAATTCCACTGCGGGCGGATAAAAAATTAGATGTTGATTGGATCACGCTCAATCAACCAACGAACACGCGTTTCTTTACTAATTCGTCCTTGAGAGTTTTCGCGTAACTCCATATCAATGGCCTCAAGCACTTCTTGTAGTTGCTTGCGACCGTCAGATTCAATCACAAGCTGCGCGCGCTCTGTTCCAGCCACACGCATTACCGCCTTTGGCACTGGGTCATAAACCCTGAGCCCTTTATTAATAAGGCCCCTAGACTTTATATGCCCCTTAAGAGTACTCAGGAATTGAATGGCCTTATCTAAGCTCTTTGATTCAGCATGCACTAAAGCTTGGAATGAAAACGGGGGGAGTCCAGCTTCTTCTCTCTCCTTGGCGATATGAGATAGAAATCCATCCACATCATGTCGTAACAAGTATTGGAATACGGCTGACTCTGGATATCGTGTTTCAATATAAATATCGCCACCTGCTTGACCATCCTTACCCGATCGCCCAGCGCGACCAGCCACTTGAACCAATTGCGCAAATAGCCGCTCTGCTGCCCGAAAATCCTGAGAAAACAATCTGCCATCCGCATCCAATACGCCAACTAAGCCAATGTTTTGATAGTCATGGCCCTTGGCAATCATTTGGGTGCCAACCACAATATCTACCTTACCCTCATGAATCTCCTGGAATAGCTCTTCTGCGCCCTTGCTGCTTCGGCTTGAATCCGTGTCCACCCGAAGCACCCTCTGATCAGGCCACATTTCCTCAATGGCATCTTCGATTTTTTGTGTCCCTTGACCCAAAGTTTTGAGATCAGCGTTTCCACAATCAGGGCAGTGGCTTGGAATTGTCTTCACTAGACCGCAATGGTGACAACTTAAGACCGGCCTTTTTCCTAAAGCGCCCGCCCTATGCATCACCATATAAGAGCTACATTGTTGACATTGAGATAGCCATGTACAGGCGCCACAACTTAATACTGGTGCGTAACCCCTGCGGTTAATGAGTATCAAACATTGTTTTTTATCGCTACAATTTTTACTAATGGCATTGGCCAAAGTCTTAGTAATGAGACTTTTTTCTTTCGGTTTTCCGATGTCGCCAGGACTATATTGATTTCGAGGATCTCGCGTATCAATGAGATGCACCTTTGGCAGGTGGGCGCCCTGAGCTCTTTGATCTAAGCGGATATATTCATACCGTCCAGCCTTCGCTGCTAGCCAAGTTTCCAGGGAGGGCGTTGCGGAAGAGAGCAGGATGGGTATCTTCACATCATGGGCGCGCCAGATAGCTAAATCTCGAGCAGAGTAGCGAATACCATCTTGCTGTTTATAGGAAGGGTCGTGCTCTTCATCAACGACGATTGCACTCAAATTTGGGAGTGGCGTTAAGGCCGCCAATCTGGTTCCTAAAATAATTTGGGCTTTACCAGTAACCGCTTCGTGCCAAGCAATCCCTCGCTCTTTTTCAGTTACCCCGCTATGCAAGACAACCATTTTTTTCTCAGGAAAATATGCCCTGACTCTTCGCTCTAACTGTGGAGTCAAATTAATTTCAGGGACAAGTAATAAGACTTGCGAAGTACTATTTTCTAAAACCTCACTCAGCCAATTTAAAAAAACTGCAGTCTTACCGCTACCGGTTTGCCCTTGCAAAAGAATGGCTTTGAATTCTTTTTCTTGGCTACTGCAATTACGCAATTTTTCTAGCGCAGACTTTTGTTCTTCATTGAGTGTGCTTTCTCCAATAAATCCTTCGCCGTTTAGCTCTTGAATATTTTTCTTTTTTTTCTCTTCCGCGGCTCTTAATTTTTTAGGGATCTTTTCCCAATCGAGCGCTTTTTTCCACATCTGCGGAATTGTTGGAATAATGGTTTCCCCAAGCGCATGAATGTAGTACTGGCTTGCAAAATTCATTAGCCTTAAGGCTGCAGCGTCTATAGGGGCAAGAGGGGCCAACTGGCTTACTGTCTTAAGTTTATCAATCTCAAAATCAGAGTGAGCGCTCACTTTAATTACTACTCCGACCAATGAAGCGCGCCCAAAGGGCACTTCTACGATATGCCCAAGCTCTGGTGCCAACCCCAACTTTTCAAGGTCCCACAAGTAATCAAAGCCCTGGGTTAAGGGCTTATCAACAACTACTTGGACCACAACTGGTAAGGGCATTTTTTACTTCAATCTTCTATTTTGCTTGTGGATAAGTCTGTGGATATCATCCAATGATTCTGATTTATAAGCTAATTTACCAGCTAAGGGCTTACGCACCGTTTTTGAGCCTATTTCTTAATTTACTATATAAATCAATGGCTTATAGATAACTTCGAAAGTTAATGTTTATATTTATTCGCAATCTTCATGAATTTTGAATTTTGCACCTATCTGTGCATAACTTTCGTCAAAATTTCAAACCTAAGTTAGCAACTACTCAGGATTCTTACTAGGATCTAAGAGCCCGTGAGCGCTGAATCACGGTTTGTGCCAATGCGGTAACGCTTTCGGGCGGGGTGAATTGCGATATTCCATGTCCCAAATTGAACACATGTCCATCCAATGGGTGTAGGCCTGGTTTAAGGGCCGGTGCACCAGCTAAATCCTCAAGAAGGAGGTTTGCCTGCTCTGCAATTTGCTCTGGCTCAGAGAACAGAATAAGGGGGTCTAAATTGCCCTGTAATGCCAAAGGCTTGTTTAGAGCAAGCAACTGTTTACGGGCACGACTAAGGGACATCGTCCAATCAATTGCAATCACATCGGCACCAACTTGCGCCATGTCATTTAGCCAAATTGCACCGCCCTTTGTGAACATAATCACGGGGATTTTTCTACCTTCATGTTCACGTGGCAATAAAGCAATGACCTTTTGCATAGATGCCAAGGACATTTTTTGATACCAGCCATCTGGAAGCATTCCACCCCAAGTATCGAAAATCATGAGTGCTTGCGCGCCCGCTTTCACTTGCTCAGTTAGATATGCAGCTACCGATTGGGCATTGATATCTAGAATGTATTGCAACAAATCGGGGCGACTAAACATCATCGTTTTAGCATGACGAAAATCGTCAGAACTTGAGCCATCAATCATGTAACAAGCCAATGTCCATGGGCTTCCGGAGAAGCCAATCAAAGGGACGCGTTGTTTGCCATCCTGTATTAGCGCTTTGCGAATTTCTGAAACAGCATCGAATACATATTTGAGCTGACTCATGTCGGCTACACGTAATTTTTTAACTGCCTCCTCTGTACGAAGTGGCTTATCAAAACTGGGCCCTTCACCAGCCGTAAATTTGAGGCCCAATCCCATGGCATCAGGGATAGTTAAAATATCGGAGAACAAAATCGCCGCATCCAAAGGATAGCGATCCAAAGGCTGAAGGGTTACTTCAGTAGCATATGCGGGATTTTTTGCGAGCCCAAGAAAACTCCCGGCTTTAGCACGTGTGGCGTTGTATTCGGGGAGATATCGGCCAGCTTGACGCATGAGCCAAAGCGGTGTTTGATCAACCGCTTCGCCCAGGCAGGCCTTTAAAAACCGATCATTTAACAGCAAGGAGATGGCCGGTTATTACTTTTTACGACGGAAACGTGCAATTGCAGCCAATTGTGCGGCGGCCATAGCAAACTCTGACTGAGCTAAAGCCAAATCAAAGTCGGTGCCACGGTTTTGCATAGCCTCTTCTGCGCGTTTCTTTGCTTCTAATGCTTTTGCTTCATCAAGATCGTGCCCACGAATAGCGGTATCGGCTAATACTGTGACGCGATCTGGCTGAACTTCTAAGTAGCCACCAGCAACAAACACGAACTCTTCATCACCATCTGCTTTTTCAATGCGGACAGAGCCAGGACGAATACGTGTAATTAATGGAGTATGGCCACGCAAAATACCGAGCTCGCCACTTTCACCTGGAAGGGCTACAAACTTAGCCTCTCCGCTGAAAATGGACTTTTCGGCACTCACTACGTCGACATGTATGTTTGACATAATTTCCCTAGATGAGTTCGATTAAAGCTTCTTAGCTTTCTCGATGGCTTCATCAATTGAACCCACCATGTAGAACGCTTGTTCAGGCAAGTGATCCAATTCACCGCTACAAATCATCTTGAAGCCGCGGATGGTTTCTTTCAATGGTACGTATTTACCTGGTGAACCAGTAAACACTTCAGCAACGTGGAATGGCTGAGACAGGAAGCGCTGAATCTTACGCGCACGTGATACAGCCAGTTTGTCTTCTGGTGACAATTCGTCCATACCTAAAATTGCAATAATGTCGCGCAATTCTTTGTAACGTTGCAATGTCATCTGTACATCACGGGCCACTTCATAGTGCTCTTGACCAACCACTTGTGGGTCGAGCTGACGGCTAGTTGAATCCAATGGATCAACCGCTGGGTAAATACCCAATGCTGCGATGTCACGTGATAACACCACTGTGGAGTCTAAGTGTAAGAAGGTTGTCGCTGGTGATGGATCGGTCAAGTCATCCGCAGGAACGTAAACGGCCTGAATAGAGG
>Ga0007795_10000704_pt1 | contig 11315 bp, 5 predicted proteins | sample CryBogmetaGMA1M_FD_60369 | JGI IMG/M metagenome (GOLD analysis project Ga0007795, IMG submission 60369) | Freshwater microbial communities from Crystal Bog, Wisconsin, USA - MA1M | ecosystem: Environmental > Aquatic > Freshwater > Lake | place: Crystal Bog, Wisconsin, USA | collected 2009-07-06
CACCGTGTCGGTCTCGGGATCGACGAGGATCTTCGTGAGCCCGTCGGTGCGGCCGAGCGCGTGGGCCCGGCCGCTGGCCGCCCACGGATACTTGCTGATCTCGACCGCGCGGCCCGTCGCGGCCACCTCGCTCTCGGTGAGTCCGGCCCACGCGATCTCGGGATCGGTGAACACGACCGCCGGAATGGCCCGCGGCGCGAACAGCGCCGGCTCGCCGTGCAGCGCCTCCACCGCGACCTTGCCCTGGTGGCTCGCGCGGTGCGCGAGCATCGGCTCGCCGCACACGTCGCCGATGGCGAGGATGTGCGGGTCGGCGGTGCGCTGCTGGCCATCGGCCTCGACGAAGCCTTTCGCGCTCACGACCGCCTTCGTGTTCTCGAGGCCGAGGCCGTCGGAGTTGGGCCGGCGGCCGACCGCCACGAGCACGCGGGAGAACTCCTGCACGCTCGGGCCGTCGGGGCCCTCGAACGACACGCGAACCGCCCTGCCGGTGTCCTCGAGCTTCACCACCTTCGTGCGGAGCATGATCGCCGCGAACAGCCCCTCGAGCCGCTTCTGCAGCGGCTTCACGAGGTCACGGTCGGCGCCCGGCAGCAGGGTGTCCGTGAGCTCGACGACCGACACCTTCGAGCCCAGTTCGGCATACACCGTGCCCATCTCGAGGCCGATGTAGCCCCCGCCCACCACGAGCAGCGATTCCGGCACGTCGGCCAGTTCGAGCGCCCCGGTCGAGTCCATCACCCGCGGGCTGCCGATGTCGAACGCCGGAATCCGGGCGGGCCGCGACCCGCTCGCGAGGATGCAGTGGTCGAACGTGACCGTCTGGCTCGCACCGCCTGCCTCGACGGGCGCGACCTCGAGGGTGGTCGAGTTGACGAACCGGGCCACGCCGCGCACGACCGTGACGTTCCGCCGCCGCGCGAGTTGGCCGAGGCCGCCGGTGAGGGCCGCGATCACCTTGTCCTTGCGGGCCCGCAGCGCCGCCACGTCGAGCGACGGCTTCTGGAAATGGATGCCCCAGTCCTCCATCTCGCGGGCCTCGGAGAGCACCCGGCCCACGTGGAGCAGCGCCTTCGACGGGATGCAGCCGCGCAGCAGGCACGTGCCGCCGAGCCGCTCGTCCCGCTCGACGATCGCCACCTGCATGCCGAGGTCGGCGGCGAGGAACGCGGCGGCGTAGCCACCGGGGCCGCCACCGAGCACCACCACTGGAACGTGCATCCTCGATCCTCCACGGGCATGCGCGGACCCGACCCGGGGAATGACGGGACACGGGGCCGCAGACTGGCCTCGTCCATCGCGGCCGGCTTGTTGTAGTTTCGGGGTCGGGTTCGTTCAAGGAACGCCCGCGAGGGCACGGGAGCCGGTGCACGATGGGCCAGCCACATCCCGCCGCGGGGATCGGGGCGACGGTGCGCCGGTTCCTCGCGGCCACGTTCACGCTCGACGTGCGCGGGCTCGCCGCATTCCGGATCGCGCTGGGGCTGATTCTCGTCGTCGACTGCCTGCTGCGCAGCCGTGACTTCTCCATCATGCTCGCGCCCGACGGGATCTTTCCGCCCGACGTGATGCGCGCGTTCCACGGCGACCCGTTGCGCTGGTCGCTGGCGCTGTGTGACGACTCGGCCTGGTGGGGGGCCGTCGTCCTCGCGGCGGAGGGGATCGCCGGGGCGTGCATGGCCATCGGTTGGTGCAGCCGCGCCGCGACGATCGCCGCGTGGGTGGCGGTGGTGAGCGTGACCCGCCGCACCGCGCCGGCCACCAACGCCGGCGACGTCTGGCTGTGCTGCATGCTGTTCTGGGCGATGTTCCTGCCGCTGGCGGAGGTCTGGTCGATCGACGCCCGCCGGCGCACCGACCGCCGCGCGACGGCCTGCTCGGTCGCCACCGCCGCCTTCGTGCTGCAGCTGGCGTTCGTCTATCTCGGCGCGGGACTGGCGAAGTGCAACGCCAGCTGGCTCTCCGGCGCGGCGATGTCGCACGTGCTGTCGATCCACGATCACGGCAATCGCCTCGGCTCGGTGCTGGGCGCGCTCGACTGGCTCACCCGTCCGTTGACCTGGCTCGTCGTGGCGGTGGAGCTCGTCGCGCCGCTGCTGCTCGTGTCCTTTCCCGTGGCCCGGCTGCGGGCCGCCATCGTGGCCACCTTCGTCCTCTTTCACGCGCTGATCTGGCTGACGATGTCGGTCGGGCTGTTCGCGGCCATCGGGATCACCGCGTGGCTGCCGCTGATTCCGACCGCGTGCTGGGACGCGATGTCGGCGCGGCCCGCGGGGGGCGTCGTCCGACTCGGTCGCCTCGCCACGGCCACCTGCGGCACCGCGCTGGCGGTGGCCACCACGACCTTCCTCCACTTCTTGGGCGCCTTCGGCACGGCGCCGTTGCCGCGCCCCCTGTCCGCGGCGGTGGCCGTCTGCTGCCTCGACCAGGAGTGGTCGATGTTCGGCTGGGTGCCGCAGCAGGAGCAGTGGGTGTATGGTCGCGCCGAACTCGCCGACGGCCGCGTGGTCGACCTGTTGCGGGGCGGACGTCCGCTCGAACGCGAGCGGCCCGACGGCGGCTTCATCTCCCTGGCCCACCATCGCTGGCACAAGCTCTTCTGGATCCTGCCTCGGCCCCGAATCCGCGTCTTCGCGCCGGCGACGGCGGCCCGCCTCGCCCGCGAGTGGAACGAGACGCACCAGGCGAGCGAACGCGTGGTCTCGCTCGAGATCCGCTTCGCCGTCCAGAGCGTGACGATCCCCGACGCGGCCCTGCAGGACATGCTCGTGGCGGCATGGCCTCCCCGGGGCGGCGCGGGCGAGGGCAACCTCGATCGGCTCCTCGAATCGACCGACGTCCGCTCCGCGGCCCGCTGACGAAGCCGCCCTCCGGCGAGGTAGACTCCGGGCAAGCCGCCGGCCGGTCAGCGGCCGCGGGCGAGAGTGGCGAAACTGGCAGACGCGCTGGATTTAGGTTCCAGTGCCGCAAGGCGTGCGGGTTCGACTCCCGCCTCTCGCACTCCGCGGAACGGTCCACCAAGGGGTCACTTCCGCGCGTTCATCCGTGCCGCCTCCGCCTGCGGATCGAAGGGCACGCGGGGCACGGCGGGCCCGCGGGTCGCGGAGCGACGCATGGCGGTGCCGCCACCGGTGCCGACGCCCGAGTGCGCCACGGGCTGGACGGCATCGAGCGTGGAGGGATCCGGCGGCTCCGGAGCGACGGCGATCGAGATCCGGCGCCGTACGTTGCGTGCGGCGGCCGATTCGTCGAAAAGATCCTCGTCCTCGGGACGAGGCTTCGGCTTGGCCGGCGTCGCCTCGGGCTTCTCCTCGCGGGTGGCGGGGGTCGCAGCGGGCTTCTCCTCGCCGCGCGGCACGGGCCGCGGTTCGGGCGGGGCGGGCTCCGACTTCTCGACGCGGGGCGTTGGCTCCTTCTCCATGGCGGGCTCCGCCGGTTCGGGCGCGGGGGCATCGGGTTCCGGCGCGGCGGGCGTGTCCCGGGCCGGTTCGTCGCCGTTGGACGTGTCGCCGCCGTCCGACGGAGCCGCGTCTTCGGGCTCCGGGAGTTCGGATGCAGCCGGTCCGCGCGACTCCTCATCGGCCCCGGGCACCGCCGACCGCGGCGGCTTCACCGGCGTGGCGGCGGCCTCGCCGGACACGGGCACCACTCCCTGGCCGGGCCAGCGGCGCCACTGCGTGCCGTAGAAGCCGAACGTGGCTGGCCGCACCGGGCAATAGGGCACGCAGGCTCCATCCCGGCAGTCGCGATGATGGCCGTGCAGGCCGGGCTTGTGTCGGCAGCCCCCGGGTGCGCACTGGCCACATGCACCGCCGGCCGGCGTGACGGCCGGATCGACAACCTTGGTGCGGGCACGCGGAGCCGGCGACGCCGCTCGCTGGGCGACGGCCGCGGTCGGCCGGGGCGCGGGCTGGGTCTGGATGGCGGCGGTTGGCGGCGCCGCCGTCCGCGGCTGGGCCGCGGCCTGGGCGCGGACGGCCGGGTGACCCGCCGGGGGCCGCGGCCGCCTCGGAGTCGCCGGGTCGGCGGCGGTCGCCGACACCGTCGCGAGGAGTGCCGTGGCCAGCAGCAGCATCGGCAGACGGGCGCCGAACCGCAGCCGCGGTTCGGCGAATCGAGTCCGACAGGATGGCGGGGCGCGATGCGTCATCGGCGTGTCCTCGACGAGTGGCGGGCGGAGTGTCTCACGGTCAGGTCTTCCGCGCCGCAGGGTCGGCCCAATCGGCACGGTCGTTCTCATCGCTCCTATCGACCCGCGCGACCGGGAATCTTTGAAGGAATCGCCCCGGTGTCGCGGGAGCCCGCGGCCGGGGGAAGATGGGCGGTCCCCGGATCGTGGAAGAGGCCGCGGATGGGCTGCTAAACTGTCGGGCACCGCCGCTCGAGGAGCAGCCCCAACCGGCTCCGTCGGCGGCCCGGAGACCCGCGCTCGTGAAACGGATCAACGTCAAGGTTCTGCTGATTCTCGTCGCCGTCGTGGCAACGGGGGTCGCCGGCATCTTTCTGCTGCGGTGGTTCCAGGTTTCCAGAAACGCCGGCAACCTGGCGAAGCTGGCGAAGATCCGCCTCGCAGAGGGCAAGCCGGCCGAGGCGATGGAACTCTACAGCCGCTACTTCGGGCTGCGTCCCGATGACAGCGAGTCCTACGCGGAGTACGCGAAGCTCGTGCTCGATCGGGCCGAGACCCCCGACGCGACGCGGAACGACGTGGCGCGTGCCTACAACACGCTGGAGTCGGCCGTCCGGCGCAATCCCGACGATGACGACCTGCGGCTGCGACTGGCCGAGTTTCAGCTCCGCATCGGTCGGGCGGTCGATGCCCGCGAGCACCTCGTGATGCTCCGCGAACGGCTCGAGCACGGAGAGATCAAGCAGCCTCCGCCGGCCGCTGAAAAGGGCGAGGACGCCGCAGATCCGGCCACCGCCGCGAGCCGCAAGCCACTCGACGCGAACCAGCTCCAGGTGCTCATGGCGCGATCCTACCTCGGCGCGGGCGACTTCAACGAGGCGGCCTCGCTGGCGTCCGACTTGGTGGGCTTCGACATGGCGGGCCGCCAGTTCGACCCGGAGTTGAAGAAATCGGCGACCGGCTTGAGCGACGCCTACATCATCCTCGCCGCGGTCCTCGAGGACAGGCTCAACGACTCGGCGGCCGCCGCCACGGTCCTCGAGAAGCTCGTCGAGACCCAGAGCAACGACGTGCAGGCGTGGCTGGCACGGAGCAACTGGCATCGCCAGCGGGGCAACCTCGACGCCACGGAGGCCGACATCAAGCGGGCGCTCGAGCTCGATCCGGAGAACCCGAACTGCATCTTCGCGGGATTCGAGCTCGCCCTCACCCGAAAGGACTTCGACGCCGCCGAGGCCCTGGCCCGCCGGGCCCGAGAGCTTTCCCCGGGAGACGAGCGCGTCTACCGCGGGCTCGCCGCCGTCGCGCTCCAGCGGGGCGACCTGAAGACCGCGGAGCAGGCGGTGCTCGACGGCATCGACGTCCTCCCGAACAAGGCGTCGCTGCTCCTCATGCTCGCCGACGTCCGGCTGCAGCTCAACCAGCTCGAGCAGGTGACCCAGACCATCGCCCGCATCAAGGAGCTCTATGGCCAGTCGAGCCCCGCGGTCGGCTTGCTCGAAGGCCGCCTGCTGGTCGCCCAGAACCGTTGGAACGAGGCGAAGGCGAAGCTCGAGTCGGTCCGCCCGCTCGTGCTCGGCTCGCCGGATCTCGTCCGGCAGGTCGATCTCTACCTCGGGCAGTGCCACGCCCAACTCGACGAGTTCGACGCTCAACTCGACGTGAACCGCCGCGTGCTGAGCGAGGATCCCAGTTCGCTCGCGGCCCGCGCCGGCACCGCCGCCGCGCTGGCCGCCGCCGGCAAGCCCGACGAGGCGCTCGCCGAGTTTGAATCGATCGCGGCCGCCCTGCCGACCGACCGGCTGGTCTCGGTGCCGCAGGTCTGGTACCCGCTTCTGCAGTTGCGGGTGCAGCAGCAGGCGAAGAGGCCGGTGGCGGAGCGTGACTGGAGCGGTGTCGACGCGCTCCTCGAGACGCTCCAGCAGGCGCCCGAGGTGAATGCCGGCCAGTTGACGCTGCTGCGGGCCGACGTGCTCGTCCGCAAGGGTGAGGCGGAGGCCGCGCGGGAGCTGCTCGACGACATGGCGGCCCGCGAGGGTTCGCCCCAGGTGTGGGCGGCGCTCTCGACGCTCGTGCTGCGGATGTCGGGGGCCGAGGCGGCGTCGGAGGTCATCTCCAGGATCCCGGCCGAGTTCGCCTCGACCTCCCCCGTCCTGACCGTGCGGGCCCAGGTGGCGTCGCGGCTCGAGGCGTCGAACGAGGAGCCTCTCGCCGCGATCGAGAAGGAGGCCGCGAAGCTGCCAGACGCCGAGTCCGCGGGCGTGTACACCACCCTCGCCGGGGTGTACCTGGCCGACGGCGACGCGGCCACCGCCGAACGGCTCTGGAGGGAAGTGGCCAGGCTCCGGCCCGATGACATCCGCCCCCGCGAGGCGGTGCTCGAGCTGCTCATCGGCCAGGGCCAGATCGAGAAGGCGCGGGCCGCGGCGGAGGAAGTGGCCCTCGTGGCGGGCCAGACATCCGCGCGGGCGCGGGTGGCCGACGCCGGTGTGCGGATCTTCGAGGTGCGTGAATCGCTCAAGAAGCGGCAGCCCGGCAGCGATGAACCCCAGGTGCTGTCGACCGAGGAGCGGAGCAAGCTCGACGAGGCCCGGAACCTGCTGATCGAGGCCGAGAACGACCGTTCGGGGTGGAGCCAGATCCAGACGCTCTTCGCCGACATCGACGCGATCAAGGGGGACGTGCCCTCCGCCATCAACCGTCTCAAGAAGGCCATCAGCCTCGGCCCGATGAACGCGAGCACCGTGCGGCGGCTGGTCGCCCTGCTCTACACGCAGAACCGGCTGGACGAGGCCCAGGCGGCGCTGGCGACGCTCGGAGTCGAGGCCGAGGAAGGGTTCGAGCGGCTCTCCGCGGAGATGGAGGTGAGGGCCGGCAAGTTCGACGAGGCCGTGTCGCTGGCGGAGCGGAGCGTTCGCCGCAACTCGAACAATCCCGACGATCTGCTCTGGCTCGGCCAACTCCTCGACCGCTCGGGCAAGCCCGAGCGGGCCGCCGAGACGCTCCTGCGGGCGACCGAAGTGGCGCCGACGCGGCCGGACGTCTGGCTCGCGCTCTTCTCCCACCAGGTCGCGACCGGCCGGAAGCAGGCCGCCGAGCGAACCCTGGAGAAGGCCGCGGAACTCATGCCCGAACCGCAGCGGCAACTCGCCCTCGCCCAGGGCTACGAGATGCTCGCCCGGCTCGACGACGCCGAACGGGCGTTCCGCGACGCGGTTACCGTGTCGCCCGACGACTTCAACGTGAATCGTGGTCTCGCCTCGTTCCTCGTCCGCAGCGGGCGGCTGAATCCGGCGCGGGAGACCCTGCAGAAGATCATCGACTCGCCCACCGACTCGCCCGTCGCCAAATCTTCGAAGGCTTGGGCCCGCCGCATGCTCGCCGAGCTCATGGCCGACCGCGGCAACTTCAAGGAGATGGAGCGGGCGATGGAGCTCCTCCGTCAGAACATCGACGACACGGGAGAGCCGGCGGTCGAAGACACGCTCCTCCGGATCAAGCTCCTCACGAACCGTCCCGAACCCGCGAGCTGGAAGCAGGCCATCGAGGTGTTCGAGGAGCTCCGGCGGAAGCAGCCGTTGTCGATGGGTCAGCGCATCATGCTCGCCCAGCTCAACGAGCGCGTGGGCCGCTGGAGCGAGGGACGCACCGAGTTGATCTCGGTCGTCGCCGCGCCGAGCGTTCCTCCGGCCTACATCGCGATGCTCATCGAGAAGATGATCGATCACGGCGAGGTGTCGGCGGCGAGGCCGTGGATGCTCCGTCTGCAGAAGCTGAGCCCGCAGTCGGCGATCACGCTGGCGCTGGAGGCGAAGCTCGCCATCGCGGAGAACGACCGCAAGCTCGCCGCCGAGGCGGCCCGCAAGCTGATGCCCGGCGGGATCATCTCGGATAGCGAGCCGGGGCAGCTCAACGCCGTCGCGAGGCTGATGGAGCAACTCGGCTTCCCCAAGGCGGCCGACAAGGTCTTCTTGCAACTCGCCGAGACGTCGCCGGAAGGCGCCGTGGCCCGGGCCGACTTCCTCGGCCGGCAGAATCGGATCGACGAGGCGCTCGATCTCCTCGAGTCGCGCTGGAACGACGTGCCCCTGGAGCGCCTGCTGACCACGGCCGTGCAGGTCGCCCGCGTCCAGGAGGTTCCCGAGGAGATCGCGGCCCGGCTGGAGCCGTGGTTCGCGAAGGCGAAGCGGGCCGATCCGGGATCGGTGGTCATCCTGCTGCTCGAGGCCGAGGTGCGGTCCCTGCAGCACCGCCCCGACGAGGCGGAGAAGATCTACCGCGACATACTCGCCCGTGCCGACCTCGACCCGATGCAGAAGGCGGTCGTCTCCAACAACCTCGCGTTCCACCTGGCCCGCCCCGAAACGGTCACGGAGGCGAAGTCGCTCATCGCGGTGGCGATCGACGAACTCGGCCCCCTGCCCGACCTGCTCGACACGCGGGGCATGATCCATCTCGCCGCCGGGGAGACCAAGGAGGCGGTGGCCGATCTCGAGGAGGCGGTGCTCAAGCCCACCGAGGTGAAGTTCCTCCATCTCGCCTGGGCCCAACTCCAGAACGGCGACGAAGCCGCCGCCAAAGCGTCGCTGGTGGCTGGCCGCCGCCAGGGGCTCGCGATCTCGCGGCTCTCGCCCGACGACCGAAAGCGGCTCGGCGAACTCGAGTCGAAACTCGGTGTGAAGGAGCCGACCCCCACGGAGCCCCAGGGCTGACGGGGCCCTGAGCGGTCAGCCCTGCAGCATCCGCGAGCGGGCCAACGCGTCCTCCGCCTCCGGGATGAGGCCGGCTCGCATGCACGCGACGCTCAACGCCGTGTAGCTGAAAGGGTCGCGGGGCTCGAGTTCGACGACTCGACGGGCATGCCGCACCGCCTCGGCATGCCGCTCGAGCCGCGTGCACCACGCCGCCAACGCGGAGTGGGCCAGGGCGAAGTCGGGGGCGTCGGCCACCAGGGCCTCGAGGGCCGCCACCGCGCCGGCGAGGTCACCGGAGTTCTTGAGATTCTCGGCCGCGGCGTACCGCTCGTCCCGCGATTCCATGGTCTGCATCCTCGTTCCCTGGTCCGGCATCCTGATGCCGTCGGTTCGGGATCGAACCGCCGGCCGACACGGGCACGAGTATAGGCGTTCACCGGGGAGTGGGGAGTCTGGGTGGGAACGCCGACTGGCGAAGCCAGAGCGGCGGGCGAGGCCTTTCGGCCGCGTGAAACTGCCATTGAATCCGGGACGGAGGCGAGCCGATAACCCCGCGGTCAACGTCGCCGTCCTCCAGCGAAAGGCCCGCCGTGAGCATCCATCCGATGGCCGTAGTCAGTCCGGATGCACGACTCGGGGTCGGTGTCACGGTCGGGGCGTTCGCCTCGATCGAGGCCGACGTGCAACTCGGCGACTTCTGCACGGTGGCGAGCGGAGCGCACGTGAAGTCGGGAGTCACCGCCGGCTGCCACAACGAGTTTGGTGAGCATTCCGTCGTGGGCGGCGTCCCGCAGCACACCGCCCGGCCCCGCGAGGTGGGCAGGGTGGTCATCGGCGACCACAACGTGTTCCGCGAGCACGTGACGGTGCACCGGGCGCTCAAGCCGCACGTCGCAACGACGGTCGGCGACCACAACTACGTGATGGCCGGGGCACACTTCGGCCACGACGTCGTCGTGGGCAACTACTGCATCTTCGCCAACGGCTGCATGCTCGGCGGGCACGTGTCCGTCGAGGACCGCGCGTTCGTCTCGGGAGCCGTGGCCGTGCACCAGTTCTGCCGGATCGGGCGGCTCGCCATGGTCGGCGGGCACGCGCGGGTCGTGCAGGACGTGCCCCCGTACATGCTCGTCGACGGACAGACCGGCTGCATCGTGGGGCTCAACGTGGTGGGCCTGCGTCGCAGCGGGCACTCCGCCGCCGACATCGCCGACCTCAAGTCGGCCTACCGGGTGATCTATCGCCGCGGGCTGCCGTGGAAAGAAGTGCTCGACGTCCTCCGCGCGGAGTTCACGAGCGGTCCCGTGAACCACCTGCACGATTTTCTCGGCAAGGGAACCCGCGGCTTCTCGCAGGAGCGGCGGGCGCCGCCCGCGACAACGCTGCGGATCCGCGTGCCCGACGACGACTCCGTCGTCATCCGCGCGAAGGCCGGCTGACGGTCACTCGCCGCCGGCCTGGTCCTCGAGGCCGTACCGCTGCAACTTCCGTCGCAGCACCGAGCGATCGATCCCGAGCATCTTGGCAGCGAGCGACTTGTTCTGCATGGTCTCCACGAGCGTCCGCTCGAGGTGCATCCGCTCCACGTCGGCGAGCGTGGGCCACACCTCCCCCTTCGATCCATCCGCGCTGCCAGCCTGGGCCGGCGCGACCGGCTGGACGGCATCGCCGGATGGACGGATCTTCGGCTCCACCCGGTACACGCCCGGGAGCGGCGTCGGCGACACGATGCCTTGCGTCGCCGCGATGGCCATCTGTGCAAGGCTCCCCTGGGCGGGAGCCTGACCCGGCGTCGACCCGAGCATCAGCCCGCTGAGGGCGTCGGGGTCGATCTGATCGCCCGAGGAGAACATGACGGCCCGCTCGAGCACGTTCTCGAGCTCGCGCACGTTGCCCGGCCAGGAGTATTGCTGCAGCACGTCGATCGCGGTCGGCGACAGCGTGCACATCGGCATGCCGTGGCGAGCGGAGAGTTCGGCGAGATAGCGGGCGGCGAGCACCGGCACGTCCTCCGACCGCTCCCGGAGCGGGATCGTCCGGATCGCGACGACGTTGAGACGGTAGAAGAGATCCTCCCGGAACCGGCCCACGTTGACCTCGGCACCGAGGTCGCGATTGGTCGCGGCCAGCACCCGCACGTCGACCGGAAGCTCCTGGTGGCTGCCCACGGGCACGACCACCCGTTGCTGCAGGACGCGCAGCAACTTCGCCTGCAGTTCCAACTCCATCTCCCCGATTTCGTCGAGGAAGATCGTGCCGGTATCGGCGGCGCGAAAGCAGCCGAGCGTCGATGACGCGGCCCCGGTGAACGAGCCCTTCACGTGGCCGAACATGTGGCTCGCGAACAGCGTGCCGGTGGTGACGGCACAGTCGACCGGGATGAACGGCTTCTTCGACCGCAGACTGCACGCGTGGATGGCCCGCGCGATCAACTCCTTGCCGGTGCCGCTCGGCCCCATGATGAGGACGCTCGACTGATGCACGGCCACGCG
>Ga0007795_10000707_pt1 | contig 11307 bp, 11 predicted proteins | sample CryBogmetaGMA1M_FD_60369 | JGI IMG/M metagenome (GOLD analysis project Ga0007795, IMG submission 60369) | Freshwater microbial communities from Crystal Bog, Wisconsin, USA - MA1M | ecosystem: Environmental > Aquatic > Freshwater > Lake | place: Crystal Bog, Wisconsin, USA | collected 2009-07-06
CTAAGGATGACGCGCAAACGAGTCATCCTGGTGACGGGGGAGGGAGACCTTCCTTGTGATGAGATTCGCCAACAATTCCTTCCTGCCAATGTGGATCATTGGTTTGCAACGAATGTCACCCATGCTCATCCAAAAGTGACGGCCCTACCATTAGGGTTGGGTGCATCAAGTGATCCCGTGACTCTTTCCGGAGATCCAATCGTTACCGGGAGAAATCAGGCGCTTCCCCGCGGAAAGTGGCTCTATGTGAACTTCCGGACTCTGACTAACCCCTCTGTGAGGCAGCCTGTTTTTGATCATTTTGAACGGCTTTCTGAATCCGAGTCATGGATCACCATGGTGAAGAGTGTAGAGTTCGGAGGAAATGAGGAGTTCCTTCGTAATCTTCTGTCCCATCGTTTTGTCATTTGCCCTCCGGGAAACGGAGTGGACACCCACCGCATGTGGGAATCCCTTGCTGCAGGGGCGATTCCGGTTGTTCTTCGCTCAGAGGCCATGGAGCCATTCAAGGAGTTGCCCATTCTCTTAGTGGATCGATATGAGGAGGTTACACTCGGGCTACTTGAAGAGGCCGCAGGGCGAATTAGTGCTGCAAAGCCCGAAGATCCAATGCTTCAGTCAGAATTCTGGGCAGGAAAAATACGCGCCGCAAAACAAGCCTTAAAAGGAAGAGCGATGATGCCGTGGTGGGAGTGGATCAAGGAATCTGTGATGTACGGACCCGGTATGATCAGTAGGAGAATATTTGCTTAAAAATCATATGATTCGGGAAATTCTATCACGACTAAAAATCAGAAAGCCCAAGCCGGTGATCAGGCTCAAGGGGGGGGCGCCTTCACGTGGATGCGTGGCCATTTCTTACCTGACTTGGCCTTTTATTGTCGGGTTGGATGAGGGCAAAATGAGGGGACACACCAACGCCTATGAAGTGATGGAAATGGCGCGTGCATTCCAAGAGCAGGGATTCTGGGTGGAGGTCTGTGACTGGGACAACACGGAATACAATCCCCCCTCGGATTGCCGTATAGCCATCGACATTCATGGAAATCTGGAACGATGGGATAAGGTGCTTCCAAAAGCGTGTCTGCGTGTTCTTCATGCCACCGGCCCTCACTGGCTAAGCTATAATAGGGGTGAACTTGATCGCATTGCATCAATCCGCGATCGCAGGGGGGTAGTCCTCACGCCTTGGCGTCAAGTAACCCCGTCGAAGGGAGTGGAGGTTGCTGATAAGGCCACAGTGTTGGGAAACGAATACACCATTGAGACCTTTGCTTTCGCAGGAAAACCTTTCACAAGAATTCCCATCTCGTCGGCTTATGAGCTGCCGTGGCCGGAAAGACGCGACATTGCTGAAGCCAAAAAGAGATTCCTGTGGGTTGGCAGTTTTGGGATGGTACAGAAAGGTTTGGATTTAGTGTTGGAGGCCTTCGCTCATATGCCGGAGCTTGAATTGACTGTTTGTGGGCGCCCGGAAAAGGAAAACGACTTTTTCCGCCTTTACGAGAAAGAGCTGAAGCGCATGCCGAACATTCGACTTCATGGATGGCTGGATATGGGCAAAGATGATTTCCTCAAAATCTCCGAAACCCATGCTTCAGTTGTCTATCCAGGCAGTGGGGAAGGGGGGGCAGGAAGCGTGATCCACTGTATGCACGCAGGGATGGTACCGGTCTGCACCCGGGAAACGTCGGTTGATCTGATGGATTTCGGGGTGCTGATCAAGGAGGGGTCGGTGGAAGCGGTTCAAACGGCTTGCCGGGACTTTGCCGCAATGACAGATCAAGAGGTGGAGATCCGGGCCCTCAAATCCTATGAGCATGCCCGAAGGGTTCATACGCGGGAGCAATTCGCTAAAAACTATCGGGCGTTTGCTTTGGATATAATAAAATAAAACCCATTCACTAAAAAATGAAAAACACGATTATCGCCGCAAAAATACGTTTTAGAGGCAGCAAGACTTTCAAGTCTATAAAAAGTAAAATCGATTCTCTGGAAACAACTATCGCGGGAATAAAGTTTAATGTTCATCCAATGGACTGGTCTTATTGGCAGACTACTCACAATGGGACATGGGAGCCAGAGACGATCAGTATCTTTCGTGAGAACCTTAATGAAAAAACCCGTTACTGTGACATCGGAGGGTGGGTCGGGCCGACGGCGCTGCTCGCTTCTGCATTAGGTGCCAATGTGACATGTTTTGAACCAGATCCGAATGCTTACGAAAGATTACTGCACAACATAAGGATCAATAAATCCGCTAATATCCAGACATTCCAGATTGCGCTCGCGGGAGTAGATGGAATCAGGAGAATTGTCCCGCTGGGAAAGAGCCTTGGTCAAAGTTCTTCCAGCATTCACATAGTGCCATCGGGAAAAGAATCAGCCGGCGTGCTTTCGCTTAGTTGGAATACTGCCTGTGGTTTACTGAAACTTCCGGATTTTGATTTCATAAAGATTGATATTGAAGGGGGAGAGATGGATTTGCTTCCTTCTATGATGGATTATATAGGTGAACATAGGCCTAAAATCTTTCTGTCAACTCATCTGCCATTTATTGCTCATGAAAGTAAAGAGGTGTACCTAAAAATACTGAGCGATTTATGGAAGCTATACCCAGGAGCTCCAGAGTTTGACATCAATGAATTGGGCAACAGTTTCCCGTCATATCTGCTGGAGTAAGTAGCACCATCAAAAACTGCCTACTTCATTTAATGACACAACAGTTAAAAAGACAAGCGATACGGCTGTATGATAATATCGTTGCAACAACGGCCGCGGTTGCTCGACAAGCTCGTCTCAGGGTATCAAAGTCGACGGGATTTTGTTTTTCGGTAGGGATTCCACATTATAATCAAGGGTCCTTTATAGCGCGTCCTCTACGAAACCTGCTCAACAATCCAGTCGTCTCTGAGGTGGTGATTGTGGATGATGGCTCGAACAAGGTTGAGTTTGACGAACTCAATAAGCAGGTGAGTAAAATCGATAAGCGTGGCAAGGTGAAAATCTTCCGCCGTGAAGAAAACCGAGGGGCAATGCTGACTAAGTTGGAGTGTGTGGAAAGGAGTACTTCTGACTGGGTGCTCGTGCTGGATTGCGATAATACAGCATTCAAGGGGTATCTGAATCGATTGGCATCCCTTAAGAACCGCTGTGATAACACCATCTACTGCGCGAACTGGGCGTTCCCCTACTTTCCATTCCATGAACTCTCCGGAATGAGCATTAATTTTCAACAGGCCCGTCAGTTGCTGCAAAACGGTATTCTCAAACGAAATTACCTTCTGAATGATGGTAACTATCTGGTGAACCGCAGGCGATATTCCGAAGTTGTTTCTGCGATTGGTCGGCTTCCATCAGATGTAGTGGATGTACTGGTCGTGAATTACCTTTGGCTTTCATCAGGGGGGCAACTGCAGGTGATCCCCAAGACGAAGTATTTGCACCGTGTGGATGCATCCAGCTTTTGGAGCCGTACGGCGGAGGCTTCCAAGAAGCGATTGCTGGAAATATATGACCGGATGGAGGGGGCTATTCTCTGGGATGAGGATTTTCTCCAGAAGCTCAGAGGTGGACTGGTGTAATTTAAGGATTCAAGTTGTCTCTCTCCATCATCATTCCAGCCTATAATGCGGCGGAGTTCATAGAAGCAACGATACGTAGCGCACTTGAAATCAAGGCGATTACTGCCGAAGTGATAGTGATCGATGATGGGAGTAGTGATAAAACGTCGGAACTTTGTTCTTCTTTCGGGGATAAAATCAAATATCGGCGTGTTATCAATGGAGGGGTGTCGAGAGCCAGAAATATCGGGGCCAGAATGGCGTCTGGGGAGTGGTTGCTTTTTCTGGATGCTGATGATCTGCTTCTCTCCGATGCGGCGGGAATGCTTCTTGAGACGGCCTTGTTGGAGTCTGCCGGGGTTGCCTATGGGCGGGTGATTGAGCGAGCAACACCCGGAGGGACGGATCGTATCAACGGCTTCGATTACATTGCTGGGGATCCCCCGCTCCGTGCGCTTAACGGACTCTACCGGGGCGTGATCATCACTCCCGGGGCTGCCGTTGTGAGGAAGTCGCTGCACGAAAGGGTCGGAGGATTTGTGACCGGATACGAACCGATGGAGGATCGGGACTACTGGTTGAAGTGCGGTCTCTTGGAGCGGATCGTCTATTGCGCTCGCCCCGTTCTGGATAAAACCTGGCGCCCTTTGTCTCACGGATCCCAGCACTCAAAAAGAATCTACCGAGGGCAGCGAGCCCAGAGGGAGTTGAGAGAGTGGTGCCGGACTCAAGGGGTTCCCTTGGACATTCTTCCTTCAGATGCCATGTTCATCAAAAAGGCGCTGGATGAGGCGATAGATTGGAAATGCTGGGAGATTCTTGGGCCGCTTCTGAAGCAAGCGAAAGAGACTGGTCTTAGTCATTGGAGGGCGAAAGTGATGGCCCTACTGCATGAGGCTTCGGAACCAGACTGGATCCATGCCGAACCGAGGGTGCTCCATGAATAGTTCGACTCCATACTTTTCCGTCATTACTCCTTCATGGAACCAAGGGGAATACCTTGGAGAGTGCATTGAATCGGTGCTGAGGCAGGGGGACACTGACTTCGAGCACCTTATCTTTGACAACTGTTCGACGGATTCCAGTGCCAAGGTGATCTCCAGGCATCCCCATGTTAGGTGCATCAGCGAACCGGATCGAGGGCAGTCTGATGCCGTTAACAAGGGGTTCGTTGCAGCAAGAGGAGAAATCATCTGCTGGCTGAACAGTGATGACGCCTATCCGCCGGGGCTTTTCAAGCGGTTGCGGGAGCTTTTTTCGGATCCCAAGGTGGAGGTGGTTTTTGGAGATGTGCTTCAGAAAAACTATGACGGTAGCCTCGACCAAGTGGCCCCTGCTCACTTTGAAAGGAGGGCGGATCTGGTGCGCTGGTGGAGTCGCGATGTGAAGTTGCACCAGCCGGCAATTTTCTTTCGGCGCGCAGTCAGGGAGAAGACGGGGCTGTTGAGGGAGGATCTCCACTACGTCATGGACTACGAGTACTGGTGGAGAATATCGGATCACGTGCGCTTTCACTACACGCCGGAAGTGCTTGCCGTCCAACATCGCCAACCGGCTTCCAAAACAGTGATGGATTGGGACAAGGTTTACTTTGAGCGGGAGAGAATTTTTTCGCCTCATTACGGTGTGATCGATGGGGGCGATCCCCATGGCCTCTCGAGGGAGCGACGTAACAGCATGGCGGAGAATTACCTTCGACTTGCGTGGGCATCATCATGTCGGTCTGTGGCGGCCAGAAAAAACATGAAGCGTGCCTTTTTTGAAAAGCCATCAGTCGTGGCCACACCCTCTTTTCTTGGGCTACTCTTGAGGGAGGTTCTCAAGCGTGGCTGAAGAACTTTGCATTCTTAGTCCGGTATGGCCCGGCTACCGGAGATTTGCCCCTCTGTTGGCCGCCTGTCTGGATCGCTTCTGGCCGGATCATCCGAGGCAGTTCTTCGTGGCTCCAAAGGAGTGGGGGTTGCCGGGAGAGAGCCTTGATCCCGGAGAGGATCCCTTTGGTGGCAGCAATTGGTCGTGGACACTGCTCCAAGGCGTTAAACAGGCCCGCGCACGTGGATTCCGGGAGGCATACCTTGTAGCGGAAGAACATCTGCCGCTCGCTGCATGTCATAAAGCACATCTTGAAGTAACTCTTCCGGCCCAAGCCCGCGAGATGGGGGCGCGGTACGTGAGCCTGATGGGTTGGGATAATAAGCGATACAGTTTCAAGAGTCCTAAACTTGAAAAAGATAGGTTCCGATGGATGCATCTGACCGGCGTCAGGGATCCCCGGTTTCACCTGCATCCGGCCTGGTGGAATCTGGAGACTTTAGAGGAATGCTGCGAACTGGCACTGGAAAATCCCGCAGCCAATGGCAGCGCCTGGCACTTTGAAAAAATCTGCGACCTTGCCGGCGATCGGTTGCCTTCCGGTAACTGCTACCAGATCTGTGCGGCAAGCATGAGTCTCTCTCCTCCCCGATTGCTTGCCCCGCGACTGGCAATGCGCTGGCTCTACAATCGCCTGATGGCGATTGTTCCGCTGCTCCCTTCGCGATGGAGGCGCTTCTATTATGATGCCTGCGGATTTGACATGGTGTACTGTGACGGGCCGTATCCGATGGTCTTTTCCGGAGCCTTAGCCAAAGGAAAGATCAATGCGGCTTTGCTCAAACACCGTAAGCGAGTCCCTTCGGAGATTGTAGAGTCAATTCGTGCTTTGGTTGCCAAATGAACTTCCTTCCCGGCTTTCTCAAAACTGCTGCCATTCGATTTTGCAGGGATCGCTTTGCAGTCCCATCGGTGTCGCGGCGAATTGATTTTCCATCCCACGGAAAGCCGGTTTCCCTGCACATGGTTGTGGGTAAGGAGATGTCCCTGCTCGGGATGCTGGGGCTGAGATCCCTGGAATGGCATTCAGGGGTTTCCTGGGCGCCGTTTATCCACGATGACGGCACTCTTGACGAGGGGGATGTCACCTCTTGGAAAACACATTTTCCAGATTGCACCGTCATCATGAAATCTCAGGCAGATGAAACTGTTGGAGCAGCTCTGGAGTCCTTCCCGTCATGCAGGGAGAACCGCCTGAAGCATCATTGGTTTCTGAAGGTTTTTGACACCCGTCATTACGCCACTCGCGAACATTATATTGTCATCGATAGCGACATCCTCTTTTTCCGGAGGCCCAAACTGCTCATGGACTGGCTTAACGCGCCATCGGGATCTTTTTATGTCATGGAGGATACCCAAGAGAAATACTCCCATCCAAGGAATGCAATCGAAGAGGCCTTGGGGGTAAAGATGTTGGGCAAGGTCAACAGCGGTCTGGATCTGATTCCAAAACACCAATTCTCCTTGGAGTTGGCCGAGAAATTCCTGTCTTCCTGTGCAGGCAATGCGAGCCACTACGAATTTCTGGAGCAGACGATTTTTGCCATCATGGCATCACATGCACCTGATGGGCGGCAGTTGCCCCGGGAGTACGAGATCAGTTGGAATCGCCTCCGGCGCAGGAGTGCCGTATGCAGGCACTATGTCGGGCCGGTAAAAAAGGATCTCTTTTTCCTGGAGGGAGCCGCTTCATTCCATTTTCAGACACTTTTTCCAAAATGGATGGCATCTCGAGTGTGAGCCTAGGCCAGAAAATGGCTTTGCCTCACTTCGCGACTACGTTTTAACTGAGTACTCCATGGCATATCTGCGTCAATCGATCATCCGTCCCCTGCACCCGTTGTTCTGGGTCAAGACAGCCTTTCACCTGCTTACCCCCGGAGGATTCGGTTACGTCCGCAAACTCCGCAAGATGCAGGATGCTGCCTATGTGCACGAGCGGGACAAGCATGAGGTCCGCAAGAAGCACCATGGAGAGGGGGGATGGAAGTCCGAGAAAGACGGGGATGTCCTGAAGCGGGACTACGCGAGCTATGAGGAATACGTGACCCATCAGAAGCAGAAGCTCGACGAGATGCTAAAGATGAAGGGTGGATTCAGCAACTGGGACATCTGCGAGTACCGGTTGAAATTCTACTCCCGCTTCAAGCACCTCCAGGGGCTTCTTTCCAAGGATGCGACGATTGTCTGTTGCGGAGCCCGTCAAGGCACGGAGGTAGAGGTGCTGCACGACTTGGGATACCGAAACGCCTACGGAATCGATCTGAATCCGGGTCCCGACAACCGGATTGTTCGTGAAGGAGATTTCATGAAGCTTGATTGTCCGGACAACTCGCTAGACCTCCTCTTCACGAATTGTGTCGATCACTCGTTTGACCTTGAAAAGATGATCGATGTGCATGCGCGTGCACTGAAACCCGACGGTTTCCTTCTCTACGACATGGGGATCAACATGGAGAAGGGTGCAGGCGGTCCCTTCGAGGCTGTCTCCTGGGACAGGACTGAGGACCTCGTGGTGCAACTCCTCGGAAAGTTTGAGAAGTTAATCCGGGCGGAACGCGATGAAAACTTCGGAGGACAATGGCTCTGGGTACTTCTGCAAAAGAAGAGGTAAGGAGGATCGTCGGCGTCGTCCTCGTACGTAACGAGGATCGCTTTGTCCGGCAGTCTGTGACGAATATCCTCGGCTTCTGTGACCGTGTCCTACTGGTCGATAATGGATCACGGGATCAGACACCCATCATTCTGAAGGAATTGGCGTCTGGAGATCCCGAGAAGATCTCCTTTGATACCATCCGGCATCCCAGGGAATCGCACGACCTGCTGAAGCAGTTTGCGGGAACCCCGACCTGGGTCTTTGCTGTCGATGGGGATGAGATTTACGATCCGGAGAGGCTTGGGTCGTTCCGGGCACGTTTGCTCGCCGGGGAATTCGATAACCACTGGATGATCCTTGGTAACGTGCATCATTGCGATCATCTGGATTTGAAAGAGGGTATTGCGGGGGGGTATTCTACTCCGCCGGGGAGGAGCATTACCAAGCTCTACAATTTCGGGGTTATCCGCTCCTGGAACGGCGATACTCCAGAGCGACTGCATGGAGGAAGTCCGGACTTTCTTCCGGGATACGATGACCAGATGAAGAGGCAACTACAGAATGAATACAGCTGGGAGGAGTCACCACTCCGTTGCCTTCATCTCTGCTTTCTTTCCCGTAGCAGTCAGGATGTCGGTGATGGAGGATCACGCGAGAACATCATGGAGACCTTTGAAGGCGGATGGACGAATCGCGTGAAGAGGTTTTTGAGAAAACTGCGCGGCCAGCCCGAAAAATCCAATTGGAAGCGTGATCGCTACGCCCGTGGAGAACGCTCCAAGGTATTAATGACCCCATTTTTCCCAACACACTGATGGCTTTCCTTTTTTCCAAGCCCGTTGCCACGGTTGCTCTCAACCTCAAACCGCGCTCCGGTTCCTGGGGTGGCGCGAACCAGTGGACGTCACAACTGGCCCGCTTCCTCCAATACAATGGATGGAAGGTGCGGTTTGACCTTAATGGCGAGGCCGATGTCATCGTGATGACCCATACGGGTCTCAGTAACGCCACGACATTCGGGTGGGAGACGGTCGATCAATTCAAAAAAAATCATCCCGGTGTCCGGTGTCTACATCGCATTAATGACAATGACATCCGTAAGGAAACGTCCGAGATGGATGATCTTCTTGCCTCAAGCAGTCGTGTCGCGGATCACACGGTCTTCGTGTCGCAATGGCTCCGAGATCATCATGCCGCCAGATGGTTTGATGCCGATCGCCCCCATTCGGTGATCACCCCCGGAGCCGATGCCAGATTTTTCCATCCTGTCGGGATTCGTTTGCCCAAGTCTGGCGAGCCAGTGAGGATCGTGACGCATCATTGGTCAGACAACTGGAAGAAGGGGTTCGATATTTACAGGGATATTGACGAGTTGATTGCCGGGCCGCTAGCGGGTTGCTTTGAGCTGTGGGTCATCGGGAGGTGGCCTTCTGATCTGAAATGGAAGAGCGCCAGAACATTCGGCCCGGCTAGCGGTGATAAGTTGGCGGCGTTGCTTCGGCAGTGTCATGGCTATGTGAGCGCCTCTCGATTCGAGCCCGGAGCAATGCATGTTGCGGAGGGGTTACAATGCGGCCTGCCGTTACTCTATCATCGTGACTCCGGAGGAACCGTGGAGCAGGGACGTCGATACGGAATGGAGATCTCCGAGGATCTAGAGAAGACAATGAGAGAGTTCCACTCTGCCCTGCCTCTCCTGCGTGAGAAATTGCTTTCATCCCCTCCTTCGGGCAGCAGGATGGCCGCTGAGTATTTCGCCCTGATTCAAATGCTTGTCGCAGCTGCCTGACATGGCCCTGAAAGTTCACTTTACTGCGGGAGATGGAAAGGGATGGGCGCTTGATGAGGATCTCCGCCAGATCCGTTTGGCGCTGAAGGGAATAATCAGGGAGAGTAGTGTGGCGGCGGCAGAAGTAATTCATGCACCCTTCTGGCAGAACCTTTGCATGGTGGCTCCGGATATCCTGAAAAGGGCCTTCGTGATTGCCCATGCCGATAATCCGCCGTTCTTTTACCTGAAACAGCCGGAGTTTCTTACTGGTCAGCGACAGGTCGATCTCTGGGTGGCGCGGTCGAGTGAGGCCATCGGTCAGTTTCAAGCACTGGGTCTGCCGGCGATTCACATTCCCTACACGATTGATCCCGGACTTTTCTTTCCCATTGAGGATAAGATAGCGCTCAGGCGTGAATTCGGCATTCCCGATGATGCCTATGTTATCGCCAACTTCCATCGGGATACGGAGGGAGCCGATCTGCGGATACCCAAGGTACAGAAGAATCCCGAATTCATGGTCGCGATTCTAAGGCGCCTGAAGGGGGAGGGGATTCCCTTTCATGTGCTGCTTGCAGGACCCAGACGTCACTGGCTCCGGGAGTCGCTCAGGAACGAGGGGATATCTTTTATCTTTGTGGGTAAGGAGGTCGAGGGAGATGATTTTGGCACCAACATTCTGGACCGTCCCCACGCTGAATCGACTCTACAACGCCGCAGATCTCTATCTGATTCCCTCGAGATGGGAAGGGGGGCCTCAGTCTGCGATGGAGGCGGCCGCCTGCAGTTGCAAGATCCTTAGTGTGCCGATCGGGGTCGGAAAGGATATCCTGGAACCGACGTCGCTCTTTCGCACCAGTGGGGAGGCTTCTCAGAAAATCGTAAATGACATTAGCGAGGGAGGGTTAGACTTCACCGTTCAACCCCAGTTCGCGCGATGGAAGGCTTCGCACACTACGGCCGCGCTGAAGCGTGGATTGCAGGAGCTTTATCATCAGATTCCGGATATGGAAGGTTTTCGAACCAAGCGTATCAAACGGCGCCCTCTACAGTGCGTCGTAGCTCTTTCGCAGGGCGCATTCACTGTCCGTCGAAGAATCTCCCGATCCCAATTACCTGCCGAGATTTCTTGGAACCACAGGGATGGTGTTGACGCCTCCCTTGATCGGATCATGAAAGTGGTGGAGAAGATGCTGTTGGATCTCAGGATCCTGATCCGTAAAGAGGCCGGCGCAGAAATCGAAATCGTGGGTTGGCCTGAATGGCGGAATGGCAAGGCATCGCGACTTCAGTGCGTCGTTCCAGGAATGTCACAAGAGCCGCTGATGACCGATGCATTACTGATCGCGCCCTCCGCCCAAGATGTGGTGAATCTGAGATACGAAGGATGCCAGCAGGCGGCCATTGCGATTCCCTTTCTGGAAGCCTTGGGCATGCAGTCTAAGGAACCTTTTGTGGTTGAACGGAAAAACCAAAAGGCATCCCTCCAGGTTTGGGAGGCGCTG
>Ga0007795_10000709_pt1:0-5000 | contig 11300 bp, 9 predicted proteins | sample CryBogmetaGMA1M_FD_60369 | JGI IMG/M metagenome (GOLD analysis project Ga0007795, IMG submission 60369) | Freshwater microbial communities from Crystal Bog, Wisconsin, USA - MA1M | ecosystem: Environmental > Aquatic > Freshwater > Lake | place: Crystal Bog, Wisconsin, USA | collected...
ACTTATCGAGGTACAAATATTTCCTTAAAATGGATTACAGAATTTGCACGTGAACGTAGTGGAAAAAGTATGGCACAAAAGTTAGCCAATGAATTAATGGACGCCGCAAAAGAAGCAGGAAATGCAATAAGAAGAAAAGAGCAAACCCATAAAATGGCAGAAGCAAATAAAGCATTTGCACATTTTAAATATTAGAGTTAAATTAACGCCAAAAGTATTTGAAAAACTCTTTATTACTATATCGTAAAAAAATAACAATTTAAAATTAATTATGGCACGTGAAAAATTTCAACGATCAAAACCCCACATTAATATTGGTACAATTGGGCATGTAGATCATGGCAAAACAACGTTAACGGCTGCAATATCAGCAACTTTAGCATTTTATAACGCAAAACAAGCAAAAAAATTTGATGAAATTGATTCAGCCCCTGAAGAAAAAGCACGAGGTATTACTATAAATACGGCTCATATTGAATATGAAACAGCTAATCGTCATTATGCACATGTAGACTGTCCTGGGCATGCCGATTATGTGAAAAACATGATTACGGGAGCTGCACAAATGGATGGTGGAATTTTAGTTGTTTCAGCTGCGGATGGACCAATGCCACAAACAAGAGAACATATTTTGCTTGCGAAACAAGTGGGTGTACCGTATCTGGTTGTTTTTTTAAATAAAGCTGATCAAGTAGATGATGCAGAGTTATTAGAACTAGTACAATTAGAAGTACAAGAGCTTCTACAAAGTTATGATTTTCCAGGCGATGATATACCATTTATTTCAGGTTCAGCTTTATTAGCACTCCAAGCAGTTGAAAATGGTCCCAAACCGCGTGGCGAAGACAAATGGGTAGATTTAATTTATGATTTAATGGATGCAATCGACAATTATATTCCAACACCCGAAAGAGATATTGAAAAAACATTTTTAATGGCTATTGAAGATGTTTTTTCTATTACAGGAAGAGGAACAGTAGCAACAGGCAGAATTGAAAGAGGTGTTGTTTCTGTAGGTGACTCTGTTGAACTAATAGGTTTAAAAGATACTAAAACAACAACTGTGACAGGTATCGAAATGTTTCAAAAAACACTCGATCAAGGAATGGCGGGTGATAATGTAGGTATTTTAATTCGCGGCATCCAAAAAACAGACATAGAAAGAGGCATGGTTCTTGCAAAGCCTGGGTCTATAACGCCTCATAAAAAATTTGAAGCCGAAGTTTATATTTTAAGTAAAGAAGAAGGCGGGCGCCATACTCCATTTTTTACAGGTTATCGTCCTCAATTTTATGTACGTACTACTGATGTTACCGGAACAATTGTTCAATTTACAGGGGATGACGGTAGTCTTGCTGAAATGGTAATGCCTGGGGATCGTATTAAAATGACTGCAGAATTAATTAATCCGATTGCTATTGAACAAGGGATGCGTTTTGCTATCCGTGAAGGTGGAAGAACCGTAGGTGCAGGTGTTGTATCAAAAATTTTACAATAGTTTCATATAATGCAATTATATAAACCTCAAAAGCTTCGTATAGCGCTTAAAGCCTATAATTCAAAGATTTTAGATGAATCCTGTGCTAAAATCATTAATGTTTTAAATACAACCTCTGTAAAAATTATTGGGCCAATTCCATTACCAACAAAACGGAGAATTTATTGTGTATTACGTTCACCGCATGTTAATAAAGATGCGCGTGAGCATTTTGAGATACGAACGCATAAACGTTTAATTGATTTGTATTATCCAAGTGAAATAACTATTGAAAATCTTAGAAATATTGATCTTTCTGGCGGTGTAGATGTCGAAATTAAAAGTTATTAATTATTAAATAAATAAAAACATTTAAATATTGTTTTAATACATATTTAAATGTTTTAATAAAATGCGGGGCTGACGGGACTCGAACCCGCAACTTCTGCCGTGACAGGGCAGTGCTCTAACCGATTGAACTACAACCCCTATAACTTGATTTCATACAAATTTAGTATTCCTATGCGCAATAGTCAAGTTTAAATTCTTAATTGAAACTCAAGCCCTTACAAAAATGATATTTCATTATTTTGTTTTGATTGTTGAAAGTTTGCTTCATTTAATTTTTTTAATATTTTTCCAAAATATTCCTGTAAGTAATTTTCCAAACTTAATCTTTCATTAGGCCAATCTACTTCTAGACAACTTCTTCCTAATTCAAAATTTAAACGAATTTCTGAGAATTGTAATCGGTCTGCAATATTCCAAGTAAATTCAAAAAATCGAAAAACCTTTTTTAACAGAATTAAAATTAAATTAGGTATATATAATATCTTTGCTTTTTTTCCCGATAATCGTTCGCACAGAGCTACAATCTCTTCTGATGTCCAAAATTTCTTTCCCACTAACGAAAAGATTTTTGTACCAGGAGTTGTATCGGAAAGATACTTGACAATAACATAAGCTGCATCTGTTGTATCGACATAAGCAATGGGGTTTAAATTACCAATCAACCAAATACTTTTGTTTTCCAAAATTGGTATAGCGTATTGATTAATAATTCCTTGAAAAAATCCAGAGCACTTAAAAATTGTGCAAGAAATTGAAGATTCTTCTAGTAATTTGGTTACTTTTAACTTTAAATCAATTAAAGGATTATTTTCATTTTCTTCATCGCCAAGAATTGAAAAAAAAATAAACTTTTTGATTTTTGCCAATTTCGCTGCTTCAACAAGAGCTTGTTTACCTTTCCAATCAATTAATTCTGCATTTTTATCATCATTGGGACGAATTGTTGATGCATCTATAATTAATGAGATACCTTTTAAAGCCGGAGGAATTGTTTCTGGTAAACTTAAATCACCAAAGACTAATTCAGCTCCCCAAGTTTTTAAAAAATTTGCTCGTCGTAAATTTCGAGTAAAACAACGGACTTGGTAACCATTATTTAAAGCTTGTTTTACAATTTGACGTCCTAATGTACCAGTTCCTCCTAATATAAGTAAACTCATAAAAAATTTAATTAAGAACGAATAATTTTAAACTTTATATTGACAATTCTAAATGAATTATACTATTATAAGTCCTATATTAAAAATTTAATTTTCAAGCTTTTATTAAAGCACATACCATGGAGAGTTTGATCCTGGCTCAGGATGAACGCTGGCGGTATGCTTAACACATGCAAGTCGAACGAAAGTTTTTAACTTTAGTGGCGAACGGGTGCGTAATACGTGAGAATCTACCCATAGGAGAAGAATAACCGCTGGAAACGGCAGCTAAATCTTCATATGCCGAGAGGTGAAATAATTTTTAATTGCCTATGGACGAGCTCACGTCTGATTAGCTTGTTGGTGAGGTAATGGCTTACCAAGGCCATGATCAGTAGCTGGTTTGAGAGAATGATCAGCCACACTGGGACTGAGACACGGCCCAGACTCCTCCGGGAGGCAGCAGTGAGGAATTTTCCGCAATGGGCGAAAGCCTGACGGAGCAATACCGCGTGAGGGATGAAGGATTTTGGTCTGTAAACCTCTTTTCTCAAGAAAGAAGTTCTGACGGTACTTGAGGAATAAGCATCGGCTAACTCCGTGCCAGCAGCCGCGGTAATACGGGGGATGCAAGCGTTATCCGGAATTATTGGGCGTAAAGGGCCTGTAGGTTGTTTAATTAGTCTGTTGTTAAAGATTAGGGCTTAACCCTAGAAAAGCAATGGAAACTGTTAGACTAGAGTATGGCAGGGGTAGAGGGAATTTCTAGTGTAGCGGTGAAATGCGTAGATATTAGAAAGAACACCAGTGGCGAAAGCGCTCTACTGGACCATTACTGACACTCAGTGGCGAAAGCTAGGGTAGCAAAAGGGATTAGATACCCCTGTAGTCCTAGCCGTAAACGATGGATACTAGATGTTGTATTTATTTTACAGTATCGTAGCTAACGCGTTAAGTATCCCGCCTGGGGAGTACGCTCGCAAGGGTGAAACTCAAAGGAATTGACGGGGGCCCGCACAAGCGGTGGAGCATGTGGTTTAATTCGATGCAACGCGAAGAACCTTACCAGGGCTTGACATACTGCGAATCTCTTTGAAAGGAGAGAGTGCCTTCGGGAATGCAGATACAGGTGGTGCATGGCTGTCGTCAGCTCGTGTCGTGAGATGTTGGGTTAAGTCCCGCAACGAGCGCAACCCTTATTTTTAGTTACTAATTCGTTAGGTTCTCTAGAAAGACTGCCGGTGACAAACCGGAGGAAGGTGAGGATGACGTCAAGTCAGCATGCCCCTTATGTCCTGGGCTACACACGTGCTACAATGGTTAGAACAAAGAGTTGCCAATTTGTAAGAATGAGCTAATCTCGTAAATCTATCCTAAGTTCAGATTGTAGGCTGCAACTCGCCTACATGAAGTTGGAATCGCTAGTAATCGCTGGTCAGCTACACAGCGGTGAATCCGTTCCCGGGCCTTGTACACACCGCCCGTCACACCATGGGAGCTGGTCATACCCAAAACCGTTAGCTTGACCTTTGGGAAGCGGCGTCTAAGGTAGGGCTAGTGACTGGGGTGAAGTCGTAACAAGGTAGCCGTACTGGAAGGTGCGGCTGGATCACCTCCTTTTAGGGAATATTAGACTATTCTTTAGTCGTTAAATCTAGTTTAATTTTACAAAATTTTTAATTATATAATTTGGGCTATTAGCTCAGTTGGTTAGAGCGCACCCCTGATAAGGGTGAGGTCCCAGGTTCAAATCTTGGATGGCCCAGCGTGGGGGTATAGCTCAGTTGGTAGAGCGCTGCTTTTGCACGGCAGATGTCAGCGGTTCGAATCCGCTTATCTCCACAAGATAGAAAAAACTTAAAGTTTTAATTTTTATTATAGTCAAGCGAATAAGAGCTTACGATGGATACCTTGGTATTCAGAAGCGATGAAGGGCGTGGTTACCAGCGAAATGTCTTGGGGAACTGGAAACAAGTTTTGATCCAAGAATACCCGAATAAGGAAACTTCTAGAACTGCTTCTTGAATAAATAA
>Ga0007795_10000709_pt1:7500-11300 | contig 11300 bp, 9 predicted proteins | sample CryBogmetaGMA1M_FD_60369 | JGI IMG/M metagenome (GOLD analysis project Ga0007795, IMG submission 60369) | Freshwater microbial communities from Crystal Bog, Wisconsin, USA - MA1M | ecosystem: Environmental > Aquatic > Freshwater > Lake | place: Crystal Bog, Wisconsin, USA | collected...
GACGTACCTCTGGTATACCAGTTATTGTGCCAACAGTAGACGCTGGGTAGCCATGTACGGTCAGGATAACCGCTGAAAGCATCTAAGTGGGAAGCCAACCTCAAGATGAGTACTCTTACCATTAAAAAATGGTTAAGGTCACGGCAAGACTAGCCGTTTGATAGGTATTAGGTGTAAGTGCAGCAATGTATTTAGCTGAGATATACTAATAGACCGAAGGCTTGACTTTATAAAAATTTAAAGACTTTATCTAACTTAGACGTTTTATAGCGTAATGGAACCACATCGATCCTTTTCGAACTCGATAGTGAAAGGTTACAGCGGTGAAAATACTGAAAGGGCAGCCTTTTGGAAAAATAACACAATGTCTAAGTTTTTATAAAATTCTTATTAATGATAAATCTTTTAATTTTTATGCCTTTTTATGCTATTGTTCAAGCAAGTGGTAAACAATTTTGGGTTGAAGAAGGCCGTTTTTATGACTTCGATAAATTACCTCTCAATCCAGGTGACAGCTTTAGACTAAATAAAGTTCTTTTAGTAAACCATAATAATATTTCTTACATAGGTAAACCATATTTAATTGACAAATGTTTAATAGAAGCTACTGTTATTCGTCATTTGTCAGGCTTAAAAATTCGCGTATTTAAAATGCGACCAAAAAAGAAAACCAGAAAAACTTTTGGAAGTCGAACAAAATTAACTAGAGTTTTGATTCGTTCAATTCAACTTATCGAAAATTAACGCTTATTAGTCATATGGTTAAAGTAAAAAGAGGGAACGTTGCTAGAAAATCACGAAAGAAAGTTTTACGGATTGCAAAAGGCTTTCAAGGTGCTCATTCGCGCTTATTTCGCGTAGCAAACGGTCAGGTTATGAAAGCTTTAGTTTATTCTTATATCGGAAGAAAACTTCGTAAACGTGATTTTAAACGTTTATGGATTGCTCGTTTGAACGCAGCGACGCATTCACTTGGAATATCTTATAGTCACTTTCGTTATTTGTTGAAAACAGCTTCCATTGATTTAAATCTTAAAATGTTAGCACATATTCTTTTATTGGATAAACCTACATTCTATGATTTAATTAAACAAATTTCTTAAATTAATAATATATTTATTTTTATGGCACATAAAAAAGGGGCAGGAAGTACAAAAAATGGTCGCGATTCGAACTCTCAACGCTTGGGTATTAAGGCTTATGGATGTCAATTTGTTAAAGCTGGTTCTATTATTGTTCGTCAAAGAGGGTTAACATTTAAACCAGGAATTTCTATCAAAGTTGGTCGAGATTATACACTTTTTTCATCTAAGGATGGTATTGTTAAATTTGAAACAAATGGTAAATCAAAATTTGTCCATGTTTTATAAATCTAAAAAAAAATAATTTTTTTTAGATTTGAAAGTTAAATTTCCAAATTTGCTTATTGCAAGTAACCTTTACGTAGGACTCAGTTTACAGACGATATTTACATAGCGCTTTTAAAAAAGATTAAAAAAGACACTTTTCGTATAGATCCAAGATCTATATGAAAAGTGTCTTTTTTAATCTTTTTTAAAAATTAGTAACGTTCGCCTTCAGGTTTAGCTGTAGCGGCATAAGATTCTAATGTGTAACCAATTTTACGTCCTTCAAGTTCTTGACGAACAAGTCTAAAACCTGGTTCGTAAGCAGGGCGGTTAACGATAAAAGCAAGTACACAACTTTCAATACCACGTGTATTGTCAAAACAACAAACTTTAATGTAGTAGTTAGGTTTTGCTTTACGAGCCATGTTGATCTCGAAAAGAATTGCTGCAGGATCTTTGATATCGAATAATGGAAGACCCCACATTTCCCAGTATGAGTTACGAGGGTGTGGATCATCTGTATATTCAACTGATACCGCCCAAGATTTATCAATTGCGTATTGAATTTGTTTTGTAATCTGTTCGTCAGTTAAGTCAGGAAGAAAAGAAAAAGTACCTTGTGTTAGTTTCATTGTTGAGAACTCCTTAAATGAAAATGATTGTTTGAAAAATTAAACGTTTGCTGTAGCAGTTTGTACGAAATCTGCTGTATCTGTTGAAGCGTAGTTGAAAGTAATATCTTTCCATAAATCTAACGCTGTTTGTAGTGGACCACACGTTTTAGCCGCGTCTCTTAAAATTTGCGGACCTTCAGCAATGTAATCTCTTCCTTCATTACGTGCAAGAACCATACACTCTAATGCTACACGGTTAGCTGTTGCACCTGATTGGATACCATCTGGGTGACCAATAGTACCACCACCAAATTGTAATACACAATCTTCACCTAAGTAGTTAATTAATTGGTGCATTTGACCACAGTGAATACCACCAGACGCTACTGGTACACATTTACGTAGTGAAGCCCAATCTTGTGCAAAGAATAAACCTTCTGGTAAGTTTACTTCAGTTTTGAAGTCAAGAAGAGTATTGTAGAAACCTTTAATCATTAAAGGATCCCCTTCTAGTTTACCAACTACAGTACCCGCGTGGATATGGTCAACACCAGCCATACGCATCCATTTACAAATAACACGGAAGTTCATACCATGATTTTTTTGGCGTGAGTATGTTGAGTTACCTGCACGGTGTAAATGAAGAATCATATCTGTTTTACGAGCCCATTTACCCATAGTTTGAATCGCAGTGTATCCGATAACAAGGTCAATCATTACAATGATTGATCCTAGTTCTTTAGCGAAATCTGCACGTTCATACATATCTTCCATTGTAGCTGCCGTAGCATTTAAGTAATGACCTTTTACTTCACCAGTCATTGCTGCTGCATGGTTAACACCTTCCATTGAATATAGGAAACGCTCTCTGTAACGCATAAATGGTTGAGAGTTAATGTTTTCATCATCTTTTAGGAAATCAAGACCACCTTTTAGACCTTCGAAAACAACACGACCATAGTTTTTACCAGAAAGACCTAATTTAGGTTTTACTGTTGCACCTAGTAATGGACGTCCGTATTTATCCATACGTTCACGTTCTACAACGATACCAGTTGCTGGACCTTGGTAAGTTTTTAGTAGAGCTACAGGGAAACGCATATCTTCTAGTCTAAGAGCTTTTACAGCTTTGAAACCAAAAATGTTACCGATAATTGATGCTGTTAAGTTCGCTAATGAACCTTCTTCAAATAAATCGATATCGTATGCAATGTAACAGAAATATGTATCTGGTGTACTAGGTACTGGGTCTACACGGTATGCTTTAGCACGGTAAAGATCACAAGCAGTTAAAAGATCTGTCCATACAACAGTCCATGTTGCTGTAGATGATTCACCAGCAAGTGCAGCTGCAGCTTCTACTGGGTCAACACCCGGTTGAGGATTACAACGGAATAATGCTAGAACATCAGTTTCTTTAATTGCATAATCAGGATCCCAGTAACCCATTTTTGCGTAAGGGATTACACCAGATTCGTAACGTTCACTTTTGATTCGAGTACGTGATTCCACGGCTTGAGACATGACAACCTCCTTGGTTTAAGAGTTTTGCTAAGTAATTGCTGGGTTTTATATTTTAAGAACAATTTATTTAAACTTAAAACATAACAAGCAAAATATAATATTTATTATTTTTTTATCTTACCTAATATTCTATACTTAAGCGTCAACAATTGAATAACATAATTTTTATTTTTATTATAAGTATTGTTAATAATGTAAACTAAACATATATATGAACATAAAATTGTTTGTTGTTTTAATTTAGTGCCAGGATCCAGATTTGAACTGGAGACACGAGGATTTTCAATCCACTGCTCTACCAACTGAGCTATCC
>Ga0007795_10000711_pt1 | contig 11298 bp, 14 predicted proteins | sample CryBogmetaGMA1M_FD_60369 | JGI IMG/M metagenome (GOLD analysis project Ga0007795, IMG submission 60369) | Freshwater microbial communities from Crystal Bog, Wisconsin, USA - MA1M | ecosystem: Environmental > Aquatic > Freshwater > Lake | place: Crystal Bog, Wisconsin, USA | collected 2009-07-06
TGAAATATAATAATAACTCCATAATGAATTCAACACAAATTAAAGGACCAGTCATGAGTACCACAAACAAAGATAATATTGATGCTAGTCAATACATTGAACAACCTTGGGATGTGATTGAATCATATTTCAAGGGACAACATCTTGATCGATTAGTGCGTCATCAGTTGGAGTCTTATAATAATTTTGTTGGATATCAGATTATAAAAACTATAGAAATGTTTAATCCAGTGCACATTGCTTCTGAGCAAGATTATGATGCAAAGTCAGGAAAATATGCACTAGAAATATTTATTACATTTGAGAATTTTCATATTTACCGACCTCAAATTCATGAGAATAATGGGGCAATTAAACTAATGTTTCCACAGGAAGCACGTTTGAGAAATTTCACGTATGCTTCTGCTATGACGATTGACATTAACATTAAGTATGTTATTCGCAATGGAGAAAATTTGGAAAATGCTCAAACCATATACAAGACACTTCCAAAAATTCACATTGGAAAACTTCCCATCATGTTAAAGTCGAGTATTTGTGTTTTGAATCAGTATAAGCACGTTGAAAATGTACACACTGGTGAATGCAAATATGATGCTGGCGGATATTTTATTATTAACGGATCTGAGAAAACTGTATTGGGACAAGAAAGAGCCGCTGAAAACAGGGTCTATTGTTTCAATGTTTCAAAAAATCAAACCAAATACTCTTGGAGTGCTGAAATAAAATCTGTACCAGATTTCAAATGCATTTCACCAAAGCAAATTAATATGATGCTTAGTTCAAAGAATAATGGTTTTGGTTATCCTATTGTTTTGCAAATCCCAAGAGTGAAACAACCGATCCCGTTATTTGTTGTTTTCCGAGCCCTTGGTGTAATTTCAGACAAAGATATTTGCGAAAAGATTCTTTTAGATATTGAAAATGAAAAATACAAAATTATGTTGGATGCATTGCAAGGTTCTATTATTGATTCGAACAAAATTATGACTCAACAAGAAGCAATCAAATACATCACAACTTATGTTATGTATACGCCAATTAATATGGATAAAGAGACAGGAGCCAAAAAGAAGTATGAGTTTACGCTTGACATTTTGAGCAATGATTTGTTCCCACATTGTCACAACGCAACGCAAAAAATTTACTTCTTAGGATACATGGCAAATAAATTGTTTCAAGCCAATTTTGAATGGGTAAAAGGTGATGATCGTGATTCGTATATTAATAAGCGTGTCGATTTAACTGGAACTCTTTTGAACAATTTGTTTCGCAATTATTTCAACAAGTTGGTAAAAGATATGGAGAAACAAGTAATTCGTGAAATAAATGGTGGTTCATGGAAGTCTACGGATTCATATGAAAATATTATTAATTTAACAAATATTTACAAAATTATCAAATCAACAACAATTGAAAATGGTATCAAACGAGCTTTAGCCACAGGAGATTTTGGAATTAAACACACGAATAGTAATAAGGTTGGTGTTGCACAAGTTCTAAATCGTTTGACTTATGTTTCTAGTTTGAGTCATGCACGAAGAATATCAACTCCAACAGATAAAAGTGGCAAGCTTATTCCTCCTCGTAAGTTGCATAACACTTGTTGGGGATTTTTGTGTCCAGCCGAAACGCCAGAAGGTCAATCAGTTGGTATTGTAAAGAATTTAAGTTATATGACACACGTAACAATTCATTCCAATTCTACTCCGCTGCATGAATATATTATGCCGCATGTTATAGACATTCAAGAGTTAGAAGCCAAAGATATGTTTGATAAGATAAAAGTGTTTATTAATGGTGCTTGGGTTGGAATTTCAGAAAATCCTGTAGAATTATACACCACGTTAAAAGATAAAAAATACAAGGGCATTATTAATATTTATACATCAGTTGTGTTTGATTACAAAATGAAAGAAATTCGCGTTTGCAATGATGCTGGTAGAATTTCTAGGCCATTATTGAAAGTAAAGAATAATAACATTTTGTTAACTAATACCATCATTAAAGGATTGAAGGAGAACAAGTTGAATTGGGATCAATTGTTTACTGATTGCACTATTAATGAGTCAGTACTTGAGTACATTGATCCCGAAGAACAAAGCTGGTCATTGATATCGGTAGCTCCAGCCGATCTTAAAAAACAAACTGATGAGATATATAAATATACTCATTGCGAAATTCATCCTAGCACAATTTTTGGAATTTTGGCATCTTGCATTCCTTTTCCAGAACACAACCAATCTCCTAGAAATTGTTATCAATGTGCTCAGTCAAAACAAGCAATGGGAGTTTATGTTACAAATTACGAGAATCGCATGGATAAAACTGCATATGTATTGAATTATCCTACAAGACCATTAGTTGACACCAGAACAATGAATCTTATTAAACTCAACGAGATTCCTTCTGGAACAAATGTAATTGTTGCAATTATGACGCATACTGGATACAATCAAGAAGATTCCTTATTGTTTAATAAAGGTTCGCTTGACCGCGGATTGTTTGTTGCTACAATTTATCACACGGAAAAAGATGAGGATAAACAAAAAATAAATGGGGATGAAGAAATACGATGCAAACCAGACGCAACAAAAACAAAGGGAATGAAATTTGGAAATTATAGCAAAGTAAATAATAAGGGAGTTATTCCAGAAAATACGTTGGTTGAGAATAGAGATATTATTATTTCAAAGGTAACACCAATCAAGGAAAATAGAAATGATCATACAAAAGTAATAAAGTTTGAAGATCAAAGTAAGATTTTTAGAACAACGGAGGAGACGTATGTTGATAAAAATTACATTGATAGAAATGGAGATGGATATAATTTTGCAAAGGTAAGACTCCGAACCATTAGAAAACCGGTGATTGGAGACAAATTTTCAAGTCGTCATGGACAAAAGGGTACTATTGGAAATATTATTCAAGAAGAAGATATGCCATATACTAAATTTGGTGTCAAACCCGACATTATCATTAATCCTCATGCAATTCCTTCTCGTATGACAATTGGGCAGTTGAAGGAAACTGTATTGGGAAAAACTCTTGTATCGCTGGGTCTATTTGGAGATGGAACATCATTTGGAAATTTTGAAGTTGGCGACATTTGCAAAGAATTGCAAAAAGTTGGTTATGAATCAAATGGAAACGAGTTGATGTATAATGGTCTTACTGGCGAGCAACTTGAATGCAGTATTTTTATGGGACCTGTGTTTTATCAAAGATTGAAGCACATGGTAAATGATAAGGCCCATAGTCGTTCTATTGGTCCAATGGTGAATCTGACGCGTCAACCTGCTGAAGGTAGGTCGAGGGATGGTGGTTTGCGTTTTGGTGAGATGGAACGCGATTGTATGATTTCACACGGCGCATCAAGATTTACCCGTGGTCGTATGTATGATTCATCAGATAAATATCAAGTTCATGTTTGTAAAAAGTGTGGTCTTATTGCATCGTATAACGATGAGATGCACATTCATCATTGCAGAACATGCGACAATAGATCTGATTTTGCATATGTTGAAATTCCTTATGCATGCAAGTTATTGTTCCAAGAGTTAACAACAATGAATATTTCTCCAAGAGTTATGACAGACCATTAAAATTTAAATACAGATTTGTAGCGTTCATTTTCATCTAATTTTGTTCGACTACCTAAAAATTTGAAATATTTATTAGATAAATTATATTGTTCAGGTTTTTTATTTTTCAACACATTTAAACGAACTTTCATAATCATACCTACTTGCCATATACGTTTGTGTGTATATTTTTTACTTTTATACAATTTTTCAAGTTTTAGAATTGTATCCTTAACATCTTGCAAAGTAGTATATTTAATAGGAATCGTGTCATTAGGATTTTTATCTATGTAAACATCAAATGATTTTTTAGGATTATCAGGATTAAATAAAAATCTTTTTTGTGTTTTTGATTTTTTTTGATATTTTTTTTTAATTGTTCTCATAATATAATTTTAGAAATTAAAAAAATTGATTGTAAAAAGGTATAAATATATTTTTTTACAATAAACATGGAGTGTGAAAACCCACGATCTGTATCGGATATTATTCCCCAACTTTTGGCCGTTATTCCTGAAACGGAAAAGAATCTTATTTGTGATATAAAAGAATTTGAGAAAAATTTATGGAATCAAGCTCCAGAAGCGTTGCGTTCGTCAAGTTTCTGGGTGCCCTTAGGAAATATTTTCAATAAACACATTCATAATATTGATACTGACTGGAAGCTAAAGCTGTTAAAAATATTTAACAATTCTGAATAAATTGAAAAGAAAGCATATAAAGATAATAATCTATATACTAGATTATGGAAAAGATACCCAAAGAGTCATTAGAACAAATTATGAAGGAGATTGAAGCATCAACTGAAAAAAAGGCACTAGAACTTATGAAGGGTTCAGATGGCACAAAAATTAAAAATATTATTCAAAATAAAACCATGGAGAGTTTAGGTGTAATAGATGAATCTAAGGATACTTCTATAAGTCCGGAGTTTGGTCAAAAATTAATGGAAATAATGGGTGAAGGTGACAAAGAATTTCAAAAGAAAACTGGACGCAGAATGACATATAGTGAAATGAGACAAATGTATGGATAATAATTTTTCTAAAAGTATTATATAACAATGTCAAAATATTTTGCGGATATTTCTAATTTTGGTTACACTAAAGACTATTTACCAATATTGAATGGATGTATTAGTGCGGACTTATTCATTCTTTTCTTTTTGTTTCATAATATTGCGTTTAAATCCAATTACTTAAAATTATGGTACAAGAAATTTTCTCTCTCAGCTGCATTGGCAGATGTTCTTATTTTAGTAATTGGTATTATTATTGCTAGATTTTTTTATAGATTTATCTTTACAGATTTTTCAATATGGAAATTTACTGGTTTAGCCGTATCTATACAAATTGTGCACGACTTTTTGTTTTACTTATTATTTAGAAATACCCCAGTAGGATATAGCTATATTTTAGACTTTTTCAAAAAATATGCTAGAGAGATAGGATGGCATGCTATTGTTGGAGATAGTGTTATGATGATTGCTGCTTGTTTATTTAGTTCATACATGGCAACATTAGATACTAATATGAACATAATAACCTTGGTAGTTTCTTTGTATTTCTATCCCTATATGCTTTATATGGAACCCTAATCCACTTTTTCTAAAAGTGGATTTTTGGAAAGATAGATTTAATTTTGTAAACCAAAAATGTTGTTAGCGCAAATAATATTCCACCCCAAGTAGTATCAAGAATGGTAGTTAGAACGTGCCAATTCTTTAATAAAGAGAGATTCGTAAATTCATAGACAGCATAAATTACAATTCCAAGCAAGAACGCATCACTAACGCTTCTATTTTTACTAATAATAAAATAATTCAAACCATAAATTAAAAAGATGTAGGTTAAAAACGCACCAACTAAATTTAATTGTATTGGAGAACCTTGAACTTGTTTAACTTGATTATTAAAATATCCTTTCATTAAATTCAAATACATGGCGTCAATGCATACAAACAAAACTGCAGAGATTAAAAGAGAGATCATTATATTATAACAAAGTATAAAAAATTTTGTTATACTATTTTTTTGTTTGCACAACTTTTAAAAAGTTGTAGAAGTATATTTATTTAGCTAGAGTTTTATTTTATAGGAGTATAATATATATGTCAACTTCGATAGGATATACTAGTGCTATTAATGGTAGTTATTCAAACATTGTAAATACAGCGCAAAGAAAACCAGGTGCCCGTGCAGTTTTAGGTGGAGGTATACCTGGTTTTGTCGCTCAAGGTCTCAATGACACAGATAATAACGATCAATTTGCCCAAACTCGTTTTACTTTAAGAAATGCTTGGAATAATTCTTACCAAAGTCAGTTAAACAGAAAAAAGTTGAAGAGAGTTATTACACCTTTTCGCGCTGTTAATAATGCCGGAGACGTTCTAGCAAGAGAATGGATTTATTATAGTTGCGGAGGCCCATGCCAAACATTCCAAAGTCGCCCTAACTTAAGAGGATTAAGAACACATTTTGGGGCAATTCAAAGTGCATGCGATAATTCTGGAGTTCCCGCTGGTACATGTAACAACAAATATGTATATGATAGTTCTGACTACGTTACATATTTGAAGCAAAAGGCCGTTGGAAAGAATTACAACGCAGTAACAAATGGCGGAGATTATGGAAATGGAAGTCAAAGCGCCATTCGAGCAATCCGCAGATATTAAATATGTTCTGAACAAACTTAAAGAACGTGGCACCCGATTAAAAATATAATTTGAATCAATATAAAGAAAACAAGATTCAAATTATAAACTATTTTACATAAAAAATATAAAATTGAATATACTAATAAACAATTATTTAAACTAAAATGATCTATACTGATAATCCTTTGCATGTAGAAATTGTTCAAACATTAGTTCCTGTCGCAAATGAAGTATTTGATGAAATAAGACTGGAAGTTAGGGGTGAAGAAGTAGTAGACCCAAAAGTAGAAGCACCAATAAATAATAATGATTCTGAACAAAGTGAATTTATGAGAAAGTTAACGAAAGTTTGCGACGTTGCTTACATTATGTTTTTATTATTATTCTTGTTAGCATTTTTGGGAGGTTTTATAACTCTTTTAGTTTGGATGAGCAGTCCTAATATATTTGGTGGCCAACAATTTTAACATTTAATTCGGTGTACAATTAATTTAGAAGAGCATTTTCTTTTATATTATATTTGTATAATATAAAATGACACAATTTGATGACATAGTAGTAACCCCTGTTTATGGACCATTAAGTACCAATCAATACCCTCCTGTTTCAGGTGTTCACAATTTGGGCACCTTAAATGGACAACGTCCTACTCCTCAACAATTTTACCCTTATCAATCCCCTCCTTATGCCGCCGATAACACAAATGCAAGACATCAATATGTTAGAGCCCAAGCTTTTAGTCAACATCAACTAGCACTACAACGAGCATTAGGTAAATTATCAACGCCATCTTCTTTTCAAGACTACTCAACTAACACACAGCATTCTACAAGTACGCATATGAATTATATTGCACCCATTCAATCGTCTATGCATCTTAATGTTTTAAAGAGCAATGCTGTTGGAAAAAGTGCTTACAAGGTTGGATTACCTTTAGCAGCACCTATTACAACTAAAAATTATTATCCTAGCGGAGTTAGAAGTTCTTTGCAAAGAGCTCGATCTGGAGGATGCACGGCACCTAAAAAGAAGGGATCAATTTACAATACAAGTTTAACAAATGGTGCCACTTGCGCATGGGGTGCATTGGGTGGTGGTAGACCCACTTATTAATTTTTTTTATGTATAAAATATATATAGAATGCTTAACAAGTATTTAGTTGAATTTTTAGGAACTGCCCTACTTTGTTTTATTATTTTTGCTACTGGCAACTATTTAGCAATTGGTGCTGCTCTAGCAATTGCCGTTCTTTTGGGAGGAAAAATTTCTGGAGGTGCGTTTAATCCTGCCGTAGCTATTACACTTTTAGCATCCGGTAAAATTGGTAACAATGATGTTGTTCCTTACATTATTGCCGAAATTTTAGGTGGTCTTGCGGGTATGAAGTTGGCCCAAATGATATAAATTTATAAAAATTTATGTAAAATAATACGTTCATATTATAATTTCTTTTAATATAATATAAATGCCAAGATCAAGAACTCATAAAAAAAGACGCGGAGGACAGGGAATGGTTGATACTGCTTCTCAATATGCTCAAAACGTTTCAAATACTGCTTCTCAATATGCTCAGTCTGCATCAAATAACGCTTCTCAATATGCTCAATCTGCTTCCAGCACCGCTTCTCAATACGCAGAGAAAGCAAAGCAAGGAATTTCTTCAGGATTTTCAAGTGTTAGCAACTGGTTTAGTAATTTAGGAAAACCTTCTGCACCTGCACCGGTTGTTGGAGGTAAACGCAAGCATAGATTTAGAACTCGCAAAACTAAGCGCGGTGGAAGCGTTGTAAGAGCTTTCAACACATACAATGATAAATTTACTATGAATACAACTCCTATTTCTGGTTATCCTACAGCTATGCCTCATAATTGGGTTGGTGGTAAAACCCGAAAAAATTGGGGCAAAAACGGAGGCTCTAGAAAATTTAGAGGTCTTCTTTAAGCGTGTATTTTAAGTATTTCAATTTCTACTTTGCATTCAAAATAAAAATTGAAATGAAGCCGACTCTTTATTGAATTGCAATTACCTTTGATATAACTATTGAAATGGGTTCAGGACTTAGTCAAACAAATGATGAGATTGTTGAAAATATTAAAGTTTCTCTTGATAAAGAGTTTGAAGAAAAAATAAAAAATATGCCCTCTTGTCATCCAAAATATATTGGATATCGTCTTTACTTATTAAAAAATGAATTAGAAGAAAAGAAAAAAATTGTCGAGCTTTACAACAAAGGAAAAAGGCCGGATGGATCTTCAATAGAAGCTCACAAACAATAATTTATTTATCCATTAATTTTGATAAAGTGTAAATACCTAATGCAGCCAACCCGGCAAAATAAACTTGAACCAATGGATCTTTTGGGAAATCAATGTCTGCGGGAGTAAGAGTTCTATTCTCAAAAGTCTCTCTGCAACTTTTTGCAGGATTAGCCCAATTATTCACATTTCCAGGAAGCGTGCATGGATCCATGTTTTGTAAATCTACCAATGTAACATAATGAGTTTCTTGTGATATATTATTATTAACGTCTATTGTTTGTAATGTAACTTCTTGACACGGAGGTGTAGACCCTGACATAAAAGACTGCATAATTGCAAAAGGATTCAATACATTTAAATCACTCATTGTTCCGGGAATCAAACCTTTAAACTCAGAAAAATTTACACCTAAACCATTGCTAATAAAAGGAATATTTCCAGCAGGTACGTTATTTACGTAAATATATCTATCTACTTCTTGGTTATTTGGTGCCATACATTTTCCACCAGTTTGTAAAAAAAATTTATTTCCTAAAGGTCTTCCTGTTTTAGAAGCATTACTATTTCCTGTAACTAATACTTCTACATATTGCACTAAACCATCTATATCTCTCGCTAATGCTCCCAAATTTCCATCAGAAGACATTCCAATTTCAGATGGCATCTTAATTTGATTGTAATATTTATATGTTGGCCCAAGTAAACGTTCTTCAACGCCTTGAGCATCTGATAAAACTTCTTGAAATAAATTTGACATAATTGTTATTAATCTATGCAAATATTAAAAATACTAAACATTTTTTAATATTTGCATTAGGTTTGCACTACAGGATCAGTTGTTCCTGAAACTTGTGGAGGTGTTGTTCCTACTAAACTTGATGCTGCACTAGCTTGTTGTTTTACTATTTCTTCCATTTGAGAATTTAATTGCGCTACATTTAGACTTATATCATAAACTTCTTTATTTACATTTGCTAATTCATCTACACGTCCTTTTAAAAAAGTAATATTCCCCGCATTTTGTTGAGCTAAAATTAAAGCATTATTTGGATTATTTAAATCATAATTTTGATAATTATCCAATCCTTCAACACAATTAAAATACGCTAAAAATATTTGATAAAGAATTAGTAATAGAAAAAATATAATCAAAACGTTTACTAACATTTATTATATATTATATACGACTTTTTATTTTCTTTAACAATTATATACTATGTCTACTGCATTTTATCCACAAGGAATGTCTTCATACAATAATCGCGGTCAATATCAAGGCGCTGTGCCATATTTATCATGGAAAGCCAATGGAATTGAAAGTTATCCTGTTGGTGTAACCGCCGGACACGTTCGACCCCTCACTAATAACGATATTGGTAACAATTTCCCTGCAGCTTTTGGCAAAGCTAGACCAATCAAACATTATAGAAAAGGAACTACTATTCCAATCCCTATTATTTTGGTTAATCCAGAAAATCCTAATAATATAATTCAAGTTGAGAGAAACTATAATAGAGAAGTTAAATCATCAAAAGGAACTTCTTTAGGTGGTGGTTCTGGTGGCTTTGGCGTTATTTCGCAGATGATTGATACTCCTGGTAACTTTATTGTTAAACCTAATACTTTAAATGAAACTACTGGTACAAATCAATTAGATAAAGATTGTAAAACTTGTGAAGGAACAGGAATTGTTGTAGATTATAAACCAAGTACAACTTACCTTACTGAAAATCCTGAGCCCGAAACACAAACTCCTAAATTTTGCTGCAACGCTGAAAAAAAGGCACGCAAACGAGTTATTCCTGCTAGCACAAATTTGAAAAAAAATTATTACACTACTCACACTCAATATATGCAAAATAGATGCCAAACTTATGAACAACGCGTATTTAATTTTGTTAAACAAAACAATGGGGCTTTATTGGAACAACTCTCAGGTAATCCATTTATTACTGCTTCAGCTATTCAAAATGCTAAACCTGGAAGCGCACTTGCTACTCTTAACACGTATGTAGCAAATTGTCAACCTAATGCAGAAATATATCAAGCTTCCGAAATAAATTTGATTGCTAGCATGATTCAAATTATGAAAAATCAAAGTATTTTAACAAATGCACAAATTGCCGCATTTTATGCTTTGAATGTTACAAGCTTAAACGGATTTGTTAACTATCTTGAATCTTTAACTGGATCCACAAAAACAGCTGCATTGGCAGTGTTTACTAACTTTACAAATAATCCGTATGTTGGCGTACCTTTTGAAGGTCCTAATAATCCTATTGGATGCAAATTGGTTGTATATAAACCAAATAATTCACAATTTGCCCAACAAGGAGCCGTTTCTAGTAGTACTAGAATTTTGAAATTGAATGTCACTACTATTGAAAAGAATTTAGCTGGATATAATCGCGATCAAAAAATTGGAGCCGATAATGGCATTGGACCTGCAGTTACAACTGGAGGAGTTCCCGCAATTCCATTTCTATATAAAAACAAAGCCCCATATTGCACTCAAGACTACTTTACAAATTTTTGGCCCAGATTTCAAAACCCAAGAACTTGTTCTAGTCTCACAACAAATAGTTCAATTGTTAATAATCCCACAACTTTAATAAATCAAGGAAATAAACAATCACCATTTCCTACAAATCATTATGCAACATCGTATGCAAGTCTTTAATCAAATTTATCTTCATTTGTAAATACTTCTATTACTACATTTTCATTTTCGTTTACATTTCCCAATTGAATTTCATCTTCTAACTCAGAATCATCAGCATTTTTAAAAAAAGGCAAAA